>Ga0335085_10012167_pt1 | contig 12697 bp, 11 predicted proteins | sample Lox_Sample_45_FD_206712 | JGI IMG/M metagenome (GOLD analysis project Ga0335085, IMG submission 206712) | Soil microbial communities from Loxahatchee National Wildlife Refuge, Florida, United States - Lox_Sample_4.5 | ecosystem: Environmental > Terrestrial > Soil > Wetlands | place: USA...
TCCCGCCATCGTCGATGCCTCGGCCTCGCTGGAGAACGCGGCGCGCAAGATCGCCTGGGGGCGCATCGCCAATGCCGGCCAGGTGTGCGTGGCACCCGATTACGTGCTGGCCCACGAGTCGGTGGCCGCACGCTTCGTGCAGGCGCTCGGGCAGGCTATCACCAACATGTACAACAACAACGGCGCCGGCTTCGAGCAGTCCGCCGAGTTGATGCGCATCATCAACGACCAGCACTTCGCGCGCGTCTCGCGCCTGCTGCAGGATGCGCGCGACAAGGGTGCCAGGGTTGCCTTCGGCGGTGAGACGCGCGCCGCGGACCGCTTCGTGGCGCCGACGGTGCTCACCAACGTGAGCGAGGACATGCTGATCATGCAGGAGGAGATCTTCGCGCCCATCCTGCCGGTGATCCCCTTCAAGGAGCGCAGCGAAGCGCTCGAGATCATCGCGCGGCGCACCAAGCCCCTGGCGCTGTACATCTTCGCCACCGACCGCGCCGCGATCGACTACTTCCTCGCGCACACCACCGCCGGCAGCACGGTGGTCAACCACAACCTCATCCAGTCGGGCACCAACCCGCGCCTGCCCTTCGGCGGCGTGAATCACTCGGGCATCGGGCGCATCGGCGGGGAGCAGGGGTTCATGGAGATGTCCAACCCGCGCTCGGTGGTCGAGCAGCCGCTCGGGCTGCTGGACCTGACGTTCAACCTGCCGCCGTACTCGAAGACCTACCGCAGGCTGATCGAGAAGGCGCTCAAGGTGTAGCGCGCGGCAGCGGGCGTGCCGCCGCGCTTCAGTGGCGGCGCCCCTTCACGCGCACCCGGAACTTCATGCTCGGCCCCGGGGTGGGCAGCACCTTGGTCTGCAGCTGGTAGTCCGGGGTCTCGAGCTCGAGGTCGAGCAGGTAGAAGAGCCGCGCCATGCTGAAGGCCATCTGCACCTCGGCCAGGGTCTTGCCGAGGCAGGTGTGGGTGCCACGGCCGTAGGGCGAGTAGACGCCGGGCTTCAGGTGCTCGGCGCGCGGCTTGGCGTAGCGGTCGATGTCGAACTTGTCCGGATTCGGGTAGTACTCCTCCATGTAGTGCGGCACCGCGGTCGCCACGTACAGGAGCTCGCCCTCGCGGATGCGGTGGCCGAGGAAGGCGAAGTCGCGCGTCGCGGTGCGCATCTGCGCCACCGCGATCGGGTAGATGCGCATCGCCTCCATGATGGCGCCGTCGATCGAAGGCAGGTTGCGCAGGTCCGCCTCATCGATGCTGCCCTTGGCGAACAGCTCGTCGGCCTCCTTGAGCACGCGCGCGTGCACCTCGGGGTGCTTGAGCACCGCGTAGACGAACGCCGCGGTGGTGTTGGCCACGGTATCCAGCCCGGCCACGAACGGCCCGGTGAGGCTCAGGATCAGGTCGCTTGCCGGGATGAGATCCGGATCGCGCGCGTGTGCCTCCATGACGTCATCGACGAGGTTGCGGCGCGTCGGGTCGCGCCGATCCTTGCTGGCCTCGTACTCGGCGATCATGCGCCGCCCGAGCTCGGAGACGCGCGCCTTGGCGTGCTTGTAGCGCGGGTCCTTGAGCAGGAACTTCGGGCGCTGGCGCGTCACCAGGATGTTGAGGATATAGAGGATCGTCGTGCGGATGTCCTTGACGTATTCGCGCGGCGAGGTGCCGGTGAGCATCGCCCCGAGTTGCTCGGTGACGATGTACTGCATGTTCTGCACCACCGGTACCAGCTGCCCCACCGGCCAGTCGCGCGCCACCACCGAATCGGTGATGGCGACCAGCTCGTTGTAACGGCCGCGCATCGACTCCTTGGAGTAGCCGTGCTTCATGACCGCGCGCAGCTTCTGGTGCGTCTCACCGTCCTCGCCGGTGAGCGTGCGGCGCGCGCCCCACTCATCCACCAGGCCCTGCCAGAACTCCTTGGAGCGCAGCGAGTCGCGGCCCTCGCGGGTCCCCATGAAATTGGCCGCCTCGACGCCGGCCATCACCGTGTAGGTGTTGCTCATGACCTTGAGCCGGAACACGGGGCCGTACTTGCGATAGCAGTCGTAGAAGAAGCGTCCGGGGTCCTTGGCCATGGACAGCGCACTGCCGAGGATGGGCAGGCCGCCCACCAGCATGGGTTCCTTGAGAGCTTCAGTAGCGACCGTAGCCATGTGAACTGCCTCGCAGGATGCGCGCGGCGGATGCGCCGCATGCGCGGATGTTATACGCATTGCCGATAATACGGAACCACCGGTACCTATTGGACCGGCGGCTCGTCCATGTGAGATAGTTCCCGCCGTTCAGGCACTTAACTTCACGCAGGGGTGACATGAGCAGCCAGCTTCCCGGCGGCGCGAACGCGAAGCGCAAGCCTGGCCGGCCACGCAGCAAGCGCTCGGAGGAGGCCATCATCCGCGCCACCACCTCGCTGCTCGCCGACGAGCGCTACGCGAACCTCACCGTGAGCAAGGTGGCCGCGCGCGCCCGCGCCAGCAAATCGACCATCTACCGCCGCTGGCCGACCAAGGAGCACCTGGTCATCGAGGCCTTCAACCGCTGGCCGGCGCTGACGCCGCACGACCGCGGCGACGTCCTCTCGGACCTGCTCGACCTCTACCGGCAGTTCCTGCGCATCCTGCACCGTCCGCCCTCGAACGCGATCATGCCCACGCTCGTGGCCGAGCGGGCCCACAACCCGGCACTGGCCGCGGTGTTCGATCCGCTGATGCAGCGCCGCCGCGATCCGGCACGCGTGGTGCTCGAGCGCGCCATCGGGCGCGGCGAGCTGCCGCGCACCACCAACGTCGAGCTGGCGGTCGATGCGCTGTTCGGCATGACCGTGCTGCGCATGTACTTCATCCCGGGCGACCTCGGCATCCCGGCCATCCGCGAGTACCTGACGGTCCTGCTGCGCGGCTTCGGCGCGCGTGGCTACTGAGCCGCCCGCGCTGCTGCAGTCCGCGGAGAGCCGCGTGAGCGCGGCCACCCCGCTGCCGCGGCGGATCAAGGTCGGCGAGCTGCTGCCGGGGGAGCCGCAGCTCGAGATCGCCGCGGACGTGTTCCTGCCGCAGCAGCTGCCCGCATCCCCGATCGCGCTGTTCTGCCTGCCCGGCGGCGCGCTGGCGCGCGGCTACTATGACCTGCAGGCCGAAGGTGACTTCAGCTTCGCCGCGCACATGGTGGCGCAGGGCTACCTGGTCGTGACCCTCGACCCGCTCGGGGTGGGCGACAGCAGCCGGCCGCGCGATGGCTTCGAGCTCACCCCGGATCTGGTGGCGGCGGCGAACGCGCGCGCTTTTGATGCGATCCGCGCCGAGCTGGTCGGCGGGCGCCTCACCGGCACGCCGCTCACCCACCTGCGCACCGTCGGAGTCGGGCACTCGATGGGCGCGATGCTCACCCTCATGCAGCAGGCGCACCACGGCGGACACGCCGCGCTCGCGCTCTTCGGCTTCAGCACCCAGGGTCTAACGGCCGCACTGTCCGCGGAGGAGCGCGCGTTCGCGGGCGACCCCGCCGGGGCTCGGGCGAATCTGGTGCGGCTCGCGCGCCTGCGCAGTGCTGATCCCTACCCCCTGATAGCGCGCACCGAGCAGGGCCGCGAGCTGTTTGCGGGCGATGCCGCCGACCGCCGCGGCGTCGAGGCGCTCAACCGCGTGCGCGCCAACCTGCTGCTCACCTGCGGCCTGTTCTCGATGATCCCGGGCAGCTGCGCCCCGGAATGCGCGCGCATCGACGTGCCGCTGCTCTTGGCGTTCGGCGACCGTGACATGGCCGGCCCGCCGCACCGGGTGCCGGCCGACTACCCGGCGAGCCCGGATGTCACCCTGACGGTGTTGCCGGCGACGGGCCACGCCCACTTCCTGTTCGATTCGCGGCGGCATCTGTTCGAGCGCATGCACAGCTGGTGCGAGGCCATCCTGCCGGAGGGCTGAGGTGGCTGGGGCGGAGCTGCACTGTGCGAGCACTTACGCCAATCAGCTGCTGGCGGATCTCGGCAGCAACGTGCGTCTGCCGGCCCGCGCGGAAGCCCACCCGGCCCTGCGCTGGGCCGCGAGCGGCAGCATGTACCTGACGGGCTTCCCCGATGCTCCGCCGCAGATGTGCCCCGTACCGCTCGCCTCCTATGCCGATGGCGTCCTTGCGGCGTTGGCGGCCCTGGGGCCTGCCGGCGCGCTCGCCGGCGTCGATGGCGCGCGCCTCCTCGGGGAGCGTGCGGCACTGGCCGGTTACCGGCGCGCCGGCGACGTCGCTCCCGGCGGCGCCTGCCGCCTGCTGCGCGCAGCCGATGGCTACCTGGCCTTGAATCTCGCCCGCGCCGAGGACTGGGAGCTCTTGCCCGCGTGGCTCGAGGCCGAAGGGCTGTCGGGCTGGGAGGAGGTCGCCGTCGCATTGCGCACGCGTGACGTGCACTCGTGCGTGGTGCGCGGCCGGCTGCTCGGGCTCGCGCTCGCGGCGGCTGAGGTACCCCGCAGCGGCGGTGTGACCGCCTGGTACCGCGAGCTGCAGGCGGGGCAGCGCGCCGCGCCCCGCGCCACGCACGCGCCGCGCGTCATCGACCTGTCGTCGCTGTGGGCGGGACCGCTGTGCGCGCAGCTGCTGCAGCAGCTCGGCGCGCAGGTGACGAAGGTCGAGAGCTTGCATCGCCCCGACGGCCTGCGCGCCTCGGGCACGGGCTTCTACCAGCTCCTCAATCGCGACAAGCAGTCCCTGCCGCTCGACTTCACCACCGCGGCCGGGCGCGCCGAGCTCAGGCAGCTGCTGCTTGGTGCGGACCTCGTGATCGAGGCCTCGCGCCCGCGCGCGCTGCGTCAGCTCGGGATCCATGCCGAGGAGATCCTGGCGGCGCGGCCGGGGCTCACCTGGCTTGCCATCAGCGGCCATGGGCGCGAGGAACCCGAGGGCAGCTGGGTGGCCTTCGGCGATGACGCCGCGGTCGCCGGCGGTCTCTCGCAGGTGCTGTGGGAAGGCAGCGGCCGGATGATGTTCTGCGGGGATGCCATCGCCGACCCGCTCACCGGGCTGCACGCCGCGCTCGCCGCGTGGTGCACTTACCTGCGCGGCGGCGGCCGCCTGCTGTCGATCGCACTAAGGGATGTCGTGGCCCACGCCGTGAGGAGCGCCGCTCTCGGGGATGCCGCCGCGAGCCGCGCGCGCATGCAGGCGTGGGCCGATCGCATCGCAGCGGCGGACATCGCAGCTCCGGCCGCAAGGGCTTAGCGCGCGGTGCGCGCCGCCTGCCGGCCCGCCTCGCGGCCAAAGAAGGTCGCATCTGCGAGCGACATGCCGGAGCTGTAGCCCTCACCCCAGCGCGGCAGGCCGCACGCCGTGCGACCGGCGGCGAACAGGCCGCCGATCGGCTCCCGCTGCGCATCAAGCGCCTCACCGCTCGGCAGCGTGTCCAGGCCGCCGAGGGTGAAGGAGGCATAGAAGCAGTGGTCGATGCGGCAGTCGAGCGCCACGAAGGGTGGCCGATCGAGGGGCTTGAGCCACTTGCGCGCCTTGCGAAACAGGGGATCGCTGCCCTGCGCGGCGTAGTGATTGTAGAGGCGCACGGTGGCGGTGAGTGAGCCCTCCGGCAGCGCCAGCTCGCGCTCGACTTCCTCCCAGCTGTCGCCCGCGGCGCCGATCTCCATCTTGGCGAGCTGCTGCATCTCCCCGCTCGCGTAGGTGTCGTGGTCCTCGAGCAGCCAGATGCGCTCGCCGCTCTGGCGCAGGATGTAGTTCGAGACGCGCCCGTGGTAGCAGTCCTCGTTGATGAAGCGCTGCCCCTGCCCGTTGACGAAGATGCCCTTCACCAGCGAGCCCGGCGGATACCAGGGAATGGTGACGAAACCCTCGTTCATGTTCAGCATGGTGGCGCCGACGCTCGCGCCGAGCAGGATCCCGGAGCCGTCATCCACCGTGCCGAGCGGGGACTGTGAGCGCAGCAGCCACGGGGCGTGCTGGCGCACCATGTCGCGGTTCATCACGAAGCCGCCGGCGCACAGGATCACTGCGCGGCGGGCGCGTGCACAGCGCGTCTCGCCGTCGCGGCGCAGCAGCACGCCGTGCACGTCGCGGCCGCCGTCGGCGATCAGCGCCTGCACGCGGGTGTCATAGAGCACCTCAACGCCCGCGGCGGTCACCCGCGCCGCCAGCTTGTCCATGACGTAGCGCCCGCCGCCCATGCCGACGAACTTCGGGCAGTGGCCGCGGGGTGCCGGTCGTGCCTGCTCGACGAACGGCCAGGCCTCCTCGCTCCCGGACCAGATAAGGCAGTCATCGGTCGATGGCTCGATGCAGCGCTCGGGGATGTAGGAGTTCTTGTACTCGATGCCCTGCGCGGTCAGCCAGCCGAAGTGCTCGAGAGAATGGTCGGCGTAGGCGCGCACCTTGGCGGCGTCCGCGTTCGGGCCGCCGGCCAGCAGCAGGTAGCGGTACAGGTCCTCGGTCGCATCCTCGAAGCCGGCGGCGCGCTGGATCGGCGTACCGCCGCCGCCGCCGAGGTAGATCTCGCCGCCCGAGAGTGCCGAGGTGCCGCCGTTGCCCGCGGCGCACTCGATGAGCAGCACCCGCGCGCCGCTGCGCGCGGCCTCGAGCGCGGCGCAGGCACCGGCGGCGCCGAAGCCGACCACGATCACGTCGGCCTCGTAGTCCCAGCGCGGCACCTGCGCGAGCGCGCCCGGGTAACTTAATGAGTAGCGGAGCGCTGCGGTCACGGCGGTTACTCTGTTTTGGCGATGTATCCGCTCAAGGATAAGGTAGATTCATCGGCGAATGCAGCCTGTAGGCTGGGGCGCGCCGCGCCGGCCGCAGCAGCACGAGGGGGATCACCATGTCGCTACGGCTGGAAGACATCGAACTCATCCGCCGCCTGAAGTACCGCTACTGGCGCTGCCTCGATACCGGCGACATCGCCGGCATGCGTGACGTGTTCACCGAGGACGTCAAGGTCGATTACATCGGCGGGAGCTACCGCTGGCAGATGCAGGGGCGCGAGAACATCCTCGCCGCCGTCGCCGGCTCCTTCAACGCCAACGCCGTGGCCTGCCACACCGGGCATCACCCGGAGATCGACGTGCTGTCTGAGAGCAGCGCCACCGGCATCTGGTATCTGACGGACGTCTTCATCAACCTCGCCGAGAAGCTGCGTACCACCGGCAGCGCGCTCTATCGCGACAAGTACGTGAAGAGCGGCGCGCAATGGCGCATCAGCGAGTCCGTCTACGAGCGGCTCTATGAGGAAGTCGAGTCCTTCAAGGAGGCACCGAAGCTCACCGCGCACTGGCTCGCGCGCGTGCCGCCGCCGCCAGCCGAGCAGGCCAAGTCCCATGGCTGAGCTTGCCGGCAAGGTGGCCCTGGTAACCGGCGCCGGGCAGGGTGTCGGCCAGGGCATCGCGCTCGCGCTGGCCGGCGCCGGTGCGGCCGTGGCGGTCGCCGGGCGCACCGAGGCGAAGATCGCCGAGACCGTGCGCCTCATCAGCGAACGCGGCGGTCGCGCCGTGGCCATTACCTGCGATGTGTTCAAGGCCGAGGACATCAGCCGCACCGTGGCGCGCACGGTGGAGGCGCTCCGCGGGCTCGATATCCTGGTGAACAACGCCTACGACGGCGCCTTCGGGCCGCTCCTGTCGCTCGATGACGAGGCCTTCATGCGCGGCATCCAGTCGGGGCCGCTGGCGGCGTTTCGCTTCATGCGCGCCTGCCACCCGCACCTGAAGGCGCGCGGGGGCGGCAACATCGTGAACCTGATCACCTCGGCCGCGGTGCGCTGGGACTCATCCAACTACGGCGCCTACGCGGTGGCGAAGCAGGGGATCCGCGCCCTGACGCGGGCGGCCGCCGGAGAGTGGGGTCGCGATCACATCCGCGTCAACAACATCGCACCGCTCGCGGCCTCGCCGGCGCTCGCGGCCTGGATCAAGCACGACCCCGAGGCCAAGACCTTCTTCGAGACCGTGGCCCTGAAGCGGGTCGGCGACTGCGAGCTGGACATCGGCCGCGCCGTGGTGGCGCTCGTGGGTCCGGGAATGGACTACGTCACCGGCGCGACGCTGCCGCTCGATGGCGGCCAGGCATACTTCGGCTGAGCGCTACAGCGCCGGCTCCCAGGCCGGCGCGAGCCGGTATTCGCTCGTGGCAATGACGTCGATGCGGTCGAAGTCGATGAATTTGGCACAGCTCTCCATCATGCGCGCGAGGTGGCGCTGATGGCGGGGCTCATCGCCGACGGCTGCATAGAAGGCCTGCGAATCGCGCATGGCCTCAGGCGGAAAGCACTCCTCGACGATGCCGCGGAAGGGTGGCGCGTCCGCGCTCAGCGGCAGCACCACGACGTTGTGCCGGTAGAGGAAGTTCGCCTGGGTCTCGATGCCGACCGGGGTGTGCTCCTCGAACCACACGCGTCGCCAGGCCTCGTAGCTCAGCCGCGGCGGCAGCTGCAGGAGGGTCACCTGGCTGAAGCCGTAAGTGCGCTCGCCCGGCGCCGGCGGATGCTTCAGGTTCGGCAGGATGGTCGACTCCGCCACGGCGTAGCCGGCGAGGCGCGAGCAGGCCGGTGCAAGCAGCGCCTCGATGGGCGCGCGCCGGTAGGCGCTGGTGAGCCAGAAGCTCACGATGCCGTCGGGCGGCGGCTGCGTGCTGCGGAGCGAGAAGTTCACCAGCGTGCCGGCGAGGTCATCGAAATCGGCGATGTTCAGCTGCAGCCGCTCGGCACCGAGTGCGCGCAGGCGCGGGGCGAGCTCGCCACGGAAGCGCTCGCGCAGCGCCGCGGCGTTCTCAGTGCCGCGCCAGAACACGTACAGCAGCTTTTCCATGGACAGCTCTCAGAGTGCGCCCGAGCGGGGCGCCAGTGTAGCCTCAACGGGCGCGCGGCAGGAGCGGCGGCGCAGTGCGAGGCGGGAGGTGGCAGATGACCCAGCACTCTTTCGGGGCCATCAGGCAGGTGGCCTGGGTGGTGCGCGATCTGGAGGCGAGCGTGGCCAACTGGCTGCGCATCAGTGGTGTCGGGCCCTGGACCTGCTTTCGCAACGTCGCCATGCGCGGCCGCTTCCGCGGCGAGCCCACCACGGTGCGCATGCACGTGGCACTCGGCTACCAGGACGACATGGAGATCGAGCTCATCGAGGATCTCGGCCACGGGGCCTCGCCCTACCGGGCCGCGGGTGCGCCACTGGTCGGCATGCACCACGTCGCCTGGTTCTGCGATGACGTCGGCGCTGAGGTGGCGCGCGGCCAGGCGCGCGGGCTGAGCGTGTGTTTCGAGGCGGCCAACGAGGTCACGCGCGTGGCCTACCTCGAGGACCCCCGCGAACCGCGGCTGCTGCTAGAGTTCATCGAGATGAATCCCGTCATGCGCGCCGGTTACGAGGCCCGGCGCGCGGCCGCGCGCTCCTGGAGCGGCGGGGAGGCGGTGCAGGTGATCGATCTCGGTGGCTGAGCGCGAGGGGGCGACCATGAGCAGCTGGCAGAACGTGAGCTACGACTACCGCGGGGCGGCGGTGCTGGTCACCGGCGGCACCTCCGGAATCGGCGCGGGCATCGCCGCCGCCTACCGCGAGGCCGGGGCCGCGGTGACGATCACCGGCACCCGGGCGAGCGCGCAGGACTACGAGGGCGATCTCGCCGGCTACCGTTACCTGCAGCTGGCACTCACCGAAAAGGCGCAGATCGAGAGCGTGGCCGCCGCGCTGCCGCGGCTGGACATCCTGGTGAACAACGCCGGCGCCAACTTCATGCTGCAGAACGAGTACGACCCGGAAGTCTTCGAGAAGGGCCTGCAGGTGAACCTGGCGAGCGCCTATCGCATGGCGCGCGCCTGCCGCACGAAGCTGGCCGCGAGCGCGCTGCCCGGCGGCGGCAGCGTCATCGGGCTCGCCTCGCTCACCTCGTTCTTCGGCCTCGAGGTCGTGCCGGCCTACGGGGCGGCCAAGGCGGGCCTCGTGCAGCTGGTGAAGACCCTCGGCATCAGCTGGGCCAAGGAGAACATCCGCGTGAACGCGGTGGCGGCCGGCATCACCGAGAGCCGCATGACCGCCGCGATGCTCAAGGTGCCGGCGATGATGGCGCCGGTGCTGGCGCGCACCCCGCTCAAGCGGGTCGGGCGCCCCGAAGACATCGCCGGCGCGGTCCTGTTCCTCACCAGCGCGGCGGCCGGCTACATCACCGGGCAGACCCTCATCGTGGACGGCGGCTACTCGGTCGTGGGCTGAAGAGCGTGGCCGAGGATATCCGCATCGACGATCTCGCGCAGCCGCGCCTCAACGAGGCGCAGCGCAGCGCGCTCGCCTGGGGCGAGACGCAGCCGGTGCAGCTAAACGTCGAGGCCGTGCTCGCGGCCGCGCGTGCCCGCACCGGACTTGCGGACTTCGGGCCGCAGGACTTTCGCGAGCGGCTGGGGCTGTTGTGCGCGGAGTGGGACGCTGACCGGGCGCTCACGGCGATGCACCGCGCGGTGCTCTTCGGCTACCTCGCACGCTACGCGAGCAATCGCCTGCTGATCCAGGACACGCTGCGCCGCCATCCCGAGATCGCCGCCGAGCGCATCGAGCGGCCGGTGATCGTCACCGGGCTGCCGCGCTCGGGCACCACGCACCTGGTGAATCTGCTCGCCGCCGATGCGCGCTTTCACTCGCTGCCGCTATGGGAGTCGTACGAGCCCGTGCCGCTGCCCGGGGAGGCAGCGCTCGCCGACGGCACCGATCCGCGCTACGCGCGCTGCGCGGCCGCCTGGGAGGGGATGCGCCAGGTGACGCCGCTGCTCGCCGCAATGCATCCGATGGAGCCCGACCACATCCATGAGGAGCTCGAGCTCATGGGACCGGACTTCGCCTCCTATAACTTCGAGTGGCTGAGCATGTCGCCGCGCTGGCGCGACCACTACCTCTCGCACGACCAGACGCCGCACTACGAGTACCTGAAGCGCGTGCTGCAGCTGCTGCAGTGGCAGCGCGGCGTGGCGGGCAAGCGCTGGGTGCTCAAGTGCCCGCAGCACCTCGAGCAGCTGCCGGCGCTGCTGGCGGTGTTCCCGGATGCAACCGTGGTGTTCACCCACCGCGATCCGGTCGCGGTCATCCAGTCAACGGTCACCATGCAGGCGTACACGCAGCGCATGCAGCGCCCGCGCGTGGAGATGCAGTGGCTGCGCGACTACTGGGTCGAGCGCATCGAGACGCTGCTGCGCGCCTGCGTGCGCGACCGCGAGCTGGCGCGCACAGCGCGCAGCGTCGACTGCCCGTTCCACCTCTTCATGCGCGACCCGTGGCGCATTCTCGAGGAGGTCTACCAGAAGGCGCAGCTGCCGCTCACCGCGCAGGCGCGCGCGGCGCTCGAGCGCTACCTCGCCGAGCACCCGCGCGGGAAGGCCGGCCAGGTGGTCTACGAGCTCAAGCGCGACTTCGGGGTTGACCCGCAGGAACTGCGCGGGCGTTTTCGTTTCTACCTCGACCGCTTCGAGCTGCCCGCCGAGCAGCACTGAAGGCGCGGCTAACCACCGAGCTGGGCCACGCTCCTTAGTATGGCGCGCACCAGGCGCGCCTGCCGGTCGATGCCGGTCTTGGAGAAGGTCGAGCGCAGGTGGGCGCGCGCGGTGTTGAGCGTGATGCCGAGGTCACCGGCGGCCTCCTGCAGGCTGCGGCCGTTGGCGAGGCACAGCGCCAGCTGCGCCTCCTTGTGCGTGAGCTCGAACAGCTTGCGGATGGTCTCCACCGGTGCTGGCGTCTGTGCGCCTTCCTCGACGCTGATGAACACGGCCACCGCCGGGCTCACGCTCGGTTCCTCGGCCTCCACCGAGCCGGCGGCCGGGCGCACCATCATGCCGTAGTGGCCGGCGCCCGACGGGCGCCGCGCGCGCAGCACTTCGACGATGCCGGGCTTGGCCGCGCGCCCGACCGTGATGGCCCGCCCGATGGCATCGCGCAGGCGCTGCGCGTCCGCCGGGTGCGTGAGGGTCAGGGTCTCGTTTGTGAGGGCGATGCCGTCCTGGCGGTGCAGGATGTCGCGCGCCAGCGCGTTGGTGTGGATGACGTGCCCGGAGGCATCGAGGATCACCGTGGCGAGCGTCAGGTGGTCCATGGCATCGGCGTAGATGGCGCGCTCCATCTTGGTGACATCGAGCGCGGCGTGCGTGCGCATCGCGATGTCGAAGTGCGGCACCAGGTACTCGACGAAGCGCTTCTCGCTGAGCGTGAAGTTGCCCGCCTGGCGCCCGCGCGTCAGGCGCAGCCGCGCGTACAGCCGGTCGCCGTCGCGCACGTCGACGCCGAGGTTGTAGATCGCATCCCACGGCACCAGGTATTCGATGAAAAAGCGGCTGCGCTCGAGCTGCTCGACCGGGACGAACTCGTGCAGCGTGATGACCTGCTTCTCGGGCAGGTTCACGAACGGGTCGGAGGGGAAGTAGCTGTGCGCGTACTGCGCCAGCACCTCGTCGGTGCCGCCCCAGGAGTAGAGGAGCCCGGCCTCGGCGACGTGCGGCGAGCGCAACAGCAGCGTCGCCGCGCCCTTCATGCGGCGGCCGAGACCCTCGAGGAACTCGCGCCAGCGCTTGGGCTCGAGCGCGCCCTCGTGCATCAGGAGCGCCAGGCGCTCGCGCAGTTCGAGCCCGGCGGTCACGTCGACCGCCGCGGGCGTGCCGGCGGAGCTGCTGCGGGCGGCGGAACGCGTGGCGGCGGGTCGACTCATGGGCTGGTGCGGGGCGGTGCTGCGGGGCAGTGGCCTATTAATAAAGAGTACT
>Ga0335085_10012168_pt1 | contig 12697 bp, 9 predicted proteins | sample Lox_Sample_45_FD_206712 | JGI IMG/M metagenome (GOLD analysis project Ga0335085, IMG submission 206712) | Soil microbial communities from Loxahatchee National Wildlife Refuge, Florida, United States - Lox_Sample_4.5 | ecosystem: Environmental > Terrestrial > Soil > Wetlands | place: USA: Florida...
ACCCCCGGCCCATCCGGAAATGCAGCGACTTGTTTTTTCAGCCGTTCAAAGGTTGTTTCGGAACGAAAAGAGGACAATGTTCAACCTCTGTAGTTTAAAGGGGTTCGGCGATACGAGCCCGGAGCTTACGTATTTGGTCCCGCAATTCAGCGGCCTTCTCATATTCATATTTCTTGGCTAAGCCCATCATTTCCTTTTCAAGGGCCTCGATTTTTCGGGGGATGGCCTCGGGCGGCATATACTCCTCCCCTTTTTCGGCGGCAAGCGGAACCGTGTAATAATCCGCCTCATAAACGGTGGTCAACAATTCCCGGATTTGTTTTTTAACGGTGGTTGGAGTGATCCCATTTTCTTTGTTGTAAGCTGATTGGATTTCCCTCCGGCGTTGGGTTTCGGCCACTGTTTTCCGGATGGATTCGGTGATTTTATCCGCATAAAAAATAACCTTTCCATCCACGTTACGGGCGGCACGGCCGGCGGTTTGCATAAGGGATACCTCGGACCGCAAAAAACCTTCCTTATCGGCGTCCAAAACCGCAACCAAGCTTACTTCCGGCAGGTCCAGCCCTTCCCGCAGCAGGTTAACGCCGACGAGAACTTCAAAAACACCCAGACGGAGGTCCCGGATGATTTTAATCCGGTCCAACGTCTCCACGTCGGAGTGAAGGTAAGCCACTTTCAAGTTGAGTTGCTTCAGGTATTGTGTCAAATCCTCGGACATTTTTTTGGTTAGGGTGGTAACGAGGAGCCGTTGTCCCTTTTTGACCGCCTCCCGAGCCACACCTAAAAGGTCGTCCACCTGGCTTTGAGCCGGCCGTATTTCAACCATTGGATCCATGAGGCCCGTGGGACGAATAATTTGTTCCACCACTTCACCCTTGGAATCTTTCAATTCAGCTTCGGACGGAGTGGCTGAGACATAAATAACCTGTCCCGTTTTTTTCCGAAACTCTTCGTAGCGCAGCGGCCTGTTGTCAAAAGCGCAGGGCAGCCGGAAGCCATATTCCACCAAGTTTTTTTTGCGGGCGTAATCGCCGTTGTACATCGCTCGAAGTTGTGGCAAAGTCACGTGGGATTCGTCGATAAAGGTGACAAAATCCCGTGGGAAATAGTCAAGAAGGGTATAGGGAGGGTCCCCCGGCTTGCGGCCATCAAAATGTCGGCTGTAGTTCTCGATTCCCTGGCAGTAGCCCATCTCTTGGATCATTTCCAAGTCATAGGTTGTCCGCTGCTCCAACCGTTGGGCCTCCACCAATTTATTCTGGCTTTTCAATTCCTGAAGCCGTTCCCGGAGCTCATCCTGGATGTTCGACATCGCGCCCTTGAGGATACTCTCGGGTGTTACATAATGTTTGGCGGGATAAATCGCCAATACCGATCGGCGATTCAACGCTTTTCCTGTGACGGCATCAATTTCAGAGATTTTTTCAAGTTCGTCCCCGAAAAACTCCATTCGGAAGGGATTTTCCTCGTAGGCAGGGAAAATCTCGATTACATCCCCCTTGATCCGGAATTTTCCCCGGGTGAAGTCGATGTCATTCCGTGAATACTGGATCGCCACCAAATCGCGCAATAATTGGTCGCGCTTGACCTCCAGGCCCTCACGAACGATCACGTGCATTTTCTTGTAGTTTTCCGGGGATCCCAAACCATAAATGCAGGAAACAGAAGCCACGATAATGACGTCCCGCCTTTCCTGGAGTAAGGCCGTCGCTTCAAGCCGAAGCCGGTCCAGTTCCATGTTGATGGAGGCATCCTTCTCAATAAAAGTATCGGTGGTGGGAATGTAGGCCTCGGGCTGGTAGTAGTCGTAATAGCTCACGAAATAGGCCACGGCGTTTTTGGGAAAGAATTCCTTGAATTCGCTGTAAAGCTGGGCGGCCAGGGTCTTATTGTGGGAGATAACTAAGGCTGGTCTTTGGATTTTTTGGATGACGTGGGCCATGGTGAAGGTCTTACCCGATCCGGTGACCCCCAGGAGAGTCTGGTGATTTTTTCCCAGGCTCAGCCCATTCGAAAGCTTTTCAATCGCTTGGGGCTGGTCGCCAGTGGGCTTGAAATCCGAAATAAGTTCAAAATTCATGCCGACCTTCTGTTGGAATTTTTTATAAAGGAACCGGCATAGCCGTATTTACCGCTTCCTGGTCAAACTGGATTGTTGCGTGGTCATTTTGGTAATGCGGCCAGCGGGTTTCAAGGGAGGGCGCCGAAAGTCAAATGCCTTTCAGGCGTAGAATATCACGCAATTTTTCCCGGACATCCTCATTGTTGGGTTCTTCATTCAGGATTTTTTCGTAAATTTTAAGAGCCTCGACGTAAAGACCTTGTTTAGCATAGATTTCCGCGAGGGTTTGCCTGACAAAGGGGTCGTCCAAGGATTCCTGCGACTCGGGGCCAGGATGGGTGACCATGTCGTCCGCGGGGCTTTTGGGCGCCGAAAGCGAAGGCGCTGGCGCAGATTTGGCCTCCTTTTCTTTTTCAAGCCTAAGCCTTTCCATCCCCTGCAATATTTCCTGGTTTATTTTAGCCTTGGCGGCCTCCTGTTCCCTTTTTTGGGCCGCGTACCTGATTCTTTCCTCGTCTTCCTTTCGCTGCTTCTCTTCTTCCTGTTCCAAAGCCGTTTTTAATTGGACTTCACGTTCCAATTTTTCCTTTGTTTCTTTTTCAATTTGTTCTCGTAGCCGCTGTTCCATCGAAAGTCTCGATTTTTCGAACTCGGCCTTCAACTTATTAAGCGATTCGTCCTTTTCCTTTTCGAGCCGTTCCCTCTCGACGGCCAAAAAACGTTGTTTTTCTTCGAGTTCCCTTGCCAATTGCAGCCGCAGTTCTTCCTCTTTGGAGCGGTTCATCTGTTCCATTAATTTTGATTCTAATTCCTGCTTCAGGCGCAGTTGCTCCAATTCCCTTTTTTGCTCCAATTCCTTTTGGTGTTCCTGGACAACCCGTGCTTGTTCTTCCAGCTCCCGGCGCATCTGCTCCCGCAGCTCCTTTTCTAATTCCGACTTGATTTCGTCGGGAGAGGGGTATTTTTCCACCGGCTCGGCGGCCCGAGCCATCAGGGCGTAAACCTGCTGTAATCGGACGCGTATCTCCGGCAATTGGGGCCAGCGTTTAAGCATATCAAGGTAAATATCAATCGCTTGCTCGTAGAAGCCTCTGTCCGTGAAGCTTGCCGCTTGGGCCAAGAGGGCTTGCTGTTCCTCTGCGGCTTTTTCGGCAACGGCGGCCCCGGCAAGGCTGGAAACATCGTTCGCCCCTGTCTCCGGCACCACGACGGGCTGTTCGATGGGATAACGAGCCACGGCCTCATTGGCCGGGTCCAATTCAAGAATTGTCTGCCGGACCTCCCGGGCCTCATCCAAAAGATTTTCATTGAAGTAAACATCCAGTATTTTCAAATAAACCTGGACCGCTTCCGGATTTTGGCCAAGTCGAAGGAAGGAAAGGGCAAGGTATTTGAGCGCCCCCACATGGCCCGCTTGAAACGACAAAAATTTCTCGAAAGCCTGCCGGCTTTCCCCGTATTTTTGTTGGTTGAAAAAAATGACCCCCAGATGGTAATAGGTGGTGGTATCGCCCAATCCAATGGCCTTTTGGGCGGCTTCCTGGGCCTGGAGAAGTTCATTTTTGCTGATGTAAATCTCGATAAGATCCTGAAGTCCCTTCACCGCTGCGGCTGTCTGTTTGGCCTGGATGAACAGGGCTATCATTTTTTCCCGGGCCTCGATGTTCAGCGGGTCCAATTCGGTGATGACCTGCAGGACCTCAACCAACCGGCCTGTTTGCGTCTCCGGGTCCAAATTCGCAACGAGATTCATCAAAGACTCAACCGCTTCGAATTTTTGTCCATTTTTCGCTAAGAGCCTGGCCAACTGGAAATGGGCGTCGGCGCGGGTAGGTTCGGTTTTGAGGATAAAACGGTAAATTTCGGCGGCTTTTCCAGGGTCCTCAGCTTCTAGTTGGTTCGCCCGGGAGAGGTACTTATCAATCAAGTTTTTAACGGCGGTCAGCAACTCCGGATCGTTGGGAACCAGCTTGAGCATCCGCTTATAGACCTGAAGAACCTTATCGACCTGATTTTTCTGATCGAATCCCTGGGCTACAAGATCATATTGTTGGAGGGCTTCTTGAACGTCCCCTTTTTTGGCGTAAATGTCAGCCAACATATTATGGACGTTGAGGTCTTTCGGGTCCAAATCCGCTAGTTTATGGTATTCCTCAATCGCCCTATCCCAATCACCTTTTTGGTAGTAGGAATAAGCGGTTTTAATAAGGACAGCTTTATCTTCGGACACCGCGGAAAGGCTCCTTCAGCGGAAACTTGGTTCATGCTCAGCTGTCGATGGGTCGTGGGAAAGCGGTTTAAACCTTTAGATGACAAAATAAAAAGTGAAAATCAATTTAACACAGCCCTTTTACCAGGCCAAGGGGTTTCCCTAAGGTTGAAACCAAGGATTTTGAAATGGCCCCGTTATTTGGACGGGGTCATTTCAATGCAGGTGATGGAATAGGGCGGGAAAGTGTACTCAAAGCGACTTTTGACCGCTTTTCCACCCTTCAGGTGGCTTGGACCGGAATTGATAACCGCACGATAGAGGTTTTCGCTCCATTGATATTCCTTGGAACTCAATTCATAAAAATCGGTTTTGTAAGCGGTTTTCGAGCTTCCTGTATTCACCGATGTTTTATAGGCCTTCTTTGGGCTCTTATTAATGACCATCAAGTATCTTTTTCCTTCGCCGGTGCTGGCATAGGCGTCCAAATCATCGTTATTTGCAACCGCCTGGAAAAGGGTCGTGCCGAAATGATGTTCTATCAGGTAAAGGCCCCAATAGGAGGACCTCTCGGCGAAGGGGTGGTCAGGGTCGTTGTTCGGGTCTAAAACCCCATGACCGCCGCCCAAACCCGGCTTTTGGGTATAAAGATCCCAGATATTGGTTTGATTGACCCCGTAAAGCATCATTTGAGCCAAGTAGTCCGCGCAAAACAGGCCGTTGACCAGCCGGGCGGTTGTGGCATTTTCATCGCCCGAATTCCATTCGCTGACGGAAATCTCAATTTGGTTGGCCCGGTCGGGAATATTCTTCTGGATGGCTTCCCGGATCTTTGGCACAAATTCGGACCAATGGTTTACCTTGGACAACAAGTTCGTGTCGCTGTCGTTGCTCCAATAGGGATAGCTGTGCACCGAAACAACGTCCACATAGGGGCCGCTCTCTTCCAGGAACTTCTCGACCCACCATGGCGCCGTGGCCGGCGCAAGCCAGGGGGACCCTTCCTTTCGTTCGTGGTTCTCAACCTGCGCCACCGTGGGCCCCATGATTTTGATGTCGGGATATTTAGCCTTGATAGCCTTGGCGAACTCATTGAAATGCTGGCAATAATTATCAATCACCGTCCAGTACTGGTTTTGTCCCTTGTAGAAGAGATCAGCTTCATAATCGGGCTCGTTGCCCAGTTCAACATACTTGACTGTCAACCCTTGCGCCTTGGCATCCGCAATCCAGTCCAGGCAATTTTGGACATCAAGGGTGGCCATGTTGGCGATCATCAAGGGTTCCGAATTGGTTTTCTTCAGGAAGTCAACCATTCCAGCCCATTTGAAATCTGGCGTCCATTGCACCGTGACGCCGTCCTTGCGAAAAACTTCACCGGTTCTCCAATTCCAAATGTTCCCATACGCCCCGCCGGGCAATCGCAAGTAGGAAGAGATAGCCTCGGTCTTTTTAATGCCAGTCTCATCCGTGCACCACTTCGGATCATACCAAGCAGCGATATTGTTCCCGAACATGTAATGCGGGTTTATCGTCCGAACCTTGGGCTTGTCGAAGAAAGCGTCGATCACGGCGGGTTTCACAGTCGCACCGGCTGGCTGCAGCTTTACATTCCATGTGTTCGCCACCGAATCATCCACTTTGATATTTTCCCTGTAGGCTTCATATCCGGGGCAGAAAACTTCCGCAGTATATTCGTCAGCAGGCAGGTTGATCGAAAAAGCTCCGTTTGCGGAGGTCTTCACCAGCTTTTTGGCAATCGCCACAATGGCTCCAGCGACGGGCTTGCCCGAACTTTGGGTCACTTTGCCTTTCAAAACCGTAGCCGCCCCCATTACGATTCCGCGAATATTATCAATCGCCACCTGGCCCGCGATGGGCCCACCCGAATTGAAAACCAAATAAGCCTTGGTGACGCCCCCCTTGAACTGGCTGGGGTCCACTTCTTGCTTGATGTGGTTCCAACCCTCATTCATCTTCATTTTGATTTCATACCAGTTGTTGGCTGGACTCTGGGTAATGATGTAAAGTTCTCCATAACCCGCCTTGGCCAGGCTTTTGGGCGGGAAAAAGACATCCAGGGAAATGGCTTTGAAGGTTTCCCATTTGTCGGCCATGGGAATGGTCGAAGAAACGGCCAGATTTTGGTTCCAGCCTGAGGAACCGTCGGTGTTCACCAGCAGGGCGCCAGTTCCTTCGCTGGTGATATCCGTGGTCGTTGTAACCGACCCGGAGAAACCACCTAAATCGCCGTTGAAACCCCACAAGAGTTCTCCCGCGGCAGAGGCGCCCTTCGCCCCGTCTTTCGGGTCCAGGTCTACTTGTACCGCCCCCGGCATAGCCATTTTGGGTTCATTGTTGGCAAAAACCGTGTCGCCTTTAAAGGTCAAAGTGCCCCATTGAGAGGGGTCTTGCCAGCTTTTGTCCTGTTGCGACCAAGCCAATTGCACCGTCCGGACTTTGGAAACGGCGCCCACGTCATCCACCGAAACATCAAATCCCATGGTTTTTCCGGGGCCAACATTGATCTTATAGAAGTATTTCAGGGGTATGGAGGCTTCCAGGGTGTAACCGGCCTTGGTCAAGGAGGTGGCCACTTTTGCCCCGGGGATCGGGGACTTGTCCGTCATGCTGTAAACCTGAGCGTTGTCCCCGTTCTTTCCCGGAGAAATGAAAAGTTGGACATCCGTCGGTGAATAAGAAGTCCTTTTGGGGTCCGTTAAATCCGTGCCAAAATAAAGCTCCAGAGCGTCGCCATTGTAAATATTGCTCGCGTCCTGGCTGTTGAACTGGGGGGTTTTGCTGGTAATGTCGGCGGCGATATAGAGATTGGTTTTGTCGTAGGTAATGTAAATTTTACCGCTGCAATAGTCCGGACCCGTCCAATCGTTGGATCCGAGGACCACATTTTCCTTCTTATCTAAAGTGATGACCGGTTGGATAGTCCAATCCGACAAGTCACCATCGATCCGGGGAGGAGTAGCAGTATCCATCACCTCAACCGAAGGCCCGGCATGGGAGACCATTGGAAATCCAAAAATGAAAAGGATGGCGACCAGCGAAACGGACTTATTCAATTTCATGTTCGATTTTCCTTTTAAATTGATTTTCGAATGAATGCGGGGCAGGCTTTTATAACACCATTCCCCAAGCCCTTCAACGGCATTATCGGACTCCAGCGAAGGGGCCTACGGAAGGACGAGAAAAAGAAAGCGCTTTTCATGGGAAGCTTAAGCGTTCCCTATCACAGCGCCTGGAATTAGATTTTTTGTTCTTGGGAATTCTTCAGGTAATAACCGCAGCTTTCACGCACCACCAACTTGGTGGGGAAAAACCGGTGTGTGTATTCCAGCGGACGTTTTTCAATCTGGTTCCACAACATCTTCGCGGCTTCATAACCGATATCGTAGGCGGGTTGATGAACAGTAGTAAGAGTGCTGTCGTTCGAAATATCATCAAAGCCAACAACCGCCACATCCTGGGGTACCCGTAATCCTTGTTTGCGAAGTTGGCGAATGGCTCCTAGGGCCATCATGTCACTGGAACCAATCAGCGCGGTTGGAGGATTCTTGGTTTTCCAAAAGAGCTCAACGGCCTTCGCGCCTGCCTGTTCGGTCCAATTTCCGAAATAGACGTGTTCTTCGTGGAAAGGAAGACCCCGCTTTTTAACGATGTATTTGAAGGCGTTGAAGCGGTCGAGGGAGTTTTTCGAGTAGGTGACATCGCCTGCGATAAATCCGATTCGTTTGTGGTCCAACGAAATGAGGTGATCCACCACGTCGATAATCCCTTGCGTGTTCAAACAGTCCACAAAACAAACATTCGGGTCGTTCACTTGATAATTCACCAGCACATAGGGCAGGGTACCCTGTTTCAGGTCTTGGTAGAACCTGGATTCCACGGGGGGGGCGATGGCCAGAACGCCGTCCACCAATCCGGAATTGACGAAGTTGGCGTAAACCCCTTCGTTTTGGATCTGGCGGCTGAAGGTGTTCATCAGGATGTTATAGCGTTTTTCGCTGATAAAACTGATGATTCCATCCAGGACCCGGGTCAAATAAAAGTCGCTGAGAGAAGGTTTTTCGTACCAGAAAAAGACAACCCCGATGTTGTAAGTTTTTCGGGTTTTCAGGCCTCGGGCCATCGTATTGGGATAATATCCCAGCTCTTTGAGGATTCTTTCAATCCGTTGCTGGGTCTTGATCCCGACTTTATGGATGTCTTTTTGGTTCACAACCCGCGAAACGGTCGCAACCGACACACCCGCCTTCTGCGCCACATCCTTGATGGTGATGGCCATCGCTTGGGACCTCGATTCGTAGTGTTAGGTTTATGTTTTTATTATACAACAGCCCGGAAGCTACCCCGGGTTCCTCATTGCCTCATTTTTTAAGCAAAGTCGCCTTGATCATCTTGTCGCCCTGTCGGAGCTTCAAAACATTGTCCATTCCTTTAACAACCCGTCCAAAAATAGCGTAATTTCCGTCTAGTTGGTGGACATCGGCCAAGCAAATGTAAAACTGGCTGGAGGCCGAATCGGGATCTTGGGACCGTGCCATGCCCAAGGCACCTTTATCGTGCTTGTGGTCGGTAATCTCCAAAGGTATGGTTTTTGAAGAACCGCCCATCCCAGTTCCTGTCGGATCCCCCCCTTGGATCACGAATCCCGGCACATAACGATGAAAGACCAACCCGTTGTAAAAACCGCTTGAAACCAAGTCCAAGAAGTTCTGGGTTGTGACTTTGACGTCCGGGAAGACTTCAACCGTAACATCTCCTTGCGTTGTCTCAATCAGGACTTTGGGATTTGTCTTTTTCTTTTTGGCCATGGTTTCTCCTGTGACTGACGTGAAAATAAAGCAACAAAGGACAATCAAAGCGAATTTACGAATCATAATTCCTCCCCAACGGGTGTCAACACCAGGTATCATACCGGCGGTTTTCTTGGACGTCATCCGCTCGCGACGAGAATTTGATCAAATCAAACGAGCGGAATCAAGGCGGCTTGGAAGATAGTCCAGATGAAAGACCCAGCAAGTTGTCGCCCCCCCTTCCTGACCGGTTCCTTCCTTGACTTCCAAAGATTCGTCCCCTAAAATCTCCACTCTTTTATTGGGTTTTTTAGGAATTTCGACCCCATCGTCTAGAGGCCTAGGACACCTGGTTTTCATCCAGGCAACACGGGTTCGAATCCCGTTGGGGTCGCCATTATTCCGGAATCCCTTCCATTGGAGTCAGCCATGATCAGAGTCGGCATTTACGGAGCCACAGGCTATATGGGTGGCGAAGTCTTGCGGGTTTTGATGGATCACCCCGAAGTGGAAATCGCTTGGGCTACCAGCCGCAGCGAAGCCGATATCGCCGACTATCATCCGAACCTTTATGAAAGCGGCATCCAGTTCATCCGCCCGGACCAAACCACGCCCTGCGACGTCGTTTTCATGGCCCTGCCGACCGGTGTCCCGATGGAATTGGCGCCTAAATTCCTGAAGGATGGTGCCAAAGTCATCGACCTGGGGGCGGACTTCCGCCTGCGTGACCGCGCCCAATGGGAAAAGGTCTACAAGAAAAAACACAAAAACTGGAAGATCGCCCAAGAAGCGGTCTATGGGATCTCCGAACTACACCGGGACGAGATCAAGACGGCCCGTGTCATCGCCAATCCGGGCTGCTTCGCTTCCGCCGCTATCCTGGGACTCGCCCCCCTGGTCCAAGCCGGGCTTATCGATACCTCCAAGGTTGTCGTAGACGGATTGTCCGGGACCGCGGGCGCCGGCGCCGAACTGGCCAGGCCGGCCCACCATCCGGAAATCGGGAACAATCTGGTCCCTTATAACGTGGTCGGCCATCGCCATACCTTCGAGGCTGAACAAGAACTGGGTGCCCTGAGCAAAAAGAAGATTAATATCCACTTCACGCCCGTTTATGTCCCAATCGTCAGGGGCATCTTGGATATTTGCCATGTTTTCCCTACCCGGAAGATTTCCCGGGAAAAGGTCATGGAACTTTACAAGACATTTTATAAGGCTGAGTATTTCGTAAAGGTATATGACCTCCCGAAAGAAGAAGGTGCCTCTTGGCAGTACAAGCCCTATCCTTGGGTGAACAGCGTTTCCGGCACTAATTTCTGTTTCATCGGCTTGGACATGGACGAGGCTCGGGGCCGGATTGTGGTTTTCAGCGTTCTGGACAGCATCGGCAAGGGCGGAGCCCATGTCGGGGTTCAAAACATGAACCTGATGTTCGGGTTGGACGAAACCACCGGACTGACTCGCCGGGGCCTTCACCCCATTTGATTTGGGCTAGTCCCCCCAATCCACCTTTTCAACATCGGCATAAAGAACACCTTCCTTCTCGACAATAGGAACACGGTAAAGGGCCGCTCCCCCACAGGGGCCGCCGGCGCATTCACCCGTAGATGGGTCATAAACAGCCCCATGATTCTTGCAAACCAACCATTCCCTATCCTGGGAAAAAAATTCATTGTCGTCGAAATCCAACCCCACCGTCCAATGCCGGCACAAGTTTAAATAGGCGTGGAATTGACCTTTGGATTTGACGAGGAAGGCTTCCGTCGAACGATCCGGTCTTTCTACGATAAACTTGATGGACTCGCCGTTTTTCAAGTCGGCTACTAGGGCGATCTTTAAAAGCTTAGGTTGTTTTTTATGCGCCATGGTTTTTCACTTCCGAATCAGGAACGGGCGACGTGCCTTTTTTCTTGAGGAAAAAGGCCAAAAACAAAAAAGCCGTGATCAACCAACAAAGTCTCGGGAACCAGTTTCCCCACCTGGAATAAAGAGTCGCTTTCCCTGAGGACGTCACAAGGACATCCGCCGGAAGCTGGGTTTCTTCAAAGAGCCGGGTGGAACATAAGATGCGTCCGTAAGGGTCGGTGGCCAGGCAGATTCCTGTATTGGCCGCCCGGAGAATTGGCTTACGTTCTTCCGCGGCACGGACAACGGCCATCATCGCGTGTTGGTAGGGCGAAGCGGTGCGGCCATACCAGGCGTCATTGCTGATGTTAACCAAAACATCAGCTCCGGTTTGAAAGGCCTTGCAAACGTCACCGGGGAAAATAACTTCATAGCAAATCATCGGGGTGTAGCTGAACCCTTTGACTTGGAATTTTTCGTATTTTTCCCCTCTGTCAAAACTACCCAGATCCCCTACCACTGGCCCCAGGAAAGTCAGGTATTGTTGAAAGGGGACAAATTCCCCGAACGGCACCAAATGACGTTTATGGTAAATACCCACCGGCTTTCCGTTGGGGTTGAACTGGACGGCCGCGTTGTAACAATGAATCGATTTCCCATTTTTGATCGCGTCCAAGCACCCTACCAGATGCGAAGTCCGGGACCCGCGAACTATTGCGATGACGCGGTTCAGGTCCACCCGGTTCCAGAGCAAGTAGGCCGGGGCGGCCGTTTCAGGCCAGATGACGAGATCCGGCTTTTCGGTTCCGGCGGAGCGTGTCAAATGTTCCAGTTTCTTATACGTGGCGATTTCGTTTTGCTTGCTCCACTTTATATCCTGGTCAATGCTGGGCTGGAGCAATGAGACCGTTCCGGCCTTGTGCACCACGCCGGTTTTCAGTTCCACTTCCCCACTGGCCAAGACAAGGGCTAGGACCCCAAAGGGCACCGCCAAACTAGCCCAATGTAGCCGGCGTCCCATCGAAACGCCTTTGCCCCCTTCCCCAAAGAACCGGATGATCCATTGGGCGAGCTGTGTATTGAACCAAACCATCAGGAAGGTCAGCCCATAAACTCCCGTCCACGCGGTAAGGGTTAAGACCAGGGGATAGGGTGCCTGGCTGTATCCCAACTCTCCCCATGAAAAGCCTCCCCAAGGCCGACTCCCCCGGATATATTCCAAAGCCACCCAGAGGCAGGGGGCCAACCAGTTTCGCAAATAAAGTTTTTTGGCCATTAGCCGGTATGCCCACCCAAAAACCAGGAAATAGAGGCTTAAATAAAAAACCAAAACCGCCCAGGCTGGGACGCTTAAATAGTGGGCGGCCTCCAAAAAGGCGATCCAATAAAGAACACCGCCGAATTGGGTAAAGCCGAAGATCCATCCCAATAAAGCGCCTTGTCGGGGGGTGGTTTCGTGGAGGGCTATGAATAGCGGGATTAGGGCGACCCAGCCCAGGAAAGCGGTCGGGGGAGTCAAAGTTTTGCTGATGAAATTGGGAAAAGAAAACCAAACCAGGCAGGCACTAAGGAAGCACAACAGAACACGTTGAAAAAAAGAAAGTCGGGGTTTCATCGGTGCATTATAGGTGGAAAAGTTCCAGGGAGAATTACAGAATAGGATGTCAAAGCCTGGAAAATTTCTGCCGGATGAAACCCCGGCGCAAATTCACTTTTCTTGGAAAAATTTATTTAACGAGCTTGCGGGGCCTGCCGGTGGATTCCCAA
>Ga0335085_10012171_pt1 | contig 12695 bp, 9 predicted proteins | sample Lox_Sample_45_FD_206712 | JGI IMG/M metagenome (GOLD analysis project Ga0335085, IMG submission 206712) | Soil microbial communities from Loxahatchee National Wildlife Refuge, Florida, United States - Lox_Sample_4.5 | ecosystem: Environmental > Terrestrial > Soil > Wetlands | place: USA: Florida...
TGAAATGCTGTAATCCAGAATAACGCAGCGTCGTGTCCAACCAGGGCAAGGCCTGAAATTCCAGCAGATAGTGCTGGTTGTTTTTGAGGAAAGTGGCGCCTACGGACAGTTCCCCGTCGGGCGCCATCCTGGCGCTCGGTGTCCCCATCAGGCCCCGGCTGTCGAACAGGTTGGAGGGATCAGCGGCGGTCTCCTGGGCAAGGGCGGGCAGGGACGCCAACAGGGTGGCGAGCACCATGGTGCCTGTGAACGCGGCCCTGCGCGCCCCCTTCCGGCCAGAGCGCGGGGCGGCGCTACATCCGCTGCCGGGGTACGGCGCCCGTCCCTTCACTTCGTCCGACCTTCGATTACGCCCGTCAGACGGTTTCCTTGCCTTTCGTCTAAGCAATTGCAAGGAAAATCTTTTTCCTTCTCCTGCGGAGCAGCCCTATGCTAGACCAATGCTCTGTCGAACCGGGATCACCTTTCGTGTCACTGCCGAAAAAACCGTCCGGCCGACGCCGTAGCTTTGGGCTTTCCGCAGCAGGTTTTTTTGCGCCATTCCTGATGGCAGCGATCGGTTGGCTCACCCTGTCGGATAACGGGTTGGCCCAAACCTCCACTTCAGATCCCTTGTCGTTGCTCCAGCAGATCCAGCGCGGAGGTACGGCCGGTGTCGGCGGGTTGGGCAGTCTGGGAAATGGCGTGGTCGACACGACAAGCAACCTGCCGCAGAGCCAGGTACTGCAGCCTGAGGTGAGCCGAGCCCCCGCCGAGCCACCTTCTCGTCTTGAGCAGATCATGTCGGCGCGTGCCGGCGTGAAATTGCAGCAATTCGGCTACAACCAGTTCGGCATTGGACGTCAGGTCATTGTGCCCGAAACTGGCGCCGTGCAGGACGATTATATTATGGGGCCCGGTGACGAGGTTGTGGTGTCGCTGCGCGGCCAGGAAAACAGCGATTTTCGCACCACCGTTGACCGCAGTGGCCGTGTGGTGTTGCCGCGGTTGCCGCCCATTCCGGCGACCGGTCGCAGCTTTGGCAGTTTCCGCCAGGACGTCGAGTCCGCCGTGCATCGTGCCTATGTGGCCAGCACGGCCTCCGTGGCCATCGGCCGTGTGCGTCAGATCAGCGTGGAAGTGGCCGGTGAGGTAAACGTGCCGGGCCTGCGCATTCTGACCGGCTTGTCCTCGGTGGCCGATGCGTTGTTGTTGTCAAATGGAGTTCGGAAAAGCGGTTCGTTGCGCAATATTCAGGTGCAGCGCAATGGTCACGACTATGTCGTGGACCTTTACGGCTTGCTGACGACCGGCGCGCGAACCGGGATGATGCGCTTGGCGGATGGTGATCGCATTGTGGTGCCGCCTTTGGGCCGCACCGTGGCCGTGGCGGGTCTCGTGCGCCAACCCGGCATTTATGAGCTTCCCGCCCGCGCCAGCAGCATCAGCGCACGGTCCCTATTGGCGCTCGCCGGGGGGCAGGAAGTCCGCGGGCGTTACCGACTGGCGGTGCAGCGCATCGAGGCCGATGGCCGGCTCAATCTCGTCCCGCTTCAGGGCGACATGGGACAGATCCGCGACAGCGAGATTCTCCGCGTCGATCTTGGCGCGGATCTTGCCAGCTCCCAGGCCACACTTTCCGGCGGTGTAGGGCTTGCGGGTCGATATGCAATCATCACCGGCATGCGTCTGTCGGATATCATTCGGGAGCCGGGTGCATTGGGTCAGTCTCCCTACACCTTATTCGGCATCATCGTCCGCAAAGACCCCCAAACCCTGTTGCGATCGTTGATCGCCTTCACCCCCGTCGCGGTGCTCAACGGGACGGAGGACATGCAGTTGCAGACCGACGATGTCATTCGCCCCATATCCGTCAGTGAAGAGCAGCTGCTGGATTTTGTTCTCAAGACCTATCAAGAGAAGCTGGGGCTGGACCAGGCACGAATCCGCAACCCGCTTGAGGCTCAGCGCGCGGATGCCGCTGCTGCGGCACAGGCGGCATCGGCAGGTGGCACAACCACGGCGACAGTCCCGGCGACCGGCGCCATCAGTACAGGCACAAACAGTCTCGTCGCCTCGGCAGCCGTGGCTGCAAACGCTAGCGCCATCTCACCGGACAATCCTTTCGGGCTCCAGCCGGGCCAGTTGGACGCCTTCGCCTCCGGCGAGGAAGATTTCAGCAGCGTGCCGGCCGATGTTCAGCGCAGTGACATCATTGCGCTGCTGAATGTCTCAGCGCCCGGATCGATTGATGCGCTCCTGCGCGCGCAGGCCTATCAACAGGCCCTGCTGACGGCCAACAGTTCAACCGCCAACCAGACACCCGCGCAGGCAGCCCAGGCGCAGCAGGCAGCGTTGCTGGCATCCCAGACCGGAATTCCTTTGCAGGCGACCGGTATTGCCGCCGGGCAGCCTTACAATACGCCGCCATATGGCTTGACCCCGCAGCAGGGCAATACGGCTGTCGGCGGACAAATCCAAGGTGGTTACCAGCTTGGCCAGACCATGGCCGCGGTACCGAATGCCGCAAATGGCTTGCCGGGCCAGCCGCCCGCTCCGAATTATGAGGAGCAGCCGGCAGCAGCGGAAGGCTTTGCCAGCAACCTCGAAGTCCACACCTTTGGCGAACTGGCCCGTCAGCTCAATGTCGACCCGCTGGTCCTGGTCAATTTCCTGATCGAACACCGCGCCAAGCTGGACGGCGCTGTGCATGGTCCGGGGCCCTATTTCGTGGGTCCCGACGCGACGCTGGCCGAACTGGTGGAGGCGGCGGGGGGTACCGACAGCTGGGCGGATGAAAGCGGCGTCGAGCTTCTCACCACGGTGGTAGACAGCCGCAATGGCCGCAGCGCCAGCCAGCGCGAGACATTGCCGCTGCGCCAGGGAACGCTGGCCAGCTATGTCGTGCGCCCGCATGACCAGTTGCATTTCAACAAGGTTTTCACCGACACCGGAATCGGTTCGGTCACGGTACAGGGCGAAGTCCGCTTTGCCGGCAACTATCCCATCACTCGCGGCGAGCATCTCTCCGATGTGCTGATGCGCGCGGGCGGCTTGACAAGCACGGCCTATCCCCAGGGCACGGTGTTCCTGCGCAAGTCCGCCGCCCAGGTGGAGCAGGACGGCTACAACCGGGCCGCCGACGAGATTCAAAGTCAGCTGGTGGCGGGCATGGCGCGGATCGGTAATGACAAGATTCCCGGGGATGCCGTGGCCGCCATCCAGGGCTTCGTCACTCAGCTGAGGACCCAGAAGCCGCTGGGTCGCATCGCTATGGACGCCGACCCAAGCCTGCTGGCGGCCAACCCGGCACGCGATCCGTTACTGGAGGCAGGCGACGTCGTGTTCATTCCGCAGCGGCCCTCGACCGTGGCGGTGCTGGGCGAGGTGATGCAACCGGGCAGCTACAGCTACCAGCCCGGCATGAGCGTAGACCAATATATCAAGAAGGCCGGCGGCTATGCTCAGTTCGCCAATGACGACATGACCTTCATCGTCATGCCCGACGGCTCGGCGCGGCGCATTGAGACGTCATGGCTCAGCTTCGATGTCACCACCCTGCCGCCCGGGAGCACGATCGTGGTGCCGCGCGACCTTGCGCCGCTATTCACGCGCCAGATCATCCTGGACGTCACCAGCATCATGAGCTCGTTCGCTGTGACGATCGCATCGCTCGCAGTCCTGGCCAAGCAGTAACTGTCGCCTGGACCGGATTCAACTTCGTTCGCGAGGCTCAACTTCGTCCGTAAGTGTCCTCGAAGCGGACGATATCGTCCTCGCCCAGATAGGAGCCGGACTGCACCTCGATCAGGTGAAGCGGCTCGCCCCCGATATTCTCCAGCCGGTGCCGCGAGCCCAGCGGGATGTAGGTGGATTCGTTCTGCTTGAGCGGAAACACCTTGTCGTCACAGGTTACTTGGGCAAGGCCGGAAACCACGACCCAATGTTCGGCGCGTTTGTGGTGCATTTGCAGTGACAGCTTGGCGCCGGGATTGACGATGATGTGCTTGACCTGGAAGCCCTCGCCCGTGTCGATGCCCTCATAGGAGCCCCATGGGCGAAAGACTTTGCGGTGACTGGTGTGAAGCTCTCGCCCCTGGGCTTGCAGCTGTTCCACGATGCGTTTGACATCCTGGGAGGCGCTCTTGCGGCTGACCAGGACGGCGTCTGCATTTGCCACCACGACCACATCCTCCAGGCCGACCGCGGCAACCAGCGGACCTTCACTATGGAGGTAGGAATTGCGCGTGCCGTGCTGAAGCACATCGCCCTTGACCACATTGCCCGAGGCATCGCGCGCCGATGCGCTCCAGAGCGACTCCCAGGAACCGATATCACTCCAGCTCATGTCAACCGGCACCATCGCGGCCTTGTCGGTCCGTTCCATCACCGCATAATCGATGGAAATGGATTTGGCTGCGGCGAAGGAGGCCTGGTCCAGGCGGAAGAAATCCAAGTCCTGCTTGCCATCTCGAATCGCCCGGCGGCAGTGCGCCAATAACTCGGGCTCCAGCCGTTCAAGTTCGGAAAGAAGCATATTCGCCTTGAATACAAACATGCCGCTGTTCCAGCCATATTCGCCGGACGCGACATAGCTGGCCGCGGTGGCCGCATCCGGCTTCTCCACGAAGCTGGCGACGGAGAAGCTGTCCGGCAGGCCGGGCAAGGGTGCGCCACGGCGGATATAGCCATAGCCCGTTTCCGGCGAATCGGGCGCGATGCCGAATGTCACCAGATGGTCCTGTTGTGCCGCTGCGAGGGCACGGTTGACCGCCTCGAGAAATGCGGCGCGATTGCGCACAACATGGTCGGCTGGCATCAGCAGCATCACGCCCTCGGGGTCCTTTTCGGCAACCATGAGGGCCGCGATGGCGGCAGCCGGCGCGGTGTTTCGCCCCGCAGGCTCCAGAACGATGGCTCGTGGCTTTATGCCAGCCTCGCGCATCTGTTCGGCGATCAAGAATCGGTGTTCCACATTGCAGATGATTAGCGGCGCCAGGAATTGTTCGCCCCGTACGCGCATGACCGTGTCCTGAATCAGGCTGCGCTCTCCCAAGAGCGCCAGCAATTGCTTAGGAAAGAGACTGCGGGAAAGGGGCCAAAGCCGCGATCCGGCGCCGCCGGACAGGATAATGGGATGGATGAGAGGCATTGAGGAAAATCCCCGCAAAAGAGCGGCTTACTTAGCAGAGTTGGTCAGGCAATGGAGGGGGTCCCGATTTCTGACAACTGGGAGAAAGGGGCATGGTTGTTGCGCCGCAGCAACACCATCTCTTTCTTTCCTGGCGCGGTTGATCAGGTTGCCGGCTCTTGAATTGACAGAATCGCGCGAGGGCGCGTAGAAGTTGGCCTAACGCCCCCTGAAAACTTTATCCTTATGGAGACCCAAATGCGGACTTTCGGTGCAGCCATTTTGGCCGCCAGCTTGTTGCTGAGCAACGCATTTGCTGCGACCACCCTTCCTGCTGGCAAGTCGGCTGGCGTGAAGAAGGCGCAGATGGAAGGCAATACGCTGCTCATAATCGCTGGTGTTGGCCTGGCTGGCCTGGGCCTAGGTCTTGCTGCGTCTGCGAGTAATGCAGGTGGCCCGACCACCAGCACGTCGGCATCCACATCAACTTCGAGCACCGGTACCAACCCGTAACGGATCGATGTTGTGGTTCAGATTGGGGGAGCAGAAAGGCTCTCCCAATTTTTTTGTTCTCTTCGTCAGCCGGGTGGACGGAAAACTTCCGTTTCGATCTCTCCCCCCTTGGGATGTATGTGCTGACGGGAACGCCAGACAAGGCCGTTGTTCGGATCCACCCAATAACTGTCTACGAAAGACCAGTCGGGCCTTTGGCTCCGGCAGGTCTCATCCACCCGGTTGGTCATCATCGATTGGCCCAGGATCTCAACCTTCTGCCGCCCCACCAGACGGGCGCGGCAGGAAACAAGGATTCCGTAAAATCCAAGTTCCGGAAAATCCTCCAGCCTAGTGCTGGAGAAGGGACCACGAGCCGCTGCGCCTGGCGGTGGAACGGTACCATTGCGCAGGCTCAGGCCAGACAGGTCGTGGCCCAGGCCCACCGTGCGGATGATGCGCCCATCCCTGGTGACGATCACGACATGCGAGGGTCCGGTCCATAGCTGTTCGCCCGCTGAATCTGTCGCCAGCACAAGCAGCTGCTGGTTGCCACCATCGAGGCTGTAGCCCATGCTGGCATAGGGTATGGCTGCCGCCTGATCGCGGGTGACGCGAACCTTGCCGAATGTTGCTGAAAGGCTCTGTTTTGCCAGCTGAAAAAATTGCGCGTAGTTAGTGTTGCCGGAATCGGCGGAACTGCAGCCTGCTAGCAGAAGTGCTGCAGCGGCAAGGCCGCATCTGACCGCGAATTTCACACCAGTGCCTTGAGAATGGCAGAGAGCTGTGGGGCGATGTCAGGCCGGCTCAGGCCAACCGCTATATTGGCGTGCAGGAAGCCCACCTTGTCGCCGCAGTCATAGCGGGCGCAGTCGGTCTTGACTGCATGGAAGGGCATTTTGCCGATCATCTGCGCCATGGCGTCGGTTAGCTGGATCTCATTGCCAGCACCGCGTTCCTGCTTGTCGAGGATTGCGAAAATCTCTGGCTGCAGGATATAGCGGCCAATGACGCAGAGATTTGATGGCGCCTTGGCGGGATCGGGCTTTTCCACCACGCCTTTGACTTCCGTAATGTTTCCTTTGCGCGCACCAGGATTAACCACCCCATAGCGATTGACTTCGTTGACGGGTTTTTCCTCTGCCGCCACGATGATGCCGCCGCCCACTTCGCGATAGGCCTTCATCATCTGCGAGAGGGCGCCGGGCTTTCCCACCATCAGGTCGTCCGGTAACAGCACGGCGAAGGGCTCTTCGCCGACAAAGTGCCGCGCGCACCAAACCGCGTGGCCCAAGCCCAGGGGCTGTTGCTGGCGGATCATGCCGACCGATCCGGTCTTGGGCAGGGATTCCAGCAGGCTGTTGAGTTCAGTGGTCTTGGAACGCTCTTCCAGGAGCGATTCCAGCTCATAGGCATGGTCGAAATGGTCGGCGATCACTTGCTTGCCGCGACCGGTGATGAATACGAACTGCTCGATGCCTGCCTCACGCGCTTCCTCGACGGCGTACTGGATGACCGGCTTGTCCACCACCGGCAGCATTTCCTTTGGAATGGCCTTGGTGGCGGGGAGGAAGCGTGTTCCCATGCCGGCAACAGGAAATACGGCTTTGCGGACGGGTCTGGCAGCGGACATACTTTTTCCGGGGGATGTTTTCGTATAGGTGCTGTTTCATGGCACGGGGCCGCCATTATTGTCCAGTTTCAAGGATTTGGCAGGCTTGGATGGGAAAATTCGCGTGGATCGGGATCGTCGCGGCCGTCGTGACGGCGGGCCCTGCGAGTTCTGCGCCTGAAACTTCCGCGTTGATTGCCGAAGCACAGGCTGCGCTGGACGCGGGCGACGCGTTGCAGGCAGCGAACCTGGCCGATGCCGGCCTTAATGGAGAGGCGGTTTCCGCCGGCCAGCGCGGTCGCTTGCTTCTCTATCGCGGACTGGCCGAGGAACTCATGGGTTTTCACGACCCCGCGATGCGGGATTTCACCGCTGCACTGGATACGGGCGCCTTGCCGGCCGCAGAACAGGCCCAAGCACTGCTGCAGCGTGGCTTTCTCCGCGACGGGTTAGGCCGGCTGGATGAGGCAGCAAGGGATTACACAGCTGTCATCGCACTGAAGGGTGACAGTCTGGCAACTGCATTCAACAATCGCGCCAATATCTTTCGCCGGCAAAAGAGATTTAGCGATGCGAAGCGCGACTACCGGGCCGCGCTCTCAGCTGCAGGCGGAAAACCGCAATATTCCTGGTACGGACTGGGTCAGATCGCAGAGGCTGAAGCCGATCCGATTGCGGCACGGGGATACTATGCCAAGGCCGTGGCCGCCGATCCCGCTTATGCCCTGGCGTCCGAGCGTCTCGAGGCTCTGGGAGGCCCGCCCGACAATGCTATTGCAAGTGCCCAGGACGAGGTCGTGCTGCATCCCCCGGCCACGACAGCCGTCCAACCGGCCAGGGAAGCGGACACGGCCTTGTCCCACAAATCCAAACGCGCGTCCCGCCCCCCAGCAGTCCAGATCTCATCCCATACGGCCCACGATACGGCTCTCCAAGCACCCGGCTCATCCGCCAGGCCCGACGCAGCCGCCGGCGGGGTGACACTGCGCCCCGCTTTGGATCATGCGGGAGGAGGTGCGTCCGATCCTGGATTGGCACGCCCTGAAAGCCGACGCTCGCCAGTCGAAGTCCAGCTCGGCGCCTGGCGCAGTGAAGAGGAAGCCAATGCTGGCTGGAAGGAGGCCAGGCTAAGGGCCGGGAGCGCCCTGGACGGATTCAGTCCCCACATCGTGTCAGCCGACCTGCCAGGCAAGGGCCACTATTACCGTCTGCGCATCGGTCTGGCGCCCGGTCAAAATCAAACGGCGCTCTGCGCCGCCCTGAGCGCCAAAGGCATCACCTGCCTTCCTGCCAAGGACTGATGGCCGCAGGACGCTGACGACCGTCACAAATTTCCAACTTGTTCGCAGTTGCAAAATACCTATGTTAAATTTTCCGGGGGCGGATGTGGAGAATCATGAGGACCAGAGATTCTGGCTGGCAGGGTGCGCTGGCCTTTTTGCTTTGGTTGGGCGTGCTGCCGGCGGCCGCCTCGCCTTGGGCCGAAGTGGGGGACAACCAGCTTCGTTCTGACGTCGAACTGCTGGAGACGGCCGGTGTCCTGAACGGCATTACCATTCAATGGCCGATGCCCTGGCAATCGATGTTGCATGACTTGTCAGCCGCCAATCTTGCGAGCCAGCCCTGGGCGGTGCGCGCCGCCGCCCAGCGTCTTTTGGCACGGGCGCGGGCATCTACCGCCAAAGGCCTATTGGGCTCGGTCTACCTCGACGCCACCAACCGGACAGATGTTGCCTACGGCTTTGACGGCATGGGACGGGGCGACGCGCAGGCCCAGATTTCGCTCAGCCAGAACGGAGATATTTTTTCGGGCCGGATTTCGCTGGGGGCCATAACCAATGATTTTGGCGGCAAGCCGAACAAGCTGATGCCGGATGGCACCTATTTTTCACTGCGCCTTGGTGGCGTGCGCGCCTATGCCGGCTATCTGGATCATTGGTGGGGGCCAGGCGAGATTTCCACGCTGCAGCTCTCCAACAATGCCCGTCCCATGCCTCAAATTGGCTTCGAGCGGTCCAGCACGGCTGCATCGAGCTGGCCGGTGCTGCGCTGGCTGGGGCCGTGGCAGCTGGAATTCTTTGTGGCGAAGTTTGACGGCCCGCAGATCCAGTCGAACGTCTATTACGACGCCGCGCATCTGACGATAAGCCCGCTACCCGGTCTGGAACTGGGATTGGCGAAAACCGAACAGATTTGCGGACAAGGTCATGCCTGCGCGCCGATACGTGACTATTTCACCAATTTCGATTTTTCCACCCATCCCGACAATGTGAATGGCGAGGGGGCTCTGGAATTCAAATATGGCCATGACATTGGCAACGTGCCGTTCCAAATCTATGCGCAGTTGATGAATGAGGACTATTCCTTCTTTGCCAGTTCAGGCTCGAGCCACTTGATCGGTGCCAGCACATTTGTGCCGACAGGGACAAGTCCGGTGAAGCTGACGGCGGAATTTACCGACACGATCGCCACCAAAAAGCCCTTCAGCTTCGGCAACTATGAATATGGCTACACCTATACCGACTTTCAGTTTCCGGATGGCATGCATTACCGCGGCCGCACTCTGGGATTCAGTTTGGACACCGACTCGACGCTTCTGTCGCTTCAGGCAAGCTGGAGCGATCCGGAGGACCGTTTTTATGAGTTCAGCCTGCACCATGCGGTCATTGGCAACCATCGCGCCGACGTCAATATTGTCAGTCAGTTGCCGGTGATCGTAAACATGGCAGAGGCGCGCATGTCGCTGCCCTGGAACAGCTGGAAGATCGATCTCGACGGACGGCTGCAGGATGACCAGCCTCGCCCGCACAAGGGTGTTGCCGCGTCGGCGGAAATCGCACTCAGGGCCCCGCTGTAGGGCCGGTCTCTATAACGCGGCCACCAGGAAGGGCGCGGACGGCGCCACGCTGAGCCGGTTGCGGAGCGGGAACAGGAAAGCATCGGATTCGATTTCGAAGACATCACCGCTTTGCGTCTTTACGCCGGCGCTGAAGGACAGGGTTGCGGTACCGAAAAAGTGCACATGCACATCGCCCGGCCGGCGGAAGCCCTGATACTTGAAATGGTGCGCCTCCAGATTGGCGATACTGTGGCTCATATTGTCCTCACCCGAAAGGAAGGGCTTGTCGAAAATCACCTCATTGCCACGGCGCACGCGCGAACGGCCGATGACCGCGCGGGGGAGGGGACCGGTCCGCAATTCCGGCCCGAACGAGCACTGCCGGAGCTTGGAGTGCGCCAGCCACAAATAGTTGAATTTCTCGGTGACATGGTCCGAAAATTCATTGCCCAGGGCAAAGCCCAGCCGGTGCGGAGTGCCGTCCGGACCGATCAGGTAGAGGCCGACAATCTCGGGCTCTTCGCCGCCATCCTGTGCGAAGGAGGGCGATGAAAAGGCGCTCTCCGGCGCCACCACACTGTCGCCATCGCCCTTATAGAACCATTCGGGCTGCACGCCTTCTTCGCCCGGCGCCGGTTTGCCCGCTTCAAGGCCCAGCTTGAACATCTTCATCGAGTCGGTGAGCTTGGCGCTGTCCGACAGGTCCTTATGCATGCTGTCGCGGCCTTCCGCCGAACCCAGATGGGTGAGGCCGGTCCCGGTCACCAGCAAATGCGCGGGATCGGGATGATCCAGCGGCGCCAATACCCGTCCTTCGGCCAGGGCGGCGCGTATGTCTACACTGTCGGTGTATCCCAGGTGTTGCGCCACGTCGTCCAGGGACTGCTTGCCAGCAATCGCGCGGTTCGCCAATTCGAATGTAGTGGTGATGCCGGCGATCACCTTGCCCTGACCGCTGTTGTCCACCGCGGCCACGGCACGACTGCCATCCCGGGCCCCAAATTGCACCAGCCGCATCTGAAACTCCGTGAGACAATTCTTGACCGGCATATTAGCCGCACTTCGTGCTTTTGCCCCAATCCTGCCTTGTTATCCAGCACCTTGCACACCATAAGACCTCGCCATGCGACCCTTTGACACCAAGGCTTTCGAGCCCGCGATCGGCTGGGCCCGAAGGCACGAGCGCCAGATTTCCGCTCTTTCGCTGGCGGGCGGTTTTGCCTTCGACAGCCTGAGCTTTGGCCGCATCGACCACGCCCTCACCCAGGCCGTGTTCATCGTCTATCTGCTGGCGGCGGGCATCTCGATCGCCGTATTGCATGTGTTGGAATCCAGGCCCGACGGCAGGAAGCCGTCCGACAAGACCCGCACCATCCTGGTCGCGCTCACCCAGTTCGCGCTGGGCTGCCTGTTGTCCGGATTCTGCGTCTTTTATATTCGCAGTGCCTCGCTGGCCTCATCCTGGCCTTTCCTGCTGGCGATGGCGGCGATCTTCATCGGCAACGAATATTTGCGCCGCTATCACGCCAGGCTGGTGTTCTCGGCGCTGCTGTTCTTCTTCGCTCTCTACTCCTACTCCATTCTACTGCTGCCGGTGGTGGCTGGGCGCATGGGACCACGCTGGTTCATCGCCAGCGGCGTGGTGGCGGTGGTGGTGTTCTTCTTCTTCATGCAGGCGCTGAAGGGGCTGGGGCATGACCGTTACCGGACAGCGCGGATGCAGGTTTTCGCCGGCATGGCGGCGATCACCGCCTTCGTCAACGGCGCCTATTTCCTGCGGGTGCTGCCGCCCTTGCCGCTAGTGCTGACCGCGGCCGGGGTTTATCACGATGTCAAACGCGACGGGACCGAGTTCCAGGCCAGTGCCGAGGAGGAGCCGCCGGAATGGGAGACCTTGTTCGGCACCCACCCTATCCTGCATGTGCAGCCGGGTGCCAAGCTATATCTGTACAATGCAGTATTTGCCCCGCGGGGGCTGCACACCCGCATCTGGCATGACTGGCAGTGGCTTCAGCCGGGCAAGGGCTGGCAGAGCCAGCAGCGCGTGCCGGTCGAGATTTATGGGGGGCGCGACGACGGTTTTCGTTTCTTTACCTTCAAGAGCGCTCCCAGGCCGGGCCAGTGGCAGGTCAACATCCTGACCGGCGACGGCCGTTCGGTCGGCCATGTGCGCTTTGCCGTGGAGCAGCAGGCAGTTCCTCCGGCGACGGTTACCAAGATTCTTAAATAGGCAGGCCTTGCGCGATCACGCATCTTGCATCGATGGCGGGCGGGGACTATTTCACAGCGCGGGTTCGGGATACCAAAAATTGTCCGGTAATAAGACTGTTATATCGCATCTGCGCCGCCTGGAGGCGGAGAGCATCCATATCATACGGGAAGTGGCGGCGGAATTCGCCAATCCAGTGATGCTTTACTCCATCGGCAAGGACTCCAGCGTGATGCTGCATCTGGCGATGAAGGCCTTTTATCCCTCCAAGCCGCCTTTTCCGCTGATGCATGTCGATACGACCTGGAAATTCCGGGAGATGATTCAGTTCCGGGATGAGACCGCCAAAAGGCTGGGCCTGGACCTGATCGTCCATGTCAACCATGACGGGGTGAGGCGGGGGATCAATCCGTTTGATTCCGGCTCAGCGCTG
>Ga0335085_10012173_pt1 | contig 12693 bp, 12 predicted proteins | sample Lox_Sample_45_FD_206712 | JGI IMG/M metagenome (GOLD analysis project Ga0335085, IMG submission 206712) | Soil microbial communities from Loxahatchee National Wildlife Refuge, Florida, United States - Lox_Sample_4.5 | ecosystem: Environmental > Terrestrial > Soil > Wetlands | place: USA...
GGGGGGGGCAGCCCGGCAAGCGCGGTCAGTATCGCCCAGGACAGCGTGTGCTCGATGTCGACGCAGTCCGGGTCCTGGCGCTGCTCGGCGTCGACAGCGGCCAGGGCCGGGCGGCAGACGAGTTCCCAGGCGTCGACCACGCCAGACCGGGCGAGAACGCCGTCGAGCAGCGCGCGGCAGCGGTCCGTGTCCAGCGCCCGCGCTGCGCCGATCAGGTCGGCTATTTCCTGATCGGCCGGGATGGCGCCCGGCGCAGCGGACTGAACGACCCGGGCCGCCTCGGAGGCGAGCATGCCCAGGCCGATGAGGTCAAGCATGCGGCGTAGCCTGGCGACGTCCTCCGGCCGGTAGCGACGGTACCTGCCCGCCTGGGAACCGTCCGGGTCGAGCCCGTACCTGCGGTGCCAGGTCCGCAGAGTCGACTCCGATACGCCCAGGTGCTGGGCTACCTGGCCGGCCGTCCAGGCGGAACCAGGGCTTGGCGCGCCGTCCGGTGCCGCTGCCACCGCGGCCTCACCAGGACCGCGGCAGGCACCGGCATCCGGCGCTGGCCAGGTCGTCGCGCGTCGCATGGGACACCGCGTGCCGAACCGCTCGCGCACACCAGGAATCGCATACCGAGCACTCGGTGCTCATCGAACTTGCGGCGTGGAGACCCCGGCCTTCAGGCCGGAGAGGAAACGCCGCTCCCTCCTCGCGCGTGTCGTCTTATCCATAACGGTCCCTTCCGGTAGAATTCAAACATGCGTACGGCATACAAGTGCCGGGCCTACCCAGACCCCGAACAAGCAAGCGTGCTGAACCGCACCTTCGGCTGCGTCCGCGTGGTCTGGAACCGCACCCTGGCCTGGCGGCACGCCCGCTACCGCGACGGGCAGGCCAGCACGAGTTACAGCCAGGCCAGCGCCAACCTGACCGCCATGAAATCCATCGACGAGCTCGGCTGGCTGAACGAGGCGTCCAGCGTCCCGCTGCAGCAGGCGCTCCGCCACCAGCAGGCCGCGTTCACCGGCTTCTTCGCCGGGCGCGCCCGCTACCCCCGCTACAAGTCCCGCGGCGGGCGGCAGTCCGCCGAGTACACCCGTTCGGGGTTCCGCTACCGCGACGGGCAGCTGCTCCTCGCCAAGATGAGCACGCCGCTGGCCTTCGCCTGGTCGTGGCCGCACATCGACCCGGCGTCGCTCGACCCGAGCACGGTGACGGTCTCCCGCGACCCGTGCGGGCGCTGGTACGTCTCCTTCGCCGTCGAGGTGCCCGACCCCGCGCCGCTTCCTCCCGCCGGCGCTGTCGTCGGGGTGGACCTGGGCGTCAAGGACTTCGCGGTCACCAGCGACGAGAACAAGATCGCGAACCCGCGGAGGCTGGCCAGGCGGGAGCGCAGTCTGGCCCGCTACCAACGGCGGCTGGCCCGCTGCCAGCAGGGGTCGGCGAACCGGGCCAAAGCAAGGGCCAAGGTCGCCCGCGCGCACCGCAAGGTGCGCGCCTCCCGGGCCGACTTCCTGCACCGCACCTCGGCCCGGCTGGTCCGCGACCACGACGTCATCGTGATCGAGGACTTGGCCGTGAAAAACATGGTCCGCAACCGGCGGCTCGCCAAGGCGATCTCGGACTGCGGCTGGGGTGAGTTCCGCCGCATGCTCGAGTACAAGGCAGCCCGGGCCGGGCGGCAGCTGATCGTGGCCGACCGGTTCTACCCCAGCAGCAAGACCTGCTCCGCCTGCGGGCACCTGCTCAAGGAACTCCCGCTCAGCACCCGGGTATGGGTCTGCCCGTCCTGCGGCACCCGGCACGACCGGGACGTCAACGCCGCCAAGAACATCCTGGCGGCAGGTCTTGCCGTGACTGCCTGCGGAGCCGATGTCAGACACCCCGGATCCTCCCGGGTGCAATCGGCCGTGAAACAGGAACCCCGGCGGGCGACCGCCGGAATCCCCGTCCTTCAGGACGGGGAGTAGTCAACGGGCATCCGTCCCTTCTGCGTTCGCCTCTCCGCTGCCTCGCGCCTGCCACTCCCACAACACAAGCGCTGCGGTGACAAGCGCGAAGCCGAACAGGAAATCTTCCACCGGGATGTCCAGCGGTCCCCGCGCTCCTGTCATCTGCCGGGACGAGTACTCGACGACCGGTGCCGACAGCTTAGTCAGCCAGCCGTCCACCGGGATCTGAAAGGCTAGGACGATCAGCATCGAGACCCAGTAGGCGAGCCGGCGGAACAATCCGGTCCTGAAGAACACGAGCTCGGCGGCGATCACGGCCGCGACTGCTGCCACTGCGGGGACGGTATAGCCGAGCCCGGTCACCGGCTCGCCCGGTGCGGCTCGCGCCGTGATCGCGGGCGCCCGCGCCCAGCCGCCGGCCCGGTCAGCCAGCCGCGCAGCCGCGGAGTCAGCGCCTGCACGCACCCGTAGGTCAGGATCCCGCACACTGGGACTACGAGAAAGAACAGGAGTTCTTCCACCGGGATGTGCAAGGGCAGCCGCACACCGGTCACGTAGCGCGGATTGAAGGTCCACACCCGGGCGGCGATCGCGATGGCGTCCCACACCAGGAAGACGGCGGCCACCGGCAGCACGGAGCGGGCCAGCCGCAGCGGCTGCCGGTAGGCGCGAGCGCCAAGGAACTCAAGCGGCGCGGTCACCGCCAGGCAGCACACCATGATGATCAGGTACTGGAAGTGGTTCATGTCAGCTTGCTCCCTCCGGCACCGGGACGGCGGACGGTCGCGCCGGACCGCGGCGGCGTGCCCACAGGGCCTGCACCAGGGCGGGCCCGGCCACCTGGATTCGTCGCAGCGGCCCCACCCGGGCGCGCTCGGCGAAGACCGCGAAGCCGCGGTCCTCGATACGATCAAGGATCTCTCCGTACAGCGCGAACGCGGTGGCCACGCACGGCCGGGAAACCGGGTCGAGCATCGCGATGCCGGTCTTGGCGTAGGCGTAGACGGAACGGGTGATGGCATGCTGGCAGGCGAGCGCCGCCGCGACTCTCGAGTCCGTCTTGCGATGGTCGCGGCACCACTGGAGCACCGCCCGGTCAACGCCGAACGCGGCCAGCTCGTCCGCGGGGAGGTACACCCGGCCGCGGTCCAGGTCCTCGCCGACGTCCCGGAGGAAGTTGGTGAGCTGGAACGCCTTGCCAAGCGCGGCCGCGTACGGTTCGGCCTCGGCGACGGGCACCACGGTGCCGAGCACCGGGAGCACCTGCAGGCCGATGACCTCGGCGGATCCGTACATGTAGGCGTCAAGGGCCGACCGGTCCCGGTAGTCCGTAACCGTCAGGTCCATCCGCATCGACGCGAAGAAGTGGCTGAAGAGCGCGGGGTCGATCCGGTAGCGGGCGACCGTATCGACGACCGCGGCCAGAAACGAGTTGTCACTCGATCCGGCCTGCAGTCCGGCCTGCAAATCGTCGGCCACCACGCCGAGACGCGCGGCGACCTCGGCCGGGGCGGTGCCCGCGGGCGCGGTGTCCACGATGTCGTCGGCCAGGCGCGCCAGGCCGTACAGCGCGTGGATCGCAGGCCGCCTGCCCCTGGGCAGCAGCCTGGTTGCCAGGTAATAGGTGCGGCCGTGCGCTGCGTTCAGCTCCCTGCATCGTGCATAGGAAGCGCGCAGCAGCGGGTCGCGGACGCCGGCCGCGTCCAGTTCGGCGCCGATCATCGGGTGGCCTCCGGTCCGGTGACGCGGTCCGCCGCGAGGCGGCCGGAGATCAGTGCGATCGGCACGCCCACCCCGGGCACCGTCCCGCAGCCGGCAAGCACGACGTTGTCCGCACCGCGCGGCATGTTGGCGGGGCGGAACGGGCCGCTCTGCCCGAACGTGTGCGCGTACGAGAACGGGGTGCCCGCTACCATTCCCTGCCGGGCCCAGTCGGCCGGGGTCACCGCGCGGCGTACCTGGATCTGCCCGGCCAGGCCAGGCAGGACGCCCCGGTCGGCCACGGCGGCGACCAGTTCGTCCGCGTAGGCGCCGGCCGCGGACTCCCAGTCGATGGCGCTCCGGTCCAGGTTGGGCACGGGCGCGAGGATGTACAGCAGGTCTCGGCCGTCCGGCGCCAGGTCCGGGTCGGTCGCCGTCGGCCGGGTGATGAGCAGGGACGGGTCGCTCATCACCCGGCCGTCGTCGATGATCTCCCGGAACGTCGTCCGCCAGGCACCGCCGAACGAGATCGTGTGGTGCGCGAGGTCATCCCACCGGCGGCGGGCGCCGATGTGCAGCACCACCGCGGACGGCGCGGCCCGCAGCGGGACCGGGCGCCGGGGCACCCGGCCCAGCAGTTCGTAGGCGGCGCGCAGTTCGGTGGCGAGCACCACCGCGTCGCAGCGGATCCGCTGCCCGTCCGCGGTGCGCACCGCCGCGATCCGTGAGCCGGACCGTTCGAGGCGGGTGACCGGGCTACCGTAGCGGAACTGGACTCCGGCCTTCTCCGCGGCGCCGGCCAGCGCGTCCGGCAGCGCCCGCATCCCCCCGCGCGGGAAGTACACCCCGGCCACGGTGTCCATGTAGGAGATGACCGCGTAAACAGCGAGGGCACGGTGCGGCGCCTCGCCTGCGTACAGCGACTGGAAGGAGAACACGCGGCGCAGCCGCTCGTCGCGCAGGAACCGGCCGATCGCTGGCTCCAGCCGCCGGAACGCGCCCATCCCGGCCAGCCGCGCGAGGTCTGGCACGGCCAGCGAAAGGGGCGAGTCGAAGTTCGACGCGATGAAGCGCCCGAACTCGGCCCGGTACAGCTCGGTCAGCCAGTCCCGCAGCCGCCGGTAGCCATCTGCCTCGGCCGGCCCGGCGAAGCGGGCCACCTCCTGCCCCATGGCGTCCGCATCGGTGTGCACATTGAGCGCACTGCCATCGGCGAACATCGCATGATAGGCAGGGTCGAGACGGGTCAGCTCCAGCCGTCCCGACAGGCTTTCGCCCACCGCCGCCAGCGTGTGCTCCACGATGTCTGGCATGGTCAGCACGGTCGGCCCGGTGTCCATCAGGTAGCCGTCGCAGTCGAGTCTGCCGGCGCGGCCGCCCGGCACGGTCTCGCGCTCGACCACGGTGACGCTGCGGCCGCGGCCGGCCAGGTGCAGCGCCGCCGCCAGGCCAGCCAGGCCGGCGCCCACCACGACCACCTCGTCGGCCGGCCCGGTTACGGTACGCACCCCGTCACCGGACCCGGTCGGACGCCCGGACGGCCAGCTCGCCCAGCGCGGTGATGACAAAGGGGTCAAGCGGGGCACCCTCGACGGCTGCGCTCCGCACGCTCGCCAAAGCCGCGGTGACCCGGGTTTCGATCATTTCCTCAGTCCTCGCGACGGTGCCCGTCTCCTCGATCAGGCAGCGCCAGCGGGCGATCTCGGCTTCGGTCAGCCGATCGCGCGCGGCCAGCCGGTCAAGTTCTGCCCGCTGGCCGGCTGTGGCCAGCTCGACGGCCAGCACGGTGACACTGGTCGCCTTCCGCTCATGCAGGTCGGCGCCGTCCGGCTTGCCGGTGACCGACGGCGGCCCGAACACGCCCAGCAGGTCGTCCCGCAGCTGGAACGCCTCGCCGACTAGCCCGCCATACAGGCCGAGGGCATGCAGAACGGCATCGGAACAGCCGGCGAGCGCAGCGCCGAGCTCAAGCGGACGGCGGACGGTGTAGTTGCCCGACTTGCGGCGGATCATGTCCAGCACGTCCGCCATAGCCGGGCGCCGTCGGGCATCGTAGACGAGGTCGGCGAACTGCCCGACGGCGAGCTCGCTGCGCAGCGTGTCATAGTACGGACGGGCCCGGCCGAGCGCGGCGGCGCTCACTCCGCACTGGAGCAGCATCTCCTCGGCCCACACCAGGCACAGGTCGCTGAGCAAGATGGCCGCCGACTCGCCGAACCGGCCAGCGTCACCGGCTGAGCCCAGCTCCCGGTACCAGTCAGCCAGCCGCACGTGGGCCGTCGGCCGGCCGCGCCGCATAGAAGATGAGTCCATTACGTCGTCCTGCAGCAGGGCGAACGCGTGCAGCAACTCCATGCTGGCGGCGGCACGCAGCCCAGCGTCGCTGTCCCCTGTTCTGCCGCACAGCCAGCCCAGGTAGGCGAACGTCGACCGTAGGTACTTGCCTCCAGCCACGTACTCGCCGATCAGCCCGGCCATCAAATCGGCGCCGGGGACGCCGCGCACGTGCTCGGCGCACCGGTCCTGCACGAACGCCGCCAGCGTCCGCATGGCCCGCTCCCGAACTTCGTTATGCCACCCGTGCACCGCGCACTCGCTTCCGGACCGGGTGACGTTCGCGGCCCACCGGGGTGTGTTCACCGCTTGCCCAATCTCCGGACTCGCGGCACCTGCAGGCCCGGCGATCAGCTGATCCGTGCGCATCATGGCCTCCCATCCGCCGGGCAAACGTGCTGCTGGCAGCCGTCCGATCCGGCGAAACGATTCATAACCGTTGCAACCATACTACGGCTGCCGCAGGAAACGATCACGAGCCGGGCGGTGACCCGCCGGCCGTTAGGCGTCATTCCGCAACGTCGAATTGGCTCAGCTGCTTGTCACGTCGATCTCGGGCCCACCTGCATAACCGAGTTCTCAGGGCTCACCGAGTTGCTGAAGGGGCTTGCGTAGGAGGGGCGCCGAGTGCGCATCGTCAGCCTCAGGGTGAGCCGCACGCGCGTGGAGCGGGCAGGCGCACGGCGAGCCACGGGCCGCCGACGTCCGCGTGGCACTCGGTGACGACCGGGTCGCCGTGCCCGTAGTCGTAGAGGTCGCCGAGCCAGGAGCCGTCCTCGCACGCGGTGTAGCGCACATCCTCGATGACGTGCTCGGCGAATGCCCCGGCCTGGACGATCATCCGGCGTTCGCCCCCCGCGTCGAGGTTGACCAGCTCCACCACGGTGGCCGCCGGGTCGATGCTGGACACCAGGGCGGCCACACCGGGCGGGAGGCCGGGACGGCGGCGGATGGCGTCGTAGTAGCGGACCCTGGCCTGCTGCAGGCCTCCGTTGTAGATGACCTGCGGGCCGCCCCAGGTGAGCTGCACCAGGGCCTCGGTGACGACGGGATTTGACTGCTGCCACAGGTGAATGTCGGCCTCCGCGACGTCGCCGCCCCGGTAGGCCCGCATCCGGGCGAGCCGGTGCCGGGCCTGGGCCTGCACGGCGGCCAGCATCTTCTCCGGGTCGTCCGGGTTGTCGCCGGCCAGGAACGTGAACCATGGCTCCTCGTGGCCCGCCTCCTCCTTGCTGCGGAAGGAGCGGACAGTCCGCCAGTCGTATCCCGACCGTTCGCGCAGGTCCGCCAGGCGCCGCAGGTCGGCAGGCTCGCTGGCATGGTGCCACAGGGCCATCGGGACCGACGCGAGCACCGGGTTGTAGTCGAACCAGCCCCGGTCGCTGTGCCGGAACGGGACCAGCAGCGTCGGCACGGTCACCGCCGGGCCCAGCTGCGGGTACCACTTCGACCTGATGGATGAGTCCGATTCCGCGAACGGCGCCACCGTGCCGCGGGCGATGACCGCGTCCAGGGCCGGACGGACCAGGTCCAGGTAGCTGTCGTCCCCGGTGGCGGTTGATCGCCAGGGCGAGGAACGCGTATACCGCCGAGTTGCGCAGCCACAGCAGGATCGCGTCCCCCTGGAAGCTGGTCAGCTCGTCCCAGTTCACCCGCAGCTGGTGCCAGGAACCGAACGACAGCGGGTTGTCCTGCACGAGCTGCGGGTCGCTCTTGGTAGCCGCCAGCAGCAGCCAGATCACCGGCAACACGAAGAAGACCACGAACACCAGCAGCAGTAGTCCGGCCAGCAGCCGGCCAGCCGCGCGCGGGCGCGGCGCCCGGCGGGGCCGTGCCCGGGGTCCGGCCGGGGCGAGCATGGCGGGCGCGTCAGTGTCAGTCCGCATCGAAGAACCTCGAACTTGCCACGAATACGGCGGCCACCACCAGGCAGACCACTAGCAGTTCCACCGAGACCGCCGCCGCGTAGTTGACGTTGTTGTTCTGGAACGCGAAGTCGTAGGCAAGCTAGTTGGGCCAGTAGTCACGGCCCGCCACGCCCAGGCTGGCCTCCGAGATCAGCTGCGGCTCGACGAACAACTGCGGCTCGACGAACAACTGCGCGCCGGAGGCGAACGCCAGGATCACCATGTACACGATCCACTTGCGCAGCATCGGGATCTGGATGTACCGCGCCGTCCGCCACACCCCGGCACCGTCGATCCGCGCGGCCTCGCCCACGAGTTAACCGGCGGAGCGCCCACCTCGGGTCCGGCAGATCGCTCATGTAGGTACCGGCAGATCGCCCACATGGCGGTGACGGCTACGGTAATTTTGCTCCATGGAAGCGGGATCGGGTCTTTTCTCGCGGCATGCCCAGCGGATGGCGGCCGAGGCGCTGGCGGATACCCGTGTCGTGGTGGTCAACGGTGCCAGGCAGGTCGGCAAGAGTACCCTAGCGGAGCTGATCGTTTCCGGGTCCGCTGGCGCGCGCGAACTGTACCTGGACGACCAGGCAGTCCGTGCCGCTGCGGAGGCAGACCCAAGCGCCTTTGTCCGGCATGACGGCTTGCTCATGATCGATGAGATTCAGCGGGTACCGGAGTTGCTGCTGGCCATAAAGCGGGAGGTGGACCGCGATCCACGTCCCGGCAGGTTCCTGCTGACGGGTTCAGCCCGGCTTCTGGGGCTGCGGGACTTGCCTGACGCGCTGCCAGGGCGGAGCGAGACCATCGAATTGTGGCCATTGTCGCAGGGGGAGATCGATTCCGCTGCGGACGGGTTCGTGGATGCTGTCTTCCAGTCCAACGGCAGCGTCAGGATGCCGCCGTGCTCGCTGACCAAGCGTGATTACGTGGCCCGGGCTTTGCGCGGCGGCTACCCAGAGGCGGTCCGCCGTGACCCGGGACGGCGCAGGGCGAGGTTCTTCGAGTCCTATGTGACCGATCTGGTAACCCGTGACGTCCAGCAGATATCCGACATTGAACGGCCAGCAGAGATGCGCCGCCTCCTGAGCGTCCTTGCAGCGCGGATGGGAACCCTGGCGGTTGTTCAGTCGATGGCGAACGACGTTTCCCTGCCTCGTCAGACCCTCTCGCGCTACCTGGATCTGCTTGAGTTGATCTTTGTGATCAAGCGCATTCCGGCGTGGTCATCGAACCTGACTAAGCGTGCTATATCTACACCGAAGCTGATTGTCACCGACTCCGGGCTGGCCGGCAGGCTGATCGGCATGTCAGAGGAACGGGCCAAGGACCCGACCGCTCTGGTCGGGCCACTCCTGGAGAACTTCGCGATTGGCGAGGTCGCACGCCAACTCACCTGGGCCGAAGAGCCCGTGCAACTGTTCCACTACCGCGACCGCGACCAGGTGGAGGTAGACATGGTGCTCGAACATGCAGACGGCACCATAGTCGGTATCGAGGTCAAGGCGGCCGAGACCGTCCGCGGTGAGGACTTCCGGGGCCTGCGCCACCTGGCGAACCGACTCGACGGCCGTTTCCGGTCCGGGATCGTCCTCTACGCCGGAGAACAGCAACTCTCCTTCGGTGATCGACTGACCGCCCTCCCCATGGCCGCCCTGTGGACACTCGATGGCTCAGCTACCTGAGCAGGGACGGGGAAGAACAGGAACAGGGCATGGAGATCGTGATGGCCGCCTGCGAGGGCCTCGTATCCCGTAAGGCGTAGCGGCAGAGGCCGATGAGATGCTGGCCCGCTTCACGTGCCCGGCCGTTGCTGTCATAATCACCGCGTGGTTGTTGACCAGCCAGAGCGTGCGGTGCGCAGACCGCTGCGGCGGTTTGAGGTGCTCCGGGGCGCTGGTCTCGGGGCGGCTCGGTCGAGTGTGTCGGACCTGCTGACGCCGTTCAGCGTCACGCCGCTGGGGACAAGCGCCGGGGCGGAGGTGCTCAGTGACGTCTCGGCGGTCAGGCTCGGGCCCGTCAGCCTCGTCTACGCGCGCAACACTGGTGCCGGGCTGGAGGTGCAGCTTGCCCGTCCGCTGTCAGTGCGACGGGTGATCGAGCTGGTCGAACGCGAGCCGGCGGGAGACCTGTCGCTGGCACGGCTCGCCGCCGTGGCCGGCATGGGGCCGCGGGCGCTGCAGCGGAGTTTCCGTGAGTACGTGGGCGTCTCGCCACGCGAGTACGTTCAGCGGATCCGGCTCGGCCGGGCCCACGAGGACCTGGCCGCCGGCGCGGGCGGCACCGTCGCGGAGATCGCGTTCCGCTGGGGCTTCACCCACGTCCCCCGGTTCGCCGGCGCTTACCAGGAACGGTACGGGATGCGGCCGTCGGTCACCCTGCAGACGGCCCGCGCGGAACTGCGGTCGCGTAACGGATCGCCTGGTCGCTAAGCGGATCGGCACGGCGGCCCCGCCGGTCTAGCGTGGATGGCGACACCCTCACATCGGAGGTCGAGCCCATGGCCGCGCTCAGCGACGAGACCGGCACGCTGAAATTCGTGCATACCTACGGCGCCGGCCTGCACTCCGGCGATACCGACCCCAAGGTCCACGACCCACGCTGGCAGCAGCGCCAGGTAGACGACTTCGTCGACTTCGCGGTCCTCGCCGAGGAACTGGGCTTCGACGGGATCACGGTCACCGAGCACCACGCACCGCTGATGACCTGCCCGTCCCCGCACCTGCTGCTGGCCGCCGCCGCGAGGCAGACCAGCCGGATCCGGCTGGGCACCGCGGTGACGGTGCTGCCGCTCTACAGCCCGCTGCGGGTCGCGGAGGAAGCCGGGATGCTCGACCTGCTCAGCGGCGGCCGGTTCGAACTGGGTCTTGGACGCGGAGTCCCGGGAGAGGCCCAGATCGCGGCCGGGCGGAACCTGGACAATGACGATCTCAAGCGGGCCTGGCTGGAGGGCCTTCAGGTGGTGCGGCTGGCGCTCACCGAACGGGACTTCACCTTCGACGGCGAGTTCTTCCCGGTACAGCGCCCGACCACGATCGCGACCCGCCCGCTGCAGGACCGGCTGCCCGTGTGGCTGGGCGGGGCGAGCCAGGAGACGATGCGGCTCGCCGCCGCGCGCGGCTGGAACATCATGCGCAACTTCGGCAGCAACGCCGGGCACCGGGACGCGCTTGACGACTACGTCAAGGTGGCGGCCGAGCACGGGCACGCCCGCTCGGGCGCGAACATGATGCTCGAGCGGTTCGTGGCGATCGGCGAGACCGAAGAGGAAGCGGAGCGGAACCTGGACAGGATGGCCCGCGCGTTCCGGCACTTCCTGTCGCTGTACAGCGCCGGCGGCCGCAGGGCCGTCCCGGCGACCGACAGCGAGTTCCACGTTGAGGGCATCACCGACCGCAAGAGCCGGCCCGTCATCGCGGTCTCCGGCACCCCAGACCAGGTCATCGCCGCGATCCAGCAGGTCATCGACGAGACCGGCGCGCGCCGCCTGCTCGTCGAGACCTTTTCCCGCGACGAGGCGCGCCTGTTCGCCCGCGAGGTGATCCCGGTACTGAGGGAACGGAACGCGACGGGGGCCGCCGCGGAAGCCGGGCCAGCGGGAGCGCGGTCATGAGGCGCAGCACCGAGCGAATCCTGACCACGCACGGCGGACGGCTGCCCGACCCCAGCATGGCAGGCGCCTTCCACGAGGCGCGTGCGTCCGGCGACCAGGACCGTGCTGCCGGGCTGCTGGCCGACGGGATCCGGGAGATGGTGCGGGAACAGGCCGAGCGCGGCATCGACGTCCTCGCGACGGCGAGTTCTACAAGCCGTTCTTCCTCGACCCGCACTACTACTGCAGCCGCTGCGGCGCTCGCGTCGGAGCGGCTCTGGCGCTGAGCCGGGGCGCCGGTTCAGGAGCGGGCGAGGTCGCGGCTGATGACCAGCCGCTGGATCTGGTTGGTGCCCTCGAAGATCTGCATGACCTTGGTCTCGCGCATGTACCGCTCGACCGGGAAGTCCTTGGTGTACCCAGCGCCGCCGAGCACCTGGACCGCGTCGGTGGTCACCTTCATCGCGTTGTCGGTGGCAACCATCTTCGCGATCGACGCCTGGCGGGAGAACGGCCGCCCGGCATCCCGCAGCCGGGCCGCGTACAGGTAGGTCGCCCGCGCGGACTCCACCGCGGTGGCCATGTCGGCGAGCACGAACGCCAGCCCCTGGTGGTCGATGATGGGCTTGCCGAACGACTCGCGCTCCTTCGCGTACCGCACGGCCACATCAAGGGCGCCCTGGGCGACGCCGGTCGCTACCGCCGCGATGCCCAGTCGCCCGGAGTCGAGTCCGGCCAGCGCGATCGGCAGTCCCTGGCCCTCCTCCCCCAGCCGCCGCTCGGCGGGAATCCGGACCTGGTCGAACAGCATCGTCGCGGTCGGCGAGCTCATCAGGCCCATCTTGTCCTCAGGGGTGTCCGCGGACAGGCCGGGCGCGCCGGCCGGCACGAGGAAGCAGGAGATGCCGCGCCCGCCGTCGTCGCTGGTGCGGGCCATCACCTTGTAGAAGTCGGCCACGCCGCCGTGGGTCGTCCAGGCCTTCGCCCCGGTGATCACGTAGTCGCCGGAGTCGCGGACCGCCCGGGTGCGCATCGCCGCCGGGTCGGAGCCCGCGTGCGCCTCCGACAGGCAGTAGGCGCCGAGCAGTTCACCGCCGAGCATCTGCGGCAGCCAGCGCTGCTTCTGCTCCTCGGTGCCCGCGTGCAACAGCCCGAAGCAGCTCAGCGCGTGCACGCTCACCCCGACCCCGACCGCCGCCCAGGCCGCGGCGATCTCTTCGAGCAC
>Ga0335085_10012174_pt1 | contig 12692 bp, 7 predicted proteins | sample Lox_Sample_45_FD_206712 | JGI IMG/M metagenome (GOLD analysis project Ga0335085, IMG submission 206712) | Soil microbial communities from Loxahatchee National Wildlife Refuge, Florida, United States - Lox_Sample_4.5 | ecosystem: Environmental > Terrestrial > Soil > Wetlands | place: USA: Florida...
CGGCCGCAACGATGAAGTACTGCGCGTTCTCTCCCCACCTTCGCACCAAGGCTAACTGCATGGGGTTGAGGTCTTGCGCTTCGTCGGCGAAGACTACATCCGGCCTCTTCGGCGCGATGCGAATCTCCCGCGCGGCGGTGTCGATGAGGTCGCAGAAGTCCATAAGCCGATTCGCAGTCTTGTAGCAGTTCCATTTGGCGGCGAATTCCCGAAGCGCTGTCGGCCAGAGTTCTACGGATCGCATCATTCCCCGAGACCGATTCAACTCGCCCAGCCAGTAGTCACCTCCTCGCACCTCGTCGATGAGATCCTCGTCAGATTCTTCGCCGTCCAGTTTCCGCTCTTTTTTTGCGGGAGTGATCCGTAGGTGGGGGTTGTCCCGGTTCCACTCCTCCACGAAAACTTCAGCGATTCTGGGGCGGCCTAGCGCGTGCCAGCAGTGGGAGTGCATTGTTCCAACCCGGTCGGAACTGACTGGGAGATCCTGCCCAGCAAGTTCCGCAGCTGCCGCGCGTGAAAAGCTCGTCACCAGCACGGAATCCTTACCGAACCGCTGGACGGCGCGGCGGATCTGCCGGGTTAAGTTGGTGGTCTTCCCGGTGCCGGGCGGTCCGAAGATGCGGTACTCCGCGGTGATGGAGTGATCACGATGGCCAATCGCACTGAGAGCTTCTTCAATGTCAGGATTGTCTGCCATCGCTCGTCTCCTCTCCAGCTCCGACCTGGGCGTCGGGCGCGAACTCACTTGATGGCAGCAGCCACCGGCTCTGGTCCCGCAACCGCGTCCGCTTGAGCCTGGCGCTCGATGCGCCGAGAGCTGACAGCATCGCAGTCACCTCTTTGATCGCGCGATTCTCGCCCCACGCTTTGTTGATGTGCTGCTGCAGGTCGTGCGAGCAAATCGCGACCTGTCCTTCGTAGACTGTAGGCTTGAAGCGGGTCTGGTAGGGATGATCCTCTTCCGCGTCAATGAACGGCGTCTCGGAGAGATAACGTTCTACGTACAGCTTCGCGGCTCCCACAAGCTTTGATTCGTCGCCGCCGTCTTCGACTGTCAAGGCATTCAGGATCATCTGAGCGACGCGATCCCAGACCTTCGGCGGAATTCTCGGGACCAAATGATCAACCGCACTCGCGATCTTCATTCGGAAACTCTGCTGCCCGACAAGTTTGTCAACGCTGGGGAACCCGATCTTGGTGGCTTCGAGTTCCAGCCGATAGGTTGGTTCCTGACCGTCGATCTTGACGATGCGGAGCACGCGAACGCCAATAGCGTTTGAGATCTGTTCACACAGGAGTGCCCGCGCGGTTGGAGAATCCGGCTTCGTTTGTGGCGAAGGATTGCCACCTTCCTCACCAGGACCCTCGAAGGATCTGGCGGGCGCCGGGTTGTCGTTTCGCTTGGATGCTTTTGAAATGGTCCGCTGGAAGTAGTCGAGGCGCGTTCGTTGCTGCTTGCCGTGGATTCTCCGGTGGTGGATCATCAGGTCGATGACCTGCTGTTCGGACAGACGAGCATCCAAGCCAAAGTTGGCGAGCGCCAGGTCATAACCGGATTGGGACTGGTCTTTGAGGTCCTCGCGCTGGCGCAGCCAAGTCTTCTTGAAGCGCGGGTCGGCCATGTACTGATTGAGAAGATGATCCGGCACGGTCGCGTTCGGGTTAATGGACAGCGGCTTATCGGCAGACTCCTCTTTCCAAGCCCGGCTGGCGCGTTCCTGTTCTTCCGCTTTCGGTATTCCCTGGCCCTCAAGGCATTCCGCAAAGTCGCTCGAATTGTAGCGGCGGCCGGTCTGGGAGTGGATTGAGACGGGCTTCAGATTCGCCGGATCTTTACAGTTTTGGGTTCCGGGGACCCGGAGAACACGGGCGAGATCGGCAAGACGATCAAACGCCCAGCCTCGTGCCGCCGCGTTGGCACGAAGCAGGGATTGCCAACGAAGCGCGAGATTTCCGGCGTCACGGCGCTCGTCGTCCGACTCGAAGATGAGCGGCTCGCGAAAAAGCCACCATGCGTGCGCGCCGTTGCCGGTCCGAACGACGAACGTGGGCGGCAACTGCTCCGGTAGGATCTGCAGCGCATCCTCGACAGTCGCTGGTAGCGCGGTCTTCGAATGCGCTTCTGACTTCAAGTCGATGTCGGCCCAGAGACCGAAAATGCCAGCCACTTCATTCGAAGTGCAGCGGCGGGTGGCACCATGATCTTGGCCGGAGAGGCCCACGCCGACATAGAGATCCCGCTCGCGCAACGATTCCGCGAACTTGATGGCGCTTTCGATGTTCTGGAACCAGTGAGATCGCTTCTCTGGAAGCGTCCAGAGCAATAGGTACAGTTCATCCGGCTTGCCGGCGGACAGCGCTTCGAGAAAGATGCGTGCTTCAGACGGCACTGGCGCTGCATCCATGACGCTCACGGCTCAAGCCTCAATTCCGACCGCGCGCGCGACGGCGTAAGTAACAGCGCCGGGAATGGACGTTCCCTGTGCTTCACCCACAGCGCCATTGATGCGGACCTGGACGTGGATACCGCCCTTGTCGTCGCCGCTGATGCTGTACGCCTGCGGCGCAGCCTCCTGCAGGAGCCGAAAGGCGTCGTCGAGTTTGTCAATGGGCTGAAAACGCCAGCGCGGCATCCATTCACGATTCCCCATCGAGAACCGCTCAGGGCCGACGGTCCAGCCCATCACGCGCGCGGCAAGCACCGCCGTTAGCTGATCGTTCGACACTGGGCGGCCTCCCTTGTCCTTGCGGAAGCCACCGCTGGTGCAGACACGTTGGCGCGGCCGTCAAGGTACGCCTGAAGGTCCGTTTCGGAGATCCGGATCGTGCGGCTACTGATGCGCGATGCGCGGAGTTCGCCGTCCGCAATCAGCTTTCGGACTGTTGAACAGGCGCACTGAAGTCTGGTGCTCACCTGCGCGACGGAAAGTAGTCTTGAAACCGGCATGTTCCTCTGCTCGATTCCAATTCTCAGTGCGAGCAGGACGGTCAAAACATTGCCCGTTTGTTATGTCATTGTGAGCGGCGCATTTTCGGGAGTTGACGTGCGATTTGGGCAAGAAGGGGCTGCCCGTTTTGGCCGATGGAAGCGATTGGAAACATTGGACCGAGGCAGCGTGACTTTGCCCGTTTTTGCCCGTTCGTTAGTTTCGGCTTGCCCGTTTTTTTGAGACCTCGCGCGACAACGGGTAGCCCCTGGCGTTCCTGATTCGGTCGAGGCAGCGTTTGGCAGCCTCGCTACCCGGGTCCAGTCCTTCGGCGCGCAGGGGTTTCTTCACGTTTGTATCCCTCATGATCTCGGCGTTCGTAAGACTGCAGAATCGTTCTCTGCCGATGGCCTCGTGAACGCGCATATCGCGCTCGGAAAGTGGCTGGCTCCCCTTTGGCGCTGATGCGGGACCCTTTCCGCCGACCACCGGCACGGTCGCCTGGATGACGGACTCGACGGCGGCAAGGCGCAATGCAGCTCTGTCGTGGGGCAACTCATCCGGCAACTCCCGCATTGCCAGGTTGAGCGTATGTTGGCCGTCCTGATCCGCCAGCCGGTCGTCGCAGGCTTCCATGACGCCTCTAGCCACAAGCGCAGTTCGAACATCGGCCGTACCTGGCGATTTTGGGATGGAGATGTTCAGCAGGCTCCCGAGCTGGAGATCTACAGCCGCAAACAGACAGCGCTGCCACTCCTCAGTGCGGTCCGCGTCGTAGCTCTTTTTCAGGAACTTGGAAATCCACTGCACAACCTGATCAGTGATTTGTGTGTCTCCGACTACTTTCGTTCCCAGGACGACGCCAAGAACGCCGACGGCATCGGAACAGAACGCCGCCGGCAGTTCATCAATCACAACACCGCGGCCCGCCTGCCGACGCAGTCCTTTCTGCAAACTCTCGGTCTCATCCGCCGAGAGAATGCCAGCATCTGCGCCGAAACCCAAAATGGCCACGGTCTGGAAATCCTGCTGCGCCCCCTGCCTCGTGGCCGCCTCGCGAACAAGCGAAGCGAATTCAGAATCCCTGCTGGCGTCACGCCGTAACCAAGCACCGAAGGCCCTGCTCAACTCTGTGCGACCGTCTTCGGACGCACGTCTTCGCAGAGCCGCACGGGCATCCGCCAACAGGAACTCTGACGTAGTGCTCACAGGAACCATCTACCCTTTCCGATGCGGCCCAACATTACCTCTGGGTTCCATCGGTCCGTGAGCGACAGGTTGCCAAGCGCATTCGCGATTAGATCGGAATACTGGATCGTCACCGGCACCGACGCCGGGAGAAACGTCCGCCATGAGTGACAAGCAAACGTGAACACCTGCCTGGTCAAGTAGGTCATGTCGGTAAAAGTGGAATCCCGGTGCAGACTCAGGAACACCGGGTGAGGCGTGCCATCTTCAGGCCGCTTCACCTCTCGCGGACCGGTTAGCGACAGCAGCACTTCTCGCTTCCCAAGTTCCAGGTAACGGCCTCTCTCTGGCGCATAGACTCCTTTGGTGCGCCTGCTTTCGTAGTCGAAAGCGCCATTCTGGTTCCTGTCGAAGAGGATGTACGGATGCTCGTCGCTCAGTTGAACGAATGCGTACTCGACGTCGTAGTCCCCGAGTTCCTTCAAAAGCCCTTTGATCGATTGCACCTCTTCGCCGCTGAATTTCTTGAATCTTGCGTGGAACACCAAGCGGACATGATCCCTCGGCTGCCAATTCATATCCTGGCGCACTTTCAGAATGGCGGCCCGGAGCGTTTCGAGTAGGGCCGTCTGGTATTCGTCCATGGAGACCGCCTTCGAAGAATTGGACAGATGGTAGTTGCCGTCTCCGCTGAAGATGGTCGTAATGCCGACGAACCGTTCCCGCTCACCGAGGCGGCTCTCCCCGATATTGGCGCTGCCGAGCCCGATCACCAGTTCGTGGGCAATCGTGGGATTTGCTTTGAGGAGCCACGGAATCCCATTCAACTTGGCGTAGCTCGCCAGGCCCATGTTGTTGAGCACGTAGATGAGCTCGTTGTCCGGTTTCCGAGTCGTTTCAATTTCGAATTCCTGAACCGGAATCTGGAGCGTATGGAAACTGGCCTTGCTGGCGAAATACGGATTGGCCTTTGGAGCCAGTTCATGGAATGGTTCTTCTATCTGAACGAATGCCAGGTCGAATTTCTGCCCGGAGCCGTGTTTCTCCAGCGCGTTTTGGCAGGCCTTCCTATACGAATCAACCGAGTTGCCTTCCGTGAGGAAAAACTCGTATTGGATGTCCTGCAGCGCATATTTCCGGCGGAAGCCTTTCTCGAAGTAGTTTGTTTGACGCTTCGATGGTCGGCTCCGGTCGCGCGATGGCGGCGGTGGTGGCAGTTTGATGCCATGATCGAATTTGTGCAGGAACTGCTCCACCTGCCCCTTCATGGATTGCTGGCACACCACACAGATTCGCGGCTGGTTCGGCGTGAAGACTTGGGTCGTATACGGTCCGTGTTCCGTTAGGCCCCTGTCATGCCATGTGTCCGTCTTCGAGCCAGTCTGGTTGAAGACATAGGTTGGCCGCGGCGCAGTTTCCAGACGCGGAAACGACGCACTAGCGCTGTCGAGAAGGGGGCCGAACGTAAACGGCACGCCGGGCGCCATCTCGTGCTGCTGACTTCCGAAGAAGCCGACGATCTTCTTGATGCGATCAAGCCGAGTGGGGCCATGCCTCAAAGCGGCTCGTTTGGCTTCGAGGAGTTCGACGACCTTCGGCGTGCGTTCCGCGAACGCGTGCTGGAGACAGGCGGCGAACGACTGCCTCCAGGGCCATACCTCGCTCGCTTCCACACTTTCGATACCATCTCGGGAATCCGTCAGGCGAACTCGTGAGCCATCACGCGACTTGACGCAGCCGACCAGTTCAAGGAACGGTGCGATCCGAACGTCTTCGCTGGGTACGCGCCTGCCCACGTAAGCTCCCTCGAGGGACAAGCCGTCGTCCATCAACTCCCGGACCGTCCGGTCGATCATCCGGGTCGTGCGCACGTCCACCACGGCGGCGATCAATGCTTCCTGCTTGAAGAAGTAGACAGGACGGATCGCCACTTCATATAGGAGTCGAACGCCAAGCCAGTCCGGTGGCGAAATCCCAGGAAGCTGCCGAAGGAGATCGTCACGGGCAATGAACTCCATCGGATCGTAGCTCAAGACCGTGCGTCCCATGCCGGCCAGATACGTCAGCAACGCGTTCCGCACCAGCGCGGCGGCCAATCCGAGGTTTTCCTTTAGCCGGATCGTCTTAGGGTTTCCGATAAACGCGGCGTTGGCGACGACGGAAACAGCCAGGATAGTGTCTGGCCCGTCCCGTCGGAAGACGTGAGTGCCGTTATGCTCGCGTCGAAGCTGCTTCAGAACCTGCTTGCCGTCCTCATAGGGCAGGCATCCAACCTTCAACTCAGCGTCCTCAAATCGGACGGGCGAAAAGTTCAAGACCTGGGCGGCCGCCGCCGTCCGCGTTTTTTCCATCTCTTCAACTTCAGAACAGTTATTCAACATTTTGTTTGACCATCGCGGCCGGCCCGTGGTATAAAAACACTAAGGGCGTAGGTCGCAATCATGACCCCTCGCTCGGTGTTGCCCGCTGGCCTGAGAAACCGTGGCACCACGAAAACCGAAAAGATTTGCCGGGCCGCTTAACGGCGGCCCCTGTAGTCTGCCGCTCCCACCTCTCTCTAAATAAGAATCTCTCCCCGAGTAATGAGCTAAGGCCGTGCAGTCTACATTATAATCGAGTCCAGTGAACTGTGCTATGCAAAAATCAGTCCACTGAACTGTGCTATAAGGAAGCGATGGCCAAAGCGACGGAGAGCTTCTCGACGGGTGACGCAGTCCGGATCACCGGCGTCTCCTTCCGCAATATCGATTACTGGGCAAGGACAAAGTTCATTGTGCCGAGCATTGCGGAAGCCCAAGGCACCGGCACGGAACGCAGATACTCGTTCTCTGACTTGCTTGCACTACGCGTTGCGAGAGAACTTCGGGAAGCTGGCGTTTCAACGCAAAAGCTCCGCAGAGTCGTCGAGTTTCTGCGGACGCGAAAGGGCTTGATCCAGCCACTCGCGGAGTGCCGCCTGATTGTGACGGGCACCGATGTTCAGGTCGCGACCAGCCCTGAAAAGATAATGAGCGTTCTACGAACGCCGGGCCAGACTTCCTTCGCCTTCGTCTTCGATCTCGCGCGAACCGTTGACGAGATGAAGCAGGAAATCGGGATCAGCGAACGAAAACCTCCTGCTCGCGCGGCGGCCGCCCAACCTGCTCGCGCGCGTGCAACGCGGCGCGCCGTCTAAACTCCTTTCGCCGCCAACATTCGGATTTCTGGCCCTGCGTTTGGCTCTTCCAAGCACGGCTTGCAATTCGAGTTTCGTCCAATGTTGGACGCCGGCCAGCACAAGCAAGTCTTCAGTACGATACCCATTCTTTCCGATTTTCTGTCACAATTGTTGATCGATGTCGATTTCAGACAGCATCCCATCCGGCGAGCTGCGTTGGTTCTCCGTGAACGAAGTTGCGGCGCACCTTGGGTGGCTCGATCAAACTCGTCGGCCAGGGCATGAACACCGGCCTGGTGCACCAGCCCATCCTCACGCCGGCCCAACTAGCCAACCTGCAGGGATCGCCGGAACAGCAGCCATTCGACGGCGATGCGACGAAGTTCAAGCTCGGCGTCGAAGCCCTTCGGCTGGGAATCGCTTACGAGTACGATCCGTACTTTTCCCTGTCGATTGCCAGAGTTGATCCGCTACCGCACCAGCTCGAGGCGGTTTACGACTACTTCTTGCGCCTCCCTCGAATCCGCTTTCTCCTCGCCGATGATCCCGGTGCAGGAAAGACGATCATGGCGGGTCTGCTCATCAAAGAACTGAAGGTTCGCGGGCTAGTGAAGAGAATTCTAATCGTGACGCCGGCCAACCTCAGCTTCCAGTGGCAGCGGGAGCTAAAGGACAAGTTCCAGGAAAAGTTCGAAGTCGTTCGCAGCGACGTCTTGCGCGCCAATTACGGTTCCAATCCGTGGCAGGAGAAGAATCAGGTGGTCACGTCGATCTCCTGGGTTTCGCGAATCGAAGATGCCAAGGAGAGCCTCCTCCGTAGCCATTGGGACCTGATCATCGTCGATGAGGCGCATAAGATGAGCGCCTACAGTTCCGACAAAAAAACGCTCGCTTACGAACTTGGCGAAAGACTGTCGGAGATGACGGATCACTACCTGCTCATGACCGCCACGCCGCACAAGGGCGATCCCGAGAACTTCCGCCTGTTTCTGCAACTGCTGGACAGAGATGTCTACGGGGATGTCGCCAGCATCGACGAGGCCATCCGAAAGCAGGAGGCCCCGTTTTACCTCCGCCGCGTCAAGGAGGCGCTCGTCCACTTTCCTGACGTGGACACCGGTGAGGTCCGAACTCTATTTACAAAAAGAAAGGTCGAGACCATCGGCTTTGCCATCGACGACGAAGAGTGGGAACTGTACGATGCGCTCACTCGTTACGTCGAGGACCAGTCCATCAAGGCGGCGGCCGACAATTCCGCGCGCGGCCGCGCCGTTGGGTTCACAATGGCGATGTTGCAACGCCGGTTCGCATCCAGCGTTCGGGCGGCACGGCGAAGCCTGGAGCGAATGCGGGACAAGCGGCAGCGGATATTGGGCAATCCCGCGGCGTACCGGCAGCAGCAGATCGACGCTCGCGTACCCGACGACTTCGATGACCTCCCGGAAGAAGAGCAGCAGGAAATCATGGCCGCGCTGGAAGATGCGGTCATCTCCATAGATCCAATCGCCCTCAAAGAAGAGATCGGGCAACTGGATAAGCTGGTCGCGCAATCTCTACTGCTCGAACGGCGCGAAGTCGAATCCAAGCTCAGGAGACTGCGTGAAGTGCTGACGCAGCAGGGCATATTCGCAGATCCAAAAATGAAGCTCCTGATCTTCACCGAGCACAAGGATACGCTTGATTACCTTGTCGAGAAGATGCGGGACGAATGGCACCTGTCGGTAACGCAGATCCACGGCGGCATGAAGATCGGCGACCGGGACACACCCGGTACTCGCATCTACTCCGAACGCGAGTTCCGTGAAAGCTGCCAGGTCATGGTGGCGACAGAGGCAGCGGGCGAAGGTATCAACCTCCAGTTCTGCTGGTTCATGATCAACTACGACATCCCCTGGAATCCAGTGCGCCTGGAACAGCGCATGGGGCGCATCCACCGCTATCTCCAGGAGAAGGACTGTTTAATCCTCAACTTCGTCGCGACGAACACCCGCGAAGGACGCGTCCTGCACAAGCTGTTCGAACGCCTTCAGAATATCGAGTCCGATCTGGACCCCCAGCAGACCGGCAAGATCTTCAATGTGCTGGGCGATGTCTTCGCCGCGAATCAGATTGAGCGAATGCTCCGCGAGATGTACACCGGGAACCTCTCCGAGGATGTCATCAAGAGCCGGATCGTCGAGCAGGTCGACGGAGAGCGGTTCCGCAAGATCACGAACTCCACGCTCGAAGGATTGGCAAAGCGCTCCCTCAACCTCTCGGCCATCGTCGGCAAATCAGCCGAAGCGAAGGAGCGCAGGCTGGTGCCCGAGGTGGTGGAGGACTTCTTCCTGCTGGCTGGGCCGATGCTTGGGGTGCATCCCAAGGAGATCGCCAAAGGGAAGCACTGTTACCGAGTTGGCCGGGTCCCGAAGAATCTTTGGACCACTGGCGACCTGCTGGAACCGCGCTTCGGCAAACTAGGCAAAGAATACAAGCAAATTGTTTTCGACAAGACCTACCTCTCGGAGGACCCGACAGTGGACTGGGTGACGCCCGGCCATCCACTTTTCGAGGTTGTTCGAGAAGATCTGCTCCAGTCTGTCGGGGCGGATATGGAACGCGGCTCGGTATTCTATGACGTCGCGCGAACAGAACCGGCGCGCCTCGACGTGTATTCGGCGGCGATCCGGGATGGCCTGGGGAACATTCTTCACCGGCGACTGTTTGTGGTGGAGACGTCGATGGACGGTTCTCTCGCTGTTCGGCAACCGACACTGTTCCTCGATGTGGTTCCGGCGCCTGCTGGTACGGAAGCGGGGATCGACGATGGGTTGCCGGGTAGCGACGTTGTCGAGCAGTCCTTGATCGAGAGGGCTCTTGAGCCTTTCCTCGAAGAGATTCAACAGACGCGCCTCAAAGAGATCGATACGATTTCCACCCACATGGAGATCAGCCTGAACGAGTTGATCCATCGCCAGAACCTTCGAATGGCTGAACTCATCGGCGGCGATCACTCACGCGAAGCAAATCCGCTGCTCGCCGCCAACATCAAGCAGGTCGAAGACAAGATCGATGAACTCAACAACCGCCTCGAAAAGCGGCGGAACGAGATTGAGCGCGAACGGTTCTGCACCATTGCGGATATCCAGCACCATGGCCGTGCGTGGGTGTTGCCTCATCCAGAACGGGCGGCACCGAAGTTTGCCGCGATGGTGAGGGATGACGAGATCGAGAGGGTCGCCATCCAGGCAGTGATCGCCCACGAAGAGTCTCGTGGCTGGCGAGTCACCAGTGTGGAAGCGGAGAACCGGGGATTCGACTTGATTTCACGTCGGCCGCACCCGGAAGATCCGGAGACGGCGATAGAGGTCCGATTCATTGAAGTTAAAGGCCGCGCGGGCATCGGTGAAGTCGCGCTCACCACCAATGAATTCAAAACCGCTGAGCGGCTCAAGAAGGATTTCTGGCTCTACGTCGTGTTCAACTGCGGATCAACACCGCAGATTCGAATCGTCCAAGATCCTGCCCGCCTCGGCTGGGAGCCGCTCGTGATCATCGAGCACTATCATGTGGCTGCGAAAGCGATTCTGGAGGCGAGCGCGTGAGCAGCTATCCGAAGCGGTTAATTGAGGTTGACCTTCCCATTAAGAAGATATCCGCCCACGCGCGGCGGGAGAAGTCGATCCGGCATGGGCATATCTCAACACTGCATATATGGTGGGCACGACGTCCGCTAGCAGCCTGCCGTGCGGTCTTGTGCGCGGCGTTGTGGCCGGACCCGGCGGACCCGCTGTGCCCTCAGAAGTTCCGGGATGATGCTTGTAGTCTGATCAACGGATTTGCGGCGAAAGCGGTATCTGACAAAGTCCTTTCTCAAAGCTGCTCCCACGATACGTGGAAGAAATGGCAGACGCTCTCGAAGGTCAATGGAGGCCTCGACGCTAAGAAGGACGCTCACTGGAATGTCCTCCGATTCGCGCTCTTGGACTTCATTGCCGACTTTGCGGATTGGGACAATTCAACGGCCGCGGAATATCTCGAAACGAGCCGAGCGCTAACGCAATCGGCCCACGAGGCCCTTGGAGGAGTCCCAGGTACGCACCCCGTGGTGGTTGATCCGTTCGCTGGCGGCGGCTCCATTCCGCTAGAAGCCCTGCGCGTGGGCGCGGACGCCTTTGCCAGCGACATCAATCCCGTATCGGTGTTGCTCAACAAGGTCGTGTTGGAATACATCCCTAAATACGGACAGCGCCTCGCAGATGAAGTTCGCAAATGGGGCCAGTGGGTAAAACTCGAAGCCGAAAAGGAATTGGCCGAGTTCTATCCCAATGACGCGGACGGGGCGATGCCAATCGCTTATCTCTGGGCGCGGACGATTCAGTGCGAGGGCCCCGGCTGCGGCGCAAAAGTGCCGCTTGTCCGCACGCTCTGGCTCGCCAAAAAAGGCAGCCGTTCCGTCGCGATGCAACTGGTGGCGAACCCGAAGGCTAAGCGCGTCGATTTCCGAATCATCATCAAAGAGCGTGATGGCTGGGTTGACCAAGCCAACCCCAAAGCGAAACTTGAGAACCCGAAATTCGATGGCGCTGTGAAACGCGGTTCCGCCACATGTCCCTGTTGCGGCTATACGACGCCGGTAGTGCGAGTGAGGGAACAACTCAAGGCTCGCCAAGGGGGAGCCAACGACGCACAGCTCATGTGCGTGGTTTCAACGATAGCAAATCAACAGGGCCGGATCTATCGCCTGCCGACGGAAACCGACGTCAAGGCAATTTGCGCAGCAACTGCCGAATTGGAACGGAGGAAGAGGGTTCACGACGGAACGTTGAGTTTGGTTCCCGACGAGAAGCTCGACATCCGAGGCGTTCGTCACACGTGGGCCATGATTTACGGCTTGAGCACATGGGAACAGTTCTTCACGCGCCGCCAGGCTCTCGCGTTAACTAACATCGCTCGATTGGTAAACAGAGCCGGCGAACAGGTCAAGGCGAATCAGGGTGCGGAGTTTGCGGCGGCATTGCAGACCTGTCTGGCGCTGGTCTTGGGCCGACAGGCAGACGCGCTATCCGCTTCGGTCACTTGGACTCCGGGTGGTGAGTTTCAAGGTCACACGTTTGCACGACAGGCACTCGCCTTCGTTTGGGATTTCGCTGAAGTGAATCCATGGTGTGACTCTTCTGGAAACTTCATGGGGGCGGTCGAGTGGGTCGCAAAAGTTTGTGCCACTGGCTTTGACCAACACACAACGGGCAGTGCTCAACAAGCTTCAGCAACACATCATCCGTTGCCCGATGATGCCGCACAGGGCTTTGTCTGGACTGGGCCCCATTTTTGAGACAACTGGTTAAGACTCAATTTTCGTTAAATGGAAAGGAGAGTCATGGGATTGTCTCGAAGGTCATTCACGAAAGAATTCAAGGAGGCCGCCGTGAGGCGGCTGG
>Ga0335085_10012175_pt1 | contig 12692 bp, 13 predicted proteins | sample Lox_Sample_45_FD_206712 | JGI IMG/M metagenome (GOLD analysis project Ga0335085, IMG submission 206712) | Soil microbial communities from Loxahatchee National Wildlife Refuge, Florida, United States - Lox_Sample_4.5 | ecosystem: Environmental > Terrestrial > Soil > Wetlands | place: USA...
CTGTTCTTCGCTGTATTTGCTCTTTCTCATAGTTCTGCTGCCTTTCTTTTCGCAGCAGAACTCTCCTTTTGTCACGTCCACTTTTCGGGGGTCAGGTCAACGAGTCTATCCACAAACACCATTCCAAATTTCAAAAAGTACCACTACCCGCTAGTGTCTTAATTTGAAATATGCAGCCCAAACTGCAACCTTGACAACCATAAGGCCAGCCGCAAGCTTGGAAATCCATGTGGCTAACCATTATCTCCCAACCCGCTGCGATTGGCCCTTCTGTCGTTTCATTGTTCAATCTGAGTCCGGCAAAAAAAGGAATTGGAATGTGCTGTTCGGTTTACATAAACCCTGAACGCGATGTCATTGCTCTTTGACTTCACAGGCAACGCAAGTAATTTTCATGAGCGACGCCCCACTTTCATCGCTGAGCAGAAAAGAGCAGCAGCAATTCTGGGCCAACGTGGCGATGGTCATAGTGTTATTCGCTATTCTGATGGTTGTACTGTGCGGATGGTTTATGGTTCAACGGAAACCACCGATTTCACAGCGACAGACCATTACGCCGACCGACTCGTCGAATACTTCGCTGCAACCGCCGACGAAATTGGGCTTGCCAAATAATGCCTCAATAACGAATTCGTCGCTGACCCCTGTACCATTTCCAGCCGCCAATCCAAATTAAGCCCCTGCCGCCCGGTCTCCGCGGTTGAAATTTCTGCGCCCTTACCCTAAAGTCACCCCCCTCTATGAATCGTCGTTGTCGCCTGGTTATTGAGTTGTTTCTGTTGATTTCCGGACTGGCCGGAGGGACGTCGTCCGCCGCACCGGCGATCGAAACCCTGGCCCGCGTGCATTGGCTCGGCCTGAACCGGATTGCCGCCGACACCAACGCCACCAGTTTCATGAGCGCGTGGCGACTGCCGCAGACCGCCGCACTTGAGGCACAGACTCTTGACAAATTGTCCCGCTGGCCCGGCCACGGCGCCACCAATGCCGCCAGCGCATTGCTCCGCCCGCTCCTCGACGACCTCATCTCCTCCGAATTTTATCTCGAAATCTCCGCCCCGACTAACTTTCCGCCTTTGACCGGCTTTCGACCCTCGACCCTCGACCCTCGACTTTCTTACACCATTGCCCTTCATCTGCCTGCCGACCGCGCCCGGTTATGGCAAACCAACCTCGCCGCTGCGCTGCAAACCTTGACCGGCGTCCATCCGGTCTCCACAAAGAACGGCTGGGTTCTTTCCCTCAAACCCGTTTCGGTAGGGACATCGCGCCGCGATGTCCCCGCCCGCGAAACGGCGGGCGGAAGGGTTGCGCCGCTGAACGCGGCGCGGACGGCGCAGCGCGCCGTCCCTGCCGGGTTCAGTTCTCCACTCGATACTCTGCGGACAAATCTCCCGCCGACCAACTCCCCGGCCTGCATCGAATTCTCCCGCTCCGGCGAATGGACGCTGGTGGGCTGGGGACCGGGCCCCAATAATTTGCTGTCAGAATTCGCCACCCGCATCGCCCGCGACGAGGCGTCTTCAACCGCCACAAACTTTTGGCTCGAAGCCGACCTCAACCCATCCGCAATCTTCTCCCTCTCCGCCCGCGGAGCGGGGGGAGAGGGCCGGGGTGAGGTGGGCCCGAAAACCATTTCAACCCTCAACGCTCAACTCTCAACCCTCAACCATTTTCACCTCACCGTCACTGGCCTGGCCGGCAATGTGCTGACCCACGGCACGCTCGATTTCGCCCGCCCGCTAAATTTGTCGCTGCCGCCTTGGGAATTCCCCACCAATCTCATTCACCAGCCGCTGGCAGGTTTCGCCGCCGTGCGCGGTTTCGGGCCCTGGTTGGGCGCCCGGCCGGCCTGGCAAAAACTTGGACTCACTCCACCGCCCGATCAGGCGTATGTCTGGGCGTCGCAGCTCAGCCTCTTCGAGCTCTGTTTCGCTGCGCCGCTGCCCGGGGCCAACAACCAGTTGCGGCATCTAGCCGACCGTATCGTTTCCGACGCCAATGCCTGGCTTCTTACCAACAACGAAGGCAATTTGTTGTGGCAGACCAATCCGCCCGCCCTGGCCTGGAATAATGCGTACCTCATCGCTCCCAACCTCAAACCTGCCTCCGCCAACGGGCAGGACTATGTCCTGGGCAGCCTGGTCCAGCGCACCGGCGACGATACTAACCCGCCACCGGCGGAAATCCTGAGCGCAATGTTCGGGACTCCCAATCTGGTGTATTACGAAACCGAGCAGACCGGCTTTCGGATTGATGACGACCTGTACACCAGTCAGTTGTTCCGCCTCATTTTCCACAGGCCGCAGTTGCCCGCCACGGCCGGCCTGTGGCTGAAACATCTTGTACCGATCATGGGCGGCAGCACCACGTTCGTAACTCAGACGGGGCCGGCGCAACTCAGCCTCAGCCGCTCTTCTACCATTGGCCTGACCGCGCTCGAACTGCACCTGCTCGCCGACTGGGTGGAATCCCCCCGCTTCCCGTACGGCCTGCACACGTTCTCGACTCCGCGCGAATGAGGGTAGGGGCTGTCGCGCTGCGACGCCGCCGCCCGCGCAACAGCGGGCGGAACGAACCACACCAAACTGCGGGAACGATCTTCACGTTACGCCGCTCCCTGCGACGCAGGACGGCGTGGTCGCGCCGGAGCCCGAGGCGTAGGCGGAAGAGTTGAGCGTTGCAGACGTAACGCAGAGACGCGGAGAACGCGGAGAACCGCAAAGATAAAACGGCTACTGACTACAAACCATGGACAACTGGCTGTTTCCGCGTCAGGAATCCGCTTCGCGCGGTTTTGTCGAGGCCCTGCGCCCGCTTCAATCGTTCGCCGGGGAAAGGTATCGCATGATCTCCCGTCCGTGTCGCCGATAAACCGCAAAATCCGCGGCATCCAGGGTGACCACCGCCGAATCCGATACTTTTTCACTCATCGCGACCAGACACGCGTCCGCAAAATCCATCGGTCGGTCGGCGTATTTCCGCATCAGCCGCGCCACCCGGTCCGCCTCGCGGTTGCTGTCGAAGTCGACCACCAATACTCCGGCCGCTACCAGTTCGATCACTATGCCTTGGTCCCGGCCGTAGTACGCCAGCCGCGCACACGCCTCCGCCAGCACCGCGTCGCAGGTCGTGAAGTGCGGAAATCGTTTGAACTGTTCGACCGCCCAGTCGTGATATGTGTCCCGCTCGCTCAACAGCGCGATGATCGGCCCGGCGTCAACGAGCATTCTTCTGGCCATATTGGTGGAGGTAATCCTTGCTGGTTGAGGCCTCCGCCGGCAGCCGCTTGAGGCTGCCGACCAGATGCGCCGCCTTGTCATAGGCGTTGCCGCCATTCGGGCGGCTGATCAATTTTTCCACCTGGTCGCGCAACAACGCCGACAGGTTCGGCCTGAGCCGTTTCAGCCGCGCCTTGGTTCCCTCCGGCACTTTGAAGATGATCGTTTCCATGCCGTCAAAATAATACTGGACTGGCAGTCGCGTCAATATCACAAATCGGTTGAGAGTTGAAGGTTGAGGGTTGAGAGTTTGGACTGCCTCTCCGATGTGGTTCTGTAACCTTATCCCGCCATCGCGGGATTGCGTCCCCTCCCGCGCGACTTCAAAGTCGCGGCTACAAAGAATCCGTGAAATCGGTGAAATCCGCGGTTAAATTCCGGATCACGGCGTCAACGCAGAGTCCGCACGCCGCGGCTAGCAGCGTTGAACAAAAGATCACGAAGACAACTAAGACTTTCGCCAACTCATAAGGATGTGCGCGGCCTCGGTTATCTTCTGTAAGATTTGTGTCCTTTGCGAAGCTCCGCACCTCCGCGCCTCCGTGGTAAAATCCGTTTTGCGGCCAGGAACTTATCCGCGTAATCCGCGGTTTTTAATCCAGGCCTTCCGCCCGTGGCATTGCCGCATTAACCGGCAAACGGATTTTCCACTTTCGGACAGAATGGAAAGTGCCGGACGTCGCGCGTGGCCAATCCCAGTCCATATTCGCGCGCCGTCGCCGCCAGCATCGTATCTCGGTAATCGAATTGCCCGGGCCAGCCCTCGCCGTAGTGCGCCTCCAGTTCGGCGGCGTAACGCCCCCATTCCGACGCCACGTTCCCATCCACGTCATAAAATCTGCCCTGATAATCCTCGACCAAAAAGGCAAACTCCCGCGCCAGTTCCGACTTCCGTTTGCCTTCCGGCAGCCGTTCGATGCCGTACTTCAACTCCGACAGGGTGATCGTCGAGAGAAAGCACTCGCCCCGATGCCTCTCCAGCCACGCCCACAGGGCGGTGGACGGGTTGGGCTTGTTTAATTCCGAAACCACGTTGGTGTCCAGCAGCCAGTTCATACCCGCCTCGCCGCCGCGTGCCTTCGTTCCGGAATGTCAATCCCCTTGAACCGCCGCAAATGATCAATCAGATCCAGGTCAGGGTTGGGTTTGGCCGGACGCAAAATCATGTCCCCGCTGGCGCTCTCAAAAAACGTCAGGGTGGATTTGTAACCCAGCTTGCGTCGCTCCCGCGAAGCGGCCGGCACCGTGACCTGCCCCTTTTCCGTCATGTATAAAATTTCCATGGGTAGGAATTTCCCACCCGCCCCGACAACTGTCAAGCCTCTCGCGTCTTGATAGTAGCACGGGCGTCCCGCCCGTGAATTTGAACAGAAGGAAACGAAGACTTTTCCAAATCCATCAGGATCTTGGTTGCCTCGGTTTTCTTCTGTGAGAATTAAATCCTCTGCGAAACTCCGCAGCTTCCCGCCTCAGCGTTAGAATTCGTGATGCCAGCGCCATCCACCGCCGCCTTGGCCATCTCCCATCTCCGATCTTCAATCTTCCGTCCGATTAGCGCCATTGCAAGTCCGCTTTGTGTCAACATATCCACCCACCCCGGTTCCTGGTGGGGCCAGCGTACCTGCGAGCCGATTGTCCGCTTTGTGTCAAAACTCTCCCCGCCTGAGTCCCAATACCGCAAGCCCTTGGCCCTCAATTCCCGCTCAGAACTCCATCTCAACCCTCAACCCTCAACTCTCAACCACTCGTGCCCTGTTTCTGGCCACTTTGCCCCCTTCTTTTGCAGCCGAAACTGTCGTCTTAACCGGTTTAAAACCAGCGATTTTCGGGCGTTTTCCCTTTGTTTTACCGGGCCGGCACGGGGAGTGCTGAAAGCATCAAAAAAATGTTCAAAAATATTTTGAAAAACTGTTGACATGAACTTGCGGTTTTGAGATATTGTTGCCACACACGGTAACACTAAAACTCAAAACGAATACGAAAATGAGAACTAAAACACTACTGATGGCAGGTGCCGCACTCGCGTTCAGCCTCGCCACTTCGCAAGCTCAGGTCTATTCCGCGAATATTGTTGGCTATGCCAATGTTACCCTCGCGGGCAACGGCGCATTTACCTTGGTTGCCAATCCGTTCGATGACGGTAATGGCAACTACGCCACTAACCTCCTGAATTCCGCGCTCCCCAAGAAGAGCCAGTTGTTAACATGGAATGGCTCAACTTTTGATTTCGTTCAAAAAACGGGCAGCCCCGCAACTTGGCCAGTGACCGCAGGCAATCAACTACCTCCAGGAGTTGGATTCTTTGTTCAAAACGGTTCTCCGGGCAGCGGTGCTCCTGATCTCACCAACACCTTCGTTGGTACGGTCATTGTCAACGTGGGTAACAGCGTTACCAACGCTGAGCCGATTGGCTTCACGCTGCAAGGCAGCCCGATTCCTTATGCCGGCAATATAGCTATTCTCAACCAGAATGGCGGTGATCCCAACATGGACTTCGGTGGACCCCTGACCAAGAAATCGCAACTACTTACTTGGAATGGAGCGACTTTTAATTTCGTTCAGAAAACGGGGAGTCCTGCCCTATGGGGCGGCACCGTTGCCATCGGCGTCGGCCAGGGGTTTTTCGTTCAGAACCTCAATGGTCCCGCTACGAACGTTGTTGAAACTTTGCAGCCGTAACTAAATTCACTAAAACAAAAACCAAATAACAAACCCTAGGAAGTAAAACATTATGAAAAAAACAATAGTATTAGGAATGATTGGTCTCGCCGCTAGTATGGTTTCGTCCTATGGACAAGGCGCTATCCACCTTGACAACTACGATTCCTCTGGCCCATACGTCACCTATGGAGCTGGTACTGATGGGACAGTGGGAACGGGCGTTTCTTCCGCTTACACCATGGGATTCTATTATTGGATTGCGGTGGGGAATTTTACTGGTTCCACAACCGCTGACCCGAGCGGAACCTTGGATCCAGCCACGCTGGGCAGTTACGCCTTGGCAACTGGAGCTGGCAGTACTGCGGCGATGGGTTACGGCGGCACAGGTGGTGCAGCGTATGGCGCTTCCGCTTGGTTAGTGCCAATCACTCCAGGTCCCAGTGGCGGGGCGACCCTCACGCTTGAGCTTATAGCTTACGAAGGTGCTAGCTATGCGAGTGCATTATACAGAGGTCACTCGGCTCCGTTCACTATTCTAACGTCTGACACTTCGTCACCAACTCCGAACACAACCGGTGCTGCTATGACGGGGCAAGGCATCGGCCTTAGCGTTCATCCAGTACCCGAGCCGACGACGCTCGCGTTGGGCGGGCTGGGTGGTCTGGCGCTGTTGCTCCTCCGCCGCAAGCAGAGCTAAATCAGCGGAATTGGTTTTTGTTTTTCCTCACAGGAGCCCCGAAGGTATTCGGGGCTCCTTTTTTTTGGCTGGTAGGGACGGCTCGCCGAGCCGTCCTCGCCCGCGTATCAGCGGGCTGAATGAAGTGTGCAACATCGCGAACCAATCCCTCGTGTTGTTCAGCTCACCGCGGCGCGGGACGGCGGAGCCCGCCGTCCCTACCTTGAACAGCGTTAGGCAGGGCCGTTGCGCTGCGATGTCCCCGCCCGCGTAACAGCGGGCGGAACGAATCGCCCAAAGTGTCCGAACCAATCTTCCCCCAGATTGCGCCGCTCTGCGCGGCGCCGGACGGCTCGGCGAGCCGTCCCTACCATCCCTCCGGGCTGTCCCTGCCTCCCGTTCAAGTTGTTTCGGATTGCATGTGGAGCCATTCTTTCGAAAATGAAGGTTGCCCGAAGAAAATCGTTACCACACGAAATTCCGCTGTGGGTCGATCCGCAACGTGAGATCTACTTCATCACCATCAATTGCCAGGCGCGCGGAATTAACCAATTGGCCAGCGACAAAATTGCGTTAGCTCTTTTGGGGACCGTGCGGCATCGGCAGGAACAGAGACTCTGGTGGCCGTATATTTTCCTGCTCATGCCTGATCATATTCACGCCCTGCTTTCCTTTCCGCCTTCGGACAATTGGGTAGGGACGGCTGGCCCAGCCGTCCCCGCCCGCGTTCAGCGGGCGGATCAGACCGTGCAGAGCATCGTCAGTTCATGGAAGCGCTGGACGGCGCGTCAATTGGGCATCCGCTGGCAGCGCGATTTCTTCGAACACCGATTACGGCGCGAGGAAAGCCGTCGGGAAAAGGCCGATTACATCCTGCACAATCCGGTGAGAAAGCGACTGGTGGCGCGTCCCGAAGACTGGCCGTTCGTTTACTTCGCCGACGGCCAACGCCCGGACTTTCCCGGTTAGAGGCAGGGACGGCTCGCCCGAGTGGTCCTTGTCCAACTCATGCAGAGGTAGGGACGGCTCGCCGAGCCGTCCCCGCCCGCGTAATAGCGGGCAGAACGCAAAGGCGTGGAACCTTCGAACCCCTTTCCGTATCCGTTGCGCCGCTCTGCGCGACGCCGGACGGCTCGGCGAGCCGTCCTTACCTTCTTCGTTTGCCATTACAAAATCTCTGCTTCCAATGCCCATTGGAAAAGCGTATATTGTAGTCCGCTCGGGTGGGGCGTTGCCGGCTCAACCCGATTCAACCTGCAAAACGAGAACAAATCAAAATTCAGAAGAAAAGCATTATGAAAAAATCAATCGCATTGGCCATCGTCGGCCTGGCCGCCGCTGGTTCGCCGGCCTGGGGAACGGGTGTCATCCTGCTGGATAACTACGATAGTTACGGACCCTATGTTACCTACGGACCCGGCGGTAACGGAGTGGTCGGCACCGGCCTCAACTCGTCCTACACAGCGGGCATCTATTACGCGCTGGGCAATGTTTTGTCTCTCGTCACCCCTGACCCGAGCGGCTTCGCAAATCCCCCCACTTTGTATGCAGGGTTTAACCTGGCAACCGGAACCGGCAGTACCGCCACTTTTGGTGCTTTCGGAACACCAGGCACCTTCCGCTCCCCGCAAGGCTTTGCGATTACCGGCAATCCTGGCGATACCATCACGGCAATGGTCGTGGCCTACAATGGCGCAAGTTATTCGAGTTCTAGTTATCGCGGGCACTCGCTCGCATTCACCATGCCATTGAGCGCGGCGACTGACCCGAACCCGAATGAAGTCGGGAATTACATGCAAGGGTTCTCCGTTCCGATTCCTGAACCCGCGATACTGGCGTTGGGCGGTCTGGGTGGTCTGGCGCTGTTGCTCCTGCGCCGCAAACAATCATAACGCTGTATTCAGTAGCGGGAGGAGGCCGGATTTAAACAAAAGCTCACAAAGAAAAAGGCAATGTTCCATTTCGGAATCCGATTTCCTGAAGCGGAGCGCGAGTTGTCTCAACTCGCAGCCTATTCGACCACATCAAACTGCTGCGGATTGAGGACAATCCGCGCTCCGGGCGGATTGGGACACTACCAAGAAGACGGAGATTTTCTCGATCGACCGTCTTTGTTGTCTTCGTTACCTTCTGTAAATTTTCCAGGCTGTTGGTCGTTTGTTGACGAAGATGCCGTCGGGTGGGAAGATTCCCACATGGAATCTGCTTTGGTGAAGGCCGATGACAAGGGCCGTTTCTGCATCCGGGGCACGCGCAAGGGCGCGAAGTATCTGGTGACGGCGGAGAACGGCGGCTGGTGGGTCATGCCCGCGCCGGAAATCACCGTGCCGGAGAGAATGGACTCGCCGGCCGGGGCCTGGGAACTGCGCGCGGCCACATTGGAAAGTTTTTATGACAAATCCAAAGCCTGGTGAGGTGTATGGGGTGGATCTGGGGCTGAAGGGCAAGCTGCGCCCGCTCCTGGTGATCTCGCGCGAAGATCCGGAGGCCGAACGCGCCTTATGCGTGTGCGTGCCATTAACAACGCAGATTCGCGGCGGCGACTACGAAGTGCAGTTGCCGCGGGTTCGCTGGTTGCCCGGCCCGGACGAGGGCGTCGCGAACATTCAAGGCCTGACCTCGGTTGAAAATCATCGGCTGGGACGACGCGCCGGGGGGTGAAGCCCAAGTAACTTCGCGCGTGCGCGCGAAAATTACCTGGCTGTTGGAATTGAATTGAATTTTTAGGCCGTGCCCGCTTTGGGTAGGGCCGTTGCGTCCACCCTCCGTAGCAAGGCTACTGCGGAGGACGGGCTCCGACGGCCCCGCTCGCGTTCAGCGGGCGGAAACGGAACCACCTGGGACGTGAGAACGCCTTCCCATATTCATTGCGCCCCTATTACGCGGCGCAGGACGGCGCAGCGCACCGTCCCTACCGGCTATTCGTACCCGAACGCTTGCACAAACGGTTCCAGATTTTCCAAATACGGCTCCAGATATTTCTGGTAATTCCGCCACCGGCCTACCGCAGTCTTGAACACGGGTTTCGTCACGTCCGCGTAAGTGGGCGAACGCACCAGCTTTTGCCGCGCGTGTTCGTCAAACCGCAACACCCGCTCGTCCCAGGCAACGCCGAGAAAATCCAGCGTCCGGCGCGTGACGGATTCCAGATCCGCCACCATGTCTTCGTAACGCACTTCAATAAAAGTATCTTCCAACATCGGCGCGAGGGTTTGATACGTCGCCATCAGCGCCGTGTAATCCTCCACGGTGCCGGCCAGGGTCAGGTACGAGGCGGCGGACTGGTTCATCTGCAGCGCTTGCATGAAGCAGCTCAGGCAGACATCGCGGGGATCACGCAGCGCCACCAGGAATTTGGTTTCGGGAAAGATGCGGACAAACGGTGCGATTAAAAAAGTGAGAATGGGATTTTTGTCAATCAACAGCCGCTCACCGACGGGCTGGCCCAGAAACGATTCCATGCACCGGAAATAGCTGCCGCGTGCCTGCTGCAATAACGTGGCCGGCGCGATTTCCAGTACCGCCAGGATGTCTGCCTCGGGCGGCGCCTCGCGGCTGAGCAACGGGTAGGCGTAATCGCGGAAGATGTTCGTTTCCTCGGCGGAAACGATGTGCGGATGCGAATCGAGTACTTGTTCCAGCAACGTCGTGCCCGAACGCGGATGTCCACATAGCAGGGCCATCCGGCGCAACGGTTCGAGTTCCAGCCGGCCTTTCTGCCAGCCCCGAAAGGTTTCGGGGTTGACCTTTTCCCGGAGGATTTTCAGGCGCGTGCGGACTTCTTGCGCCCCGGCAATGTGGGGCGCGGCGTCTGGCGCCAGGAGCTCCTTGGCCTGGAGCCAGGCGGCCATCGCCTCGTCGTAACGGCCTTGCCGGTCCAGAATGGCGCCGAGCTCATAATGCGCCCTCACCCGGACGTCGCGGTCGGCATCGCGCGGGAAGGATTTCAGGATTTGTTCCGCTTCCACCAGCCGGCCCGCCTGCCGTTCAAGTCGGGCGCGGACCAGCAGGGCGGGTGGCAGGTTCGGCTTCAGGTGCAACGCGCGCTCGATCAATTGCGCAGCTTCCTCCACTTGGCGTTGCCGTTCGGAGATTTCCGCCAGCGCAACGAGCGCGTCAGGTGAAACATCCTTTTGCTCCGCCGCGCGCCGATAATACTGCGCCGCCATTTTGTGATTTCCGAAACTGTGCGCCCGGAGCGCGGCGCCCGCCAGTGCCTCCGTCTTTTTAGGAGCCAGCCGAATAGCTTTTTCAAAACAACGTTCGGCTGCGGGATAATTAAAGTTGTTGCCGTGGGCATGGCCCAGATTCAACAGGATATTGACGTTGGCCGGGTCAAGCCGGCTGGCGCGTTCCAGGATTTCGACGCATTCCTGGAAGTCGTGGCGCTTTCGCGCCTCGTCCGCCGAGTTGAGCAGACGCGCCAGACTTCCTTGGGAGACCAGTTGCGGTCGTTTCATATTCTTCTGCATGGTAGCAGCCGACGTAAGGAGGCTCCATCTTCCTTTTGTTTTTGCTCCGCGGCTTGGCGTTCCGCTATTTATTGCCACTGGCTTCTTGGCGCGTCGTAGCACACTGAATGGCAGAAGGCGGCTCGACCCTCGACTCTCGACTTTCGACTCTGGACTGCTTTACTCGTACCCGAATGCCTTCACAAACGGCTCGAGCTTGTGCAGGTGCGGCACCAGATATTTCTGGTAATTTTGCCAGCGTCCGACTGCTGTTTTATAGACGGGTTTGCCGACTTCAGCATACGTGGGAGCGCGCATGACATTGGTCTGCACATGCTTGTTAAAGCGCAACACCTCGTCGCTCCATGGAACAGCCAGAAAATCCAATACCCGGCGCGAGACCGTCTCCAGGTCCTCCACCATTTCCTCGTAGCGCACTTCCTGGTAATGGTCCTCGAGCACCGGCGCCAGCGTTGTCCAGATGCCCATGAGGCTCGCGTAGTTCTCAGTCACACTTTCAAGACTTATATATTCGGCAGTGCCCTGGCCGACGGTGTAAAGGGGCAACATGAAGCAACTCAGGCACACATCGCGCGGGTCCCGCAGTGCCACCAGAAACTTCACCTCGGGAAGGACACGAATAAAGGCAGGAATGAAAAACAGGTAGGAAGGATTTTTATCCACCAGCATCCGGTTACCGATTGGATTGCCCAGGCACAATCCCATGGAACGAAAATAATTTTCGCGTAAGGGCAGCAACTGCGCGGGTTGCGCCGCCGTCAACACCGACAACATCGGCGCCTCACCCGATATTGCGCGGGCCAGTGGCGCATAAACGTCGTCGCGAAACGTGTCGCGTTCATCCACCGAAACGAGGTCCGGGTGCGCGTCCAGCACCTGTTCCAGCAACGTGGTGCCGGAACGGGGATGACCGCAAAGCAACGCCAGCTTGCGAGGGGGTTGCAGCGCCGGCGCTGAATTGAACCAGCCTTGAAACATCTCGCCGGAGCTGTTGGCTGCCATCTGTTTGCGCCGGGCGCGAACATTTTGCAGATGCTCCGAGAACCGTTGCAGGTCTGGCTGCAATAGCTTTTTCGCTTCCAGCCACGATGCCATGGCTTCGTCAAAGCGTTTCTGGCGGTCCAGCACCGCGCCGAGTTCGTAGTAACGGCGAATTTGTATCTCCCGCTCGGCGCCCGCGGGAAACGAGCAGAGCAATCGCTCCGCCTCGTCCAAACGGCCGGCTTGACGGTCCAGCCGCGCCCGGGCGAGCAACGCCAACGGGCAGGCGCCGTCCAACTGCAAAGCCCGCTCCACCAGGCTCGACGCTTCCGGCAACCGATGAAGGCGTTCGTAAAGTTCCGCCAGCCGGGCGAAGGTTTCCGGCTGGGCGTCCGGCTGCTTTACCGCCAGCTCGAAGTAATGTTCTGCCAATCGGTGGCTGGCAAAATCGAGGCACCATTGGCCGGCCTTCGCCAGCGCCTCCGTTTTGCGCGGCGCGATACGAATGGCCCGATCAAAACACTGTTCCGCAGCGGCATAGTTGTAGCGCAAACCTTGAACACGGCCCAATTGCATGAGGATACCTGTGTTGGCCGGATCCAACCGGCTGGCACGTTCCAG
>Ga0335085_10012176_pt1 | contig 12692 bp, 9 predicted proteins | sample Lox_Sample_45_FD_206712 | JGI IMG/M metagenome (GOLD analysis project Ga0335085, IMG submission 206712) | Soil microbial communities from Loxahatchee National Wildlife Refuge, Florida, United States - Lox_Sample_4.5 | ecosystem: Environmental > Terrestrial > Soil > Wetlands | place: USA: Florida...
TCTCGCACCTGGAGGGCTACATGGGCTCGGCGCCGGTGCGGATCGGCAACGGTGCGGCGACCCAACTGCAGCTCGACATCTACGGCGAACTGATGGACTCCGTCTACCTCTGCAACAAGTACGGGCGGCCCCTCTACCACGACGGCTGGTTGGAGCTGATCCGAAACCTTGAGTGGCTGATAGACCACTGGGATCAGGCCGACGAGGGGATCTGGGAGACCCGCGGCGGCCGCCGGGATTACACGTACTCCCGGCTGATGAGCTGGGTCGCGGTTGAGCGCGCGATCCGGGTCGCCCGCCAGCGCGGCCTGCCCGCCGACATCATCCGCTGGAGCGCGGTCCGAGACCGCATCTACAACCAGATCATGGAGCGCGGATGGCACCCGGCCCGCCGGACGTTCGCCCAGCACTACGACATCGATGTGCTGGACGCCTCCCTGCTGCTCATGCCGCTGTGCAAGTTCATCGCGCCCACTGACCCGCGCTGGCTCTCCACCCTCGACGCCATCAGCGCAGGGCTGGTCTCCGACAGCCTCGTCTACCGCTACGACGTCGAAGCATCGCCGGACGGGCTCGCCGGCCAGGAGGCGACCTTCTCGATGTGCTCCTTCTGGTGGGTGGAGGCGCCCGCCCGGGCCGGGCGGCTCGACGAGGCGCGGCTGGCCTTCGAGAAGATGCTCACCTACGCCAACCACGTTGGGCTGTACTCAGAGGAGATCGGGCTCACGGGTGAGCAGCTCGGCAATTTCCCGCAGGCTTTCACGCACCTGGCGCTGATCAGTGCCGCATACAACCTGGACCGCCAGCTCGGGTGAGCGCCAGCGAGCTCGCGCCGGTCGTGTACACCGCCGCACTGGGTCACGCGTCATAACCTTGACTGGCCCGTTAAGGAACCGTCGCAGGTCAGACACGGGCAGGAGGAAGCTGATGAAGTGCCCGCAGTGCGCGGCAACCTGGTCATCGGCGGCGTGTCCGGACTAATCGTGCTGGTCGGGATCGTCATCGGCGTCGGCGGTGTGGTCGTGCTGGCTGACGCCGGCGCCGGCGCCGAGGTTTTGGCCGACGGGCCATTCACGCCAGCGGATCTCGACGCCGCCGCCCGCACCCGGTAACCGACGGATCGCCCACCCCGAACCACCGGTGCGTGTGACTGGGACGACCCCGCCCGCCGCTATCGCGCCCGGTCACGGCGGTCATCCGGCCTGGGCGGGGCGGATGTTCTGGTTGAAGCGGAACCGGTTGACGGGATCGTAGTGCGCCTTAACGGCGGCTAGCCTCGTGTAGGTCTCCGCCGGGTAGGACGCGCGTACCTTGTCCTCGTCCCCATCGCCGGTGAAGTTGACATACATCTGGCCTGCCCCGAACCTGGCCATCGAGTCCCGCGTACCGCGGGCCCACGCGCGGGTGGCCTCGAAACCCTCCGTCGTGGGTGTGCGCGCGATGCAGTTGACGAGATACGGCGCCTGTCGCTGGCTGAACGCCGTCGCGCCGGGCGCCGTCCGCGCCATCGCCCCGCCGAGCAGATGGACATGCAGTTCGCAGGCGGCCGGGAGCCCGGCGGAGCGCCGGTGGGCATCGGCAAACGTCTCGACGGCCGGGTCGGGAAGCTCGTCGAGGAAGACCGAGGTGAAGTAATTCGCCGCGCCCGCCGCATACATCGGATCGACGAGTTGCTGCAGCGTGAGGTACGGGATCGGGCCGAGCAGGTCGACCAGCGGGGTGCCCAGAGCCCGCAGCGGACGGACGACTTCCTCGCCCTCCTCCAGCGGGCCCGCCCAGCACACGGACACAATGACCACCTTCGTGCCGTGCACGTCCTCCGGCAGGAACGGCGCGGGCGGGGCGGTCGTCAGGTCGATCAGCGCGGTGAGCTCGTCGGGGGCACCGGAAACCGCGTCCCGCCAGTCGGCCAGCACCTGGGCCGCGTCCTGTCCGGGGTAGAAGACGACACCGCCCAGGACGGCGGGTCCGACCGGATGCAGCGCGAACTCCAGCTCGCTGACCACGCCGAAGTTCCCGCCGCCGCCCCGCAGTGCCCAGAACAGGTCAGCGTTCTGGTCTTCGCTGGCCCGCACCAGCTCGCCTTCGGCGGTCACCATTTCGGCGGACAGCAGGTTGTCGCAAGTCAATCCGTGCTTGCGGACGAGGTGCCCGATGCCGCCGCCCAGCGTGAACCCGCCGATCCCGGTCGAGGACACCAGGCCGCCCGTGGTGGCCAGGCCGTGCGCCTGGGTCTCGTGGTCGAACTGCCGCCAGGTCGCGCCGCCCTGCGCGAGCGCGCGCCGGTTGCGCGGGTCCACGCGCACCGCTGCCATCGCCGAGAGATCGAGCACGACGCCGCCGTCGCAGGTGGAGAACCCGGCAACGCTGTGCGCCCCGCCGCGGATCGCCACCGGCAGCCCTTCACTGCAGGCGAACTGGACTCCGCTGATGACGTCGGCGACTCCGGAACAGCGCAGAACAAGCGCGGGATGCTTGTCGATCGCGCCGTTCCAGATCCGCCGGGCGTTCTCGTAGCCGGAGTCACCCGGCGAGATCACCGGGCCGAGCATCCGTGTCCGGAGTTCGGCCAGCGTTGCCTCACCGAGGACGCGCGGGCTTTCCGATGTCATCGCCTCCATGTCCGTTACCTCCCAGGGTAAGAAGCCGACGACCGGAACCTACGGCCGGGGACTTTGCGTCCGCTTAGCGCTGCGCTCACGGGCACCGAGCCGGCGGCCGAGTTCGGCGGCAGCCGCCAGGCCACGCCGCTCGCCGAGTTGCTCAAAAGAGCTTCGCGCCGCCGCGAGCGCCGCGACCGCTGCCGCGATCTCCCCCGACATCTCGCGCAGGCTCGCGAGCAGCATGTACTGCCAGCCGAGGCTGGGGATCGGGCGCAGCGCAAGTGCCTGCTCGAGCAGGCCGATGGCCTGCTCCGGACGGCCAGTGAGGACCTCGGCCACCGCCAGGTTGTTCAGGGCGCCAGCGTGGCCCGTAAGATCTCCGGACCGGTCCAGCATGCGGCATGCCTCCCGGCCGAGCGTGCGCGCCCGCTGGCCGTCACCGAGTGCCGCCTCCGCGAGCGCGACGCCGGTCAGCGCGATGGCGGTGCCGCGCTGGTCGGGCATTTCCGCCCGCAGGTCGGCGGCCGACCGGAAGCATTCCCTGGCCGCGGCGGGATCACCGAGGCTGCGCAGCAGGTGCCCGCGTTGCGCCAGGATGTGTGCCTGGCCGGTACGGTCACCCAGCGATTCGAACATCCGCAGGGCCTGGTCAAGCATCACCCCCGCCTCGTCGAAACGTCCGCCCAACCGGACCGCCAGTGCCTGGGTGGCGAGGATGTACCCGCGGCTCTGCGCCGCGCCAACCCGCCGGCCGACCAGCATGGTCTCCTCGAAGACGGGAAACGGCAAGCCATCGGCTGAATCAACCGACCAGGCCACGGTGCACACCGTAAAGAAGGGCGGTGCGTCGGGTGGCACGCGGCCCAGCGCATCCAGCGCGTTGTCGAGCAGGGCAGGCGCCGCGGAAGTTTCACCGCGGAATAGCGCCAGCACAGCCCGCAGGTGCTCATGCGAAGCCCGTACGCTGGCAACGTCGCGGGCCGCGGTGGCCGCCTCGCTGGCGAGCCGGACCGCGCCGTCCCACTCGCCCGCCATCCAGGCGAGCAATGACTGCTGGTGAAGCGCCTCGGCCATCGAGCCGGGATCGCGGAGATCGCGCCCGAGGGCAGCGATCTCGGCGCCGATGTCGGGACCACGCCACGGCCGGCCCAGCCGGATCTCCAGCACGGCGGTCGCGAATAGCGCCCGGGCCCGCAGCGCCGATGGCGCTGGGCAGGCTTCCAGCGCTTGATCCAGCCAGCGGAGCCCTTCGGCGTGCAGCCCGCGCGCCATCCATGAGCGCCACATGGCAACCGCCATCACGAGGGCACGGTCTGGCATCTCACCCAATGACGCCGCCAGTGCTGTCCGCAGGTTCCCGCTTTCGACGGCGAACCACGGGCTCGGCTCACCGACCACGCCACCGCCAAGGTCAGGGTCTTCAGACTCCGCCCGGCTGGCGTACCACAGGGCGTGCCGGCGCTGGTGGCAAGCCAGTTCCCCCGACGAGGCAAGACAGACGGCCGCGTACTGCCGGATGATCTCAAGCAGCCGGAAACGGGCTCGGTCGGCGCCTGTCTCGACGGTAACCAAAGACTTGTCCACCAGCCGTGACACCACCACGGCGACCGGTTCGGACAACCCGCCCGCACACACCTGCTCAGCCGCGTCGAGGGCGAACCCGCCAGCGAATACCGATAGCCGGCGAAACACCGCACGCTCATCATCCGCCAGCAGGTCATGGCTCCAATCCAGCGTCGCCGCCAAAGTAGCCTGCCGGTCCGGCACGCCGTGCATCCGTCCGGCTAGCGTGGCCAGCGCGTCATCCAGCCGGGCGGCCAGCTCCGCGGCCGCCAGATGCGCGATCCTGGAAGCGGCCAGCTCCAGCGCCAGCGGTATGCCGTCGAGGCGCAGACAGATGCGTGCGACCGGCAGGGCAGTCGCAGAGTCGAGCCGGAACGCCGGTGATGCGTTTCCCGCGCGCTCGAGAAACAGCCGGACAGAGTCCAGGCGGGCCAGTCGTGCGGGGTCAGCGGAAAGCCGCAGGTCCGGTAGCTCAAGGGACGGGACCCGCCAGACCACCTCGCCCGGCAGGCGCATAGGCTCGCGGCTGGTGGCCAGCACAGCCACGCCGGCACAGTGCTCAAGCAACGCCATAGCGAATTCTGCACAGGCCCCGAGCAGATGCTCGCAGTTGTCGAGCAGCACTACCATGCTCCGGTCGGCAAGCTGCCCCACAACGGCCGCCGTGGTGGGCCGGGCGCCGGTCAGCGCAAGGCCAAGAGATGCCGCGGCAGCCGCCGGTATCAGCCGACCGTCCCGAACCCCCGACAGGTCGACGAGCCACACGCCGTCGGGGACCGCGTCGGCGTTCGCCAGGCGGCGCGCGACCTCGATCGCCAGCCGGGTCTTGCCGGCGCCACCGGGCCCGCTCAATGTCAGCAGCCGCGTGCGGCCGGCCAGAGCGAGCAATTCGGCGATCTCCCGCCGACGCCCGATGAAGCTGGTCACCGCGGCCGGGAGATTGGAGACCACTGCCGGGCCAGCCGAACTTTGCCCAGAGAGAATCCGTCGGTAAAGACTCAGCGTCGCCGCCTCCGGAGCCGCCGCATACTCCTCGTCCAGCACGCGGCACAGGCGCTCGTAGACGTCGAGCGCATCCCACCGGCGCCCGGCCTGGTCGAGCGCCTCCATGAGCGCCCGGTGCAGCGGTTCGTCGTTCGGGCGGTCTGCGACCAAAGGCTCGAGCAGAGCGACCGCCTCGTCGGGTCTTCGGCGTGCCAGCAGGGCGCGGGCTTGCCCAGCCGTCAGCGCCTCATGCAAAGCCGCTAGTCGGTCACGATGGGGTGCCGCCCAATCGGCGTAGCGGTCCTCCGGCAAGAGCTCACCGGCGTAGAGCTTCAGGGCGCCCTCATAATCCTCGACAGAACCAGAACGCAGCGCTCGCTGTGCCGCCGCCGCGAATACCTCGGCATCGACGATGAGGTCACCGTCGGGCCACAAGATCACGATGTCGTCCCGCAGACGAAGCGCGTCAGCTGAAGGCGAACGATCCGATGCCAGCGCCCGCCGCGCCGCGTGCAGAGCCTGGTGCAGATTGTTCGCCGCGGCGGCAGGGTCCAGCCCGGGCCAGAGCACCCCGGCCAGCACTTCACGGTGCGCCCGGTGGCCGTCGGCAAGAGCCAGCAGCTTGACCAGCGTCTTGGACTTGCGCAGCCGCCACGAGCCAGGAACCGCGTGGCTTCCGACACGAACACTGAAGCCGCCCAGCAGCGCTATCTGCAGCGTGCCGGAACGGGCCGCCACATCCACACTGCGTTCGCCTGTCATACGTGGAGTCTCCGCCCGCAAGGTCGCGCTTGCCAATCCTGCGTACCCGCGGCAGCGGCGCGCGGTGCCGCGGCGTTCGTTGGTAACGCAGTGTCATACCCGCCGCAGAGCGTACGTCTGCTCGCGCGCGGTTCCGCGTCCGCGTGCCCGCCGGGCCGATGTCCGGCTGCTCCCGGTCTGGGCCGGGGTTGCCCGCGTCCGCTATCACCTCTGCGGTGCGACCCCCTCGTGGTTCGGCCGCCGGAGTAATGCGCTCCGCCGCGTGCACCATTGTTCCGCGATGATTATCGGATCGTGGATCGCCGAAGGCGTCTCCACCGGCGCGAGACGTGGAATACCAGATACACGACGAGTACGGCAGAGGAGAGCAGGTGCCATCTGTCGAAAGGTTGCGGGACGAAGGGGAGGAGCAGTGGGGGGGCTCCCCGATTCCAGTCGAGGAGTCCGGAAACCACGACGTTGACCGTGACAAAGGCGAGGATCGCATCCGACGCCAAGAGACGTAGCTCGCGCCCGACACGCCGGCGAAAGCCCCAGAGCCGCGCGAACATCCCAGCGATCCGGTGGCGGCGCTGTGCCAGATGGACAATAACCAGGCCTGCGAAGGCTAGGCCCACGTCGGCATGGATAGCGTTGCGGATGTGGAGGAGTTGCAGGGTCCCGAGTGCCGCCGCGGCGCAGGCCAGGAGGCCGAGGTGCACAAGCCAGCGGGACCGTACCTGCCACCCGGCCCGCGATCGGGGCTGTCGTTCGGACGGGGCACCAGCCGCGCTGCTCCGTGCGGCTCCTTGGTTCTCGGCCTCCAGGGATCTCCTCGCACTCTGGGCACTCCAGCCGCCTCAGGGGTCCGGCCGCACGGTGCTCGCCTACTCTCGGACGCCGTCACCGCTCAGCTTGCCGGGCCCGATGCCCGCGATCCAGGCACGGCGATCAGCTCATCGTCGTCCATCGCTTCTCTATTGCCTTCCGGCCGCAACAAGTTCACCGACGTAGGAAATTATGCGAACACCCGCAGTGTCGGCGCATTCGCCCAAGGGAAGGCCAGCATGAGCGATCATTACGACCTCTCTCGCCGAGCGAAACCCGCGGGCGCCTTTCCCCTCACAATGCCGTCCGCGGTCATCGGAAACCGCAATAGCGTACGCTCACCTTCGCTGACCATCGGCCCGAAACGAGAACACAGTTGGCCTGATATGCACCCCAGTCACGACCCGCGCGGGGACCAGCGTCGGCGCTCATGTCGGCGGCAGTACGGGCACCGGCCGCAGACCAGACACTGCCGCTGAGCGTGATCGGAACTCAGGGCCGGGTTCCTTATCGATTCTGCGTGGTTGATGCCTCTCTTGTCAGGCCGCGGTACCCGGCCAGGAACCCGGCGAGCGCGAGCCGTTCGGCATCGGTGAATGTTCGCTGGCGGGGACGAGGACGGTTGTGGTGACGGTCATGGGCCACCTCCCGGCCGCTGTCCTTCAGCGCGCCCCAGCTGTACCGGCCGTCCACCGCGACCAGGGATCGCCGCGCAGATGCTCCAGCCGCTTCCGGCCTTCGTTCATATTCACCAGCACCCGGCCGTTGTCCCACAGATACCAGGTGGCCGCCGATACCAGCAGCGTCAGAACCGGAAGCGAGTCAGGCCGCCCGGCTCGGCCGCCAGGGTCACGATCGCCGAGCGCGGCTCCATGCGGTACACGTTCCACGGCGGTGGTCCTTGCGACGGGGCGTTGAACGGGGCCGTGATGCCCGGCCCGCTGTCGTCGGGTTCGGCCGGCCAGCCGTTGTCCGCCCACGCCTCGGCGATGCGGGCCAGTGCGCCTGGCTCGGTCACCCGCGCAGCGTCACCCTCGATCACGACGTCCGCGTCGCGGATCGATACCGCGATCGAACACCGCGGATCGCGGGCGACATTGCGGCCCTTCCGCGTGCCCGCGCCGGTCTGGAACCAGAACGCGCCGTCCAGCCATAGGGCACCGACCGCGGTCACATGCGGGCTGCCGTCCTGGTTGACGGTGGACAGCCAGGTCGTGCGGGAGTTCACCGCGTCCGGAGCGGGCGCCGACCCGGCAGCGAGCTTGCCAGCAACCGCGGCCCAGTCCACCGGCGGCAGCCCCTCCGCTTTACCCAGATTGATGATCTCCATCAGGCATCCTTTCCTTGTCCAGCGGACATCCTGGCTAACGGCGTGTCGTAGAGCAGACGCGCGGCGACCGTGAAAGTCATCGCGTATACGCGCGTCACGAGCCGTCCGAATCTGCGCACATCGGCAATGCTGGACGTCTCCCGGGTGGTGCGGCGCCTCAGCCTGCCTGATACTGGTGTGCCTAGGATGGGCTGGTGAGCGGGGACCGTGAGCTGGACGTGGTGGTGTTCGGCGCCACCGGTTTCGTCGGCCGGCTGGTGGCCGGGTACCTGGCCGGGCATGCGCCGGGCGGCGTCCGCGTCGGGCTGGCCGGGCGGTCGCAGCGGCGGCTGGCCGATGTCCGGGCGGGGCTGGGCGCTGCCGCGTCGGCCTGGCCGCTGCTGGCCGCCGATTCGGCCGATCCGCCGTCGCTGGCGGCGCTGGCCCAGGCGGCCCAGGTGGTGGTCAGCACGGTTGGGCCCTACCGGGCCCAGGGGCTGGCACTGGTCCAGGCCTGCGCCGAGGCGGGCACCGACTACGCGGACCTGACCGGTGAGGTGCTGTTCATCCGGGACAGCATCGACCACTGCCACGACGTGGCCGCTCGTTCGGGCGCGCGGATCGTGCACTGCTGCGGGTTCGACTCGGTTCCGTCCGATCTGGGTGTGCTGCTGCTGTACCTGGCGGCCCGCGCCGATGACGCTGGCGACCTGCACGACACGACGCTGGTGGTGACGTCGCTGCGGGGCGGAATCAGCGGCGGGACGCTGGCGTCGCTGATCGGGCAGCAAGACGAGGTGCGGGCCAGTGCTGTGCGCCGCCAGCTGGTTGCCGACCCCTACGCGCTCAGTCCCGATCGCGCTGCCGAACCCGACCTGGGTCGCGAGCAGGATCTGGACCGGGGCACGTACGACGGTGAGCTGCGGATGTGGGTGGGCCCGTTCGCCATGGCCGGGATCAATACCCGTGTGGTGCGCCGCAGCAACGCGCTGCAGGGCTGGGCCTACGGCCGCAGGTTCCGGTACCGGGAGGTGACCGGGTTCGGGGCCGGCCCGGCCGCGCCCGTGCTGGCTGTCATGACCGGTGCGGGGCTGAAGGCCGCGCAGGCGGGACTGGAGTTCGGGCCGTCCCGGGCGTTGCTGGGCCGGCTGCTGCCTGCTCCGGGCCAGGGCCCTGGCGAGAAGACGCGCCGCACCGGTTATTTCCGCATTCAGATCCACACCCGGACCTCGGCCGGGATGCGGTACCTGGCCGCGATCGAGGCCCAGGGCGACCCGGGATACGCCGCTACCTCGGTGATGCTCGGCGAAGCCGCGCTGTGCCTGGCACTGGACCGGGACCAGCTGCCCGTCGCGGCTGGCGTCCTGACACCGGCCACCGCGATGGGCACCGCGCTCGCCGGCCGGCTCAGGTCGGCGGGGCACACCCTGGCGACCCATCAGGTCACTCAGTGACCTAGGAGGCTCCGCGTCCTGGCTGGTCAGCGTGGCCGCTCCGCGTTCGCCGCGACTGCTGGAATGTGATCAGAAAGGCCAGGCGCGTCGACTGCCCGACTCTGATCATAAGCGGGTCAGAAGATGCACTCACTCGGCCCTGGATGGCAAACGAGCTGACCAAGGCCATGGGTGACCATGCCCAGCTGGTCAGCCTTCCCGGCATCGGCCATAACGACATGCTCAGCTCAGGCGAGAGGCTCGAAGAGAATGCTCGGCTAGACTGATGGTGCAGTTGATTTCCCGGCGATGGCCCAAGTGCGCCGCAAAGCACCATGACAATGAGTAGTGCCGGGTTCTACCGTTCCATCGTGGAGTGCTTGCCGGGCCAGTGAGCGGCCCTCGGATCCGGGTCCGGGCCCCGGGTGATATCGCCCGGGAGCGCAGATCCCGCGGGCATCGCTGCTGGGATCACCTGATCGCCGCGCCGCTGTGGCCGATGCATGGGGCCAACCTCGGTACGCTCCTGCGCACGTGTGATGCGGTCGGCGCCTGCCTGGCTGTGCCCCGCCTGCCGTGGGTGCCGGAGGCGCTGGCCCGGGGGAACACGCTGCGGCGTCCCGCCTGCGTGCACTGGACCGGCGGGGACCTGTGCCAATGGCTGGCTGAGCAGCGATCGGCGGGATCCCGCGTTGTGGGGATCGAACTCGCCGAGGAAGCAGTCCGGCTGGCGGACCTGCCTGCGGCGCGGCAGCGTACCATCGCCGTGCTCGGCCATGAGCAGATCGGCATCCCGCCTGAAGCCATCGACCTGCTGGATGTGGCGGTGGAGATCCCGATGGTCGGAACCGGCGCCAGCCTGAACGTCGCCGTGGCAGGATCTCTCGTGCTCTACCGGCTCGCCGGGTTCCTCTGACCACCCGAACGACCCATTGCCCACCGCGCAACGCGGCAGATCGTCGCGTCCGCACCAGAGGAGAGCGGCAATGAGAGGACGTCGGCTGCAGGATCAGGTCTGTACGGATAAAGCCAGACTGATGGCGGGCTGAGCGGGAAGGTGGCTAGCCAGGATAATTATCCGGGCCGAGCGAGAAATACCCTTTCCTGAGGATCCTCCTGGTCAGCCCGTCCCGCTGGAGTGCCCGTAGCGCCTGCGCGGCAGTTGCAGGTGCGCAGCCGAATTCTTCCGCTAGCTCCGCTTTCGTAGGCAGCTTGGCCCCCGCCGGGTATTCGCCGTCCCTGATCCGCCGCGCGAGCACAGAGTGGATGTGCCCGTAGGTCTGCGGGTCCTGCTCCGGATCACCCATGACCTGGGGCCGAATGCGTCCGTTCCCCCGCGGGCCACTGAGCTGCCGCGTCCCGGCGTTGCCCCGAACACCCAGCTAGCTCAGCCTGGCTCATCGTGCCCGACATGTTCGTGCCGCCCCGGACGCCTATAGCAGATCTGGCGAGTCCCGCAGGGCGTCAGCGGACCGCCCCGGTACAGCCCTGGTCCCCGCTAGCCCGTTCTGGTAGCCAGCCATACGGGCAGTGTAGACGGCCCCGCCCTCGGTGGCCTGGTCGTGTTTCATCTGGGACACCCGCGCTCGGCCGCCTGTGTTGATGGTTCCCGCGGAAACACGCGGGTGACGGCCTCGCCCGGTCGGCGGAAATTGAGGACATTCACCTCGAACACGGCGATGTATAAATATACGACTGGTTGCCCGTCATATCTGGGACTGGCGAGGGCGGTCGACGGCACGAAGATCGCCTGATAACCGCGCGCTGACCCGCCGTTCGGTGCGGTTGTGAAGCAGTCGGCGTCGATCGGTTGTCGTGTGCAGAACAGGTTATCTGGCGTTATATGTCGGTGTCGGTCGCCGGGGGATGTCCGGCCGTCGTCGGGGTGAGCGGGGCGGGTGTACCGGTGAAGGGTAGGGCTGTGGACGGGCCGGGTTGTTACTCTCCTGGCTGGATGAGGCCGGTTTCGTAGGCCCAGACGACTGCTTGCACCCGGTCTCTTAGCTGCAGTTTGGCCAGGACCCGGGCGACGTGGGTCTTGATGGTGGCCTCTCCCAGGAACAAGGCGGAGGCGATCTCGGGGTTGGTCTTGCCTGTGGCGAGCAGGCGCAAGACCTCGGTCTCGCGCTGGGTGAGCCGGTTCAGCGGGGCCTGGCTGCCGTCGCCGGGCCGTGGCCGGCGCAGGTATTCCTCTAGCAGTCGCCGGGTGATGACCGGGGCGAGCAGGGCCTCGCCCGTCAGGACTGTCCGGACTGCCCTGATGAGGTCAGCTGGCAGCACGTCCTTGAGCAGGAAGCCGCTGGCCCCGGCGCGCAGCGCCTGGTAGACGTACTCGTCCAGGTCGTAGGTGGTGAGCATGATGATGCGGGCGGACGGGCGGGCTGCCACCAGCCTGCGGGTGGCTTCGATGCCGTCGATGACTGGCATGCGGATATCCATCAGCACGACGTCTGGGCCGAGGCGGCGGCCCTGGTCGACGGCTTGCACGCCGTTGGCGGCGTCGCCGACGACCTCGATGTCGCCGGCGGCGTCGAGGATCATCGCGAAGCCCGCCCGTACCAGTGCCTGGTCATCGGCGACGAGGACCCGGATCATGGCAGCTGCCCGTGCGCGGGCTCGCCGCCGCCGGTGACACGGCCTTCGTGTAGCGGCAGGCTGGCGGCGAGCTGATAGCCGCCGCCGGGCTGCTGGCCTGCCTGCAGGTCACCGCCGTACAGCGCGAGCCGCTCCCGCATGCCGGCCAGGCCGTGTCCGCTGGTTCCCTCGCCGGCCTGGCCGGCGGGCTTGCCGTCGTCGGTGACCGTAACCTGCACGACGTCGGGCCGGTAGCGGACCACGACGCTGGCTTTCGCGCCAGGCTGGGCGTGCTTGAGGGTGTTGGTCAGGGCTTCCTGGACGACCCGGAACACCGCGAGGTCTATTCCGGGAGGAAGGATTTGAGGGTCGCCCTCGACGTCGAGTTGCACCGGGAGGCCGGCCGCGCGGACCTGGGCCGCCAGCGTGTCAAGGTCACCGGTGCCCGGCTGCGGGGCCAGCCCCGGGTCCAGTTCGCCCTGGCGCAGCAGTGCCAGCAGCCGCCGCAGATCCGCCAGCGCGCCCCGCCCGCTGTCCCCGATCGCGCGCAGCGCCTCCCGCGCCCGGGCGGGCTGCCGGTCCAGGACCTGCTCGGCGGCACCGGCCTGGACCACCATCAGGCTCACGCAGTGCGCGATGATGTCATGCAGGTCACGG
>Ga0335085_10012177_pt1 | contig 12692 bp, 10 predicted proteins | sample Lox_Sample_45_FD_206712 | JGI IMG/M metagenome (GOLD analysis project Ga0335085, IMG submission 206712) | Soil microbial communities from Loxahatchee National Wildlife Refuge, Florida, United States - Lox_Sample_4.5 | ecosystem: Environmental > Terrestrial > Soil > Wetlands | place: USA...
TCGGTGAAGATGGAGCACCAGTTGTTCGTCCCGATCGGCGCCTTGATGTAATCGGCATTGTCAGCGTTGATCGGGTCCGGCGTACTGTACTTGGTACGCGTGGAGATCGGGAGCTCCTTGTGGTCCATGTCGAACGGGTTCGGGCAGTCGACGTTCTGATTGTTCAGTTGACAAGTCACCTCGTAGACGATGCAGTTGCTATCGCCCGTGCTGTAGTACCTGACGCACTGCTCGTTATTGAACAGGGTATTGTTCTTCAAGCGGGTGTTGTAAAACACCGTCTGATCGACCGGCATGGCGTTTACCGTCATCTGTGTTCCGTCCATGTTCACGAATGGAGGCGGATAAGTAACGCCGTAAAGATGGTCTCCGAAGTCGAATCTGGTTTCAGTTCCGCCATCCGCAATTTTCTTTGTAATCTGGGTGTCCGTGTGTGGAGTGAACTCCCACGCGATCAAGTCGGTAGTCTGGCTATCGCCCGCCTGGCTGGCGGTGAAACCCACCAAGGCAGATTGCGCAGCAGTTTGCGATATCTGAATGATCTTCTCGATTTTCCACGGCTGTACACTGATTTGCGGAGTTGCGGTGAGAACCGGGGTGTGCGTACCCGGGATTAACAAGGGATCGACATAAACCCTGAGATGGTAAGCATCGTTCATCGCGGCTCCGGTGTAATCCACAACGACCGTGACCGGAATGCCATCGATGCACCCACCGTTTCCACAGGCAACTCCGAGCGGCGGGATGGTCGCACCGAGCGAGCTACCAGAGCACGCAGTTACGTTATTTGCAGAGCAGAAACTGTATTCGCCTGAGTCATGCACAGGATTATTCGCACCTGTGCCGCAGGTCTGCAGGGCCACGTGGTTGGCGTTCGGGTCCCATGCATCCTGATGAGTGTCGAACTCAATCGCGATGCTATTCGGAATTCCGGTGTACCCCAGACCGCCGGGAGCGGCACCTAGTGCGGTCCTCTGTGCTCCCGATGCACAGTAAGCGGCGTCGGTTGAAGCCGCGCTCTGAATAACGAAGGCCAGACCGTCACCAGGTGCACAGCAGGTGACAGGGTTGTGAATGACAAATTTGAAGTACGAAGTGAATCCGGCAGGGAGCGGTTGGGAGATATTGAACCACACGGAGGTTGCTGGGACCCCTTGGCTGGTTTGGCGGTTGCTCTGACCATCCGTAAGGCGCAACACCTGCAGATTGTTCCATGTGGCGAGATGAGGTAGGGCGCCGTTAGCGCCATTGAGGCTCAGACCCCCAGTGTCGGGAAAGCTCTCGTACCGTATCTGCTGGGCCATACCCGCCAGGGCCACAAACAGAGCTGCAACCAACACCAGTAATTTCAACAGCTTCGCCGAATGCATGAGTTGTGCTTCCTTCTCGTCCTTTGTTGCGGGACGCTCGTAATTCCGGCGCTACCGCCGGGGGCGCCTGGCTCATGGGGAGGACAAGGAAAAGCCAAGGCGAGGCTAAAGTTACTCCGAGGTATTCTGGTTACCATTGGCCTCGAATGTCAAGGAAATTGCCCTCTGGACACGTATATCGCAACGTTTCCAAGGCGGGGCTGAGTCTCTGAACGGCCCGGGTGAACGCCGGCGGCTCCAAAATGAGCGTTTTCTGTGACTTGCATCACAGCCTTGGAGAAATCAATAGCGGAGGATAGTATTTTCCCAGGTTAGGCCAAAAACGGGCAAACCTGGGGCACACGCTCTGGGCACAACGTGAGGTACTGATGGGCTGGATTTATAACCGCTTCGAAAAGAATTTTCTGGTAACGACGGTCGATTATGTTTTCAACTGGGCCCGCAAGTCGGCCATTTGGCCCATGACCTTCGGCCTGGCTTGTTGTGCTATCGAGATGATCGCCGCCTCGACCGCGCGTTTCGATATCGCGCGCTTCGGCTCCGAGGTGTTTCGTCCCAGCCCCCGTCAAAGCGACCTGATGATCGTGGCCGGCACCGTGACGCTCAAGATGGCTCCGGTGGTGAAGCGCATCTACGACCAGATGCCCGACCCCAAATGGGTGATCTCGATGGGCGCCTGCTCGTCCGTCGGCGGACCGTTCAATACCTACGCCGTGCTACAGGGCGTGGATCGCATTGTGCCCGTCGATGTGTACATCGTTGGCTGCCCGCCGCGGCCCGAAAACCTCTTTTACGGACTGCTGCGCCTTCAGGACAAAATCGACACGATGAGCATCTCCAAGAAGCCGACTGAGGTTCGGCTGAAGGAAGACATGGTCGACGACTTCAAGCGGCAGATTCGTATTGCTCAGGCCAACTTCGCAAATCCCGAACAACTGGTGCAGCCGGTCGAGAACGGGGTCGTGGTTCCGCGGTAGAAGTTGCCGCACATCTTCTCACCCCGAAGGACCTGCTGCTGTGCTTCCCCGAGGGAGTTGGTTCCAGCAACCCTCTGTGTACCCAGCATTCCGGTCACTGCAGCGACCGGCGCTCGGCTATCATCCCACGCCCTTCGGGCTCAGAGTTTGAACATGGCCGTCAACGCCTGATATAAGGGAACCCTCACAGGTCGTATGTCTGAATTCATCAAAATCGCAAAAAAGTCTGAACTGCCGGAAGCCGACTCCGCCGCCGAGTTCACCGTCGGCGACCGCACCATCTGCGTTGCGAATGTGAACGGCGAATACTGTGCCATGGACAACGTCTGTCCACATGAAGGCGGTCCGCTTGGTATGGGATTTGTCGACGGCACGAAGCTGGTGTGCCCGTGGCATGGCTGGCAGATTGAAGCTAAGACCGGCGTTGCAGAAAATGGTGCGGCGACCGTCCCCACTTACGAGCTGCGCATCGAAGGCGACGACGTGCTCGTGGCCGTTTGAGACAGGATTCGGAGAGCACCTGCGGGCTTCTTAGGAGCTCTCCACGGCTCGAAGCAGGTCCTTGATATCCAGATTGCGAATCAGCCGGTGCAAATAGTTGGGATGTACTCCCAGAAGCTTGGCCGCCTCGATGTAACTTCCTTTAGCCTGCGTTACGGCTTCGAGAATGAGCCGCTTCTTGAGCTCATTGATCTCTTGGTGGTACTTCCCGGTGCTGACCTGGTGAGACTGCTTCTCCAGCAGGGTCTCCGGCAGGTCCTCAGGAAGGATCTCCTCAACTGTACCCATAACAATCGCGTGCTCAATCGCGTTCTCCAGCTCGCGGACATTGCCCGGCCAGTCGTAGCTCATGAGAAGAGAGCGCGCCTCGCTGGAAATGCCCTTAAACGGACGCTCGGACTTTTCGGCATACTTGGTTGCAAAGTAGATAGCCAGCAGCGGTATGTCCTCACGATGCTCGCGCAACGGCGGCAGCGTGGTTGAGACCACGTTCAGGCGATAGAACAGGTCTTGCCGAAACTCGCTCGTCTTGATGGCCTGCTCCAGGTTCTTGTTAGTTGCGGCAATCACTCGCGCCAGGAACTTCAGCGGACGCGTACCGCCGAGCCGGTCGAACTCACGCTGTTGCAAAACCCGCAGTAGCTTCGCCTGGAGCAAAGGAGCCAGTTCGCCAATCTCGTCCAGAAAAACGGTTCCATCCTCCGCGGCCTCGAGTTTGCCCTTCTTGAACACCGCTCCCGTGAACGCACCCTTCTCATTGCCGAAGAGCTCGCTCTCCAGCAGGGTCTCTGGAATTGCGGCGCAGTTGATGGCGATGAACGGCTTCTCGGCCCGTGAACTGCCCGCGTGGATGGCGCGCGCCACCAACTCCTTTCCGGTGCCGCTCTCGCCGCGAATCAGAACAGTGGAATCGCCCTTCGACACCTTCTCAATGAAGGCCATCACGCGACGCATGAGCTTGCTCTCGCCGATGATTGCGTCGAATGGGTCTAGCACCTCGCGAAGCCGGCGATTCTCCGCCTTCAGTGATTCGAAGCGGAAGACATTTTCCAAAGTGACAGCCGCGATGCCGGCAGCGGAGTTGAGGAACTGAACATGCTCCTGGGCGAACTGCGCGTTCAGGCCGCTCGACCTCAGGTAAATCACGCCAATAGTGCTTTGCACGCCCACAAGCGGCACGCAAACAATGTTCTCCGCGTTGGCGAGATCCGAGGAAGACTCGGTAAAGACGGAGGCGCGCTCCCAGATTGCACGATGCACCACGTCCCGTCGGATGCGCAGAGGTGGAACCGCTCCGGGACGCCGCTCATGAATGTGCGCGGCGCTGGGTTCCTCATCCATCTGGCCCATTAGCAGGATGGCGCCAATCTCAGCCGGCACAACCTCGAAGATAAGTTCCAGCAGCTTGGTCTGCAGATGTTCAGGGTCACGAATGGAATTGATAGTGGCGGCGATCTTGACCAGGGCGTTCAGGTCGCGGGCCATGCGCCCGACGTCGGCGGAGGTTTGCCGCTGGCTGACCGGGATCTGGACAGTCTTGAGCGAATCCGGGGTGGCTTCGTCGCTGTACTGTAGCTCGGAGGAGCCCTCATGGCATTCTTCGCGGGTGAGGAAAAGCAGTTCACTGGTCCCTACGCGAATAACGTCGCCATGCGCCAGGGAACGGCGCTTCACGGGGATTCCGTTTACAAAGGTGCCATTGTGACTGTCCAGGTCTACCAGCTCGAAGTTGCCGTTGACCGCCTCAATGACACAATGCTTTTTGGAGACAGTTGCGTCTCCGATTTGGACCTGGTTCGAATTGTCACGCCCCACCGTCAGTCTGGTGTCGGCGAGCCGATAGCTCTCTCCTTTGAACGTTCCGGTCAGCGTGACGAGCCTGGGATGCACGGTAGCTCCTTCGCGGGCCTAGTTTAGCCCAAAATCGCCAACGCGAGACGGAGAAGCACAACCATCCGGCTCAAATTCTTCCGGCTTCTCCCCGAATTCGCTGCCAGGCGCGCTCGACGTGCCGCTTTTCCGTATTGGTTTGCCCCACGCAAAAACGCAAGACAAAGCGCCCATTTAGCCGGGTGTGCGTCAGATACAGCTCGCCGTTCCTGTTCAGGTTCTCCAGCAGGCGCTCGTTTTGTTCGTCATCGCCCCGCAAGCGGAAGCAGACCAGATTCAGCGGCGCAGGCGCGGCCACTTCGAAGCGGGTGTCCTTCTGTACCCATGACTGGAATTCCTGGGCAAGCTGCACGTGCTTCCGAATGTGATGCTGTAGTCCTTCAACCCCGTAATGACGGATTACAAACCAGAGCTTCAGCGAGCGAAAGCGCCTGCCCAACGGAATCTGCCAGTCGCGGTAATCAAATACCGAACCCGACTCTGTGGCTTGATTGCGCAGGTATTCCGGAAGAATGCTGAGACTGCGGATCAGCGCTTCCCGGTCGGCAACGAAAAAGCAGTCGCAATCAAAGTTAGTGAACATCCACTTGTGAGGGTTGAAGCAGTAACTGTCCGCCAGCTCCACCCCAGATTGGAGGAAACGGAATTCCGGGCACAGGGCCGCGGTGCCTGCCATGGCAGCATCCACATGGAACCATAATCCGTGCCGCCGGCAGATCGGGCCGATGTCCGTCAGGGGATCCATAGCATGCGACGAGGTGCTTCCAACGGTTGCGCAGACGAAGAAAGGTGTCAAACCGTTTTGCTTGTCTGCGCTGATTGCCTGTTCCAGGGCATTGGGGGTCATGGCAAACTTTTCATCGACTGCGACGAGTCTTAAGTTGTCGCGTCCAATTCCCGCAATCATTGCCGCCTTCTCCACGGAAGAGTGGGCTTGGCTCGAAGTGTAGGCGACCAGCTTGCCGCTGCATCCCGAGTGATTACTTTGATATTGAGTCGCCCGCTCGCGTGCGGCGAGCATGGCGCACAAGGTCGCACTCGACGCTGTGTCCTGGATCACCCCTCCGCCGGTTGAGGAAGAGAGAAATCTCTCCGGCAAACCGAGCATCGGAACCAACCAGTCGAGGACGTGGGTCTCCAGCTCGGTACACGCCGGGCTGGTTGCCCATAACATGCCCTGAACTCCTAAAGCTGAGGAGAGCAGGTCGCCCAGTATGGCCGGCCCTGATGCGTTGGCTGGGAAGTATGCGAAAAAATCCGGCGACTGCCAGTGAGTAATGCCCGGCAGGATTACCTTGTCGATGTCCGAGAGTATCTGCGGGAAAGGTTCAGGCTGTTGCGGAGCGGCGGGAGGAAGAGTGCGCCGCACATCACCCGGTTTTGCCCTAGAAAGCACAGGAAGGCTTTCCACGGATTCGTAATAGCGAGCGATCCAGTCCACCACCGAGTAGCCGTACTCGCGAAACTGCTCGATATTCATGTGATAGTTTGCGGGCTTTGACAAGCTATGCCTCCGGACAAGCTCAGGCTTCTTGTAGGAGCCGGTCTTAGAAGAATTAGGACAACCTTGATATTATCTAAACCTGACTTGGGGTTGGAGTACAGTGCGGCTGGGAATGGTTTGGGATGAAAAAATCATTGGATTCAGGTGCTCTCATCTGATACCTTCAGTCAGTCCCTCCCTGACAATAAGAAATCAAGAAAAGGTGACAGATGGATATACAAAATGTGGTTGCGGATCTAAAGCGGGAGCGTGCCAGGCTGGATGCTGCTATCGCGGCCCTGGAAGGTCTTGGTTCGGGTAGAAAGCGCGGTCCTGGCCGCCCTGCCGGATCAAGCAAACCTAAACCTGGAGGCACCGGGCGCCGGAGACATATGAGTGCCGCCGCGCGCAAACGTATCTCCGAGATGATGAAGAAACGTTGGGCGGAGCGCAAGCGCGCCGGCAAATAATGCTGGCGTGTTCTCGCTCACTCGGAACCGCCGCTGTGTCCATTTGAATATCGAAGTCCAATCTACAGGAATGGGCGCACCTCGGTGCGCCCATTTGGCTGTCGCGTAGGGTTTGGTATTCCCTACCAGGCTGTTACCTGCATCTTGTCCACCCACACGGAATATGCGGAATGCGTACTGTTCCCATCCAACTGTACGGCAGTGTTCAGCTCTGAAGCATTTACCCCATAGGTATTGAAGGTCCGGTTGATATAGCTCTTTTTGCCGTTCAGGGTGACGGAGACAAAGGTGGTCTGGCTACTGCTGCGGGAGAACTCAAGGACCAGGTGATTCCATGTATAAGCCGGCGGGGCAGAGCAGGCGATGCCAGTTTTGATCCAGCGTCCGTTGGCGGTGTCCCAGACATCCCAATCGCGATGGTCCCTGATGTCGCACTGCGTCCCGAAGATGAACTTGCGGTTTCCAACCGACTGGTTCATGTCGAACTCCAGCGCCTGCGGCGCATTCGGATCCTTCACATAAAAATACAGGTCGTAGATGAAGTGCGAGGCTTTCGCGTTAGCCCCCAATTGCTTCCAAAACAGGGCCCCAGAGTACGCGACCTTCGGTCCAATCCAGTACTCGCTCGCTTTGCCTGTCATCGACGGAGTGGCAATGTACTGATGCATGTAGCGAGGAGTGTCCGGGCCATGACCTCCCGGTCCTGCACACGAGCCGCACGACTCCCAACCCGACATCGTCTGAATCATCTGGTACTGGGAATTGTTATTGCCCCCGCTCACTGAGATGTTGAAGCCCGATGCCTTGTAAACGTGTCCTTTGCCGTCCCACGCCTGCACCACGATGTAATGCTGTCCATTTGCGAGATTGACATCGGTGTTGATGCTCGCGCCCTTGGTTGAATACACACTCTGGTTGTCCGAGTAAACCATCATCGTCGTGATCGGATAGTTACCGGAAGCTCCCGCCGCGAAATGGACCGAAGAAGGGTTCTGGCTGTTCGGCGTAGGAGACGAGACGGTAACGCCGGCAAAGGAGAGGGAAGTCAGTATGAATATAACGGCTGCGGTCCGCAGAGAATTCAAATTGTGTGCTCCTGAAGATGATGGCTGGTTGAACGCACGGAACGAAGCTGCCGTCCAACGAAATTCAGACTACGGACGCATCTACTCTGGAGATATGTGAGATAGGGCCTAATTCGGGAGGGGCCTTTGCCCTATGAGCCCGGGGTGAACCACTGATAATTGGGATTACAGAGACGGGTTAGTACAGGCGTAACTTGCCATGTATGAGGCGAATATCGCGGATCTCTGAATCCAGCAACCCTGAAACTACCGTAACTGAAAAATTTCGTTTTACGACAGCTTTGCAGCGTACGACCCATCACCGGAACTTCAGGACGCTACCTTTTTAGACGCATCTGGCAGAGGTGGTGAGCGACGCGGGCCACGCTTGCGAATGAGCGCGATGCGCACCCGTTCGAGGAGTTCGGCGGGAGCGAAGCACCCTTTCGGCAGCCAGACGTCCGCGGAACTGTGCTCTGTGAAATGGCTTACCGCACCAGAAAAAAGAATTGCGGGAACATGGGGGGCGATTTGCTTGGCTTGGGAGATGAATTCGGCGCCGCTCATCTTGGGCATCATGAGATCGGCGATGATCAGATCGATTGCACCTCCCCGAACCAGTTCCAGAGCGCTCTCCGGATCGGAACTGGTTAAGACGCGATAGCCGCGGGTTTCCAGCGTTACTTTACGAACCGAAAGAGAGCGTTCATCGTCATCGACGCAGAGGATAGTGCGCTTCGGCTTCATCGGATATGTCCTGCTGATTTACTGCGTGATGCTTGACGCGGTTGGTTTTCAGAGGCGGTACCCCATCATCAACCCTGTCGCGCAAGCACGAGCGTAGAGGGATAGTACGCGTCCCCATATCGGCGCACAAGTACCGCCGCCATCAACTTTCGCGCTTTCGTTGCGAAGACAGTACAAGGCAGTCGGCCACGCCGTGACGCATCATTTTCGGTGTGCTCAAGGCGATGGAAACCGCTATTTATGCGGCTGCGAGCAATGCACAGGATATCCTCTGCGGATTCACAACGTAACTTTGCCATCAATGACGGGCACCACATGGCCGCCCACGCGCACGTTGGTGATCGTCTCAGTGTTCTTGGTCGCGCGCACAAACATGGAGCTTGGCCGGAGAATCTCGCGTCCTTGTTGGATCAGTCCTTGTTGCTCGGACGCAAGCACACCGTACTTGACCGCCCACGCTGTGCAGCAACCCGCGGCCGAGCCGGTCGCCGGATCTTCTCCGTTGTAGAAAATCATGCGCGCGTGAAGACGACGCTCGCCGTCACGGGCAACGAAGTACAGGAAGCCTGAGCCCTGCACGCTCTCGAGATAATCTGCGATCTGCTGCCAGCTCACCTTCAATTGGCCAAGGGTTGAGCTGTGGCGGAAAGCGACGATGGTAAAGGGCATGCCGGTGGAGACGGTCTGGATGGGAAGATTTTCGTCTAGCTCGGCAAGGGGGACGCCAAGCGCCTCGGCAATGCGCGAGTGCTGATGCGTCTGGCCGAATTGCGGGTCTGTCTGGCGCATCTCGCCGAAGAGCTGGCCGTCGCGCATCTCGAACCGAACCGGAACGCGCCCAACGTTGAGATGAAGCGCAATCTCCGCCTGCTCAGGACGTTGCTGTTTCAAGTACCACGCGGTACCCAGCGTGGGATGTCCGGCAAAGGGCAGCTCCTCCTGAACTGTGAAGATACGCACGCGTACTCCTTCGCGTGCTTCGGTAGCTGCATCGCGGGGCAATATGAATGTGGTCTCCGACAGGTTCATCTCTTTTGCAAGCTTCTGCATCTCGTCGTCGCTCAAACCGCGAGCGTCGGGTATGACGGCCAGTTGATTGCCTTCCAACCGAACCGAGGTGAAGACGTCAAGATGAACGAAAGGGAATTGACGGGTGGCCATCCACAGTCTCCATTTGCGCGGTAACGAACGTATGCGTCAGAGATGAGCCGGACCCTGGTTTCGATGCGAAATCAATGTCGGGCACTGCCTGTTCCCGGACGGGCGCTTCTTCTACGCTGCGCGGGCCGCCGTTGTGGAAATTAGGTTTGCCGTATCCGCATGTGCTGCTTAGAATCGACTGCGGCTTATTACAAACAACGAGGAGATTTGCATGTCATTGCAGATAGGCGATACCGCACCTGATTTCCAGGCGGAAACCACGCATGGCCCCATTCGTCTTCACGAGTGGTTGGGGGACTCTTGGGGAATTCTGTTTTCTCACCCCAAAGATTTCACCCCGGTTTGCACCACGGAACTTGGTTACATGGCAAAGCTTAAGCCTGATTTCGAGCGCCGCAACGTGAAGGTCATCGGCTTGAGCGTCGATCCGGTCGACGATCACAAACGGTGGTCAGAGGACATCCGCGAGACGCAAGGCCACGAGCCCAACTATCCTATGATTGGCGATACCGATCTGAAGATCGCGCAGCTTTACGGCATGCTTCCTGCTGCCGCCGGCGATAGCTGTAGTGGACGAACCGCGGCCGACAACATGACCGTGCGAAACGTGTTCGTTATCGGGCCCGACAAGAAGATCAAGCTCATCATCGTCTATCCCATGACGACGGGCCGCAACTTCGATGAAGTTTTGCGAGTCATTGACTCCCTCCAACTCACCGCAAAACACAAAGTTGCTACTCCGGTAAACTGGAAACACGGCGACGATGTGATCATTTCCGGCTCAGTGTCGGACGACGAGGCGAAGAAAATCTATCCCGCGGGTTGGAAGGCGCCACGGCCGTACCTGCGCATCGTTCCGCAACCCAAGTAGCTCCTCGCGGAAGCGAAGGGGGTCCGGTGACTCTCCCGGTCTTCAAAACCGGCGATTGGCATCTTCGATGTCAATGGTGCGTTCGACTCGCACACGCTTCCGCCAGTTTCAATAACTGAGAGTGGTTTGCGGTCCGTTTAGGACCAATCCGGCTAGCTTCGATGCTTCCTCCGCTAGTTCGGGCTGGAAAGTGTCCCCATAGATGTTCATCGTCGTGCGAATGTCCGCGTGACGCATTAACTTCTGTTGGACAGCCATCGGCGTTCCCACGGCCTGTAGCCAAGAGCGAAAGCTGTGCCGTAGAGAGTGCGTCCCGAGATAGCCACACCCGCCGCTTGGAGAGCCGTAACACAGAATCGAAACGCCAAGGCAGCCGCCCGATTTTCGCCGGTGATGCGAACATCCAATTCTGAGTTAGCACTGAAGGGAGTGTCTGCCCGCCATTGCTTCAGGGCTTCCAGCACGGCGGAGTCAATTGGCATAGGTTTTTCGGATCTTCAGGAGTTGAAGCGGAGGCTCTTACTGCTTATTCCGGCCTCGAACGCGAGCAGCCGGGGCACTCAAAGTGCGCACCACGTAGTGCCACCTCTAAACAAACATTCAGGTGCTTGGGCAAACTAGCTTATTCCTTCGCTGGTGCCAGCGGTCATGACGGGAGTAGGAGCCGAGCCCGAAAAGCAGGAACTCTGCTTGCATCGGAACCCACGGTCAGATAGAGTTAGAGGCCCCTGGGGTGAACATGTTCCGTTCTCCTTCGCTGAATGACCGCCAGGAGGAGCGGCGTGCGGCTGGCTCTTTCCGGGCAGCTGTCCAAACCATGCTGCTCGGCGCACTCACGCTTGTAGCATGCCATCAACGGGCGTCTGCTCAAACCTATCTTTTCAATGCAGCGTCTTTTGAGTGCGCTTACAATCCCACGGCAATAGCTGCCGGGGATTTTAATGGAGATGGCAAGCTCGACTTTGCGGTTCCGGGAAGCGAGGCGTTTGGAAGCGTGCTCGCAATCCTACTCGGGAACCCTGACGGTACCTTCAAGCCAAAAACCGAGCTTCTAACTGGGGTAAATCCTCGATCGGTTGTGGTCGCGGACTTCAATGGAGATGGCAAGCTCGACCTCGCGACCGCTAACGCAGACGACAACTCGGTTTCCGTTCTGTTAGGCAAAGGTAACGGCTCCTTCACCTTTCATATCGATTATGCCGTCGGCCAGGGCGCGAGTTCACTCGTGGTTGGCGATTTCAACCACGACGGCAGGCCGGATCTTGCAGTCGCAAATCCGCGCTCTGGCACGATATCGATTCTGCTGGGCAACGGCGACGGAACATTTCGGCCCCACGTGGATTATCTAGTCTCGCAATATGGCGCTCCGTCGGCAATTGCGGTCGGTGATTTCGACAACGATGGCAAACTTGATCTGGCAACCTCTAACGTCAACGCCGCCACTCTGAGCATATTGCTGGGCAATGGCGACGGCACTTTCCAAGCTCCACTTCAGTATTTCAACCTTGGGGGCTTTGACTCATACGCACTGACCGTTGGCGACTTCAACAAAGATGGCAAACTCGACATCGCGGTTGGCGAGAGCACCGTGTTCGGCACGAAGGTCGCGATTTTTCTCGGTAATGGCGATGGGACCCTGCGGACGCAAGTAGATTATCCGGTGGCCGGAGAGCCTCTTTCTCTAATCGCAGCCGACCTCGATGGCGACGGGATACTGGACTTGGCGGCGGCGACGATCCCTAGAGGACAATTCAACGGGCCTCCCGTGGCTGGCACCTTGTCAGTCTTACTGGGCAAAGGCGACGGTAGCTTCCAACCGTATCGTGACTTCGGGGGCGTAAGTTACGCTAATTCGCTGCTGGCGGCAGACATCAACGGAGATAGCACGCCCGATATCGCTCTGGCGAATACTCAGGAGGGAGCGGTTAATGTGCTGCTAGGCGATGGACGTGGGGGCTTTGGCTCCATATTGGATACCATCGCACCACAGACGGGGCAGATGCTCGCAGGCGATTTTAATAACGATACTGAACCCGACTTGGCTTACATCGGTGATTATGGGATATCGGTTTCGCTGGGCAATGGGGACGGCACCTTCCAGCCACCTTTGAAGAACGCGGGCTATTACAATGCAATCGCACTGGTGAAGGCTGATTTC
>Ga0335085_10012179_pt1 | contig 12692 bp, 8 predicted proteins | sample Lox_Sample_45_FD_206712 | JGI IMG/M metagenome (GOLD analysis project Ga0335085, IMG submission 206712) | Soil microbial communities from Loxahatchee National Wildlife Refuge, Florida, United States - Lox_Sample_4.5 | ecosystem: Environmental > Terrestrial > Soil > Wetlands | place: USA: Florida...
GAGCGCGAGGCGGTTCAGGATGTTCCACATCTGCGTGACCGACCAGCGGCGCGCCTGCATGTGGCTCTGCAGGCCGATGGCGTCGACCGGCCCGCCCTGATCGATCACCGCCCGCAACAGGTGATAGTAATCCGGCGTGGTGTCGTAGTCGTTGACCATCGCCCCGACATTGGGATCGAGTCCCTTGAAGCGCCGGAGGTAGTCGGCCATGACCGCGGCCTTGCCGGGTCCGGCGAGCACCGGCGTGATCGCGCCGGGATAGCGGTCCCAGGCCACCACCTCGTTGAACACGTCCACCTGCGCGAATCGCGGCAGGATCGCGGCCGACGCGTGGATGAGGAGGTGATCCATCCACAGGCGCGCGCGGGCGACCGTCGGCGCCGCGGCTGCCAGCCAGTCGGGCGCCGCCAGGTTCCAATAGAGCGGATGGCCGCGGGCGCGCAGGCCGTGGGCGTCCAGCCAGTCGAGCGCCGGCAGCAGCTCGTCGTCACGGTAAAGCCCCGGCGCCGGCTCATAATGGTTGGAATCGAATGACACGGTCGCCGCGTTGAAGAGGCGCAGGAACGCCTCGCGGTGCCAGCGATCCACCCGGGTCTCGTCCGCCCGCGGCAGCAGGGCCCAGTCGAACCCCGCGCCGAACCAAAACAGGTGCCCCAGCGACTCCACGTGGACGGTGATGCCGGGCCGGGGCCGGCCGGCCGCGTCGAGCACGTGCACCGTGAGCGGGGCGGTGCGGCAGGCCAGGATGCGCGCGTCGGTCCCGGCGATCACCTGCGCCTCGTCGACCGGCGGCAACGCCGGCCCGAGCAACCACGCGGCGCGCGCCTGCTCGGCTGGCGCCAGCGCGGTCTCGTTCACCGCCTGCAGGCTGGCCGCTTCGAGCCACACCGTGCCGGGGTCGTCCAGGAGCACGACGAAGTCCAGCGTGCCGCGCAGCTCCGGCACCCGCGCGTAGCCGGTCACCTCGCGCCACGCGCCCGCCGGCACCGTTTCGCGCACGCTCCCGAAACTCGTCCACGGCTGGGGCGTCGTCCGCAGCACCAGCTCCGCCTGGATCGGTGCGGAGGTCCGCAGCCGCAGGGTCAGCCGGTACAGGCCCGGCGCCGGCGCGGCGACCGTCTGCACGAGGCGGCAAATCCCGCCGTTCAGGGCGCCCACCGACACCCGCTGGCAGGGCCGGCCGTTTTCGCCCTCCGGCGCAACCGCGAACGCCGGCGGCTGCGGCAGCGCCGTCGAGCCGTCGTGCCAGCCGGTGGCGAGGCCGCCGCCCGCGGGAACGGCGAAGCCCGGATCGGCCAGGAGCTCGCCCGCGCGCGCGACCGGCGCCAGCAGGCCCGCGCCGAGCAGCGCGGCCCGGGCGGCGCACCGGAAACGAGAAGCCCACGGACGACGCGGCTGTGCAGAAAAGATGTTACATCCCCTATGCATACACTTTTCAATCCATCGCGCCGACCGTGGGCTAAGGGGTCGGAAAATTGGCGCACTCAAACAACGGTGCCCGCGGCGCGTCGGCCTCCAGAGGTCGCGCCGGCTGCGGCCGGCGCCGCGCTCGAGGGTACCCCTCATTCCTGCGCAGAAATCGATGCCTGTCCAGAGAACTTTGTCGGCCGTTCGCCCGGCTCCGGCTGCAGGTGGCGGTCGATCGCATGCGCCACCCGCTTCCCGTCACCCATCGCCAGGATGACGGTCGCGGCCCCGCGCACGATGTCGCCGCCGGCGAACACGCCCGGCAGGCTGGTCATGCCCGCCGCGTCCACCACGATGTGGCCGCGCGCATCGAGTCGCAGGTCCGGGCAGGTGGCGGTGAGCAACGGATTGGCCCGCGTGCCGAGGGCGGAGATGACCACATCGCAGGGGACGGTGAATTCCGTGCCCGGCAGCGGCACGGGGCGCCGGCGCCCGGAGGCGTCCGGCTCGCCCAGCTCCATGCGGATGCATTTCAGGCCGGCGACCCAGCGCTCCGCGTTGCCGAGGATCTCCAGCGGCGCGGCCAGGAGCTGGAACTCGATCCCCTCCTGCTCCGCGTGATGCACCTCCTCGACCCGGGCGGGCATCTCCGCCTGGGTGCGCCGGTAAACGACGACCACCTGCTCCGCGCCCATCCGCCGCGCCGTGCGCGCCGCGTCCATCGCGACGTTGCCTCCGCCCACCACCGCGACGCGGCGCGGCCGGAGCACCGGGGTGTCGGACCGGGGATCGAACGCCGTCATCAGGTTCACCCGCGTCAGATATTCGTTGGCGGTATAGACGCCCTTCAGGTTCTCGCCGGGCACGTCCATGAACATCGGCAGACCCGCGCCGTTGGCGATGAACACCGCGTCGAACCGCTGCCGGAGGTCGGCCAGGGTGTAGGTGCGGCCGATCACCACGTTGCACTCGATCACCACCCCCGCGGCGCGCAGGCGGTCGATCTCCTGGGCGACGATCTTCTTGGGCAGGCGGAATTCCGGGATGCCGTAGACCAGCACCCCGCCGGGACGATGCAGCGCCTCGTACACGGTGACCGCATACCCGCGGTGCGCCAGCTCGCCGGCGGCGGTGAGTCCCGCGGGGCCCGAGCCGACGACCGCCACCCGGCGGCCGTTGGCGGGCGCGACGGCCTGCGGCACGGCCTCCGGATGCGCGTAGGCCCAGTCGGCCACGAAGCGTTCCAGGTAACCGATGGCCACCGCGTCGCCCTTGGCGGCGCGGACACACTCGCACTCGCACTGGGTTTCCTGCGGGCAGACACGGCCGGTGATGGCCGGCAGGGCGTTGTCGCCGAGCAGGCTGCGCGCGGCGTCGGCCGTCCGGCCCTCGCGCAGGAATTCGAGGAAGCGCGGGATGTTGACGTTGACCGGGCACCCCTTGATGCAGGTGGGATTCCGGCAGGAGAGACACCGCTCGGCCTCGACGATCGCCACCTGCTCCGCCAGGCCGAGGTTGACCTCGCCGAAATTGGCGCGGCGCGCCCGCGCCTCCTGTTCGGGCATGCGCTGCCGCCCGATGGCCAGGCGTTGCTTGGTGGTGAGAGCGCCCTTGTTCACGGCGGGAAGGTCATCCGTTCAGGGCCGGTCCAGCCCGATGCGGCAGCTGCCCGCGGCCTGGGCGGCCTGTTCAAATTCGCGGTAGGTCGTGAGGCGGTCGGTCAACAGCGCGAAATCGACCTGGTGCCCGTCGAACTCCGGACCATCGACGCAGGCGAAGAACGTCCGGCCGCCGACACTCACGCGGCAGCCGCCGCACATGCCCGTGCCGTCCACCATCAGCGGATTCAGCGACACGATGGTCCGCACGCCCCGGGGGCGGGTCAGTTCCGCCACGGCGCGCATCATGGGCACCGGGCCCATCGCATAGACGATGTCCACGCCGCCGGCCGCCAGCAGGTCGGCGGCGGCCTGCGTCACGAAGCCCTTGCGCCCGCAGCTGCCGTCGTCGGTGCACACCACCACCTCGCCCAGCCGCCGGAGTTCGTGCTCAAAAATCACCCATTCCCGGGCCCGCCCGCCGATGACACTGGTGACCCGCACGCCCCGGTGTGCCAGCGCCTGGGCCACGGGGTGCACCACCGCCGTGCCCACGCCGCCACCGATGCACAGGGCGTGGCCGCCGGCAGCCAGCTCCGTCGGATGCCCCAGCGGACCGGCGATGTCCTGGATCGTCGCGCCCGGTTCCAGCGCCACGAGTTCGAGCGTGCTTTTGCCCACGGCCTGGATCACGAGCGCGATGCTGCCCGCGACCGGATCCGCATCCGCGATGGTCAGCGGGATGCGCTCGGCGCCCTCGCCCAGCCGCACGATCACGAACTGGCCGGCCTGCCGGATCTCCGCGATGCGGGGCGCCTCGACGTCGAGCCGGGTGACGCTCGGGTTGAGGCGGGTCTTGGCGAGAATGCGATGCACCGGTCCGGGTGGTTGGAGGCAGGAAAACCCGGCAAAGTGCCGTTTGCCCCAGACCGAGTCAACTCGCGGGATGGCACCCGCCGACCGGGGCCGGACGCCGGATCGTCACAATGGCGGCGCGAAATGCCTTTGACGCGCCCCGGGGCGCCTGCGAGCGTCCGCGGCAATCCCCCGCCATGCCGCCGCCGCGTCCTCAGGACGGCGGTCCGCGGCCCGCCCACCGCTCCGATCTCCCATCACTTTCCGGCCATGTATGTGCTCTTCGTAGGCCTCGGCTTGGTCGCCACGATCGTCGTCTACTTCCTGAACAACCCGATCAAGCACGGCACCTGGTTCATGGTCCGGCGCTTCATCAACTGGTTCCCGCTGGGGATGACCTACTCGTTCCTCTACATGGGGCGCTACAACCTCAACGTGGCCAAGAACGCGCTCGGGACCACGATGTCCAACGAGGATTTCGGGCTGATCTTCGGCGCCGGCACGGCCGTCTATGCCTTCGCCTTCCTGATCAACGGGCCGCTGGTGGACAAGATCGGCGGCAAGAAGGGCATCCTCATCGCGGCCATCGGGGCCGCCGTCGCGAACATCGGGCTCGGCATCCTCACGTACCTCGTGCTCCTGCACCGGCTGCACGTGAACCTCGTGCTCGCGTTCTCGATCATGTACGCGCTCAACATGTATTTCCAGAGCTACGGCGCGGTCTCCATCATCAAGGTCAAGGCCTATTGGTTCCACGTGCGCGAGCGCGGCGTGTTCGGCGCCATCTTCGGCACGCTCATCTCCTTCGGCGTCTACTTCGCCTTCGACTGGGGCCAGTCCATCGCCAACATGGCCAAGGCCGTCCCCGGCGGCCCGGACAACTGGGTGCGGCACCTCATCCAGCGCGCCTTCGCCCTCAAGACCGGAGCGGTGGACGCCACCTGGGCGGTGTTCTACGTCCCCGCGATCATCCTGCTCTTCTGGGTCGTGCTCGACATCTGGCTGATCAAGGACACGCCGGAAGAGGCGGACTTCCCGTCGTTCGACACCGCCGACGCCTCGTCCGGCCACATGGACGAGAAGCTCACGTACTGGGACCTACTCAAGCGCGTGATCTTCAGCCCCCTGATGCTCCTGCTGGCGGTGCTGAACATGACCTCCGGCGTCCTCCGGAACGGTGTCACCCAGTGGTATTTCATTTACGGCAACGAGATCAAGCAGTCCGGCACCGAGTTCTTCGTGGCGCACTGGGGCCTGCTGCTCTGCATCTTCGGCATCGTCGGCGGCTTCGCCGGCGGCCTGATTTCGGACAAATTCTTCCAGTCGCGGCGCGGCCCGCCCACCGGCCTGTTCTGCGCCTTCTCGCTGGTGATGGCGGTCATCATGGCGGCGGCGCTGCACTCGTCGCCCTACGTCGTCGGCATCGCCGGCCTCCTGGTGACCACGGCCGCGGTCGGCATCACCTCGTTGATGGCCGGCACGGCCGCCACGGATTTCGGCGGTCGCAAGGCCACCGCGACCTGCTCGGGCATTGTGGACGGCTCCGCCTACCTTGGCACCTCGCTGCAATCCGTGTGCCTCGGGGCCCTCACGGGCTACAGCTGGATCTGGTGGCCGATCTTCCTGATGCCGTTCGCCATCATGGGCGGGCTGATCTCGCTCAAGATCTGGAACGAGCTGCCGCCCGCCACCCGCAAATACGTCGCCGAGGTCGAGCACAAGCACATCGCCGGCGTCACGCCGTGACCGTCCGGCGCCGGCTCAGAACCAGCCGAGCACCAGCGACGGCCACACGCCCAGCAGCACGATCAGTCCGGCCGCCCCCACCAGCGCGAGCGTCGCCGGCCGCGGCACCGCGATCGGGCCGGCCGCCGCCGCCGGCGCGGCCACCAGCGCCTGCTTGAGGATCAGCAGATAATAGTACAGCGCCACGGCCGTGAGCGCGATCGCCAGCAGCGCGAGCCCGCCGGCCGGGCCCGTCGGGCCGTCATACCGGAGCGCCGCGGCGAAGACGGCGAATTTGCCGAAGAACCCCGCCAGCGGCGGAATTCCGGCCAGCGACAGCACGAACACCGCCAGGCACGCCGCCAGCAGCGGCGAACGGCGATGCAGGCCCGCGAGGTCCTCCAGCCGCCGGCAGCCGCCGGCACGCTCCACCGCGGCGATCACGCCGAACGCGCCCAGCGACGCCAGCCCGTAGGTGGCCGCATAGTAGACCAGCGGCCCCGGGCCGGCCTGGCCCGCCGTCATCACCCCCAGCAGCAGCGCGCCGGCGTGGGCGACCGCGGAGTACGCCAGCAGCCGACGCAGGTCTGTCTGCGCCAGCGCGACCAGATTGCCCAGCAGCAGCGACGCGCCGGCGAGCACCGCGACCACCGGCAGCCAGCCGGGGGCCGCGGTCACGGTCCCGGACGGACCCGACGCCCCGGCCCAGAGCAGGCGCGCGAACAGCCCGTAGCCGGCGAGCTTGGACGCGGAGGCGATCAGCGCCGCGGACGGAGCCGGCGCGCCCTGGTACACGTCCGGCGCCCAGAGGTGGAAGGGCGCCGCCGCGACCTTGAAGCCGAATGCGACCAGCACCATGACCAGCGCGACGGCCGCGAGCGGGCCGCTGTGCGGCGCGGCCAGCACCGCCCCCGCCGCCGGGAACGCGATCGAGCCGGTCAGCCCGTACAGGAGGCTGAAGCCGAAGAGCAGGAACGCCGCCGACATGCCGCCGAAAAGGAAATATTTCAGCGCGGCCTCGGCCGACTCCGGCCGCGTCTTGTCGAAGCCGGTCAGCACGTAGAGCGACAGGCTCGCCAGCTCGAGCGCCAGGAACGCCGGCAGGAGTTGATCCGCCGCCGCCATGAGCGTGAGGCCGGCGGCGGCAAACAGCATCACCGCCACATATTCGACCGGGTGGCGCAGCGCCGGCGCGCCGGTCGTGATCCCCAGCGCGCCGAGCACCAGCACGAGCACGCCCAGCCGCACCGCCAGCGCTGGCAGGTCCAGTCGGAGCGCGCCGCCGGCGAGGGTTCCGGGACGGCCGACCTCCAGCACCAGCCCCACGGCCGCCGCCACGGCCAGCGCGGCCACGCCGACCGCGGCGCGGAGGCGCGTTTCGGCCGGCCGGCTCCGCAGCCACGCCAGATCAAGGCCCAGGACCGCCAAAGCGCCCGCCACCAGGGCCGTCTCGGGGGCCAGCGCGCGGGCCAGCGCCGCATAGTCGCCCGTCACGGCGCGCCCCCCTTCAACGCCGCCTGAAACAGCGGCGATTGCAGGCTCGGCCCGATCCAGCCGAGCAGCAGATCCGGCCGGAGTCCGATCAGCAGCGTGGCGCCCAGCAGCAGCAGCGCGCCGGCGCGCTCCGGCCAGGTGATCGGCGGGAGCGGATGCGGCGGCGCGCCCGCCGCGCCGCCGCCGGTCCGTCCGAAAAAGGCCAGTTGGATCGCCCGCAGCGTGAAGGCGGCCGCCAGCACCACCCCGGCCGCCGCGGCAAGCGCCCAGACCGGGGACGTCTTCCAGGCGCCGACAAGGATCAGCAGCTCGGCGGGGAACCCGCTGCATCCGGGCAGGCCCATCGAGGCGAGGCCGGCCAGCACGAACGTGAGGGCGGCGAACGGCAGCAGGCGGTGCAACGGCATCGTGCGGAGGTCCCGCAGCCGGCGCGTGTGCGTCCGGTCATAAACCATCCTTCCGACCACGGCGAACAGCAGGCCCGCGATCACACCGTGGGAGAACATCTGCAGCACCGCGCCGCCGACGGCCCCGGCGTTGGCCGCCGCCAGGCCGAGCAGCACGAAGCCCATGTGGCTCACGCTCGAGTAGCCGATCACGAACTTGAAGTCGTCCTGCACCAGCGCGACCGCGCCGGCGTAGAGGATCCCGGCGACCGCCAGCCAGGCGATCGCCGACTGCCAGAAAGCAAGCCCGGCGGGAAACAGCGGCATCGCCACCCGCAGGCAGCCATACGCGCCCAGCTTCATCACCACGCCGGCGAGCAGCATCGAGGCGCCGGTCGGCGCGGCGACGTGGCCGGTCGGCGCCCAGGTGTGGAACGGGAACAGGCCGGCCAGCACGGCAAACCCGAGAAAGACCAGCGCGAACATCCCCGCCTGCTGCGCCGCGGTGTAGGGACCCGCCGCCAGGTCGGCGAGATCGAAGCCGGCACCGCTGGCCGCGCGGGCCCAGAGCAGCCCGGCCAGCACCAGCGCGCTGCCGGCGAAGGAATAGAGCACGAGCTTCATCGCGCCGTACTCGCGGCGGGTCGAACCCCAGATGGCGATGAGGAAATACTTCGGGGCGATCGCCAGCTCGTAGAACGCGAACAGCAGCAGTGCGTCCGCGCTCAGGAACACGCCGTACACGCCCGTGATGAGCAGCAGGTAGAGCGCGAAGTATTCCCCGGTCCGCTCCGTGACGTTCCAGGAGAACAGCACGCCGGCGGTGGCGGCCAGGCCGGTCAGCACCAGCAACGTCAGGCTGATGCCGTCCGCCGCGAGGTGATAACGCACGCCGAGCTCGGGAATCCACGCGGCATCCACCAGCGTCTGCAGCCCCGGCGCCGGCGCAAACCGCACCGCGGCACCCAGCGTCACCCCCCACCCCGCCAGCGCCGTCGCCAGCGCCAGCCAGCGCGCCGCCGCCGCGGAGCGCGCGCCCGCCGCCAGCACCAGCAGCGCGCCGCCGAGCGTGAGGTAGATCGTCCAGGGCAGCAGGGTCACGGGAGCAGCCCTCCCCCGGCCCACGCCGTGACAAGCGGATTGATCAGGCCCAGCACGAGCTGCGGATAAATGCCGATCACGAACATCACGGCGATGGCGGGCGCCAGCACCCAAAACTCGCGCCGGGAAAGGTCCGCGCAACCCCGCGCCACCGGGCCCGGCGGCCCGTGAAACACGCGCTGGTAGAAGTTCAGCAGGTAGACCGCCGTCAGCAGCAGCCCCAGGCATGCCCCCGCCGCGAATCCCGGCGCCAGTCCGAACACGCCGCGCAGGACCAGGAACTCACTGATGAAACCGTTCAGGCCCGGCAGACCGAGCGAGGCGAACATCGCGATGCCGCACAGCCCGGCGAACACCGGCGCCGCCGCCCGCACCCCGCCGAAGTCGCCCCGTCCGCGCCGCCCGCCCGCCCGCGCCTCCAGCACCCCCACGCAGGCGAAGAGCGCGGCCGCCGTCACGCCGTGGTTGAACATCTGCAGCACCGCCCCGTTGAGTGCCGCCACGACGGCCGGCGCCGGCGCGACCGCCCGGCTCCCGGCCGCCGCCACCGCGAACAGCGCCAGCAGGCAGTAGCTCACGTGGCTCACCGAGCCGTAGGCGATCATGCGCTTGAGGTCGGCCTGCGCCAGCGCCGCCAGCGCCCCGAGCACCACGCCGCCGAGCGCCAGCCAGGAGAGCGTGCCCGCGGCGGCGTGCAGCGGCGCGGGGAACAGCGGCCAGAGGAGCCGGAAGAAGCCGTAGACCCCCATCTTCGACATCACGCCGGTGAGGAACATCGTCACGCCGGTGGGCGCCTCGGCGTAGGCCGGCGGCAGCCAGGTGTGGAACGGGAACAGCGGCACCTTCACCGCCAGCCCCAGGAAGATCCCAAGGAACGCCACGGTCGCCCACGGGTGGCCGAGGCGGGCCGCGAGCGCCCCGCCGGCGGCCAGGTCCGGGAAGTCCAGCGTGCCGGTGGCGGCGTAGATCGCGGCGAAGCCGGCGAGCAGGAACGCGCTGCCGCCGATCGTGTAGATCACGAATTGGTACGCCGCCGCCGGCGCCCCGGGCCCGCCCCAGAGTTTGATGAGGAAATACGCCGGCACCAGGCTCAGCTCCCAGAAGATGAACCACGGGAAGAAATTCAGGGCGAGGAACACCCCCAGGGCGCTGCCCTGCAGCAGGAGGAACAACACGCCGAACAGCCGCGGCGCGCGCTCCACCCGCCACGATGCCAGCAGCGCGGCCGGCGCCACCAGGCCGGTCAGCAGCACCAGCAGCAGACTCATCCCGTCGACGCCGAGATGGTATTCGACATGCAGCGCCGGCATCCACGCGTGCCGCTCCACCAACTGGTACGCGGGATCGCCCGGCTGGAACACCGCCAGCGCCGCGAGGCCGAGTCCCAGGGTGGACAGGCTGAACAGCAGCGCCACCCAGCGGCAGGCGGTCGCACCCGGCCGCCCCCAGGCCAGCAGGACCGCGCCCAGCCACGGCGTGAAGATGATCGCGCTCAGCCAGGGAAACCCGTTCATCGACCGCCTCCCCACCACAGCAGCACCACCAGCACGACGAACGCGACGGCCAGCGCCCGCAGGTAACCCGGCACGCCGCCCGTCTGGCGGCGTGAATAGGCGCGCCCGGTCCGGCGCAGGCCCTCGCTCGCGCCGTCAAACCCGGCGTTGAGCCCGTCCTCGTCGGCCTGGCGGCCGAGCACGCCGGCAAACTCCGCCAGCGCCGCGGCGGACCGGACCGCGCCACCCCAGATCCAGCGATCGAAGCCGTCGGCCAGCGCCGCCAGCCAGAGGGTCAGCCGTCCGACCGTGGCGGCGTAAGCCGCGTCAAACCCCAGCCCGCCGGCCAGCGCGCGCCACCAGGTCGGCGTCCCTGCCGCCAGCGGATCCGGCGCCGTCGCCGTGCGCCGCGGGTGCCGGACATAAAGCCACCAGCCGGCGCCCATGCCGGCCGCGACAAGCAGGATCGAGGCCGCCAGCAGCAATCCGTTCTCGAACAGCGGGCCGGGCTTGAGCCGCGTGCCGGTCAGCGCCCCCTGCAGCCACGGCCAGGCCGGCGTGCCGATGAACCCCAGCAGCACGGCGCCGACCGCCAGCAGCACCAGCGGCACCGTCATGACCGCGGCATTCTCGTGGGCGCGGGCGGCCTCCGGCGCACGCGGGGCGCCGAGGAAGACCTCCGCCACCAGGCGCGTCATGTAGAAGGCCGTCAGCGCCACGCCCGCCAGGCCGAGGTCCAGCGGCAGGCATGACACCGGCCAGCCCGCGGCGGCGTGCAGCACCGCCTCCTTGCTCCAAAAACCGGCGAACAGGAACGGCACCCCGGCCAGCGCCATCGCGCCGACGGCGAAGGTGGCGAAGGTCCGGCGCATCCGCGGCGCCAGGCCCCCGAGGCGGCGGATGTCCTGCTCGTGGTGCGCGGCGTGGATGACGGAACCGGCGCCGAGGAAGAGCAGCGCCTTGAAACAGGCGTGCGTCAGCAGGTGGAAGATCGCCGCCGTCCAGGCGCCGACCCCGACGGCGAGCGTCATGTAGCCCAGCTGCGAGATCGTGGAATAAGCCAGGACGCGCTTCAGGTCGTGCTGGGCCACGGCGATGGCCGCGCCGAGCAGAGCCGTGATGGCGCCAATGAAGGCAATCACCGTCAGCGCGTGCAGCGGCGCGCCCGCCACCGCGAGATCCGCCGCGAGCAGCGGGTGGACGCGGGCGAGGAGGAAGACGCCGGCCGCGACCATCGTCGCCGCGTGAATCAGCGCGCTCACCGGCGTGGGGCCCTCCATCGCATCGGGGAGCCAGACATGCAGCGGGAATTGGCCCGACTTGCCGACGGCGCCGCCGAAGATCAGCAGGCTGACCGCGGTGCTCAGCACCAGGCCGCCCGCCACGGTGCGGCCCGCCAGCGCGGCCAGGGCCGCCGGCTCGAGACAGCCCGCGCCCCCGGCATAGCACAGCAGCGTGCCGCCGGCATCGTAAAGCCACAGCAGGCCGAGCAGCAGCGCGAGATCGCCGAGCCGCGTGACGAGAAAGGCCTTCTTCGCCGCCGCGGCCGCCGCCGGGCGCTGGAACCAGAAGCCGATCAGGAGGTAGGAGGCGAGGCCGACGATCTCCCAGCAGACGAACAGCAGCAGCAGGCTGTTGGCGGCGACCAGCCCGAGCATGCCGGCGGCGAACAGGCTGAGAAAACAAAAGAACCGCGCGGCGTTCGGGTCCTCGCGCATGTACCCGAGGCTGAAAACGAAGATCAGCAGCGCGATCGCCGTCACCATCACCAGCATCACCCCGGTCAGCGGGTCGAGCAGCCAGCCGAGTGCGACCTCGCCGGTGCCGAGATCGAACCAGGCGAAGTTGGCGGTGGCGTGGACGGCCGGCGCCGCCAGCGCGGTCGAGAGGGCGGCCACCGCCAGCAGCAGCGACCCGGAGATCGCGGCGATCGCGGCGCCGGCGGCGAGCGTGCGGCCGCGGCGCGGCGTCAGCGCGCCGACCGCCGCCGCCAGCAGCGGCAGCGCCGGAATGAACCCGAGGTGCTGGACGGCGAGCCCCATGCGTCAGCCTTTCAGGCGCACGGCCTCCTCCAGCCGGATGTTCCGCTGGTGCCGGTACACTGCGATGACCAGCGCCAGGCCGACCGCCGCCTCCGCCGCGGCCACGGCGATCGCGAACAGCACGAACACCGCGCCGGTGGCGGCCGCGGGCGACGGGCCGAACCGCCAGAAGGCGAGGAAGTTCACGTTGGCCGCGTTGAGCATGAGCTCGATGCCCAGCAGCACGAGGATGGCGTTGCCCCGGCAGAGCGCGCCGGCGAGGCCGACCGCGAACAGCGCGGCCGAGAACAGGAGGCAGAGCGTGAGCGGATTCATCGCCGGTCCTCTCCGCGCCGCCCGGGGTCCGCCGCCGCGATCACGACGGCGCCGATCAGCGCCACGGTGAGGAGCGCGCCGGTCACCAGCACGGCCGCGGCATGCGTTCCCGCCAATTCCGCGCCCAGCGCGCGGACCTCCAGGGCCCGCGGCGCCGCGGGCGGCGCCCACTTCGCGGCCAGCACCGCCCGGCCGAGCACGCCCGCGACCACCGCCGCGACGGCCAGACCGGCGGCGATCCGTCCGGCCCCACCCGCTCCCGCCGGGTCCTCGCCG
>Ga0335085_10012181_pt1 | contig 12690 bp, 11 predicted proteins | sample Lox_Sample_45_FD_206712 | JGI IMG/M metagenome (GOLD analysis project Ga0335085, IMG submission 206712) | Soil microbial communities from Loxahatchee National Wildlife Refuge, Florida, United States - Lox_Sample_4.5 | ecosystem: Environmental > Terrestrial > Soil > Wetlands | place: USA...
CGCCTTTGTCCTGCATGGTCGACAGCAGGCGGATCACCAGGTCACCGACCAGGTCCACCCGCAGGGTCCAGCTGTGCCGGAAGTAGCCGAAGACGTAGGCCATGTTCGGCACGCCGTCGATCATGACGCCGCGCCAGGTGACGCGTTTGGTGAAGTCGACCGGTTCGCCGTCGACCGTGAACGCGACGTCACCGAGGACCGACAGGTTGAAGCCGGTGGCGGTGACGACGATGTCGGCCGGGATCTCCTCACCGGAGCTGACCTTTATCCCGTGCTCGGTGAACGTCTCGATGGTGTCGGTGACGATCGAGGCCTTCCCCTCGCGCAGGGCCGCGAACAGGTCGCCGTCCGGGACCATGGCGATGCGCTGCTGCCACGGGCGGTAGCGGGGGGTGAAGTGCTTGTCGATGTCGAAGCCCTCGGGCAGCTGCGGGCGCATGGACTCGATCAGGAACGCGTGCAGCTCGTCGGGCGCTTCGAACGACGTCCGGGCCAGCCAGTGGTACTGCGTCATGTACTGGCGGCGCATGATCTCGTGCATCCACTCGGCCGGGAGGTCGAGGGGTTCCAGCTGCACGGCGAGCTCGTGCGTCGTGGGCGGGGCGAAGTAATAGGTGGGGGAGCGCTGCAGCATCGTCACGTGCTCCGCCGCTGAGGCGATCGCGGGGATCAGCGTCGCGGCCGTGGCGCCGGAGCCGATCACCACCACGCGCTTGCCGGTCAGGTCGAGGTCCTCGGGCCACCGCTGGGGATGCACGAGCAGGCCCTGGAAGCGGTCCATGCCTTCCCACTGCGGACGGTAGGGCTTGGCGTGGTTGTAGTAGCCCTGGCACATCCACAGGAAACTGGTGGTGAACCTCAGCCGCTGCCCGGTGTCGTCCCGGGTGACCTCGACGGTCCACCGGCGGTCCTCGGTCGACCAGCTGGCCGCGGTGACCCGGTGCTGGTAGCGGATGTACTGCTCGAGGCTGTCCTCCTTGATGACCTCGTCGAGGTAGTCGAGGATCGCCCCGCCGGCCGCGATCGACGGGCCGCGCCACGGCTTGAACCGGTAGCCGTAGGTGAACAGGTCGCTGTCGGAGCGCACGCCGGGGTAGCGATGGGTCCACCAGGTTCCGCCCCGGTTGTCCTGGGCGTCCAGGATGACGAAGGTCCGGTCGGGGAACTCGCCTCGCAGGTGATGCGCGGCGCCGATGCCGGACACCCCGGCACCGACGATGAGGACGTCGACGTGGCCGGCGTCCTGGATCTCCTCGGTGTCCTGGGCGGGAGCGGTCGTTGGTGCGGTCATCGTCATGACAGGCCTCCGGGACGCGTACGCGGACGCCAGTAATTTTAACTCCGGCCTTTTCCGGGGCACTTGGCGCCTACACGCCACTTACAAACCATCTGCAGGCCGGCTGCACAATCCTGGTGAGGATCTCTGGTACGGCTGAACGGGGAGCGAGAGGAGTCAGCCGAAGCTCGGGAGGGGGCACGATGAGCGTTCAGCAAGTCAGCGCCGACATCGGCGCGTTGCGGGAACTCGAGGAATTTCCGCTGGTAGAGGCGTTGTTCGGACGGCGCTCACGGCGGTTCGCGCTGGGCGGCGAAATTCCGGACGGGCCGCTGGCTTACCGCTCCAGACAGGAACCGGTTCCGCTCAGCGAGCTCGAGCGGACGCTGGTCCTCGGCGCCATGGGCGGCACCACCGGCTGGCATTTCTCCATCACCCGGCACGCCCGCTACGCGCCGCACATGTCCAACTATGCGGGGGCGGCGGCCGGGCGCACGTTCCCGTCGGCGGCCGGTTTCCACACCGCCGAACTGTTCTTCACCGACGACTCGGGCGTGTACCTGTTCCCGACCCGCGATGCCGGCGCGCTCGTTGATCCCGCCGCCGAGAAGGTGACGCCGGAACTGATGGCCGAGCGCCACCGCGGCCGGGTCAGGAAGCTGGCTGAGGGACGGCTCTACCTGCCCGCCGAGGAGCCCTACCTGGAGGGCCACAACACCTGGTGCGTCAACGTGCCCGGGTCGCTGCTGGTCATCCCTGTGGCCGACATCGCCCAGCACCTGATCGCGATTCTCTGCTTCCTGACCCAGAACGGATACGGGATCTACGACGACGTCAACCGCCGCCAGATCCCCGGCCTGGCCGGGTTCGGCGGCCTGATCGACGTCGATGAACCCCTCCCGCTCACGTTCGCCGAGCAGTACGCCCTGACCGAGGCCACCGCGGAGCTCGCTGCATCCTGCTACGCGGGCGTGCTGCTACTGCAGGCCGTCGGCCTGGGCGGGTGGATGTTCGACGGGATCGACCGGTTCTCCATGCTCGGCGCCTCCGGTAACCCCGACGTCCCCGGGCTCGGGTTCCGGTACGACGAGGACGAGCGCTGGCCGGTGCCGAACCCCACCGGCCGCCCCGGGGTCTTCGAGGCCTACTGCCCGCCCCACTACCCCGACATGACCGCCGCGGTGGAGGCCTTCGCCGAGCGCAAGTTCGGTCCCGGCGGCCCGTTCCACCCCGGAACTCCCGGCGCCTGGACCGACAGTCCCCGGGTGCGGGGCAGCGCCCAGATCCACGATCAGGCGTTCAAGGCCTGCGTCGCCGCGCAGGCGCAGTATGTGGTCGACACGTTCGGCAAGTTCCCCGGGACCGTTCCGTCCGTGTTCATCATGAACTATGTTCAGGCCCATCACCTGGACCTCGACTTCTACGACCGGTTCTTCAAGCCCGGCGCGTACCTGCGCACCCACGCTGAGCACATGCGGCGCTGGCACGCCGGGCCGGAGGGAGGATGACAGATGGGCGAGCACGTACGCGCGGGATCTCTGGACATGTGGGTCGAGCGTCAGGGAACCGGGCCGGACGTCCTGCTCATTGCCGGGCTCGGCGATCCCGCCGAGGCCTGGCAGTTCCAGCTGGACGGGCTCGCGGACCGCTACCGGCTCACCGCCTACGACAACCGCGGGATGGGCCGCACGCCGCTGCCCGCCGAGCCGTTCACGGTGGCCACCATGGCCGATGACGCCGCCGCGCTGCTGCGAGCGCTCGACGTCCCCGCCGCTCACGTGGCCGGCTTTTCCGGCGGCAGCGCCATCGCGCAAGAACTCGCGCTCAGGCACCCCGGGCTCGTCCGCAGCCTGGTACTGGTCAGTACCTGGGGTCGCTCCGACGCGTTCCTCCGCGCCGCGGTGAAATCCTGGCGCTGGCTACCGGAAGTCGCGCCCTCCGAGCGGGCTTTCCTCGAAGCGTTCTACCTGTGGCTCTACACCCCCCGCGCCCACGAGGACGGCACGGTCGAGAAGATCATCAATGAGGTGCTGGCCTTCCCGCACCAGCCGTCCACCGAGGCCATCCAGCGCACCATCGACGCCCTTGGCGCCCATGACACCCTCGGCCGGCTCTCACAGATCGCCGTGCCGACGCTCGTGCTGGCGGGCGGCCTGGACATGATCACCCCGCCGCGCTACGGGCGCGTCGTCGCCGACGCCATCCCCGGTGCCCGGTTCGAGGTTCTGGCCGAGGAAGCGCACCAGCCCTTCCAGGAAGTCCCCGATCTGTTCAACATCACCGTCGACACCTTCTGGCGGCAGGTCGGGGCGCGCGGCGGCGCCGCGCCCGGCTAGCCGGGCTGGCGCGCACTGGCCTGTCCGCCTGCTCATGATCGTCGCCCCTCACCGGCACGAGGGAGCGTCGGGGCTGGCTCCTACGATGGCCTGGTGACGGATGTGGTCGGCGGAGGCCCGCCTGGGAGCAGGCCGGTGGCGGACGTCATTGTCACAACCGAATGCCCGGGCCTGGCCCGCTGGCGGTGGGCGGTCACGGCCGCGTTCGGGCTGGGCGGGATCGCCATTTCGGCGTGGGGTCCCCGGCTGCCGGCCATCAAGGCAAGCCTGGGCACCGGCACGGCCACGATCGGGCTGCTGCTGGCGGGAGTGACCGTCGGGGCCATCCTCGGGCTGCTCGCGTCGACCCCGCGGGGCGCACCCTCATGCCGATGATGCACGCCGCCTGGTCCGTCGGGGCCGCTGTCGGTGCGGGGATCGGCGCGGCCTGCGCGGCTCTGGACGTCTCGCCCTCGGCGCAGCTCATCGCCGAAGCCGTCCTCATCGCGGCCGCCGCCCTCGGCACGACGGCCGGGATCCCGCACGGCAGGCACGCACCGGCCGGGCAGCCACCGCAGGACCGGGCCGCCAGGCTCCGCCAGTGGCTCCGCGGCTGGCTGGACTGGCGGCTGCTGCTCATCGGCGTCGTCATGCTCGGCGTCGAGCTCGGCGAAGGCTCGGCGAACAACTGGCTCACGCTGGCGGTGCGGAACGGCAAGGGGCAGGCCGCCGCGGTCGCCGCGCTATTCCTCACCGTGTTCGCCGTCGGCGAGGCGCTCGCCCGGATCTTCGGCGGGCCCATCGTCGACCGCCTCGGACGCGTCCGCACCATCCGCGTCACCACCGCCCTCGGCATCCTCGGCGTGGTGCTGTTCATCCAGGCCGGAAACCGCTGGATCGTCCTGGCCGGCGTGCTGCTGTGGGCGGTTGGTGTCTCGATGGGCTTCCCCTCGGCATGTCCGCGGCGGCGGAGAGCGGACCCGACCCGGCCGCCCGGGTCAGCGTCGTCGCCTCCATCGGCTATTTCGCCAACCTGGCCGGGCCGCCCGCCATCGGCCTGCTCGCCCAGTCCGCCGGGCTGCTCAACGCGCTGTGGCTCATCGCCGCCTCGTTCCTCGCCGCCTTCGCCTGCGCCAGCTCACTGCGCCCGCGACCAGCCGCTCCCGAACCGGCAGGCGTCCCCCGCCCCGGCCGGACCCGGTGAGGTCTGTCACTCCTCGGCGGTGGCCCGGGATTCGGCGTACAACCGGGTCGCGTCGAGGATTACGATGCGGTCCGCCGCGGTCGCGATGATTCCGGTCGTCCGCAGCTCGCGCAGCACCCGGGCCACCACCTCGCGGACCGTCCCGGCCGCATCGGCCAGTTCCTGCTGCGAAACCCGGGCGGCCAGCCTCCCGGCCGGCTCCTGCTGGATGGAGGCGAGGTCGAGAAGGTGGGCGGCGACCCGCTGTCGCACCGAGCCGAACGCGTTGACCGCGGTCTGTTCCAGGTTCTCGTACAGCCGGCGGGTCAGGAACTCGGCGATCGCCCAGGACACCCGGGAATCGCGGCGGGCGGCCACGGTCAGCGCCCGCGAGCTGATCCGGAACAGGCTGGACGGCTCCACCGTCTGGACCCCGGCATTGACCGGACCGCCCACCAGCACGGGGATGCCGAGAACGTCGCCGGGCCTGGTGTACCGGTACGTGACCTGACGGCCCTCTGGCGACACCAGGAAGTTCCGTAGCAGGCCCCGGACGACCAGCGCCGTCTGCGGTTCCGACCTGGGCTGGTAGATCGTGCTACCCGCCGGGTAGTCGGCGCGCTCTCCGCCAGCGCGCAATTCGCTGACTACCTCGGGCGGCAGATCCGCCAGGAAGCTGCGCGCTAGCGCGTCGTCGACCTCACGGTCCGCCATCGTCCACCCCTTGCGGCAAGAGTGCAGGCAAAACGCCGAAACCACGGTGCAAACCCGGCCGCGCACAGACACGCGGTGGCAAAATCATGCTCCAGAAGCGGCCAGCACCGCGAGCCTCGCCGGTGTTGCGCCAGGTTGCCGTGTATTCGATGCTGAGGGTCAGCTGCAGATGATGCGGCACCGCCTGCGTGCTGTCGTCCGTGACGCGACTTCTCGGGCGGCGGGGCTCGCCGCGCACGCAGCCGACCGCGCCGGAGAGAGGAGAGCGGACATGGCCGCTTTGGTGGTCGGTGTGCCGAAGGAGATCAAGGATAAGGAAAGCCGGGTGGCGGTGCAGCCCGACGGCGTCGCCGAGCTGACCTACCACGGCCACGACGTCGTGGTGCAGGCCAGCGCGGGATCCGGCAGCGGGTTTCCCGACGACGAGTACGTCGCGGCCGGCGCCCGGGTGGTCGGCACCGCGGCGGAGGTATTCGGCGCCGCGGACCTGATCGCCAAGGTCAAAGAGCCCGTCCCGGACGAATACGAGCGGTTCCGGTCTGGCCAGCAGCTGTTCACCTACCTGCACCTGGCCGCCGACCGGCAGCTCACCGAGTTTCTCCTCGACCGGCGCATCGACTCGATCGCCTACGAGACGGTGCAGACGCCTGACGGGCGGCTGCCGCTGCTGACGCCGATGAGTGAAGTCGCCGGGCGGATGTCGGTGCAGGCCGCGGCGCACCACCTGGAGAGCACCTCCGGCGGGGCCGGCCTGCTGCTGGGCGGAGTTCCGGGCACGCCCGCCGCGAAGGTGACCATCATCGGCGGTGGCGTCGCCGGAACCGAGGCCGCCAAGATGGCTCTCGGGCTGCGGGCGATCGTGCGGGTGCTGGACACCAACCCGGCGCGGCTGTCCTACCTCTCCGACGTGTTCGGCGGCCGGCTCGACCTGGTCGTCCCGAACCGGGCCCGGACCGCGGCGTACGTGGCCGACTCCGACGTGGTGATCGGCGCGGTGCTGGTCGCCGGGGCGAAGGCGCCGAAGCTGGTGACCCGGGAGATGATCGCGAGCATGCGGCCCCGCAGCGTTGTCGTCGATATCGCCATCGACCAAGGGGGCTGCTTCGAGACCAGCCGCCCGACCACGCACTCCGAGCCGACCTACATCGAGGAGGGCGTCGTGCACTACTGCGTCGCCAACATCCCGGCCGCGGTCGCCCGCACCTCGACCCTCGCCCTGACCAGCGTCACCATGCCCTACTTGCTCCGCGTCGCAGCCAACGGGGTGACCGCCGCGGCCGCGGCCGACCCGGCCCTGGCGAAGGGGCTGAGCACGCTCGGCGGCAAGCTGGTCTCCCGCCCCGTCGCCGAGGCGCACGGCCTGCCCTATCAGGACCCGGTCACGCTGCTCCCCGCGCCTGCCAGGTGAATGCCGAGCCCCGGCCACGTGGTCACCGGGCGCGGGGACAGGATGGCTGGATGGAGACGCAGGGGTTCGCCGACGGGCGGTTCGGCCCGGTGCGTCAGTGTTTCGCCGAGATCATCGCCGCGCAGCCGGGCACTGGCGCGGCGTTCGCCGCGTGGTGCGATGGCCGCCTGGTGGTTGACCTGTGCGGCGGTTATGCCGACCTGGGACGGCGCCGGCGGTGGGACGCGGACAGCCTGGTCCAGCCGTATTCGGTCAGCAAGCCGTTCGCAGCGACGTGCGCGCTGCGGCTGGTCGAGGCCGGGCGGCTCGACCTGGATGCGCCGGTGCAGCGGTACTGGCCTGGGTTTCGCGCCCCGGCGACGGTGCGTCACGTGCTGTCGCATCAGGCTGGGGTGGTGATGCTGGACGAGCCGGTGCCCACCGAGGCCTTCTACGACTGGGACTGGCTGTGTGCGCTGCTGGCGGCGCAGCAGCCGGCCTGGCCGCCCGGGACCGGGCACGGTGAATCGCCGCTGTTCTACGGGCACCTGGTCGGGGAGCTGGTCCGCCGGGTCGACGGGCGCGGCCTGGGCCGGTTCTTGCGTGAGGAGATCTGCGGGCCGGCCGGACTGGATTTCGCCTTCGGCCTGAGCCCGTCACAGCAGGGCCGGGCGGTGGACCTGACCGGCCTGGACGACGCGTTCCGCGGGGGCAGCGCGGCCGGCCGCCCGGATCTGTACCGGCTGGCCATCACCAACCCGCCCGGCGCGCTGGACGGCTCGGTGGTCAACAGCGCTGCCTGGCGGGCCGCGGAGATCCCCGCCGTCAACGGCCACGGAACCGCGGCCGCGGTGGCCGGCTTCTACCATGCCCTGGCGACGGGCGGCCTGCTCAGCCCGGGGATGCTCGCCGAGGCGGTCACCCCGCAGTGCGCCGGGCCGGACCTGGTGTTCGGCGGCGACAACGCGTGGGGGCTGGGCTTCGGGATCAGCGACGACGGCTACGGCATGGGCGGGCTGGGCGGAAGTTACGGGGGCTCGTGCACGGCCGGCGGCTACACCGTCGGCTTCGTGACCGGCAGCGCCGGTAGCCACGACCGGGTCGACAAGCTGGAAAACACGCTGCGGGAATGCCTGGGGCTGGCGCCCATCCCAGCCGCCGGCGACCCGCCTCCGGGCATCTGAGGTGATGCCGTCCCGCAGCTGCGGCCGGGGCCCGGAACCGCGGTTACTGGCCCGGCGGGTTCAGCGCCATAACCACATCATGCCCGGTCTCGCGCGCCGGCCCGGGGGGTGGCGGCCTGGCCGGCCGGCCGCCTGACGGCGTTCGGTGTGCCCGCCGCCAGCAGCGCCGGGCGGCTCGTCTCCCCGTACCTGCAGACACTGGCCCAGCTCGCCGGCCTCCCAGGCAACCCCCGCCGAGCTCCGCCGCCCGGCGTCGTACGTCCACGACTCGGCGGGCGCCCATGGTCCCGGTCGAAGGTGACCTCCGTCCCTGGCCGCCGGCCGGCGGCGAGACCAGCGTGGGCCCACCTGGACGACATCTGGCGGTGATAGCCATGATCGAGGTCACTGCGGCGACTCTGGCCGCCCATCCCTTCCTGCACGGCATGCCCCCGGAGCACCTAGCCATGCTCGCCCAGGCCGCCTCGGACGCCACATTCCCGGCCGGGCACCGGTTCTTTGAAGACGGAGGCCACGCCACCTGCTTCTGGCTGGTCCAGTCCGGCCACGTAACTGTGGACGTCGATGTTCCCGGCCAGGGCCGGGTCCCGATCGGCACCATCGGCATGGGTGAGCTGATGGGCTGGTCGTGGCTGTTTCCGCCGTTCATGTGGGCTTTCGGCGCCGTGGCCGCCAGCCCGGTGGAAAACCTTCGAATTCGACGTGCGAGCGGTACGGGCCCAGCGTGCCTCCGACCCGGCGCTCGGTTACGAGGTGACCCGGCGAGTCGCGGAAGTGCTCACCCAGCGCCTGAAGTCCACGAGGAGCAGACTGATCACCGTCTCTATGCAGCCAGCAGGGATGCGCTGAGGAAGCCCGCCCGCGGATCAGCGGGCCAGGTTCGCGGGATGTCTTTCCTGCCCGGCGGTGATGGCCGCAGGCCGCAGGCGCGTCTTCAGTCCGGCGACATGGCCGGGTCGGCGTCTTCGTTCTCCTCGGTCTTCTCAGCCCGTCGCAGTTCCCGGACGCTGTAGGCCATGGTCGCCAGCACGGTCACGCCCCCGATGGCAACGCCCACGCCCGTTCCCACGCCGGGCAATGGCAGCAGGTCGGTGAATACCAGCACCACGCCGAGGCCGATGGCGCCGATGCCGAACAGGACGGCGGAGGCGGTGGCCACGCGACTGGCCGCCGCCTTGAGGGCTGCCGAACGGGCGTGGGCCTGCACGGTGGCAAGATGGCGTCTGGCCCATCGGTACTCGATGGCGAACACGGCCAGCGCCAGCGCTATGACCAGCAGGCCAGGTCCTGGCGCCACCAAGAGCACCAGGCCGACGGCGAGGATCACCGTGCCCACGACGGTGATCGCGATCCGGCGGAGCAGCCTAACCAGGTCCTTCACGTCTGCAAGCATGCCAGCCTGCTGAGGATGATCTGGCCTCCGGGGTAGCCCGGCCACGGCCAGGACGACGGCCTGTCAGCTACGCAATCGAAATCGGTGACCTGCCCGTCAGCGTCAGCTCCGAAACCGTTTGTTCCGCCAGGCCATGAGGCCCTTGACGATGACAGCACGGCCCGATGGCGACGTCCTCGCTCGGGCCGATGAGCCGGTAAGTAGGCTGGCGGCATGCGCGTAGTTATCGCGGGCGGGCACGGCAAGATCGCGCTTCTGCTGGAGCGCCTCCTGGCTGAGCGCGGCGACCAGGCCGTAGGGCTGATCAGGAATCCGGCCCAGAACGCCGATGTGCAGAAGGCCGGCGCCGAAGCCGTCGTCTGTGACCTGGAGGCGGCTTCGGTCGATGATGTCGTGGTACTGCTGTCCGGGGCTGACGCTGTGGTGTTCGCGGCCGGCGCTGGTCCGGGCAGTGGCGTCCCGCGCAAGGACTCCGTCGACCGGGCCTCCTCCGTGCTGATGGCCGACGCCGCCGAGCGGGCCGGGGTCCGCAGATTCGTGCAGATCTCCTCGATGGGAGCCGGCCAGCCGCCGCGATCCGGAACCGATGAGGTCTGGGCGGCCTATATTGCGGCGAAGACTGCCGCCGAGGCGGATCTGCACGCTCGGGACCTGGACTGGACCATCGTGCGCCCGGGCGGCCTCACCGACGCGCCTGCCACCGGCAGGATCCGGCTCGCACCCCCGCCGGTCCCCCGGGGCACGATCCCGCGCGCCGACGTCGCCGCGGTCATTGTCGCCCTGCTCGACAACCCGGGTACCCGGCACCAGACGCTCGAGCTGGTCAGCGGGGACAGCCCGGTCGCCGCGGCCGTGCACAGCATTTCTTGATCATGGCGCCGTTATCGCCTCGTGAGGAGCCGAGTCGGCATCAGGAGTCACGTCAGCACGCGGGAGACTCCACGGCACCACAGACACCGCCGTACCCCGTCCCGATCCACCCTGGAAGGCCGGGCGCCAGCCGGAGATCATGGGGCCGCAGTCATCGCGTTCCGGTCGCCGAGCGCGGACGCGTGGTTTAGCCTGCTGTGACTATGGCCGGCCTAGCTGGTTCCGGTAACCCGGCGTGCGGGCACCCCGTGCAGCCGGGATCTTGGTTCTGCCCGGTCTGCGGACAGCCGGTTATCGGCAGCACATCGCCCTCCCAGCCGTCGACGGCGCCGTTGCCAGCGGTCTCGGCCGCGCCGGAGTCCACGTTGCCGCCGCCGTTGTCTCCCTTGGCCGCTCCGCTGCCGGAAGCGGAGCCCGCGCCCTGGGAGTCCTGGTATGCGCCTCGGCGTCCGCCGTCCCCGCCCTCAGGCCCGCAGCCATGGCCGGGGCCGCCTCCGCCCGCCGGCCCGGATGCGACGCGGGTGGATGCCCCGGGTCCGGTGTCGCCTGGCGACCTGCCCACGGAACTGCTCGCCGACCTGCGACTGGCACCTGCCCCGGGCGGCCCGCAGCGGTCCCGCGGCCCGCAGCGGTCGCGCGGTCCGCAGTGGTCCCGCGGCCCGCGGCGTTCCCGCGGCCCGCTGGTCCCGGTGATCGTGGCCGCCGCGCTCGTCGCGATCGTGGCCGGGTTCGTCATCTTCCGGGCCCACTCGGGTACCGCCGCGACGGGCAGCACGCCGTCCACCTCGTCGCAGGACGCGCGGCGGCAGGCGGCGGTGCGGCTGTCCGGGCTGCTGGCGCAGAGCGTCACCGACCGCGCCGCCGTCATCGATGCGGTCGCGGACGTGCGCGGCTGCGGCCCGTCCCTGGGCCAGGACGCGCGAACCCTCGCCAAGGCGGCCAGCTCCCGGCAGCGTCTGCTGGCCCGGCTCGGCAGCATGCCCGGCCGTTCCCTGCTGCCCGCCGCGATGCTGGACGACCTGACCGGCGCCTGGCAGGCGTCGGCCCAGGTGGACACCGATCTTGCCCGGTGGGCGGACGACAATATCGCCCGCGGCTGCCACCACGGCAGCCGAACCGACGCCGGCCTGCGGGCCTCCTACGCACCGGAGCGCCAGGCGACCGCCGACAAGCTGGCGTTCGCCCGCCTCTGGAACCCGGTCGCCAGGCACTACGGCCTCGCCACCTACCAGCGGAACCAGTTCTAAGCGGCCCGGTACGTTCCGCGCGGCCGAAGAACCTCCGGTCGGCCCACCGCATGCCGGAGAACCGTTATGTATTTTACGGAGGCGATGATCGCCTGCGAGGCTTTGGACAGCACCGAGGGGAGGGCCTCCCATGACGTCGGGAGTAGCGGATACACCGAGGTCGGGACAGCCGCCTGCGGCCGGCGAGCTCGCCTGGCACACGCTCGGCGCCGATCAGGTCCTCCATTCCGAAGGGGTGGACGCGCAGCGCGGTCTCAGCTCGGCCGAGGCGGCCACGCGGGCCCGGCGGTTCGGCCCGAACGAGTTCGCCGCCGGCCGGACCGAGTCCCGCTGGCACGCATTCGTCCGCCAGTACCGCGACCCGATGCAGCTCGTGCTGGTCGCGGCCGGCATCGGCAGCCTGTACCCGCTCAAGCAGCTCGGCACGGGCATCCTGCTGATCCTGCTGACGCTGTTCAACGCGGTCGAGGGCCTGCATCAGGAGGGAAAGGCCACCGCGGCCGTCTCCGCGCTGCAGAAGATGGTGATCATCAAGGCCACGGTGAGGCGGGACGGCCAGCTGACGGAGATCCCCGCCGAGCAGCTGGTTCCGGGTGACATCGTCGCGATCCAGGCGGGCGATATCGTGCCCGCGGACGGGCGGCTGCTGACCGCGGCCACGCTGGAAGTCGACGAATCCGCGCTGACGGGGGAGAGCCTGCCGGTCGCCAAGGGCACCGAGCCGGTGGCGGGCGCCGACACGGCGCTGGGCGACCGGACCGACATGGTGTACATGAACACCAACGTCACGCGGGGCGCGGGCGAGTTCGTCGTCACCGCGACCGGGATGACCACCGAGGTCGGCCAGATCTCCGGGATGCTGCAGGAAGAGCAGGCGGTCAAGACCCCGCTCACCCGCCAGATGGACCGGCTGACGGGACAGATCCTGGTGATCGCGGGCATCGCGCTGATCACGTCGATGGCGCTGAACCTGGCCCGGGGCGAGACGTTCATCGCCGTCTTCAACGCCGCCGTCGCCTTCGCCATCGCGGCGATCCCGGTGGGCCTGCCGACGGTGGTCACGACCATCCTGGCCTGGGGGACCGAGCAGCTCGCCAAGGCCGGCGCGATCATGAAGCGGC
>Ga0335085_10012182_pt1 | contig 12690 bp, 10 predicted proteins | sample Lox_Sample_45_FD_206712 | JGI IMG/M metagenome (GOLD analysis project Ga0335085, IMG submission 206712) | Soil microbial communities from Loxahatchee National Wildlife Refuge, Florida, United States - Lox_Sample_4.5 | ecosystem: Environmental > Terrestrial > Soil > Wetlands | place: USA...
CCGATCCCGGCGTCACCCAGGAGCGTCACGAGGAGGCAGCGTCGCTCCTTGGTGATCCGCGCCATCGAGTGGCGCAGCTCGGCGAGCTCGTCGACGCGGCCGACGAGAGTCGTGTCGTGGCGGCGGGCGCTGGACGAGGCAGCGGGCCCGACCGCCGTGACGCGCACGAAGCCGTCGTCCGCGATGCCCGCGGAGGCCGGCTCGAGGCGCGCCACGCCTGCGAGCAGAGACTGCGCGATCGGCCCGACCACGATCTCGTCCGGTGCGGCGGTTGCCGCCGCTCGCTCGGCGGCGAAGATGACGTTCCCGCTCACCGACAGGTCGCCGGAGGGGTCGCGGCCGACCACCGCGACGCCGGCCTCGATTCCCGCCCGCAGCCGCAACCGCACGGCGGGGGCCGATCCGAGGCTCACGTCCACCTGCGCCAGGGCCGCGGCAGCCTCCAGCGAAGCCCGCGCCGCCCGGAGCGCGTCGTCTTCGTGCGCGGTCGCGGCACCGAAGACGGTGATCGCGCGGCCCCCCGCAACGCGGTAGACGAGGCCGTGATGCCGGACGACGCAGCCTCTGACGACCTCGAAGGCACGCTCGGTCAGGCGCGCCGCCAGCTCGGGATCGAGTGCGCCCGCTTCGCCGACCTCCGTGACCACGTCGCTCACGGCGACGGCAACCGTCTTGCGCCGTTCCGACCGTTCCAACTCGACCGCGGCGCCTCCGTCCGCCGCCGCGAGTCGCGCGGGCGCCGGCTGCGGCGAGGGGAGATCGAGTCCGGCGTCGTGGCGCAGGATCCCCTGCTCGAGGCGCTGCAGCGGTCGGCTCGGCTCGATGCCGAGCTCCTCGACGAGGGTCTCGCGCGCGAGCCGGAACGCTTCCAGCGCGTCTGCCTGTCGGCCCGAGCGATAGAGCGCGAGCATCAAATGACCCCGCAGCGACTCGCGATAGGGATGCTCGGTGATCAGGCTCTCCAGCTGCGGCACCAGGCCGGTGTGACGGCCGAGCGACAGCTCAACGGCGATCAGATCCTCGTAGGCGGCGAGCCGCAACTCCTCCAGCCCCGCCACGCTTGCCCGCGCCGAGCCCTGCAGCGGCAATCCGGACAAGCACGGCCCTCGCCAGACTGCCAACCCCGCCCGAAGCCGGTCTGCCGCGGTCTCGAACTCGTCTGCCAGTACGGCCTCCCGCCCCTGCACCAGCAGCGACTCGAAGCGGTCGAGGTCGAGCTGCTCCTGTCGGAGCATCGCGGCGTAGCCGGGCGGTCGCGTCTGCAGCAGCCGGTCTGCGCCGCTCGCTCCCGGCTCGAGGATCTTGCGCAGCTGCGATACGTACACCTGCAGCGTGTTCGTCGCCGTCTCAGGGGGCGCGTCGCCCCAGAGCTCGTCGATCAGGCGCTCGACCGCGACGACCTTGTTCGCGTTCAGCAGGAGCGCTGCCAACAGGGACTGCTGCCTTGCGCCGCCGAGCGCAAGGGGCCGGCCGCCCCGTCGCACCTCGAGCGGGCCCAAGATCAGAAACTCGAGGCTGTCTACTGCCACGGCGACACTCCGCGCTTGAGCCTGATCGGGACCTCCGCTTCCGTCAAGCGGCAAACACGGGCATTAGAGCGGCTTCGACGTGCTCCGTGTGCCGCTCGGTGGTGCGAGGCGGCTCGCGGAACGGCCTAATGCTGCTCGAGCGTGCTGGGGAGGAGGCCAGCAAGCCTCCCCATTGCGAGCGCGCCGTCGAAGGCTGCCACGCAGTCTCGACAGAAGTCGGTTCCGGCCCCGAGTCGGATCTCGGCGGAGGCGTGTTCGATGCTCATCGAGTCTCGGTAGACGCGGCGGGTGAGCATCGCGTCCAGTGAGTCTGCGACGTGGATGATCCGTGCCGGGAGCGGGATCTGCTCGCCCTGGAGGCCGTCAGGGTAGCCGCACCCGTCAACGCGCTCGTGATGGTGGCGGATGGCGGGGACGACGTCGGCGAGGTAGCCGAGCCGCTCGATGATCCGCGCGCCCTGCTCCGGGTGGGAGCGCATGACGATCCATTCGCTCTGGTCGAGGCGCCCGTTCTTGAGGAGCACGCTGTCGGGGACGGCGATCTTGCCGATGTCGTGCAGAAGCGCTGCCTGTGCGACGATCTCGAGGGTCTGCGTGTCGAGCGCGAGCTGCTCGGCGAGCACGATCGAGATCTCGCGGACACGGCGTGAATGGCCGGCGGTATAGGCATCGCGAGCATCGACGGTCGCCGAGAGCGCCTCCAGGGCGGCCGTTGAGCGGGCGATCACCAGCTCGGTCGTCTCGGCGAGCTGGTGGTTTTGCTCCTGGATCGTCTCCGACGCGCGCTCGAGTTGGTGTGCGCTTCTCTGTGCGAGGTAGATCAGAAGCAGGGGCGCCGCCGTGACCGCAGCCGGAGCCAGGCCGCGCACGGCAAGAAGCGCGAGCGGGATGCCCATCAGCGCCAGCACCACCTCGAGCGCCATGTCGTCGAGGCGGAGCAACCCGGTCTCTGCCGTCTTCATCTGGCGGGCAGCCCTGAGCATCATGAGCAGCAGCATCCGGTTGACCGCCACGAACGCGACGGCTGCGGCTGCCCCGGCGACTGCCGGCGCGAGCCCGCTCTGCTCGAGGGAGCGGAAGAGCAAGCCGGCCGTGGTCGCCGCCAGGACGTAGTTGGCGATGTTGAACGGCTGGATGTACCAGGCGTAGCGCTGTCGCAGCCACTCGGCCAGGTGTTGCAGGACGCACATCAGCACCAGCTGCTGCGGCGAAAGCAGCATGACGCCGGCGAGGACGAACATGATCGCCGGATGGAAGACCCGGTTCCGGCTCAGGCGAACCGAACCCAGTTGCGCCACCGAGCTCGCGACCGACAACGCTGCAAACCTGGGCCAATCCGCGCCGTGAGCCGAGGCGGAGCCGAGCGCGAGTCCGGTGAGCCCAGCAGCCGGGAGTACCGTCGCCGCCCAGAGCAGCGAGGCTGCGCGAGGCAGAGCGCGCTCCACCCGGGCTGCGACGAGCGAACCGGCGACGCGGGGGCCGAGCGGGAGAGCCGCCTCTGTCATCCCGCGAGCGCCTCCCGGTGGCCGATGGCAGGCCGGTCTGCCGCGACCGTCGCGCCGTCAGCCACGGCGGCGCGACCTCGCAGGCCAGTCGCTGTTCTGCGAATCAGGGGCCCGAGACGGCACGACGGCGCCGCCGGCATGGCGACCACCACAAACCGCCTGACGTACCCGGTGACGAGCAGCATTCAGCACCTCAGCCGCAGAGGACCTAGAGAGCCACACCGTGATGCCCACAGAACCGACCTGCCTCCCCCGAAGGGAGGAGCCGCCGGAGAATCACCTGAGCGAGTGACTGCGGCCGGTTCAGACCCCACTTGTCGCGACCGCGCTCGGTCGTCGAGGTGGCCGCAGCGCCAGGAAGACAGCCGCGACGGTTCCGAGCGCGATCAACACGTCGCCGATCGAGAAGACGTTGCCGAGCGGGATCCACGACGGGACCGCCCAACGATCGATGAGCCAACCGACGTGCGCGTGTGCGGTGGTGATGCTGTTGTTCCGCAGGCGGTAGGCAAGTCCCGCCGCCTGGACTGCCTTCGGATCCGCCGGCATGAGGCCACCGTTTGCCACGACTGCGACGAGGTTGCAGAGCAAGCCGGCGACGACGACGGGCACGCCCCGGATGCGGAGGTTTGCGCCCGCGAAGCCGACCAGCAGGCCGTACGAGACGAGCCAGAGCCCGCGCGCGGCGCTCTCGGGCGTGCTCCAGGGGAGCAGGCCCGAGGGGAAGGCGACGATCTGGAGCAGCACCGCGGCGTAGACGAGCCAGACTCCTCGCAGGCGGAGGTTTCCGAGCCTCCCGGGCCGCCCTCCGAATGGGAGCGAGAGCACGACCCCCAGCAGGACCGACTCCGCCAGGACCATCAGACGCGTTCCATCGTCAATACCAGCGCGCGCCCGCGCCGCTCGCGACGGCGAGCGAGATGAAAGCACCCAGAGAGACGACGAGGCGGATAAGACGTCCGTTCGAGCTGTTCACCGCAGACCTCCTCTAGTGGAACCGCAGAAAGGCATCAGCTCGTGACGATCACGAGGCTGTTGTCTCTTAGGGCGACTCCCACGGTGACGCATCCCCACGAGGGGGGATTGAGGGGAGATCGGAGGTCGCGGCCGGGCGCGTTCGGGATCGTGACCCGAGGCTCACAGGCCGGTTGTGGCTTCGACCCGGCCCTCCTCGACGGCGCGTTGCAGGGCTCGGTAGTCCTCGTCGTTCTGGTCTGCGTAGGCTTCGGCGAACTCGGCGATTGCGCGGTCGAAGACGTCCGATCTGCCGAGGTAGGAGGCGATCGCCACGCGGTCGCCGGAGCGGGCGTGTGCGCGGGCGAGCGTCCATCCGCATGCCTTCCCGTATGCCGCTGCGCCCGTCGGCACCGCTGCTTCGAAGGTGAATGATCCCTTCCAGTCCTTCAGCTGACGGATGTAGAAGTCGCGCTCAGCGCCGTCGAGTCCGGCGCTCACGTGCTGCCAGCCGAGGAAGATGTCGCTCACTGCCTGCATCAGGCGTTGGCCGGCGACGACCCGCTGGCCGCAGTTTCCGTATTCGCTCTTGCCGACGAACCGCTCGAGCACGGACGGTTGCGCCTCTTTGATCTGCAGGAACAGCGGATCCTGGCCGTCCGCGCCGAGGAGCAACGCGATCCAGGCGCGGGTGCCGACGCTCCCGACGCCGACGACCTTGCGGGCGAGGTCGACGAACCTGAACTCTTCGAGCAAGTGGCGACGGTCGGTCTCGAGCGTTCTGCGGTACGAGCGGATGAGGTTGCGCATCTGCTGCTCGAACGTGTCCCGCTCGATCTGTGTGGGAAGGAGCTCGTCGATCGGCACGATCAGGGGCGGGTCGCTGATGATGCGCGGCTCGCCGTCGACCTCGTGAGTCAGTTTCTCGTAGGCCTGCATGCTGTCCCTGGTGCGCGACTTCTCGATGACGGCTTGCGCCTTCTTCAGCCGCTTCGGGTCGACGCCGGCGGTGAACTCGGCGACCGCCTGCTCGACGGATAGGTGCGCGTACCAGACCTCGAGGGTGCGCATCTGCGCGAAGCTGAGCATCGCCTCGCGGTAGGCCCGGACGGTGGCGAGCGCGACCGTGCGGCGCTCGCTGTCGCTGAACCCGTTCTCGCGGCCGCCGATCGCGAAGCTGGCGGCCAGCCGTTTCACGTCCCACTCCCACGGGCCCGGGGCGGTCTCGTCGAAGTCGTTGATGTCGAAGACGAGTTGTCGCTCGGGAGAGCCGAACACGCCGAAGTTCGAGAGGTGCGCGTCGCCGCAGGCCTGGACGCGAACGCCGGACGCGGGTGTTCGTGCGAGATCGGCCGCCATGATCAGTGCGCCGCCGCGGTAGAACGCGAACGGCGACGAGAGCATGCGGCCGTAGCGGATCGGGACGAGCTCGGGAACGCGCGAGACAGCCTGCTCTTCGAGCAGCGCGACCGGATCACGAGGCTCGGGGAAGCCGATCTGTGCGTGCGCCGACCGCGGCACGGTCGCCCGGGCGGCTTTCCCGCGCGCGATCCTCTCGGCTCGTGTGAGGTGGTGAACCGGCTTCGGCCGAACTGCGGTTACCTGCTCCTGGCTCGCGCTCATCTGCTCGCGCCCCTTTCGTTCCGGTTCCGGTTCTGCCGTCCTCGCCGCCTCGCAGGCCGTCTGCCCACGACGGCACGGACCGGCGGATCGAGCATAACCCGCCGCGAGGCGTCGCCCGAGCATCCTCTCTGCTCATGGCCGACCAGCTGCGCCTAAGATCCGGCTGCCGGCCGTTTCGGGCGCAAAAGGAGTCGACGACGGAGTTCCGCATCCTCGGTCCGGTCGAGGTGGTGGCTGACGATGGCGCCGTCGCGCTCGGCGCCCCGAAGCAGCGCGCCGTGCTCACCGTGCTGCTGCTCTGGCGGAACCGCCTCGTCCCGCGCGAGCAGCTCGTCGACGCCGTCTGGGCGGAGCGGGCGCCCCAGGCGGCGGTGCGCTCGCTTCAGGTGTACGTCCACGGTCTGCGGCGCGTGCTCGGCAGCGGGCGGATCGACACCCGCGGCACCGGCTACCGACTCCGGGTCGAGCCGGGCGAGCTCGACCTCGAGCGGTTCGAGACGCTTGTCGCGCAGGCGCGGCTTTCGCTTGCGGCCGGAGAGCCCGCGCAGGCTTCCGAGCGGGTCCGCGCCGCGCTCGCCCTCTGGCGGGGGGCGCCGCTCGCCGACCTGGGCGAGGAGCCGGCCGCCGAGCTGAACCGCTCGTCGTTGGAGGAGCAGCGCGTCGCGGCTCTCGAGGTGCGGGGCGACGCCGAGCTCGAATGCGGCCGGCACGCCGAGCTCGTGCCCGAGCTCGAAGCGCTCGTCGGCGAGCATCCGTTCCGCGAGCGATTCCGGGAGCAGCTCGTGCTCGCGCTCTACCGCGGCGGTCGCCAGACGGCGGCGCTCGAAGCGTACCGGGACGCCTGCAGGACGCTCCGCGAGGTCGGGCTCGAGCCGGGGCCGGAGCTGCAGAGGCTCGAACGCGCGATCCTGCTTCACGATCCCGGGATCGCCGCGCCGGAGGCGCCCGGGCGGCCGCGCGTCGCGCTTCCGCTGCCTGCGACACCGCTGCTCGGGCGAGGGCTCGACCTCGTCTCGGTTCTGGCGCTCCTGCGGGAGGAGGCCCGCCTCGTCACGCTCACCGGCACCGGAGGGACCGGCAAGACGCGGCTCGCGCTCGCGGTCGCGCACGAGCTCGCGCCCGAGGTCCCGGGCGGCGCCACCTTCGTCGATCTCGCGCCGGTTCAGGACGCGTCCCTGCTCGGGCCTGCGATCGCGGAGGCGCTTGGAGTGCACGAGGGAGAGCGGTCGCCCCTCGAGGCGATCGCGGAGCGGCTCGGCGGATCCCGCCACCTGCTCTTGCTCGACAACCTCGAGCGGGTGCTGGACGGGGCGCCCTTCGTGTCCGCGCTGCTCGCGCGTGCCCCGGAGCTCGTCGTCCTCGCGACGAGCCGTGCCCCGCTGCGGCTGCAGGGCGAGCTCGAGTACCCCGTCCCGCCGCTCGAGCTGCCGGATCCCTCGGCCGAGTTCGAGCACCTGGCGGCGAACGACGCCGTGCGGCTCTTCGTGCAGCGGGCGCAGGCTGTGTCGCGCGACTTCCGGCTCACGGACGCGAACGCGCGCAGCGTCGCGACGGTCTGCACGCGGCTCGACGGGCTGCCGCTCGCGATCGAGCTGGCGGCGGCGCGGACGCGGCTCCTCGCGCCCGAGGAGATCGCGGCGCGGATCGGGCAGGCGCTCGACCTGCTCGTCGGCGGCGCACGGGATGCTGCGCCGCGCCACCAGACGCTCCGCGCCGCGCTCGACTGGAGCTACGAGGCGCTGCCGCCGGAGGCAGGGGAGCTCCTTGCCCGGCTCAGCGTGTTCGCCGGCGGCGGCACGCTCGACGCGGTGGAGGCGGTCTGCGGCGCGGGCTCGCTCGATCCGCTCGCGGCTCTCGTCGAGAGCAGCCTCGTGCTGCGCACCGGTGACAGCGGCGGGCGGTTCACGATGCTGGACACGATCCGTGCTTACGCGCAGGAGGTACTCGCCCGCTCCGCCCTGGAGGACGAGGTGCGGCGGCTCCACTGCCTGCACTACCTCTCCCGGGCGGAGGCGGCTGCGGAGGTGATCCGTCACGGGCCCGAAGACGAGGCCCTGTACGAACGCCTCGACCGCGAGCACGACAACTTCCGCGCGGCGCTCGACTGGGCGGTCGAGTCCGGCGAGCTGGAGCTCGAGATCCGGCTGCTCGAGGCGCTCAGCTACTTCTGGGTCGTCCGCGGGCACCTCCGCGAGGGTCGAAGCCGGTTCGAGCACGCGCTCACCGCCACCGAGACCGCGGCGCCGCGGCTGCGCCTGCGCACGCTTCTGCGGGCGCCGTTCGCCTCGTTCCGCCTCGGCGACGTGGAGACGGCGCAGCGCGAGTGGGAGGAGGCGCTCGCGCTCGCGCGCGAGCTCGGCGACGTCGAGGCGATCACCTATTGCACGGCCGATCTCGGCGGCATCGCGGTTGTCCAGCGCGACCTCGATCGCGCCCGGGCTCTCTGCGAGGAGGCGGCGGCGGGCCTCGAGCGCCTCGGCAACCGGGTCCGGCTCGGGCTCGTGAAGTCGAACCTCGCCGTGGTCGCGATCATGCAGGGCGACTTCCGGGCGGCGGTCGAGCATGCCACCGAGGCCGTTGCGCTCCAGGAGGAGACCGGCGAGAGGACGAGCATGACGATCACGCTCCAGAACCTGGCGGAAGCCTTGCTGCGGCTCGGCGAGCTGGAGCAGGCGCGGAGCCAGCTGCTGCGCAGCCTGGAGCTGGCGCAGGCATTCGGCTACCGCGAGGTGATCGCCTACGGCCTGGAAGCCGCGGCGGAGATCGCGGCAGCCGACGGCGACGACAGGCGTGCCCTCGAGCTCCTCGCAGCCTCCGAGGCCGCCTTCGCCGACGTGGGCGCGGCCATACAGCGCGAGGAGGCCGAGCGGGCGGAGCGGCTGCTCGCGCGGCTGGAGCGGTCGCTGGGCCGGGAGGCGATCGACGAGACCCGCTCCCTTGCCCGGGCGGCGAGCGTCGAAGGCGCGCTCGACAACGCGCTCGACCTGCTCGCGGCCGGGGCGCGGAAGGGAACGGTGTAGGAGCCCGCAACGGACGGGTCGGCGAACTCGATCCTGGCGGCCAAGCGCGTGCCAACCAGATCTTAAGCGCCTCCGTTCACGCTTCGTGCGTCGTGATCCGCTCGGGCGCAACACTCGAGAGCCCGGCCGCCGGCCTCCGCCTCGTCTTTCGCAGGACGTCGCTCCAGACCGGCGGTCGTGCCGTGGTCTTCGAGGTGTTCCTGGAGCCGAACGGCCACGTGCTCGCCCTCCACGTGCATCCCCGACAGGAGGAGCGCGTGCAGGTCCTCGCCGGGAGCGTCGGCGCGCATGTGGGTCAGCGCCGGTCGGTCGTCGGTCCGGGCGCGCGGCTGAGCGTCGCCGCCGGTGAGCCTCACCGGCTCTGGAACGCCGGAGACGAAACGGCGCATCTCGTGGTGGAGGTCCGGCCCGCGCTCCGGTTCGAGTCGCTCGTCGAGACCCTGTTCACGCTTGCGGCCGAGCACGGGACGGGTACCCGCGGGGCGCGGGGCCTGCTGCGGTTGGCGGTCGTCGCCGCCGCTCATTTCGACACGATCCGACTGCCGTTCCCACCGGTTGCGGTACAGCGACTCGCGCTCGCGCTCGCCGCACCGGTCGGGCGGACGCTCGGCTACCGCTCCGTCTACGAGCCGGCTCGGCCGGCCGGTGCAGCGTCGTGACGGGGCGGCGCACGTTGATCACGATCGGCGTCGTCCTGCTCACGCTCGCGCTGCTCGGCGTGATGCTCGACGCCGTTCGCCGGCTCCGGCAGCTCGTTCCCGATGCATGAGCGTCCCGACGCGCACCGGACCGTCCATCGACCAGAAGAGGAGGCACGCAATGTCGACCCGATTCGAGCGTTTGTCCACTCTCACCGGAGTTCTCGCGGTGGCGCTCTGGGTGGCCGGCTTGGTCATCGCCCAGGGTCTCTCCAACCCCCCGTCCGACAGCGCCTCGGACGCCCAGGTTCTCGCCTGGGTGCAGGACAAGACGACCTACATCCTCCTCGGCGGCTGGCTGTTCATGATCGGCTGCGCGTGCTTCATCTGGTTCGTCGGCACGCTCCGTGGCCGTCTCGCCGCGGCGGAGGGCGGCACGGGCTCCGTCTCGACGATCGCGTTCGCAGGCGGAGTCACGGCTGCCGTCTTCGCCATGGGGCTTCCCGGAGGCGATTTCGCCGCCGCCGTCAACAAGAGCGACATCAGCGCCTCCACGGCCGGGGCGCTCCACCAGGCCGGCACCATCTTCTTCGCGGTCACGGAGATCTCGGCGATCGTCATGCTCGCCGGCGTCGGCGCGGTCGCCTTGCGCACCCGGGTGCTCCCTCGCTGGTGGGCGGCCGTCGGTCTCGTGCTCGCGATCGTCCTGCTCGTGGGGCCGATCGGCTGGCTCGGCGTGATCTTCGGTCTGCCGGCGTGGACGCTCGTGACCGCCTTGCTGGCGCTGCGTCGAACCCGGGCAGTCGACGCGCCGGCCACCGCTCCCGCGGCGGCGTGATCGGCGATCGACCCGCGGCTCGACGACCGCGTCTGGCAACCGGGAGGTCGCGGGCTCCTGTGCCGCCCCGCTGCACGGAAGGCCCTGGAGCGGGGGCCTTCCGTGCTTTCCGACGAGCTCGGCGGCTCGCGTCTACTGGGGTGGGCCGCTTGCGAGGGTGACGGTCGCCACGCGGCTCGTCCCGGCCTGGTCGCTGTAGGTGACGGCGATCGTGGTGCCGGGCTTCCGCGCGAGGATGAGCGAGGTGATCTCCGAGGCGGAGGAGACGCTCTGGCCGTCGACGGCGGTGATCACGTCGCCTGCCGTCAGCCCGGCCGCGGCGGCGGGGCCGCCTGCAACCGTGCCGGCGATCAGGGCGCCCGTCGTGGGAGCCGAACCGTAGCCGCCGCTGTCGGCCGTGTCGGCGATCTCGACGCCGAGGAAGGCGGTGGGGCCGATGTGGACGGCGCTCGAGGTCTTGCCCGCCTCGATCTGCTCGGCGAGCGTGCGGGCGGTGTTGATCGGGATGGCGTAGGAGTCGCTCACGGCCGCTGCCTGGAAGGTGGAGCCCGTCGAGGCGGCGGTGTCCATGCCGATGACCTGACCGCTCCTGGCGAGGAGCGGCCCGCCGGAGTCGCCGGGCTGGAGGGCGGCGCTGGTCTCGATCAGTCCGCTCAGCCGCTCGCTGCCGCCCTGGTCGTTGCTGACGGTGATCGCCCTGGCGAGGCCGGTGACCGTGCCGGAGGCGGAGGTGAGCGTGCCCGTGCCGCCGGCGTTGCCGACTGCTTTCACGGCCTGGCCGATCGTCACCTCGGACGAGTCGCCGAGCGAGGCGGTCTTGAGGTTGGAGGCGCCGCTGAGCTCGAGAACGGCCACGTCGGCGGAGACGTCGTAGCCGACGACCTTTGCGGAGTAGTGGTGGCCGGTGCCGGGCACCACGACCTCGACGGAGGTCGCGCCCTCGATCACGTGGTTGTTCGTGAGCACCTCACCGGAGGAGGTGAGCACGATCCCGGTGCCGGCGGCGGTGCCGTCCTGGTAGGCGAGCTTCGTGTCGACGACGACGATGCCGGTTCCGATCGCCGGCTTGCTGCTGCGCGCGAACGCCAGTCCCGCGCCGACGCCGATCGCCGCCAGGCAGACGATCGTGGCGAGCAGCAGACGGGCGTGGAAGCGCCCGAGCAGCTGGCGACTCCGTCGGCCGGCCGTCCGGGCCGCGGCCGCGATGCGGCGCTGGGGAGAGGTGGGGGCTGTCATACGTGGTCCCTTTCGTGTTCGAGTCGTGTACGGACGTTGTGCCTGCCGGAGGTGTGAACGAGCTCAGAGGCCGATAGGAGTTGCCTAAGAAGTGGCGCGCTCGTGCGCTCGAGGGCCGCGGTCGGTTTTGGCGGCGTGGCGTCGCTCGCTTGGGACTGGCTCCACGTCCTCGTCCTTCCCCTCGCGGTCACGGTTGCGCCGCTGTGGCTGCGACACCGTGACCGCCTCGGTCGAGGGCGGCACCTGCTCCTCGGGCTCCTCGTTGCCGCGTTCGCGCTTCTCGTCGTGCTCGGCTACACGCTCGATCTCGCGTGGACCGGCTTCCCGGGCAACACGCTCTGGGACTGGCTCGAGCTTCTCGTCTTGCCGCTCGCGCTCGGCCTGCTGCCGGTCTGGGTGGAGGTCTCGCAGGGTGTCCGGCCGCGCCACCTCGCCTTCGGCGCCGCCGCGGAGGCGAGACCGCGCTCTCGCCGGAGCGCAAGAGCGATCGGCCGCGCGCGCAGAAGGAGGGGGACCGGGGAACCCTGGGTTCCCCCACGCTAGGACTATCCTCACGCAGCGTGGAGGCACTTCTCGTGCTGGCACCGGACACGCTCGTGGAGGGGCGTCCGTTCGCCGCCCCGGCGAAGACGAAAGAGGACGCCGCCGTGATGGCGGCGATGCTGGCCCGAATGCGTGCTTTCGCGCGCGGCTGGAACGAGTCGGAGGCGGGGGGATTCCTGGTGCGCGGGCCGGACGCACGCGGCCTTCGCGCCTGGGTCCGCGTGCCCGACCGCGCGGCGCTTCTGGCGGCCGGCGAGCTGACGGCGATCGGGTTCTTCGGCCAGGCGCGAAAAGAGGTCGACCACGGGCCGATCGACGAGCTCGAGGCCGCGATCGTCGACACGCTCGAGCGTGTGCCGGGCATGTTCAGCTACTACAACCAGGAGCTCCCGCACGGCCGCTACGGCAATCTGATCCTCTGCAGCGGCCCGGACGCGGCGCTGCGCTGGCACACGCACGGACTCCACCGGCGGGCAGTCGAGCTGGCGCCGCGCCATTACCACTCTGCCCGCCTGCACGACGGCGTCGTCGGCTCGCCCCTGCTCGGGAATGCAGACGTGAACGTTCGCCGCACGCGGTACTACGACTTCGACAGCAGCCCGACCTGGCTCGCCGTACGCGGCTAGCCCTTCTTGGTCCCGCGAGCTCTTGACGTAGAAACGCCGATCGAGGAGCGGCCTCCCGCGCGCGGAGGCGAGACCGCGCTCTCGCCGGAGCGCAAGAACGATCGGCCACGCGCGCGCGGAAGGAGGAGGCCCGTGGGGGAACCCTGGGTTCCCCCACGCTAACGTGCGCGGTGACATG
>Ga0335085_10012183_pt1 | contig 12689 bp, 13 predicted proteins | sample Lox_Sample_45_FD_206712 | JGI IMG/M metagenome (GOLD analysis project Ga0335085, IMG submission 206712) | Soil microbial communities from Loxahatchee National Wildlife Refuge, Florida, United States - Lox_Sample_4.5 | ecosystem: Environmental > Terrestrial > Soil > Wetlands | place: USA...
TCACCCTCACCTTTCCGGCATCAGCGGGAGCCGCCGGCGCGAAGGTGGCCTTTTCCGCGAGCGGGGCGTACTCCGCGGGAACGCTCAGCGGGAGCTGGAGTTTCGGTACGCGCGCGATATTTACTTTGCCTTAGGAAGGACGGCAGAGTCCGCCGCGAGCGGATTCCTAGCGTGTCTTCCTTGGACACATTCAGGAGGCCATTATGAACTGGAAAAGGAAGCTTACCCTATCGGCAGCCGCGTTGTTCTTGGCCGCCGCCTGGGCGTCAAGTGCACGCGCTGACTCGATTACCCTGAGCATGCCCACGCCCATGGTGACGGTGGCTCAGGGAACCGTCGCCGTGGAATTCGACGAAACGGCCATGAATTCCTCGACGAGCGACACCCTATACTTGAATGGCGACAGCTCGACCACCAGTTCGCCCCTCGTTACCGTGGACGATTCGGATTTCATAAACAACTGGCCGCTCTCGCTGGCGCCTGGTGCCTCCTTCGGTCCCGCGGCGCTTTTCGTAGTGGATCTCCCTGCCGACCTGGCTCCGGGGACCTACACCGGCACGTTTTCGATCCTCGGCGACACGACCAACACTGGAGGACTGTCGGATCTGGCGGACGTTAACTTCACGATCGACGTGACGAGCGCGGTGGTCACACCGGAGCCGGCCACCTTGCTGCTGCTCGGCTCAGGCTTGGCCGGCCTGGGCCTGGTGCGGAAGAGGACTCCGCTCGCGCGATAACCTTCGGTTCGAAGCGGGGTCACCACTTGCGCCTCGCCACAGACCTCTGTTCATTAGCCTCGCCAGCGGGATGATTCCCTGGGGTAAGGGACGTTTCCGGCGGCTTGCACCCGGTGCTCAGAGGATCAAAATGCGGCGCCCCTCTCGGCACGAAGTCCAAGCTGCCCAATTTCTCCGCTCCCGGGGCATACGACGCTCTGAGCTTCGCGGCCTCATCAGAAAGCTGGCTGGCGCGCCAAGCCTCCACCTGCCTTCGCATCGGCTCGAAGTTCCGCAGCATGCGGTCGATCCCGACCGCCAGGATGTCCACCGGACTCAGGTTTTTGGTGTGCTTGGCGAGCACGGGAGTGAACGCGCCTGCAAATACCGATACCTGCGATTCCTTGGTGGTCTTCGATTCCATGTTCCGCAGCCTTGCACCGATTGCGAGATCGTTGCGCAGTCCGGGGCACAGGGCGGGAAAGTTTGCGCGGCGCGAAGTCTCATTTTGAGATTGTGCGTTTCGGCACGCCAGCGGCGGCTTTCGTTGACTCAAATTGAGATTGGGCCGTAGGCTTGCTCAGTCACTGCGGCGAACTTAGACCGCCGCCCTGACCCGTCGTCCCGCAGTGCCGGGACGGATTCTCGAACATCTGAAACTAGACAGCGCGCAGGCCCCGACCCCTTCATGCGTGCCACTCAACAGGTTCCTTCGGCGGAGGCGTCTCGAAGCGGCGCAGCGCTCCAGCACTTCGTGGTGGAGCTGGCCACGCGCTTCTCCTCCTGCGCCTGGCTGGCGGATCGCATTGATACCTACTGCCGGGCGCTGCGAACCTACTTCGATCCCAGCGCAGTCTATTACTGGGAGCCCGGCGAAGGCGGCGCGCTGGAGCTGGCCGGGTCCGCCGGTCGCGCCGAGCGGGCCACGCCGGCCGTACGCCTTACCCCGGAGTTGAATCCTGCCGCGTTTGAAGTTCTGCGCGACGGCAAAGCCCGGGTGTTTTCCGGTCTGCTGCGCCCGGAAACAGCCAGGGTGTGGGGCTTTCCGGCGCGCTCGGTGCTGGCGGCGCCGGTGGCCTCCAGCGGCGCCGGAGAGCAGGCCGGGCTCGTCGCTCTCTTCCACGAAAGCAACCCGCAATTTTTTACCGAAGAGATGGCCTCCCATGCGGCGGTGATCGCCGCGTTTGCCGGGGCCGCATTTGAGGCCGCGCGGCTGGCAGCCTCCGCGGAGCAGCACCGGCAGCGCTCCGAAAACCTGATGAGCCTGGCGCTGGAGCTGCATCCCTCGATGCGCCTGCCGGATTTTGCGCGGCGGTTCACGCTGCACGCCATGAGCATGCTGCGCGCGCGCGTGGGCACGCTGCTGCTGGCGCGCGGCGCGCGCATGGAAACGGTATTCACGCAGGCGCCGGAGGGCAGCCCGGCCGGCGTTTTGCAGCGCGGGCTGGAGATTGCTCTGTACGGCCTGGCCACGGCGCATCCGGCCAGCGTGATTCCGGGCACGGCGGCGGAACTGGTGGGGCGGGACCTGGCCGGGGCCCTGGGCTGGGAGGACGCGGTGGTGGTGCGGCTGGACACCAGCGCGGGGGAATTGCTGGGGGTGCTGTGCCTGGCGAACCGGGGCCGCGATCTGACGCCCGCGGACCGCAACCTGCTGGCGGCGCTGGCCGGGCACGCCTCCGTCACCATGGAAAATTCCGGCCTGCTCAGCCGGATCGAGCAGTCGCGCAAGCAGTGGATTGAGGTGTTTGACGCCATCACCGACTTCATTGTGGTGCACGACGAACTGCGCAGCCTGGTGCGCATCAATCGATCGCTGGCCGCGTTCATCGGGGCGTCGCCGACGGAATTGATCGGCGTGCAGATGCGCCAACTGGTGCCGTTTCTGGGAGCAGCGGGCGAGGAGGGATGCCCGTTTTGCCGCGGGACGGCGGGCAGCGAGGAAGAGGAGTACATCCACACGCACCAGGACCGCGTGTACCTGATCTCCACTTCCCGGATTCCGGGCACACCCGATGAGGGGGTGCGCACCATTCACGTGCTGAAAGACATCACCGACCGCCGCGAAGCGGAGCGGCGTTACCGCGAGCTCTTCGACAACATCCAGGAAGGATTGTTTTTCGCCACGCCGGAAGGCCGCTTCCTGGAGGTGAACAACGCGCTGGTGCGCATGCTGGGCTACGAAAGCCGGGAGGAGGTGCTGGACACGGACCTGGCGCGCCAGGTGTTCGTGCATCCGGAGGACTGGCGGCGGTTTGCCGATACCATCGAGCGCAGCGGCATCCTGCGGAACTACGAAGTGATGATGCGCCGCAAGGACGCGACGGTCATCCATACCCTGCAAAACATTCTGGCGGTGCGCAACGGGCAGGGGCGGGTGGTGCAATATCGCGGGCTGATGCTGGACGTGACCGAGCAGAAGACCTTTCAAGCGCAACTGCAGCGCGAGCGCGACTTCAACCGCAAAATTCTGAACAACACCGCGAGCATGATCCTGGTGCTGGACACGGCGGGCCTGGTGACCTACGCGAACCGGCGGTGCTTTGAGACCGGCTATACCGAGCCGGATCTGCTGGGGCGTCCGCTGACCCACCTGGTGCCGCAGGCTTCGCGCGGGCGGCTCTCCGAAGCGCTGGAGCACGCCCTGCAAGGGCGACTGCGCGATAATTTTGAAATTCCGGTGCTGCGTCCGGACGGCAAGACCGGACAGTTTTCGGTGAACCTGAGCCCCATGCGCGGGGAACAGGGCACGGTGGACAGCATCGTGGCGGTGATGACGGACATCACCGACGCGGCATCGCTGCAGGCCAAGCTGGTGCACGCGGAAAAAATGGCCACGGTGGGCAACCTGGTTTCCGGCGTGGCCCACGAAGTGAACAACCCGCTCACCGCCATCCTGGGGTTCACAGACCTGCTGCTGGAGAATCCGGAAATTCCCGAAGCCGCGAAAGCGGACCTGCACGTGGTGTTGCAGGAGGCGCAGCGCACCAAAGTGATCGTGCAGAACCTGCTGAGCTTCGCCCGGCAGGCTCCCGCCAAGCGCCAGCCGGTGCAGGTGAACAGCGTGCTGCAGCACACGCTGAAACTGCGCAACTACGATTTCACCAGCCACGGGGTGGAAGTGGCCGAGCGCCTGGATGCCGGCCTGCCGGAAATCCTGGGGGATGCCCACCAGCTTCAGCAGGTGTTCCTGAACATCCTGAACAACGCTTACGACGCGGTACGCGAAACGGGCCGGTCCGCGCGCATCGAGATCGAAACCGCGCGGCGCGGGGAATTCGTGGAGACCAGCATCCGCGACAACGGAACGGGAATTTCGCATCCGGAGCTGATTTTCGATCCTTTCTTCACCACCAAGGAAGTGGGCAAAGGCACCGGCCTGGGACTGAGTATTTGCTACGGGATCGTGCGCGAGCACGGCGGGGACATTCTGTGCCAGAACAATGAAGGCGCGCCGGGCTGCACCTTTCTGGTGCGGCTGCCGCTGGCCGCGCCCCTGGCTGCCTCCGGCAGCGCGGGGGAGGCCACGCCATGACGCGGGCGGCTACAGAGAAATCTCCGCGGCCCGTGCTGCTGATTGAAGACGAACCTGGGGTCACGGCGTTTGTGAGCGCGGTATTGGAGCGGCGCGGCTATTGCGTGACCCGGGCCGATTCCGGCGCTGAGGGCCTGCGGCTGCTGGAAGCCGGCGACTTCACCGGCGTGATCTCCGACATCCGCACTCCCGGAGGGGTGAGCGGCGCAGACGTGCAGACGTGGATCCGGCGGCACCGCCCGGCGCTGGCCGCACGGCTGGTGTTTATCACCGGGGATGTGGCCAACGCGGAGACGCTGGCGCTATTGCGCCACACCGGCGCTCCGTGCGTGGAGAAGCCCTTTCGAGCGCGACAACTGCTCGAAGTGGTGGAACAAACCTTTGGAGCCCCATGAAGGACGACCTGCGAATTCGCTTCCTGATCGTGGATGACGAGCAGAGCATCCGCAAACTGTGCATGACCATCGGCGGGTCGCTGGGGTTCCATTGCACGGAGGCGGAGAGCGGGGAGGCGGCGGTGGAACGGCTGGAGGCGGAGGCCCCGGACATCGTGATGGCGGACCTCAAACTGCCGCAAATGTCCGGCATCGATCTGCTGCGGCACGTGAAGGCGGCGCTGCCGCGCACCGAGGTGGCCATCATGACCGGCCACGGGTCCGTGGAGTCCGCGGTGACGGCGATGAAGCTGGGCGCCTACGATTACATTGAAAAGCCATTTCGCGTGGAGGCCCTGCGCCTCTTCCTGCAGCGCATGGCGGAGAAGGTGCGACTGGTGGCGGAAAACCAGTTCCTGCGCGAGCGCGTGAACGCGCAGGAAGAGTTCAGCGGCATCGTGGGCACGTCTGCGAAGATTCAAGACGTGCTGCGGGTGGCCGCGCGCTTGCGGGATACGCGCACCCCGGTGCTGATCACCGGCGAGAGCGGCACGGGAAAAGAGCTGGTGGCCCGGGCCATCCACTACGGCGGGCCGCTGGGCAAAATGCCGTTCATCGCCGTGGACTGCGGCTCGCTGGTTCCGACGCTGATGGAAAGCGAATTATTCGGCTACGAGAAGGGCGCGTTTACCGGCGCCATGAAGTCCAAGCCGGGCTTGTTCCAGGCGGCCGACGGGGGCACCATTTTTCTGGACGAGATCGGGGAGCTGCCGCTGGAAATGCAGGCCAAACTGCTTCGCGTTTTGCAGGAGAAGGAGGTGCGGCCGGTGGGCAGCAACGAAAAGGTGCAGGTGGACGTGCGCATCATCGCGGCCACCAACCGGGACCTGGAAAACGCGTACCGCGCCGGCGTGTTCCGCAAAGACCTGTACTTCCGGCTGAACGTGGTGACGGTGCACATGCCCGCCCTGCGCGAGCGGAAATCCGACATCCCCATGCTGGTGCATTACTTCCTGGACCGCTACGCGCCGGGCGAAAACATCCATGTGGCTTCGGAGGCCATGAAGGCGTTTTTGGAGTACGACTGGCCGGGGAATATCCGCGAGCTGGAGAATTGCATCGCGCGCGCGATCGTCCTGGGAGACAAGAAAACGGTGCAGGCCACGGACCTGCCTCCGGCCATCTGTGAAGCGGTGGGCGCCCCGGCGCCGGCAGCCGCGGCAGCCGCGGCGGCCGCCGCGCATGAGTCCGGCTCATCCCAACTGCAGGACCTGGAATACCAGACCATTCTGCGCGTTTACCGGGAAGCCGGCGGCGACAAGACGCTGGTGGGGAAAAAGCTGGGAATCAGCCGCGCCACGCTCTACCGCAAGTTGAAGCGTTACGGGATCGATCCGAAACTCGAGGCCTGACCGCAACCGGTGAACCGGCAGCCGCAGGGGCGCAGCAAGCAGCGCCCCGTCGCGGGGTTGCGGATGTCGCAGGGCGCAGCAAGCAGCGCCGCTACGGCCTCACCCAGAAAGGCGTCACGGAGCCGTTTTCTTCTTCGGATTGTGGTATTCGCAAGTCTCTACGATCTTGGTGGGATCCACGGCTTCTTTGTCGAGCTGCAGCTCGGTGATCTTTCCGTCTTTGTCGATGAGAATGTTGATGCGCCGGGCGGCCTTGTACTTGGGGTTGTACAGCCCGTACTGGCGGGTCACATCGCCTCCCCAGTCGCTCAAGAGGGGAAAGGTGACCCCGATTTTTTCGGCAAAGGCCTTGTTGCTGAACATGCTGTCCATGCTGATTCCCAGAACCTGGGTGTCTGCCGCTTCCAGCCGCTGAAGATTCTTCTGGAAGTTTTGCAGTTGGAGGGTTCAACCGCCGGTGAAGGCAAAGATGTAGAAGGCCAGGACCACGTTTTTGTTGCCGCGAAAGTCGTGCAGGGACACTTCCTTTCCGCCCTGGTCGCGCAGGGTGAAGTCCGGAGCCACATCTCCCACTTTGAGGGTCAGCTCCGGCGGACCTTCCTTCTGCGCCCCCTGGGCCAGGAGCCGCGGCCCGGGAGCGAAGGCTGCAAGCGCGAGCAGCAAGATTGCAAACAGGCCGGTGAATCGTCGGTGCATGGTCACCTCTCACCGCAGCATGGGCGGCATTGGGTAGCCTACCCGCGGGCGCGGGGCCGGTCAATGGAGGGGCTAGTGCCGGTCTACAGTCCTTCGCAGGCTGCGCAAATGCCAAATGACGGGCGGGTCGCCGCGGTGGGTGCGATTCGGCTATAGTGCGGGAATGATTTCGGTGCGCGCCGCCGCGGCCGCCGATGCCAACGCGATCTGGTGCATTCTCGAGCCGGTGATCCGGGCCGGAGAAACCTACACGTTGCCGCGGGAGATGACGCGCGAGGCGGCGCTCGCCTGGTGGCACGCCCCCGCGCACGAGGTGTTCGTTGCAGAAGAAAATTGCGCGGTCGTGGGCACATACTTTCTGCGCGCGAACCAGCAGGGCGGCGGGGCGCACGTGGCCAATTGCGGGTACATCACGGCGCCGGCCGCTTCCGGCCGGGGAGTGGCGCGGGCCATGTGCACCCATTCGCTGGAGCGGGCGCGGGAGATGGGATTCCGTGCCATGCAATACAACTTCGTGGTCAGCACCAATGAGCGCGCGGTGCGCCTGTGGCAGAGCTTCGGCTTCGAGATTGTGGGCCGGCTGCCCGGGGCGTTCCGGCACCCCACCGCGGGATTCGTGGACGCGTTGGTGATGTACCGCGGGTTGTGAGATCGAGCGTGCGCCGTTCGGAGGGGACAGGCAAGAATGCCTGTCCTACCGATGCTACAATCCCTCATTTAATTTGGGGTCGAGGCGAGCGGGGGAGATGCTGCGGTTTGTAACTGCGGGAGAATCGCATGGGCAGGCGCTGATGGCCTGGATTTCCGGGCTGCCCGCGGGCCTGCGGGTGGATTTTGATTTTGTAAACGGGGAGCTGCACCGGCGGCAACTGGGTTACGGGCGCGGCGGGCGGCAGAAGATCGAGAAGGACCACGCGGAAGCCATCGCCGGGATTCGCCACGGGCAGACCATCGGCGCGCCGGTGGCGTTGCGCATCGAGAACCGCGACTGGGCGAATTGGGAGAAGGCGCTGCCGGTGGAAGATGCGCCGGAATTTGAAGACGAAAAACGCGCGCTCACCGCGCCGCGTCCGGGGCACGCGGATCTGGCCGGCGCGCTGAAGTTCAATCTGCACGACGCGCGATACGTGCTGGAGCGTGCCTCGGCCCGGGAGTCCGCGGCGCGCACCGCCGCGGGGGCGCTGGCCAAACTTCTGCTTGCGGAGTTCGGCATCCGGGTGCTCAGCCATGTGATCCGGGTAGGCCCGGTGGCGCTGGAGCGCGAGGCGCGCTGGGAGGAAATCGAAGCAGCGTGCGCGAACCTGGAATCACCGCTGCGGTGCATTGATCCGGCAACGGAAGCGAGAATGAAAGGGGCAGTGGACGAGGCGTTGCGCGGCGGCGATTCCGTGGGCGGAGTGTTTGAGGTGGTGGCGCGCGGCGTTCCTCCGGGCCTGGGCACGCACGGGCAATGGGATGAGAAGCTGGATGGCCGGCTGGCCGGAGCGGTGATGTCTCTGCAGGCGGTCAAAGCGGTGGAAATCGGGACGGGCGTGGCGAATGCCGCGGCGGCCGGCTCGACCGTGCAGGACGAAATCGGCTACGATTCCGCGGCGCGGCGATTCGTGCGCCGCTCGAACCGCGCGGGCGGGATCGAAGGCGGGATGACCAACGGAGAGCCGGTGGTGGTGCGGGGATATCTGAAACCGATCTCCACGCTGCGGCGCGCGCTGGAAACCGCGGACCTGGTGACGAAAGCGCCGGTGAAGGCCGCGTATGAGCGTTCGGACGTGTGCGTGGTTCCGGCCGCGGGCGTGGCCGGCGAGGCTATGGTGGCCCTGGTGCTGGCCCAGGCGTTTCTGGAGAAATTCGGCGGCGATTCGCTGGAAGAAACGCGGCGCAATTTCCAGGGCTTCGCCCGTCAACTGGCCGAATTCTAAGCCGAAAGAGCGCGAGGCCGCGCGGCGCGCGAGGAAGCAGGAGGAGCGAAAGCAAGCTCATGATTCATCCGATCGTAAAGTATGGGGACGCGGTGCTGGAGCGGCCCACGCCTGCGGTGACGGTGTTCGACGACGAATTGCGCCAGCTCACCGACGACATGTTCGAGTCCATGTACGCGGCGCGCGGGGTGGGACTGGCGGCCACGCAGATCGGGAAGTCGCTGCGGCTGGCGGTGGTGGACGTTTCCTCGGGCAAAAACGCGGAGGCGCGCATCGTGCTGGCCAATCCGGAGATCATCCACGCGGAAGGCGAACAGCGCGAGGAGGAGGGCTGCCTATCGCTGCCGGAATTCCGCGGGATTGTGGCCCGGCCAATGTACGTGACCGTGCGCGCGCAGGACGTGACCGGAACGACGTTTGAGATGCGCGGGGAGCAACTGCTGGCCCGGGCCTTCTGCCACGAACTGGACCATCTGGACGGCATCCTGTTCATCCAGCACCTGAGCATGCTGAAGCGCGATCTAATCAAACGGAAGATCCGCAAGCTGCGCAAAAACGGGGAATGGTAGCGGGCGAGGTCCGGCGCGGATGCGAATCGTATTCTGCGGCACGCCGGCCATCGCGGTTCCCACGCTTCGCCGCCTGCTGGACACGCCGGAGTATCAGGTGGCGGGCGTGATCTCCCAGCCGGATCGCCCGCGGGGGCGAAATCAGGAGAACGCGGAATCCGCAGTAAAGGCTGCCGCGCGGGCCGCCGGCCTGGAAGTTTTCCAACCCGAAAAAATCCGCTCGCCGGAAGCGCAGGCCTGGCTGGAAGCGAAGGCGCCGGAGGCCGCGGTGCTGATTGCCTACGGGCAGATCTTGCCGGCGCGGCTGCTGACGATTCCCCGGCTGGGTTGGATCAACCTGCACGCATCGCTCCTGCCTTGTTACCGGGGCGCGGCCCCGATTGCCTGGGCAATCGCGCGCGGCGAAACGCGCACCGGCATCACCACCATGCAGATTGATGTTGGAATGGATACCGGGCCCATCCTGCTGCAACGGGAAATGGACATCGGCGGGGACGAGACCGCTCCAGAACTGGCCGCGCGGATGGGGGAGGCCGGCGCGCCCCTGATCCTCGAGACCCTGGAAGGACTGCAGCGCGGCACGCTGCACCCGCGCGCGCAGCCAAACTCCGGGGCCAGCTACGCGCCGATCCTGAAGCGGGAGGATGGGCGCATCCGCTGGGACATGACCGCCGCGGAAATCTACAACCACATTCGCGGCTTCACCCCGTGGCCGGGAAAGTTCGCGGAGTTCCGGGGGAAACGTGTGCACCTGTGGGGCCGGCCGGCGGAGAGGCCGGGAGTGACGGCAGGCGGGGACACGGCGGCATGCGCAGATCCGGGCGCGATTCCCGGGTCGGTGTTCGCGGGAAACAATCGTTGCTGCGTGGCATGCGGGGCGGAGACCTGGTTGGAAGTGACCGAGGCGCAACCGGAAGGCCGCCGGAGAATGACCGCGCGCGAATTTCTGATCGGGGCGCGCATTGCCGCGGGCGAGCGCTTCCAGTGAAGGTATCCCCGGCGCGCGCGGCGGCGTTCGATGCCTTGCTGCGCGTGGAGCGCGACGCCGCATTCGCCACGGATGCGCTGGACGCCATCCTACGGCGCTCGGCCGCGGCGCGCGACGACGCAGCGCTGGCCACGGAGCTGACCCTGGGCGTACTGCGTTGGCGCGGCCTGCTCGATTTTCTCATCGAGCGGTGCACCTCGCGGAGCGTCAAGTCCCTGGACCGCGAAGTGCTTTTGGCCCTGCGCCTGGGACTCTACCAACTCCGGTATCTTTCGCGGGTTCCGGCCTCTGCGGCGGTGAACGAGAGCGTGGAACTGGTGAAGCGGGCGCGAAAAAGCTCGGCAGCCGCGCTGGTGAACGCCGCGCTGCGCCGGGCGGCCGCGGACGCAACGCTGCGCGATGCCGCCGAGGGCTTTGTTCCGCCGGAGTATTCCGTCGCGGAGCGGCTGGCCCTGGCCGGCTCCCATCCCCGCTGGCTGGTGGAGCGCTGGCTCGCACGCTTTGGAGCCGAGGAAGTGCGTGGGCTGCTGGAGGCCAATAACCGTCCGCCGCGATGGACCGCGGCCATCCAAAGCCCGTCCATGGCGGAGACGGCGGTGGCGGAGCTGAACCAACTGGGTTGCCAGCCGGTGCCGGGACGTTGGCTGGCGTCCGCGGTGGAGTTGCACTCCCTGCCCAGGCGCGGGTCCGGCCGCGGCGGCGCCACGCACGCCGCTGGTGGCGCCTGGTGGTTCCTGCAGGATGAGGCTTCGCAGATGATTCCTCTGTTGCTGGACATTCGGCGGGGGCAATACGTGCTGGACTTGTGCGCCGCGCCGGGCGGGAAAACAGCGCGGCTGATCCAGCAGCGGGACGCGGGGCCGGGCGGGATCATTGCCTGCGACGTGCATTTGCACCGCCTGCGGCAGATGCGTGCGTTTCTGACTTCAGTTGGGGCTGGCGCCGCAGATTACGTGGCGCTGGACGGCACACGCCCGTTGCCGTTTGGCACGCGTTTCGACCGCATCCTGGTGGACGCACCGTGCAGTGGCACGGGCACGCTGGCACGCAATCCTGAAATCCGCTGGCGATTGAAAGCCGAGGATTTGACGGCGCTGGCGGAAAAGCAGCGAGCCCTGCTGCTCCGTGGGCTCGAACAGCTCGCGCCGGGGGGACGCCTGGTGTATTCCACCTGTTCGCTCGAGCCTGAAGAGAATGAAGAAGTGATTGCGGCGGCGCTCGCGGCGCATCCGGCAGCGAGGAGGGTGAGCGGAGCCGAGGCGCTCGCGCCACACCTGCGGCCGGGGATCGAAGCGCGCGCGCTGTTTGATTCCACGGGAGATTTCCGGACGCTGCCCCGGTCGCATGGCACCGACGGTTTTTTCGCGGCGGTGCTGGAAACCAGGCGCTAACTGCGCGCATGCGTTCGCGAAGGGTGCGGCCGCGGCCGGGCGGGTCCAAATTTCGAAGACACGCAGGCCAGGAGCCTGTGCTGCGCGGCATGCCCTGGTTTGCGGGGCATGGCGCCGCGTGCTAGCCTCGAAGCGGACTTCGATCGATGCCTCACGATTCCGTTCCCTGGGCCTTGCGGGTGGCTCTGCGAATCTCCGTGCTCCTGGCCGTGGGCTTCTTGAGCATGATGGCGGCCATCCGCTTCACCATTCACGGCCGCGAAGTGATCGTGCCGGACCTGAGCCGGCTGCACGCGGGAGACGCGCAGGCACGGCTGGCCGAACGCGGCCTCACCATCAAAATCGAGGATCGCGCTTACAGCGAGCTGCCGCGGGACGCGGTGATCCGCCAGAGCCCGAAGGCTGGGGAGAGTGTGCGCAAGACCCAGCGAGTGCACGTGGTGGTCAGCCTGGGGCCGCAGGCGCTGCCTGTGCCGGACCTGGTGGGGAGAAGCCAGCGTTCGGCGCGCATCGCCCTGCTCGAGGCGGGAATGCAACTGGGCCATGTGTCCAGCGCGTACCTGGCCGGAGTGGAAGCGGACACCGTGGCCCAACAGGATCCACCCGGCAACGTGCGGTCCACCCACAGCGCGCGCCTGGACCTGCTGGTCTCCCTCGGAGATCCGCCGGAGGCGTATGTGATGCCGGACCTGGTGGGACTTTCTCCGGTCCAGGCACAGGAGCGGCTGGTTGCGACGGGACTGGCGCTGGGGAAATTCCAGATGGTCCTGGGGCCTCCGGAGCGGCGCGGTTCGGTGGTGGGACAATCCGTTCCGCGGGGCAGCCGCGTGCTGGCGGGAACGATGGTGGATATTCAATTGGGGACATGAGGGGCGCCGCCGGTGCGCCGGCCTGTGGTAAACTTTCAGGGGTTCGGGGGATGAAGACTCACCTGGAGATTGCGCCTTCCATTCTGGCCGCGGACTTCGCGGCGCTGGGGGCCGCGGTGCGCGCCATTGAGGCCGGCGGCGCGGAATTGATCCACGTGGACGTAATGGACGGGCATTTTGTGCCCAACATTTCCATCGGCCTTCCCGTGGTTGAGTCGCT
>Ga0335085_10012184_pt1 | contig 12689 bp, 11 predicted proteins | sample Lox_Sample_45_FD_206712 | JGI IMG/M metagenome (GOLD analysis project Ga0335085, IMG submission 206712) | Soil microbial communities from Loxahatchee National Wildlife Refuge, Florida, United States - Lox_Sample_4.5 | ecosystem: Environmental > Terrestrial > Soil > Wetlands | place: USA...
TGATAAATCCCATAGCCAGCCATCCCGCCAACCGCTATCAACGGAACGATGCTGCCGATCTGGGCGATCTCACCGCGGGTGGCCTGCCGCGTGCCGTGGCGGGCCGCCACATGACCGATTTCGTGCGCCATCACGCCGGCCATCTCGGCTTCGTTGTCGGCATTCAGCAGGATACCCGTGTTAACGAAGAAGAACCCGCCAGGCAATGCGAATGCGTTGATGGTTTCGTCATCGATGACTTTGATTGTGAACGGAACCTTCGCGTCGGAGTTGCGCACCAGATTCTGGCCGATACGGTTGACGTATTCGGAAATGACGGGATCGTCGACAATCTTTGCCTGCCGCTCGACCTCCTGGGCCATTTGCTTGCCCAGAGCGATTTCCTTTTCAATGGAGTAGAAGTTGACGCCCTTGCCGACATCGCGGTTGCCAATCTCGTCGGGATCCTTTTCTTTGTCGCCCGCACGAGCAGGTAACGCAACAAGCAACAGGACCAAGGTGCCGAAGAAAAGGCGACCCAGATTGTCTATGGCTTTGGTCATAAGGAAACGGCCCGTCCGGCATTGATCGTCTCTCTCATTTGTCCTGCCCGCCAGCAATATCCGATAAAGAGACTCAAGCCAGGCGTGAACGGGCATGAGAAGCCGACGCAATGTCACGAAGGTGACAGAGTTTACGGGGTATGATTCAGGCGCCGTGATTCGCGGACGTTCGAACGCGTCTCAAGCGATGCAGCATCCCATCCTTGCTGGAAAACACCGCGGTGACCTTATCACTTGGCCGGAGATCTATCAACGGCCTGGATTGCGCGGTAAGCGGAATTAACAAACCTCCAACGGGCGAGAGCTGAAAAACTCAAGCGAGACTGAACGGAACGAAAACAAGCGCCGTGCAACTCGTCATCAACGCGAAATCGTTGGCGAACTTCCGGTCCTCCAATGGATTGTCGATCCAGTTGAGAACCATAACGACTCCGCCCACCAGAGCCAGCCAGAGGGCTGTGACGATCTCAACGGCTGAAGATGCACCCATCGCAACGAACCGGTCCTGAATCGCAAAGCTCAGCGCGAACAGTACAACCAGAAAGGCGGGAGCTGGAAGAACGCTGCCGATCCAACTGTAGCGTCCCAGTGCGAACCTCCGCAGGGCAAAACCCAACGCCAGTTCCGCCAGTTGGACCAGGACTGCGATGGACGCAAACTTCCGCTGCGTCCACGCGGGAAAAATTTCGGGCCTCGCGTGGCCCGATGCTGCCATCAGTGCTACCGCTGCCGCAAGCAGGAGAGCGTAGCCGGCGAATCGCGTAAAAAGCGCATGACGGTCGCGGATCGTTACCACCTGCACGTCACGGAAGAGGAACACGACGATAAAACCCAGCATCACAATCAGCATGCGAACCCAGATGACTGTCTAACACAAATCTCCGTTCACCGAAACGGTCATCACATGAAGGAACTGGTTTTCTGAATGAACGGGCGGCGGGCGAGCAGACTCGGGCCAGGAAGCGCACGGGCGCTGCCTAGCCCGGCAATCGTCGCTGGTATCCCAGAATAGCCGAAGTGCGAGCCGTTCACGCGGGCGTTCAGTTCACTTGCAGGCTATTGTTTGCGTGAGCACCGCATGGAAGAGAGGATCAAGCTGAAAGGTGGATCAGCGCGGTGGCGAAGCAGCCTGAATCGCGTCGCTGGCGCAAGCTCGCGGCGCTGGCATTGGCAGCGGCGATGGCGCTGGTGCTCTTCGCAGTTGCTTCGTTCCAGCGCCAGGGCGTGATCAACACGGCGCGATTTGATGTGCCGGTCAAGGATCTCGAATGAGAGATCACCGCCCGCCCTCCATAGCCTGATCGCTTGCCTTTAGAATGAAAACACTCATCCGGCTGTGCGAAAGGTGCCTATGAAACGTCTGCTCACGATTCTTCTCCCGGTTACAGTCGGAATCGCTGTGATTGCGACAGCGCCAATCGGCTCCCGCGTTCTGGCGCAGAATCGCATGAACTACTCGATCGTTGACCAGAACAGCGGCCACGTCGCGCTCGGTCTCGCGATCCGCAAACTCGGTGTTTCGGGCACATTCATGCAGGCTCCCGCACACCCGGACGACGAAACCAATGCGTTGCTCGCGATGTTCGCGTATGGCATGGGCCTGCGTTCGATCGACCTCCAGAATAACCGCGGCGACGGCGGACAAAATGAGATCGGTCCCGAATTATTCCGCGATATGGCCGTCCTGCGCACCGCCGAACTTCTGTCTGCGCACCGGATCGACGGAGCCGAGCAGTACTTCACCCGCGCCATCGACTACGGCTACTCGTTCGATCCCGAGGAAGTCATCCGGAAATGGGGCAGGGAGGATATTGTCGGCGACTACGTCCGGCTGATTCGGACTCTTCGCCCGGACGTCACATTGACCATGAACATTCAGGGCCGGGGCGGTGATCGCGCGCATGAGGCCAACACGATCCTGTTTCGAGAAGCGTACTACGCGGCGGGGGACCCGTCGAAATATCCTGAGCAAATTCGCGAAGGGCTCAGACCCTGGCAGCCGAAGAAACTCTATTTCTCCGCGCCACCCCCGCCACCCGGCGCTCCAGTTGGCCGCGGAGGACGCGGACGCGGCACTGGCGACGGAACTCCGCCGGGCGCTGCAGCGGCACCCCAGGCCGCCCGTGTGAAGCTCACTCCCGTCAACACGAACGTGTACGACCCGCTGCTTGGACGAACCTACGCTGAGATTGGCGCCGACGCGCGCAGCAACCATAAATGTCAGGGCATGGGCGGCGTGCCGGTCCTGCCGGGATTCGCCAACAACGGACGTGGCGGCCCAGGTGGAGGCGGCCCGGGTGGCGGCGGCCCAGGCGGTGGAGGTGGATATCAGCTCATCGACAGCTCGATTCCCGGACAAAAAGACAAGACCGATGACTCCCTGTTCGACGGGGTGGACACCAGGCTGGAAGCGCTGGCTCAATACGCCGGGCCCAACCCGCCTGCCGCACTGACATCCGCGCTCGACGCTGTGGCGGCCGATGCGAAGCTCGCGCGGAACGCTTTCAATTCCGGGAACGACACTGCAACCGCATCGCCCATCGAGGCCGGCCTCATGGCAATCAGAACCCTGCGCGGCCAGCTTGTCAACATGGGCGGGCTCAACGACTCGGCCCGTTACGAGATCGGCTTCCGCCTCAACCTCAAAGAAAGAGACTATGAAGACGCCCTGCTGGCCGCGCATGGGCTCTCGTTCGATGCCGTCGCCGACGACGGGCTTGTGGTCGCCGGACAGCCCGTGAAGCTCTCCATCCTCGCCGTAAACCGTGGTGCGTCGAATGTCGACGTCACCAGCGTCTCGATCGCCGGCTTCGACGCTCCAGCCAGTTGCAAGCCGGGCTCCGTTAAGAAGGATGCCGTCTACACCTGCAGCTCCGATGGGCACATCCCGAAAGACGCTCGGCCGACAACGCCCTACTTCACCGACAATTACTGGAAGCACCCGGAGAATCAGGCGATTCAGATCTTCGACCCGAATGTCGAGTTCGGCGTTCCTTTCGCCCCCACTCCGTTCCGGGTGACTTTCCATATCAAGGCAGGCGAAGCCGAGGTCACTCGCGAGGTGCCCGTCGAATTCCGATACGTGCAGGACATTTACCTTGGCGACAAGCGCATGGAACTCAACGTGGTTCCGGCCTTTTCAGTAAGCGTCACGCCGGCTCTCGTCGTTATTCCGGCGGCTTCCGGAGGCAAACGCGAGATCCACGTCTCTGTCACCAACGGCGCGAAGACCGCGGCGGACGCATCCGTATCTCTCGATCTGCCGGCGGGCTGGAAAGCGACGCCCGCAAGTGTGCCGCTCCACTTTGGCCATGAAGATGAAGCGCTGTCTGCAAGGTTCGACGTCACCGCTCCCGCGCAGGCCAAGGTCGGACAGTACACACTGCGCGCGGTAGTGTCCTCTGGGGCCAGACCGAATGAGAAGTTTTCCGAAGGCTACCAGGTGATTGAGTATCCGCACATTCAGCGCCGCCAGGTAATCAAGCCGGCGGAAGCCGAGCTCAAGGTTGTTGACGTCAGGACCATCCCGAACATCAACGTCGGCTATGTCGTGGGCGTCGGCGATCAGGTGCCTCCGGCGCTCGAACAGTTGGGTGCAAAGGTGGCATACATAGATGAGAACGAACTCGCCTGGGGCGATTTGTCCAAACACGACGTGATCGTGACCGGTGTGCGCGCCTACGAGCGGCGCGCTGACCTTCGCGCTTACAACCGACGCCTGCTGGATTACGTTAATCGAGGTGGGACGTTGATTGTGCAGTACAACAAGATGGAGTTCAATCAGGCGGAATACGGCCCCTATCCGGCGAAGGTTAGCGGGAACCGGGTGTCGGATGAACTTGTGCCGGTCAAAATACTCGCGCCGACCGACCCTGTATTCAATTTCCCGAACAAAATCGGCCCGGCCGCATGGGCGGGTTGGGTGCAGGAACGAGGCCTTTATTTTCTCGGAGAGAAGGATCCGAAATACGTGGATCTGGTGTCGATGACGGACTCCTTCAAGGACAATCCAGGGGAGAAACTCGGAGCGATGGTCGAGGCGAAGTATGGCCGCGGAAGATGGATATATCTCGGTTTGGGGCTGTGGCGTCAATTGCCGGCCGGCACCGACGGCGCATATCAGCTTCTGGCCAACCTGATCAGCCTGCCGAAGGTAAAGACCGGAAGTGCAGCGTCAAACTGATTTGGAGGTTCGGATATTCAGGCCGCCCGATGAAAGCGCGCGTTACCCAAACACTTGTTTCTGCTCTGGTGCTCCTCTCCACGCTCGCCATGTCCTGTACGCTGAACGGCCAGAGCGGGACGTCGGCATCGTTTTCCGGCGTTGTGGTCGACGAGAGCGGCGGAGCTGTGCCCGGCGCAACAGTCAAGTTGAAGTTGGTCAGCAGCGGCGCCGAGCGGACGATGATAACGGGACCGGAAGGCCGGTTCCTGTTCCTGCAGGCGAACGCCGGTTGGGCGGCTCATTTCCAACATGGCCGAGGGTGCGTTGCGGCGCTACGATGATTGCAGTGGCGTCTGGTGCTCGCGATAATGTGCGCGACCTGACTGCGCCGTGCGATTTTCCCGCCGATACGATGGCCTTCGGCAATTGATGGCAGTGATGGAGTATGCGACTACTGCACTTATTCACCGCAGGATTCCTCGTCGTGGCTCCTTGCTCCAGTCCCCATGCTGTGTCGGTGCAACTGGCTACCCTGAAAAAGGCCGACCTGGGACAACGATTCCTGCTGCAGATCGGCTATGAACAGAAGATTTTCGGCTTCAATACGAGCCGCAGCCGCATTGTCACGTTCGAGCGCGAGGGCGCAGTCCTGCATATGCTCGATATATCGGGTACGCAAGGGAGCGATCCGACGCGCGTCCTGGCGACGATCCCCATAAGCAGCGAAACGCCCAGCACGCTCGATATCGATCTGAATGCCGGATTCGATATGGTCTCCAACGAGGAAGACCGCACCGGCGAAGACTATTCCGGCCGAATCGACAGACACGATGCTAATGCGTTTCGGCTGTTTCAGCAGAAGCCGGTATCCCTCTCTTATCACGAAGCGACACTGGTGTTCGATCAGGAAGCCCGCACTGAGGACGGCCACCGCATCGTCGTTCACTACTATCTGAGCCCATATCGTCCGCGTCCTGATTTCCGTGCGTTCGAGATGAAAAATCTGCGACGGTTCGGCTTCTACGAAACGTATCCTCAATGGCGCTCGGACCGCTGGGTCCTCTACGCCATGAAGTTCGACATCCATGAGCCGATCGTCTTTGCGCTGTCGTCCACGATTCCGGAGCAGTATCGGACTGCTGTGCGCGACGGAGTGTTGTACTGGAACCAGGCGTTCGGGAAATCACTGGTTCGGGTGATCGATGCGCCGCCTGGCGTCCGCGCGCCGAGCCCGGACTACAACGTCATTCAGTGGGTGACATCCGGCGCCTTCGCGTCCACGTCATACATCCAGAGCGATCCTTTGACGGGGCAAATCCTGCACGCGCACGTCTTCGTCCTGCCCGAAACCATGGCGGACGGCGATCTGGAACAACAGAACGACCATTTGAGATACATCGTGGCGCACGAAATTGGCCATGCGCTCGGTCTGCGGCACAATTTCGCGCCAGGCAAGGCGACAACCGTAATGAACTATTTCAAGCTGCGGCGGATTCTGCAGATCGGCCGGCAAATCCGACTGGACGCGCCGGCACTGCCGTATGACAGGGCGGTCGTGCAGCACGTATATCTTGGCGCCCCGCTCGATCGGGACATGCTGCCTCCGTTTTGTACGGACAGCCAGCGCGGATGCTTCCCGTTTCGATCCCGTCCGAAGGAATCGGACGGCATGCGGGGCGGCGCTGCAGGCGACGAAAAGATTCCGGAGAACTGAGATCTTCAATCGCTGCTGACTCCCGACTACGCCGCATCCTTCATTCGGACCCGCCGGAATGGCAGCAAATGTTTTCAGAGATCCGGAATCGCTCAGCAGCGTGTACCGGCGGCCGGGCAGGGCGCGGTCGGAGCAAACAACGATTTTGTGATAGCGTTCACTCAAAGGAGTCAGCAATGTTGAATTGGCTGCTTCGCTTATGGCGGAAGGCTGTTGGATGGATACATCCGCGACCGGCTCCGAAGACTTATCACGTTTCGAACCTCCACGCTCGTCGTCGGTAAGAGCGTTAGAGTTGTAACACGGTAACGATTAGGGATTGTGGTTTCAGCATGTTGGTTGTTACCTTGTTACCGCCGCGATAGACAATCCACGTGAACCCTTTCCGGGCTTACCGCGCTTTTCGCGCAAACCGTGGGGGGCGTTATGGGGAAATTCGGCCTGACCTGGGGCCGGATCGGGGAAGCCTCCGCCGAGGTGACCCAGCGGGTTTACTGAGGAAAGGTAGACACGCCGAAGAGGAACGCCGCTCAGCAAGGATAACGTCTGGTGCCGGTACATGCGACCGAAGCTCGCGGCAATCGGCCTCGGCTGGTGCAACTTTCAGGTCATGCGACGGACGCACGCGCAGTCCTCTGTCGAGGTTCGGTTGCCGCTTGTTCGGTTGCCGCTTGTCAATCAATTGGCGAGTTTGCTGATACAATGGTGCTCAATTAGTGCTCAGGCTGAAGACTGGTCGTCGTAAGCCATTGAAAAGAAGCGCCGCGGGAGTAATTCAGCGGTAGAATGCCAGCTTCCCAAGCTGGACGTCGCGGGTTCGAGCCCCGTCTCCCGCTCCAAAAATCAACAACTTACGAACACCCCGACGGAAAAGTTTACTGCGATTACTGCAATAAGGGATCTCAGCGCCTTTCTGAAGACCGGACACGATTCGATTAGCGCGCATTAGATCACCGCCTCCAGCTTCCTGCCAGCTTCGATTTTTGCGGCCAGGTTCGTGACCGCATATTCGTTTTCGCTGACATCCACGTGATGGCCCATCTGATCGGCACGGGTCTTTGCATCGACGCCCGCTTCCCGGCTCAAAGTGGCATACGTGCGACGGAGGACTTGGAAGCTGGCCCAGCCCAGCTTTGCTTTCTGGAGTGTCGGCTGAAGGTTCCGCCTCCAGACGTTATCCCGACCGAGCGGTGTCTTTCCGTTCTCCGACGGAAAGAGCCACGCCTTCCCTTCACGATCCAGAAGTAGACCTTGCCACTCGCCCAGGAGCGCTTCGGTCCCCTCTGTCAGGCCAACCTCTCTCGTGGAGCGCGCCGTCTTCGGTGTATCTATATCGCCTCGGTAGACGCGGCGCCGCACCAAAACGGAATGGTCCCGAACATCCTGGACCTGAAGGCCCAGAATTTCACCCGGGCGCATTCCCTCAAACACACCCAAACGAAAGATCAGCCTTTCACGCAAAGGCAACACCTCCAGCGCACGGCGAATCTGGGCCGCATTCATAACCAGCCTTTCGCGGCCAGGCTTGCACCGGGGCGTATGCAGAGCGAGCGCTGGATTGAAGTCCATCGCCCGTTCGCTCACGGCCAGATTGAAGATGTCGCGGAGATGAAATCTCAAATGGTTCACGACACTCGCCGAGAACATCTGAGCTTTCGCATCCAAAAGGTCCTGCATCTCCTCCCGGGTGATAGTCCGAAGTGTTTTCGGACCAAGTTCCGGAATCAGATGTCCCTCGATCAGGGCCGCCGATGTCATGGCTGTTGAAACTTTCCAGCCCTGCCGACGAACCTTGAAGAAAACCGATTGGATGAAGGATTCGAACGTATATAGTTGCGGTGTCCCTCCACACACCCCCGCGTTGACCGGACGCAGAACCTCCGACAGAAGGGCTTCCGCTTCCGCCCGGCTCATCTGCGAGCACAGACCAAGTTCTTTTGACCTGGGTTGACCATGTTCTCGCCACTGGGCGTACCAGTAGCGCTTCCCACTTCGCTTGCGAGGCGTCAAGCTGCCTCGCTGAAATCGCTTTCGACGCATGAATTGAATGCCTTCCCGCGTCCAGAGCGATGAATCCTGACATCACCCGAATGCTAACACTGTTTGGCGGTTTCGGTGTCCTCTAACCAATGCTGCAAAGAGTCGCGGCGGATGAGCTTGCGCCGTCCGACCGAAACATGTGGAAGAGGGCGCGCCCCCGCGACGCGACCATTCAGAAGATTTGAAAGGTGTGCTTTCGAACATCGTAGAAGTCGGGCGACCTCCGGAAGCGTTAGGATCTGAGCCCGGTTCGCGACAAAATCAGGATTCTCGGCATCCATCGTTGACCCTCAGGGCCGCGATACATGTCGTGTGGCGTCGAGCGTCTCTCGATGCGACAGGAGAAGGAACGGCCTCAGAACAAGCTTATTTACGCGACGTGCAAACGTCCAATGTTTTCTTTCCGCCTGCTGATCCGCCTTTGGCATCAGAATGAACCACCTGGTTCGCGAACAGCGAAATGCGTGCGAGGCGTCGCATCACTCGGGACCTCAGGGGCCAGTCTCAGGCTGACGGCTTCGAGCGGGAAGAATTCGAAATAATCTTTCTCGTCAAACCAGGCGCATTTGAGCACCTTCAAAGGCAGTCCCGTGCGGGCCGCAAAGGCGAGGGCATAAATGACCAGCTGATTGACGGGGTCGATCTGGCGCGCCCCGGGTTTGTAGTCCAGCAGATGAATGAATCCGTTCCTCGCCTGCAGGACATCGATGTGGCCGGTGACTGCTTTAGTCGACTCCGGGAGCCCGATGAACAGTCCCTCGCACTTATAGCGGGCGATGTCACCGCTCGTCAGATACACCGGGACTTCGCAGGCAATCGTGCAGGAATCGTTGGCCAGCATGAAGTCCTGGACGGAAGCATGACGGTCTTTGTTGCGGCGCGCGAGCAGGAGGCCGAGTGCGGCGAGATCGTTGGCCAGGTTCTGTTTTTCAGTACGCGAGAGAGGGAGGATCTCAAACCGGGACTTCGACGACCGGAGAGGAGCCGCCTCAGCGAGACTGTCGTCATCGGCGTTCTCCTGAAAAAGGACATCCGGAAAATCCTCGAAAACACTGAGCAGATAGCTCGTCATCTGGGCCGCGATGTTCGGCGCAATCATAGTGGCAGCCAGCGCCAGCTTCGGCATGTGAACTTTGTACTGATAGACCTGCTGATGCCGCAGACTTCGCCCCTTCAGCATCGCGCTGCGGAACTCAGTCACGGCCGCAGCACGCAGGCGCTCGAAGGTGGTGATGCACCGAAAGGCCGAAATCCAGTCAGCAATGGTCCGGCGCGGCACGGTGATTCGGTGTTCAGCAGCGATTCGTCGGGCCGTTTCGGCCTGAGAATGGCCCAGATTGTAGAGACACAATGCTCGCGCCATAACGCGAGGCGGATACTTGGCGCCTTTCACGCCGGCAAGCGGCGTGAAGTATCGGGTGCAGTCCTGGCACCAGTACATCTGCAGATGGCGGTGCAAGTTCCGGCGTAAACCACGTTTGATGAGTTCGCGGCCATCGCAGTACGGGCAGAAGTCGGGCCGGGCCTGAATGACGGGTCCTCGTGGCTTGTGTTTCATGTAGGAAGGCGGCATCGCGGATTCTCCCTAAGCTTTGGAAATGATCAGTCTGAGTAGCAGGCAGGCGAACTTCTCAGGTCGTTGCGAGACCGAGTATCAGGGCATCGAGAGAGCTCCGTTGCTCGGGGCTCAGGCGAAAGTTCGTTCCCCGCGAGCAGCGCAGGACATCGAGCATCCTGAGCGGCGGACAGGAGACGATCGTTTGCCTGGCAATCACCGGGACGATGATTCTGACGATCCTGAGCTTCGCTCGTATGCGTTCTCGTGCGAATAATTCGTCGTCACGGGCGAACGGCTGCTGTTCCGGTGGTTCCGGCTGCAGACGAGGCGGCTCGACAATCTGCCCGATTCCGACGATTCCGCCGCAGCGTCCTGCCTCCCAAAGATAGACTCGATCGCCTTCCCGGATTTGACTGGCATATCTCGATACCGACCACACTTGCTCCTCAAGTGAGCGAAGTGCGGCACGGAGGTCATAGAGAACGGGATTGGATTGAAACAGCCAGGCATTCGGCGAGGGGTATTCCGGCGCGGCTGGGTCGGGGCGTTTGAGCTTATCGCGCTGCAGGAGGGCGGCAGCCGGGAGTTCGGCGATGCTCACGACGTACACGGAGTCTCCCATTTGGCGTTTTCCTTTCAGGTGGCGTTTTCGGAGCCGCGGCAACCCACGAGACTTCCGCGCCTGATTCTGATGCGGGCGAAACGCCGGATTCTTGCCGTCGAAAGTTGAAACATTTTCGGCCCGCAATGGCGAAAAAGGCGATGCTTCTTCGCTCCCATAACCGGGAAGCTAATGGATCGTTTTGTCGTTCCCGTGCTAGAAGGGTATATGTTTACGGCTCGGGAAACCCGAAGCCTGCTCTCCGGTTCTCCCAGAGGTCTGCCTTGGAGACGCGGCGCGATATCGATTTCAGGGAACTTGCCATCCGCCTCGGCGCCTATGGTGCGCGGAGTTTCGCCGAATTCGGCCTTTCCGGCGCCAACAGGACGGTCGGCGGGGTTGGTCTGTCCGTCGAAGATTTCGTCTGGAAAGTTCTGTCGGAGTATGCCGAGGGCTCGCTTGCGTACGCGGCCGAGCGCGGAGAGCTTTTTCCCCTTTTGGCGAGAGCTTTGCGCAATGACATTATCGACGCGCTGCGGAAGGCCGCCCATGTTCGGGAGGAAGCGAGGTCGCCGGTGCGGGAAAGGGTGTCGGAAAACGAACGCCCGGCCCTCGACGAGCTCCCGAGCCGGGAGGCAGACATCGAAAGCGCTCTTGGTGAAGATGGCTACAAACAAAGACTGGTTGCCGCATTCGCCGGTGAGCCCGAGCTTGCCGAAGTGGTGAGGGTAGTGGTCAGTCTCGGCTTGGCGAAGCCGCGCGAGATCGCCGCGGAACTCGGAATCTCCGTTGCCGACTACCAGAATCGTAAGAAACGGTTGCGCCGACGGCTCATAGAGTACGGCTTTGCGAAGGTGGAAAAGGCATGGGCACACAACGAGTGAATGAACGGTTCGCCAGGCTGAATGGTTTGTCGGAACGCCTGTTGGGCGCTCCGCCCGAGGTTGATGCTGCGGAAGCCGAAGAACTGCTGCAAGCAGCCGGCATCGATGCGCAGGAACTGACGGGCTCTCTTTACCAGAGGATGCTTGAACGAAGCGAGAAATATTCCGGGTCCGGACGGCCCCTGCCTCCGCTCGTTAGAAAGGCGCTTGAGGACTTAAGGCCCGGTCCGCCCAATCGAAACTCAAAGGAGACTGGTGGTTACGGAACGGCAAAACGGACCATCGCACGACTCCTGAGCGAGATTCGGGACCTTCCCGGATTGCTCGACACAGGCTTCGCACCTGATTTCGCAGCCTCGTATCGGAACCGGACGGAACTTTCGGCTCGCGACAAAGAGACACTCGACCAAATCGCGGAAGAGTTGCAGACGAAAACCGAACGTAAAGAGGGCGAAGAACGATTCGGTCGGCAGACCGAACATGATAACGCGATGCGGGCCGCCCGCTATGCAGAGGCGCTGCGGACGGAAGTGGGGCACTCGCTGAATGTTCGCGACGTTGCGGCGTTTCTGCGTCTGGACATCGCAGAGGTCGAAACCGATGGCTTCGAGGGGGCACTGGTTCGCGCGCGCGATTTTCCGCTGGGCGCGATTGTCGTGTGCAAATCGATCCGCCCGGCGGGGCGAAAAAACTTCACCATTGCACACGAGATCGGGCATTTCGTCCTTCCGGGCCATGACCGCTGCGGCCTCGCCTGTCGAGCTTCTGACGTGGGCAACTGGTCAGACGCTTCGGAGGACAAGCAAGTCGAACGGGAAGCGGATGAATTTGCCGCGGAGCTACTGATGCCCGCCTCCCTAGTTGAGGGCATAAGCAGAGGGACCGTGCCTTCCCTTGCCGTGATCGAAGAGATCGCCCGCCAGGCCGGCAGTTCGCTCTCCGCGGCGGCATGGCGCTACTGCGACCTGGCGGCAGAAAAATGCGCTGTCGTATGGAGTACCGACGGCGAGATCCAGTGGGCGAAGCGCACCGCCGGATTTCCGTATTTTTTGCCCAAAGGCAAAACGATCGAGAAGGGCACGTTTGCCGCGCGCTGTTTTGAACGGGCCGGTGTTCCGGCTCGTCCTGAGCCGGTTCCGGCGCAGCTCTGGATTGGGGCCGGCAGCGCTTCGCCAAATGCCGAGC
>Ga0335085_10012185_pt1 | contig 12688 bp, 9 predicted proteins | sample Lox_Sample_45_FD_206712 | JGI IMG/M metagenome (GOLD analysis project Ga0335085, IMG submission 206712) | Soil microbial communities from Loxahatchee National Wildlife Refuge, Florida, United States - Lox_Sample_4.5 | ecosystem: Environmental > Terrestrial > Soil > Wetlands | place: USA: Florida...
AGCACCAGCTCCGTCGACGCCCCGGCGTCCGGCAAATTCACGCCGGACGGCAGCGGAGCCGGTTGCGGGTTCAGTTGCCACGCGAGTGTGGCGGCAAAAGACTACATCTTTACTGCCTACGGGCCCCGCTGAAGGGTAATCAGTTTCGAGTTGAAATCGGCCCCGGCCGCCCGAGGAGAGAGGCAACAAGCGAGGCTCGGCTCGCAGATATGCCTTGCAGAACGAGCGCCGGATTGATACAAATCCGCAAATGGCCGTACCGCTTCGCTCCCGGCATTCATTGCTGGTCCGCATCACCCACTGGGTGATGACGCTGGCGTTCCTCGCCTTACTGGTGACGGGTCTGGAACTTGTGGTGTCACATCCGCGGTTCTACTGGGGCGAAGTCGGCAACGTGAACACGCCGGTAATGTTCAAGATTCCCATTCCATCGTCTCGTGCCATGGTGCCCACAGGCTATGGGTATACCCTGCCCGACGAAAATGGCTGGAGCCGGTATCTGCATTTTCAATCGGCCTGGGTGCTGGTGTTTGTGGGCTTGCTTTATGTGGTTGTCGGAGCGTTCAACGGCCATTTTCGGAAAAATGTGCTTCCGGCCGCCGGCGATGTGTCGCCGAAGAGCTTAGCCAATTCGCTTGTGCAACACCTCAAGTTCAGGCGGCCAGGTGCGGAAGAGGCGTGGTCGTATAACGTGCTGCAGCGGCTGGCGTATCTGGCGGTGATCTTTCTTTTGTTTCCGATGATTATCTGGACCGGCTTGGCGATGTCGCCGTCATTCGTTTCGGCGTTTCCGTGGGCGGTGAACCTTTTGGGCGGGCAGCAATCGGCGCGGACGCTACATTTCTTCCTGACCTGGGTGCTGGTGCTATTCCTGGCGGTCCACGTGTTGATGGTGATCCTTGCGGGATTCTGGAGCCGCGTCCGCGCGATGATCACGGGGCGAGCCGTAGAACCATGGGAGCGAGCATGAGCCACATCACTCGGCGAAAACTGATCACAACGGGAATTGCGGCTGGCGCCGGCGTAGCGGGGCTTGCGGTCGCGGCGAAGCTGGCGTCGCGATATGGATTGATCCCGCCGGATGAGGGAGGCATTTACGGGCCGGGCGAAACGCTGACCTATGCCACGCAGAAGCTGTTGACGAAGCACTCATTGGCGCGCGAGTTTTCCTCGAAGCAGGTTTCCAAGGACCCATTCGCCAATGAAGTCGCGCCGTTGGGCGACGAGTTCGAAGGCTTGAAGCGAGGAGGCTTTGCGGACTGGCGCTTGAGAGTGGATGGGTTGGTGGAACGGCCCACGTCATTTTCATTGGCGGAACTGAAGAATTTCCCGCGGCAAAGCCACATCACCATGATTCAATGCGAGGAAGGCTGGTCATACATCGCGGAATGGACAGGCGTGCCACTGTCACATGTGTTGGGGCTGGTGGGAGTGGCGCCTCAAGCGCGGCATGTGGTGTACCGGTCAATCCAGCCAGACTGGTGGGAGAGCATCGACATGTCGGACGCGATGCACCCGCAGACGATACTGGCGCAGGGGATGAACGGCGGCGAATTGCCGGTAGGGTTCGGCGGCCCGCTGCGACTGCGAGTGATGCGACAGTTGGGCTACAAAAGCGTCAAGTACATCACCCAGGTCACGGTGACGGACAACATCAAGCAGTTTGGCAGAGGACTGGGGTCGGCGTCGCCGGAGGCCGGCTACGCGTGGTATGCCGGAATCTAAGGGCCAGCGCAAGCGTTAGGAGTAATGCTTAACTGGGTGTGAACAGCGCAGGCCAAGGCGCTAGAATCCTGCATTCAGTGGCACAATTGGGTTCGGACAGGAGACCCGGCGCGACGTGCTGACCTGGAAACGACCCACCCCACCCGCTGGCCATGCGACCGCACAGCCATGAGCCGGCGCAAGCGGAAGAAGAAACTCAAACAGGATGGAAAGGTAGTCGCACAAGTCATCGTCGAGACCGACGTGGTGTCGAACGGGGTCGAGATTGTTGAGATCCAGGACGAAATTGAAAGCTTGGAAACTGTCGAAGCGGCTGTGCCGGAACCAAAGGAATTGATCAGCGAAGCGGTTGTGCCGCCGGCGAAAAGGGGAAATGCCGCCGGTGCGAAGCCGCGACCGGGATCCGACCGTCGGGTCCACCCCCGCTACGCGTTCACGGCAGCGATTGAAGTGGTCGCGGCGGAACCCAGCGTACGGATCAAGACGCGGGTGAGGGACCTCAGTCAGCGGGGTTGCTACGTAGATACAGATCGCCCGCTCGCCCTGGGAACTGTTGCTGACATCCGCATCAGCAAAAACAGGCAGTCGTTCGGGGCCCGAGCGAGAGTCGTGTACACGCAGCCGGGCAAAGGCATGGGGCTTGTGTTTACGGTAGTGGAGCCGGGACAAACCCAGATTCTGGACACCTGGATTGTCGAGACTCGCGAAACCTCGTGGCTTGCGTCGAGCCGGCGGCGGAGCCAGCGAGTGTTGATGAGGATCCCGGTGCGCGTATCGGGGCAGGTCGGGCCGGAAACACCCATCGATGAAGAGACCCACACTGTTGCGATCAGTGCCCATGGCGCGATGATCACGCTGGCGGCGCCGGTGTACCGGGGACAACGGTTCAGGGTACTGAATGTGCAAACGAATGAAGCACTGGAGTGCGATGTGGTGTACATCGAGAAGGTGGCGGGCCAGCAGGTTCAAGTCGGATTGGAGTTTCTGCTGCCGAATCCGTCGTTCTGGCGGGTGGCGTTTCCGCCGAAGGATTGGACGCCGCGACATCCCGACGCGAAGGGTAAGTGATGAGAAGTTATGCGTCAAAACGCGTGTCACACTCCATCGTGACCGCCGCGGTCGTTTCACCTTCCGCATGCCTTGAACCCTCTGCGACAAACCACTAACATTTCTACGAAAGTTTTTCCATGCGCATAAAGCCTGCAGGATTTCAGTTACGACGGTGTCTGGCCCTGGCCCTGTTGATCGCGCCGTCCCGATTGTGCGCTCAAGGACACCCTTCGGCGTCGGGTGCCGTGTCGACCGGCGGGATGATCGGGACCAATGCGATCGACGTGGATGTTTCCGTGAGGGATGCGCACGGGAACGTGATCGACGCTCCGGCGGTTGTGCACCTCACGTCCGCAGGCAGGAAATACAACGCGACATTCACGACGGAAGGACTGACGCCGGCACGTTTCCACCAAATTATGATGGGTGAATACGAGGTCGAGGTAAGCTGCCCCGGATTTCAGAGAACCAAGCAGACCTTTCTGGTGGACATTGCCTACAGTGGAATGCCCGTTTACGTCTATCTGGTTCCCGAATCGGGTTCGAAGGCCACGAGCGGCGATCCCCCCACCATGCTGGCGCCGGAATACCGGTCGGACCTGGAACGCGGGATCGAGGCCTTGAGGAAGGGACGCTATAGCGCTGCGCAGAAGACTCTGGCAAAGCTGGCGACGAAGACGCATAACAATCCCGATGTCCTGTACAACCTCGGTCTCGCCGAACTCGGTCTGAAACAGGATGAGCAGGCGCGGAGTGCTTTTCAGCGAGCGCTCGCTACAGATCCCAACCACGAACCAGCCCTGGTTGCCCTGGCGCAACTGGAAATGCGCAATGGTTCACCGGCAACGGCAGTGCCGTTACTGGAGAAGGCCGCCTCGTCAGCGGCGGCAAACTGGCGCACGGACTACGACCTGGCCAGCGCTGATCTGAAACTGGATCGCTTGAGCCAGGCGGAGTCGGCGGCTTCTCGCGCGGTGCGCCTTGCCAGGAATCAGAGCGCTGCGCCCACATATCTTCTGGGCCAGATTCAATACGCAGCGGGCCAACGCTCGCACGCCAAAGCTGCCTGGGAGTCAATGCTGAAAGACTTCCCTTCGGATCCACTCACCGAGCAAGCAAGAAAAAATCTGAGTGAGCTGGATTTTACGAAAGACTCGGTTCCTCCGCCATCGGCAACAGCTGTTCCTTCTCCGGTAGTGCCGGAGCCCGCTCCTGCGGCGGCAGTTGCGGAACATGCGTGGGCGCCACCGGATATTGATGAGGTCGTTCCAGACGTGGCGCCGGATGTGAGTTGCAACACCGAGACCGTCCTTGATCAAGCTCTCCATCGCATGAAGTTGCAGTTGCTGGATTTGGAGAAGTTCACCGCCACGGAACGGATCGAACAGTGGCAGATTGACCGATACGGTTGGCCAGGGCCCGTAAAATCGCGCGAGTTTTCCTACATTGTTCTCGTCTCTCCCATGGTGAAAGACTCGATGTACGTGCAGGAGTATCGCAACGGGAGCAGCGGCACCTCTGGGATGGATAACGCGATCATCACCACCAGCCTGAACTCGTTGGGCATCAACATTCTGCAACCGTACTACCGCGATCGGTTCAATTATTTGTGCGAAGGTCTGTCACACGTGAGGGGTGTCGCAGCGTGGCAGGTTCATTTTGTGCAGAAGGCTGACGTGCACGATGGCGTCCGTTCGTGGAAGACGAACCGCAAGAACTACGATATTCCGATCAAAGGGCGCCTCTGGATCTCGAGCCTCAATTTTTCGGTCCTGCGGGTGGAGACGGACCTGCGCGAGCCCGTGAAGGAACTGCAGCTTACCCGGGATCATCTGCTGGTGGACTACGGTCCAGTCGATTTTACGACGCAGTCGAAACATCTCTGGCTGCCGTGGAGCGCGGAGATGTTTACCGAACTTCAGGGGCAGCGGTACCGCAACAGGCATACGTTGACCCACTACATGTTGTTTGCCATTGACACTTCCGAGAAGGTAGCCAAACCTCGGGAAGAGCCGCCGCGGTAATCGAACTCGCGAATTGTGGTCCGGAAATCCTCAGAGCCATTCTTGAATTCAGATGAGTCGGTGTCGTTGTAAACGATTCATATGTAGGGAGTTGGGGGCCGGTTTGTTTGGTGACTAAAGTCACTTACGACTGTGACGGTCTACCGTAGGCTGGGTCCGAGGCCAAGACCCATGGGCACCCCAGCAGCGCTACCGAGCAAAGTCCAAGTGAAAGTGACGTTTACGTCGAGCGGCGACGGTGCAGAGATCACCGAGTCGATTCAGCCGCAAGCGATTTCGTCCGCAACCAAGATCGTCGCCAAGACAAAGAAAAAGTTGATCCGGAGAACTGGCGTGGACCGCTCGCAAATGTGCCGGCGGAGTTTTCAGGGCGCGTTTCTGCTGCTGAATGTGGCGTTGGGCGCAAAGTTCTATTTCTGGGTGCGGCAGTTCGAAATTGGCATCGCGAATCAGAATCTGACCCGGCCGGCGGGGGTGGAGGGGTGGCTGCCGATCGCGGGGCTGATGAATTTGAAGTACTGGATTCTGAGTGGAGAGATTCCGCGTGTGCATCCGGCGGCGATGTTTCTGCTGCTCACATTTCTTTCGATGGCATTCTTGCTGCGCAAGGCGTTCTGCAGTTGGCTGTGCCCAGTAGGGACGATTTCCGAATATCTGTGGCGCGCGGGGAAGAAAGTATTCAAGCGGAATTTTGTGTTGCCGCGCTGGCTGGATTTGCCATTACGCGGGTTGAAATATTTCCTGCTGGGATTCTTTGTGTGGGCGATTTCCACGATGTCCGTGGTAGGAATTCGCGATTTCATGCAGAGTCCCTATGGATTGATCGCGGATGTGAAGATGCTGAACTTTTTCCGGCATATAGGCGAGACGGGATTGATTGTGCTCGGTGTGCTGGTGGTGGCGTCGGTGTTCGTGCAGAACTTCTGGTGCCGGTTCCTGTGCCCGTACGGAGCACTGCTGGGGCTGACGGCGTGGTTCAGCCCGGCGCGGATCCGGCGAAATGCGGAGACTTGCATCGACTGCGCAAAGTGCGCAAAGGCGTGCCCCGCCTCGCTGCCAGTGGACAAGTTAGTGCAAATCCGGTCGGTGGAATGCACGGGTTGCCTGGAATGTGTGGCGGTGTGTCCGGCACAGGACACGCTGATGATGAGCCTGCCGAAGATGATCGCGGAGAAGCCGAAAGCCGCGGCGATTCCGGCGTGGGCGATGGCCGCAGCGATTGCGGTGATGTTCCTAGGCGTAGCGGGCTTCGCGAAAGCAACGGGGCATTGGAATTCGGCGGTTCCGACGAGCGTGTATCAGAGACTGGTGCCGAACGCGGAGCAGGCGGCCCATCCCATGCCAGGGAGGTAGAAGCCATGAGCACGGCGGCACAAAAAGGAACGAAAGAGATGGCAGGCGCGGAAATCGTCCGGCTCGGCGAGATGGTGAATTATCAAGACGGCGCGGTCGTCAGCCGCACGCTGGTGAAACGCGCCACGGGAACCATTACGGCGTTCGCGTTCGACGCCGGTCAGGGTTTGAGCGAACACACGGCGGCGTTTGATGCGCTCGTGCAAATGATGGAAGGCGAGGCGGAGATCACGATCTCAGGGAAAGCCTTCCCGTTGAGGGTCGGCGAAGCGATCTTGCTGCCAGCGAACCAGCCGCATGCGGTTACTGCTACCAAGCAGTTCAAGATGCTCTTGACGATGATGCGGTCGTAGTTTGAAACGTCACAGTCACTACCATTCGCAATCACAATCGACCGCCGATCTCGCCGTGATATAAATTGCTCTGGATGGGACAGACCTGGGGCAAGGGGAAATTCCGGTGAGACGAACTCTTCGTGGTACGTCTTTCGTCATTCTGTTTGGTTTGATCGGTCTTGAGGCGGTCACGCCGGTGCGCGCGCAGACGCCGGTGAAGGTGTGGCAGGACACAATTGAATTGCCCACCTATGAACTGGGGGAACCGAACGAGAATCCACCGTTCGACCAATTCGTCACCAACGACCGCTACAACTATCCCTACACGGTGCTGGACAACCTGACCGGAAAATCGGCGCCAAGAAAGTGGCGGGCGTTGAATCTGGAAAACGAGTATCTGAAATGCGTGGTTTTGCCGGACCTCGGCGGGCACTTGTACCGCTGCCAGGACAAAAGGAATGGCGCGGACCTGTTTTATGCGAATCCTTCACTGAAGTTTGCGCGGATTTCGTACCGCGGAGCTTGGGCGGCCTACGGGATCGAGTTCAATTTTCCGGTGTCGCACAACTGGATGACGGCGTCGCCGGTGGACTTTGCGACCTCCACGGCGGCAGACGGCAGCGCCACAGTGTGGGTACGGAATATCGACCGGCCGTATGGAATGGAGTGGTGCGTGGAGTTGACGCTGCGGCCGGGACGCGCGGTGCTGGAGCAGAAGACCACGCTCTACAATCCCGGGCGGGCGCGGCACCGTTTTTACTGGTGGACGAACGCGGGCGTGCAAGTGTGGGACGACACGAGGATCTTCTACCCGACGCAGTACACAATCTTCCATGGCTTCACGGACTTGGACACATGGCCTGTGGATCGCAACGGCACAGACCTGAGCGTGGTGGGGAATCACAAGTACGGTCCCGTGTCGCGGTTCAGCTACGCCAGTAACGAGCCGTGGATGGCGGTGTATCACCCGAAGACGGACGCGGGGCTGGTGCACTATTCGACGCGGACAAATCTGCCTTCGAAGAAATTCTGGTCGTGGGGCAGCGACCCGGATGGGCTGAAGTGGAGGGAAGCGCTCTCGGACAACCACAGCGCGTATGTGGAAGTGCAGGCGGGCCTGTATCGGGACCAGGAAACGTACGGGTTCCTGGGCCCGCAGCAGAAGATCCGGTTTGTGGAGTATTGGATGCCCGTGCGAGAAATGGGCGGAGTGACGCGGGCGAATCCGGACGCCTCGCTGAATGTGGTGAAGACGGGAACGAAGGTCGAAGTGGCGCTGAATGTATTCCGGGAATTTCCGAAGGCCAAACTGGAACTGCGCGCGGGCGACAACGTGCTGGCGCCAGGCACGGTGTTGGCTACGGAGAACGTGTCGTTGTCGCCGAAAAGCACCTTCCGGAAAGGGTTGGGAAGCGTGCCGGAAGGTCAGCCGTACACGATCACGTTGAGCGATGAGAGCGGGAAAGTAGTGCTGGCCCACACAGAAGGGAAGTACGACTACACGCCGAAGTCAGAAGTTCCAAAGGAATTGCAGCCGAATTACGTGTATCCGCCGCTAGAGAAGCGGACGGAAAGCGATTTTCTGCAACTGGGAGACGATCAGGAGCGGAACGGAATGGTCCTGGACGCACTTGCGACTTACCGCGAAGGACTGAAACGCTTTGACGGGAGCGTTTCCCTGCACAAGGCAGCGGGGCGGTTGGCCGTGGGGCTGAAGCAGTACGAGGCAGGGATTGCGGACCTGTCGATGGTGCTGGTGCGGGTGAGCAACGATCAGGAAGCGTCGTACTACCAGGGTCTGGCCTACGCAGCGACGGACAAGCTGGAAAAAGCTCGGCGCGCGTTCGAGATAAGCGAGCAGTTCGGCACGTACCGCGCGGCGTCGCTTTACGAATTGGCGGCGCTCGACGCAAGGAAAGGCGATCTGGGGAAGGCCCACGAGAAGCTGCTGATGGCGTACACGGAATTTCCAGATGCTACGCGCGTGGCGGATGCGGACGTAACGCTGCTGCGAGTGCTGGGCGACGCGGTGCGCGCGAAGACCCATCTTACGAGTCTGAGAGAGACGGACCCCACCAATTCGTACTTGCGATACGAGGCCACGCGGCTGGGCGAAAGCGACCCGGCGTTATGGGAGCATCTGGCGGGCGACCCGTCGCGCATCCTGGAAATTGCGGCGCAGTACATGCATTTCGGTTTGTATGGCGAGGCGGCGGAGTTGTTGGCGGCGAAGTATCCAGGTGACAGCCCCGGCGTGGTGAGCGACCCGGGTACACCGAGACCCGGAGACGATCCGATGATCGCGTACTACCGGGGATATTGCCGCGACATGGCGAAGCAGGATGGCGGCGCGGACTTTGCGGCAGCCGCGAAGATGCCTACCGTGTACATCTTTCCGAACCGGCCGGAGTCGTTCGACGTGCTGAAGCGGGCGATTGCCGTGAATCCGAAGGACGCGAATGCGTACGCGCTGCTCGGCGATCTCTACATGTCGGGCGGCATGGAAGATGAAGCGATGAAGCAGTGGGGCGCAGCGCGGGCGATCGATCCAAAACTACCGGCACTGTTGAGGAATATGGGATACACCTCTCTGTATTTGAAACAGCCACCGGAAAAGGCCATTGAATATTTCGCGGAAGGCGTGAAGTACGATCCGCAGAACGCGGAGAACTACCTGGGATTGGAGCGTGCACTCAAGGAAGCCGGACGCCCCGCGGCAGAGCAGGCGGCAGCCTTGCAGAAATTTTCCGGCGCGCATCCGCCGGCGGTGCTGGTGTTCCAGTTGGCGCGCGATCTGGCGGACGCGGGCCAGTATGACGCAGCTGTAAAGGAGCTGGCCGATCATTTTGTGTCGATGGAGGAGGGCGGCGCCAGCCGGCTGAGCGTGTATCTAGAAATCAGACTGACCGAGGCGAAGGCATTGGCACGGGAGAAAAAGTGCGCCGAAGCGAAGGGGATTGTTGAGCACCTAGGAGATGCCGTGCCGCCGTTGTCGCTGACGGCAGAGGAAATGGCACAGGGGCTGCAGTCGAAGCGGGTGAAGGACGAGGTTGCGGAGATTGGAATGGCCTGCGAGAAGTAGGACCAAGCCGGCGGCGTAAAGCCGCCCCAACAGATCGATGTCGCGGGAACAGATCAGCATGAGGCCCTTTTAATCCAGCTAAAGAAAACGCGAGAACTGCCGATGAGTGCTGGTATAGGCGTGCCACTGCGCGCCTGGAGGCTTCATGTCGGTGGCCGGACTTGCGCAAGCGAATGGAGCGGACCTGTTGCAAATGTACCAGCAGGCGACAGGGCAGAGCGCCCCGACGGGCACGCCGCAGAGCACCAGCAAAATGCTGAAAGAAGCGGTGCAGGAAGCGAAGATGAGCGAGGCGTCGGTTGCCGATGGCGGCGATCCGCTCAGTACGGGGACGTTGCTCAATACGTACGCGTAAGAAGCCGGACGGCCGGGCATGTTCGTTTCGCATGCCTGGTTCCTGTGCATTTGCTCTCAAGGAAGCCGGGCGGCAGAATGCCACCGCTACAGACTCGTCTCGAGTTCGAATGGAACTCTGCTCAACAGAAAAAAGGCGGTGCTGCTCGGCTGGGGGGAGGACGCAGCACCGCCTTGTTTTTTAAGGATACGGATCCGAGGGGAAAGGATTCCGTTCCTTACCGAGAAAACCTAGCCGCGAACCGTGAGCACCGGGCAAGTTGCCTTGGTGACCACGTTGTACGCAATCGTGAGAGGCACATGGCCCGCGAGGCTGCGGCGAGCCTTGGCGCCCATCACGATCAGATCGGCCTTGCATTCCTTGGCGCCGATCAGAATCTCTTCGACAGCATTGCCGAAGGTGACGCGGAATTCCGGCTTGCACCAATCCGCCGTACCCGCGGGCATGAGCTTCTTCATGCGAACAATGTTGATTTCCTTCTGGCGCGCAATGCTCTCTTCTGTGTAGGCGGAGGCGCTTTCGATCACATGGAGCAGCGTGAGGTGCGCGTTATGCTCCTGCGCCAGAGAGAGGGCGTGGGCGGCAGCCTTTTCGGCGCCGGGACCAAAATCGGTGGCGAAGAGGATATGCCGCAGTTCGATTTCCTTCTGAACTTCACCCCGGACGGCCGGGCCAACGGTCAGGACAGCGGCGTCCGCCTGACGGAAGATCTCTTCAGCGACGGAGCCGATGAGGATCTTCTGGACCTTGCCGCGTCCGTGGGTGCCGCAAACGACGAGGTCGATTTCATGCTCAACGATGAGTCGTTCGATGGTCGGCCAGACATTGCCTTCTTCCATCAAGACTTCGTGTGGAACGCCGCGGAGCTTTCCGGAGATCAGAATATCGGTGACGCCTTCCTCGGCGGCCTGGCGCACTTTCTCATAGGTCGCTTGAGCGAGCTGGGGTTCAGCGAACTGGAAGGGATCGGGGGTAATGACGTGAGCGAGGTAGATTCGCGCATCATAGCGGCGCGCGACGGCAATGGCGTAGTCGAGGGCACGATCGGACACTTCAGAAAAGTCGGTCGTGACCAGGATTTTAGTGAGAGAAACCCGCTTACCGATTTCAGGCTTCACCTTGGGTTCCGCAACCTGCGGCATGACTTCCTCCTCAAACAACAACATCCTCCGCGCACTGGTGGAGAGCCTTTAACTCACTGACCAAGAGTGCACGTTCGGTACCAGAACAAGCTTCGGACCGGACACTCCAAATAGGGCACTTGCAATGACTTAACGGGTAGAAGTGAGCAAAGTTCCGCAGAATCGTGCGTCGAATGGCGAAACGGTGAGTGGAATCAACAAAAGAGAAATGAACGCGAGGGAGACGAGGCAGGAGCTAAGGTGCAGCGGCCACTGGTGAGCCCGTCGGGCAGGGCTAGATGCGCGCGACCTTGAAGCGCGACCCTTCGCGGTGACCGCTGCGAAGTCTGCACACAAAAAATGTGGGCGTCCCTTTTTCCGACGTATCCTTTCGAGCCTTCACCGCAAGCCCGAACGTCGAAAAAGGAACGCCCACTGATCAGCCTTTCGACAATCGCTCCATTGCCTAATTGCTGAACGCACGAAAGAAATGCAAATGGTGTGCCTTTTGGACGGTTTCCAGAAAAATTCGCAAGTTATTGGAATATGGAAGGTTAAGTCGAAGAGGCTTCGAAGGCCTGTTCCAGAGCGAACGAAGAATGCGAGTTTTCACACTTCCAACGCGAGTTCTCACGCAGTTCGACGAATTTGGTGTGGAAAACTTCAGCTAGGAGCCCGCCGGACCGGCAGGTTCTTCCTCTTCACTATGAGATAAGCCGAACTTCTTCATCTTGTACCGCAGCGCATCGCGGCTGATATTGAGAAGCTTGGCCGCCTTGATCTGATTCCCATGGGACTGGTGGAGAGCGAGTTCGACGAAGGCGTGCTCGACATCCTCCAAGGAGGTTCCTCCCTCAGGGATGGACAGGGGAGGGAGGCGGCGCTTGCCAGGGGCGGGTTGATTCTCAACGGGGACTGCCAATGCGCTATCCGGCGAGACGGCACCCGCGCGTCCACTGGCGACCGAGAAGGGGAGGTCGTCCGGCTTGAGGAGATTGCCTTCTTCCAGGATCATCGCCCGCTCCAGAGCGTTCTTGAGCTCGCGGACATTGCCGGGCCAGTCGTAATTCATCAGCAAGCGGCGTGTTTCTTCGCTGATGCCCTGCACCTGCTTGCGGAATTTGCGGTTGTAATGAGCGACGAAGAATTCGATGAGCGGAGTGATGTCCTCTTTGCGCTCGCGCAGGGCCGGGAGGTAGATGGCGATGATGGCCAAACGGTAAAAGAGGTCCTGGCGGAAGCGGCCCTCGCGGACTTCGCGCTCGAGATCGCGGTTGGAAGCAGCGATGACACGGACGTCCACCTGAATATCACGAACGCCGCCGACGCGGCGAATGACCTGGTCTTCAAGGACGCGGAGGAGCTTGGCCTGGAGGAGAGGGGAGAGCTCGCCGATTTCATCGAGGAAAAGGGTGCCGCCGTCGGCGACCTCAAAGAGGCCTTTCTTCATGGCCTTGGCGTCGGTGAACGCGCCCTTCTCGTGGCCCAAGAGCTCGGCTTCCATGAGGGTTTCCGGGATCGCCGAGCAGTTGATGGCAACGAAGGGGCGTTCCGCGCGTGAGCTGTGGTAGTGGATGGCCTTGGCGACGAGGTCTTTACCGGTACCACTTTCGCCCTGAATGAGGATGGTAGTGGCTTCGCTG
>Ga0335085_10012186_pt1 | contig 12688 bp, 11 predicted proteins | sample Lox_Sample_45_FD_206712 | JGI IMG/M metagenome (GOLD analysis project Ga0335085, IMG submission 206712) | Soil microbial communities from Loxahatchee National Wildlife Refuge, Florida, United States - Lox_Sample_4.5 | ecosystem: Environmental > Terrestrial > Soil > Wetlands | place: USA...
AAATCCGCCACGTCCAGGATTTACGGGATAGGCCCAAAGCGGAAGATTGGGAAACTCAGGCCCTTGCGCGGCAGCCGAAGCTGCCGTGGCAGCAGGACTCTGCCCTGCACCTGGACCAGACGCCGGCTTGTTACCGCCGTTCTGTGCAGCCAGGCCAACGGCGATGGCTCCGCAGCCTGCCAATGCCAATGGAAGAACGATTGCGCGAACGCGTAAGACGCTCATGGACTTGCTCCCTCGCTGTAAACTCGTCCGCGCACAATACCACAACTTTGGCGCGCGCGGGTAACACTGTGGGAACGCGCGACCTTTTCTGTTTCTTGTCGGCTGTGCGGTGGAATGGCTTCTGCTGATTGCTTCGGCGGAATTACTTCTCGACGCGGACAATAATCGCGGGCTTTTTGCCGACGCGAAGCGTGTGATCGCCCGGCTGGCTCGAATCAAATGTGTAGGTAGGCTCATCGATTCGTGCGCCGTTCCACTCGACCGCGCCTTGCTTGATCAACCGCTCAGCCTCGGAACGCGAAGGAGCAAGCCCCGCCGCCGCAATCGACGCAGCGAGTTTCATCTTCCCGGCCGCCGGCAACGAAAAGATCTTCATTTCCGAAGGCAGTTGCCTCTTGCTGTAAATCAAATCCCACTCTTCGCCGGCCTTTTTCGCCGCGTCCTCGCCGTGGAACTGCGCGACGATCACATGTGCCAACTCCATTTTTGCTTTTTTCGGATGCAGCGCGCCCGTGCGCACTTCCTCGCGCATCCGCACGATCACTTGCGACGCGAAATCCGTCAGCAGCTCGTAATAAGACCACATCAGCTCGTCGGTGATCGACATCAGCTTGCCGAACATCTCGCCGGGCGATTCCGTAATGCCGACGTAATTGCCCAGGCTCTTGGACATCTTTCTCTCGCCATCGAGCCCGACGAGAATCGGCATCGTCAACACGGTCTCGGAAGTCTGCCCGTACTCGCGCTGGATATCGCGGTGTACGAGCAAATTGAACTTCTGTTCCGTCGCGCCCAATTCAACGTCCGATTGCAAGGCGACCGCGTCATAGGCCGTGAGCAGCGGATACAGCAGCTCGTGCACGGAAATCGGATGATTCTTTTCGAGGCGCGAACGGAAATCCTCGCGTTCGAGCATCCGCGCCAGCCGGTAATGGCCGCAAAGCTTCACCACTTCATGGCTCGGCATTTTTCCCAGCCACTCGCTGTTGTAGCGAACCTCGGTTTTTTCCCGATCGAGAATTTTATAAACCTGCGCCAGATACGTCTTCGCGTTCGCATCCACCTGCTCGCGCGTGAGCGGCGGCCTCGTCTCGGAAACGCCCGTTGGATCGCCGATCATCGCCGAAAAATCGCCGATCAGGAAAATCGCCGTGTGGCCCATATCCTGAAAATGCTTCAGCTTGCGCAGTACCACCGTGTGTCCAAGATGAATGTCCGGCGCCGTCGGATCCACGCCAAGATAAACGCGCAGCGGCTTGCCCGTTTTCAGCGAATTTTCGAGCTTTGCCTTCAGCTCGTCCTCGCGAATGATCTCCGCCGCGCCCTTTTTCAGGTATGCAAGCTGCTCTTCAACGGGCCTGAACGCTACTCTTTCCACTAACTCTTCTCCCCAGTCGCAATCACGCGCCGCCCCTCGATGCGGAAGCGCCCCTCCAGCACGACGCGCACCGCCTCGGTGTAAATGCGATGCTCTTCGCGCAAAATTTTCGCCGAAAGCGTCTCCACCGTATCCGCGTCCTCAATCGCAACCGCCGCCTGCATCACGATCGGCCCCGCATCCAGATTTTCGTCCACGAAGTGAACCGTGCATCCCGAAATCTTCGCTCCGTGCTCGAGCGCCTGCCGCTGCGCCTCCAACCCCGGAAACGCCGGCAACAACGAAGGATGAATATTCAGTATCCGATTCGGAAACTCCGCCACAAAGTAGGGCGAAATCAGCCGCATATATCCCGCAAGGCAAACCAGATCGACGCCTTTCTCCTGCAGCGCCGCCACAACAAGCTTGTCGTAAGCCTCGCGTTCCAGCCCCTTCGATGGAATCGCCCGCGCCGCGATCCCGCGCGCCCGCGCCCGTTCCAACCCCGGCGCATTTTCGCGATTGCTCAACACAATCGCAATCTCGGCATTCGGAATTTTCCCCGCTGCAACGCTCTCCGCCAGCGCCTCAAAATTCGATCCGCGCCCCGAAAGCAACACCCCTATTTTTTTTGTCATAATTTTTCGGCAACCGAAATTAGCACACTTCCACGAACTGGCGAAACCGCACTTCTGCGTTTGAGTTTTCGGCCTGAATTACAGCGGAAGCTTCCCCGAATAAATCACGCGCGGCTTTCCGCGCTGCCCATTCTCGATGCGGCCAATCAAATAAAACTTCTCGCGCCGCCGCCGCAGTTCGCTCTCCACGCTCGAAACGCTCTTCGCAGGCACGACAAGAATCATCCCGACGCCCATATTGAATGTCTGCAACAACTCTTCGCGGTCGATCTTCCCCACCTTCGCCAGATACTTGAAAATCGGCAGCACCGGCCACGATCCCAATTCGATCACGGCTTGCACGTTTCGCGGCAGCGCACGCGGCAGGTTCCCAGTGATCCCGCCGCCGGTGATGTGCGCCATGGACGAAACCCACCCGCGCGCCAAAATATTCTTCAGCAGCGGCCAATATGCCCGGTGCGGCTTCAGCAGTTCCGCGCCAATCTTCCCGCCAACGTCCGCAACATACGCGTCCGGCTCGTGCCCCGCCACTTCAAACGCGAGTTTCCGCGCCAGCGAATACCCGTTCGTGTGCAATCCCGTCGACGGCAACCCGATCAGCGCATCCCCCGCTTGCACGCGCCGCGGATCGAGCTGTTTGCTCTTCTCCACCGCGCCCACGATAAACCCGGCCAGGTCGTACTCGCCCTCCTGATAAAAACTTGGCATTTCCGCCGTTTCGCCGCCGATCAACGAACATCCCGCCTGCTTCGCCGCGCGGCTCATGCCCTCGATCACCTGCTCCACAATTCGAGGCTCGACCTTCCCCATCGCCAGATAATCGAGAAAAAAGAGCGGCTCGGCGCCCTGCGTCAAAATATCGTTCACGCAGTGATTCAAAATATCCGCGCCGACGGTCGAATGAATGCCCATTGCAAACGCAATCTTCAGTTTCGTGCCGACGCCATCCGCGCTCGCCACCAGGACGGGCTGTTTCCAGCGCTCGTAGTCCAGCTCGAAGAGCGCACCGAACCCGCCAATCGGCGCCAGCACCCCGCGACGAAACGTCTTGCCCGCCATGGCGGCAATCCGCCGCTTGGCTTCATCTGCAACCGTGATATTTACGCCTGCATCGGCGTAGCGCATGTGTGCTCGTTTTCCCGAGGGGAGGGGCGGTCTTCTCGCTAGGAGATCAGACTTCCCGAAAAATGGCTACCAGAAAATGTGAAACAGCCGGTGCCAGCGAATCGTGCTCGGATGAATGATCGCGTTCGCGTAGGCCTCGAAGCGCTCCGGTAAATGTCCGGGATCCCAGGCGCCCTCCGGCGCGTTAATCGACATATAAATCATCACCGGAGTTCCGATAATATCTGACCGCGGCACGAATCCCCAGTAGCGGCTGTCGTTCGAATTGTCGCGGTTGTCGCCCATCATGAAATATTCGCCGGGCGGCACCACAAGCTCACCGTTCACCGTGTTTTTCGCCACCTCCTCGGCCCATTCCGGCCGATCGACGAAGCTCGGCGCCATTTCCTCAGCCTCAGCTGGGAAATTCTCCGAGGTATATTCCTGATAATCCGGCTGGTGCTTTATGTAAGGCTCGTTGAGGGGCTTGTCATTCACGTAGACCTTGCCGCCCACGATCTTGATGTGGTCGCCTGGAACGCCGATGCACCGCTTAATAAAGTCCGGAAATCCCTGATCGGCCAGTGGCGCGCGAAAGACGATAATCTGCTGTCTCTTCGGATTCCGCCACAGCGGCTCGTGTATCGAGGTGAACGGGATGCCGATATCGTACCCGAACCTGCTCACAATCAAGTGGTCGCCTATCTGCACCGTCGGTTCCATCGAACCGCTCGGAATCACACGCGCCTGTACGAATGCCCCTTCTATGAAAAGAAACGCCACGATCACCCAAAACCACGAAACAACTTCCATCCAAACCCGCTGCGCCGCCGTCGTTCTTACCACTTCACTTCGTTCGTGATCGGCAGGTAGCGCCTGTTCCACGTCAGCATTCACGATGAGCCTCCACTTCCAATTGCACCAGCTCTGTCGGGTAGCTGCCCGTGTAGCAGGAGGTGCAGAATTTTCTCTCCCCGGTATCGCGCACCGCAGCACGCAATGATTCCAGCGATAGATACCCCAAAGAATCCGCCCCAAGAAACTTACGAATCTCCTCCACGGAATGTCTCGCCGCGATCAGTTCATCGCGCCGCGGCGTATCCACACCGTAATAGCAGGGCGAAATCGTCGGCGGACACGAAATCCGCATGTGGACTTCCGTCGCGCCAGCTTCGCGCACGAGCCGCACGATCTTTCGGCTCGTCGTGCCACGCACCAGCGAATCATCCACCAAAATCACGCGTTTCCCTTCGAGCATGCGCTTTACCGGATTCAATTTCAGCTTCACTCCAAAATCGCGAATCGCCTGTTCCGGCTCGATAAACGTCCGCCCAACGTAATGATTGCGAATCAGCGCCATCTGAAACGGAATTCCCGATTCCGCCGAATATCCAATCGCTGCCGGCACGCCCGAGTCGGGCACGGGCGCGACTAAATCCGCGTCCACGGGATGTTCTCGCGCCAGCAAACGCCCAAGCTGTTCCCGGCTCTCATTCACCGGCCGTCCAAATACGATGCTATCGGGCCTCGAAAAGTACACATGCTCAAACACACAATATTGATGCGGCTTTTCCGGCGCGAACCGAATCGACTCCAATCCGCTTCGCGAAATCCGCACCATCTCGCCCGGTTCCACTTCGCGCACGTATTCCGCATCAATCAAATCAAACGCGCACGTCTCCGAACCCGCCACCCACGCTCCATCAAAGCGCCCCAGCGCCAGCGGCCGGAATCCTCGCGGATCGCGAATCGCATACATTTCATCCCGCGTCAGCAGCAGCAGCGAATACGCGCCTTCCACCTGGCTCAACGCATCCGCAATCGCGCTCGGCAAATTCCGCGCCGAACTACGCGCGATCAAATGCACAATCACTTCCGTATCGCTCGTCGTCTGAAAAATCGATCCGCGATGCTCCAGCCGCCGGCGGATTTCAGTCGCGTTCGTCAGATTCCCGTTGTGCCCTAGCGCGAGCTTGCCCTTATTGCAATCGATCACAATCGGCTGCGCGTTCGTCAGCGTCGTATCGCCCGCCGTCGAATAGCGGGTGTGCCCAATCGCCACATCGCCCGGCAGGTGCTGCAGCACAGTCGGTGTGAAAATCTCCTGGACGTGCCCCAGCGACTTGTGGACGTGAATATCGAGCCCATCCGATGAGGCGATTCCCGCCGACTCCTGCCCGCGATGCTGCAAAGCGTAAAGCCCCAAATAAGTAAGCTTTGACGCCTCCGGGTGCCCAAACACACCAAACACGCCGCAATGATCGTGGAAATGGTCGTCTTCGAGGATGTGGAGGGTCGACATTAAGAAAGTGCTTCAGACCGCATGGCACAGCCACTCTTGGCCGTGCTCCCAACGTTAAAAAACTCGACCAACAATTATCTCGGATGAACCAAGCTTCTTACGATTCGAAAACGTCAGAAAGCGACTCGGCCCAATCTTTCTGGAACGAATCGATCTTCCCCTGAATCGCCGCGCCGGCTTCAACATCAATCTTGAATTCTCCGCGCGTCACTATTCCAATACGCAAGGCACCCACACTATATTGTGCCGCAATCGCGCTGACGCGGGCAAGCAGAGCCGGAGACACCGAGACAACCGCGCGCGCCCCGCGCTCTCCAAAGATTGCATATTCAGCGTGGCTCTCCGTAGGAGTCTTCACCTCGGCCGAAAGCCCCTCGCTGCCAAAACAGCTTTCTGCAATCGTCACCGCGAGCCCACCGTCGCTCACATCGTGCGCCGAGAGAATTGCCTTCTCCCCTGCCAAATCAACCAGACAATCGATGAGTCTCTTTTCGGCATCCAAATCGATCGCCGGAGGCTCTCCTGCGACAACACTCTGGATCACCTTTGCGTATTCCGACGACGAAAATTCCCGCGCCTGCTCATCACGTGACGCGCCGGTTCCTCCCGCATCCAGCAGCACAATCGCATCGCCTTCATTCCGAAACGCCGAACCAAGCGCACATTCTGCGTCCTCAATAATGCCGAGCACGCCAAGAATCGGCGTCGGGTAAATCGCTTTCCCGAGTGTCTCGTTATAAAAACTCACGTTTCCACCCGTGATCGGCGCTTCTAGCGCGGTGCAAGCTTCCGAAATCCCATCAATTGCCTGTGTAAACTGCCACATCACATCCGGCTTTTCCGGGTTGCCGAAATTCAGGCAGTTCGTCGCCGCCACAGGACGCGCCCCAGTACAAGCCACATTCCTCGCTGCCTCCGCGACGGCATGCATCGCGCCGGCACGCGGATTCAGAAAACTCCACCGCCCGTTTCCGTCCGTCTTGATCGCCAACGCACGGTCAGATTCTTTCAGCCGCAAGACAGCCGCGTCACCCGCTCCGGGCCCCACCCTCGTGTTTGTACGCACCATCGAATCGTATTGTTCCGTGATCCACCGCTTCGAAGCGATTGTCGGCGACGCCAACAAGCGCCGAAAGTTCTCCGTAAGATCCGCGCCCGCCGCCGAAAATTCAAAAAGCCGCTCGTCCTTTTTTGCAACCGGAGCCGCAATCGGCCGTTCGTAGCGCGGCCCTTCCTCCGCCAGCGCATGCGCGGGGATTTCCGCCGCGACCTTCCCATGATGAAGCAGACGAAGCATGCCGTCATCCGTCACCACGCCCACTTCCACGGCATCCAATCCCCATTTCTTGAAAACGTCAAAAACCTCGCGCTCGCGCCCGCGCTGCGCCACCAGCAGCATTCGCTCCTGCGATTCGCTGAGCATCATTTCATACGGAGTCATGCCCGTTTCGCGTTGTGGCACTCGCGCCAACTCCAATTCGATTCCCACGCCGCCCCGCGACGCCATCTCGCAACTCGAACTCGTCAATCCCGCCGCGCCCATATCCTGAATCGCAACCACCGCACCGGTCCGCATCGCTTCCAAACACGCCTCGAGCAGCAACTTCTCCATGAACGGATCGCCCACCTGCACGTTGGGCCGTTTCTGCTCTGATTCCTCGCTGAACTCCGCCGAAGCCAGCAGCGAGGCACCATGAATCCCGTCTCGCCCCGTCTTCGCGCCAACGTAAATCACCGGATTGCCGGTTCCCTGGGCCCGCGCAAAGAAAAGCTCATCTCGATGCGCAATCCCCAAAGCCAGCGCATTCACCAGCGGATTATTCGCGTAGCATGGCTCGAAAACTACTTCGCCTCCAACGGTCGGTACCCCAAAGCAATTCCCATAATGCGCGATGCCCTGCACCACTCCATCCAGAATGCGCCGATTCCGCGCAACGTCCTCGCTTATGCCCCCCGTAATCTCCCCAAATCGCAATGAATCCAGTACCGCAATCGGACGCGCCCCCATCGTAAAAATATCCCGCAAAATTCCGCCCACACCCGTAGCGGCACCCTGAAACGGCTCAACAAAACTCGGATGATTGTGAGACTCGATCTTAAAGACAGCCACAAGACCGTCGCCAATATCGACGACGCCCGCATTTTCTCCGGGCCCTTGTACCACATGCTTTCCCCGCGTCGGCAACCGTTTCAAATGCACCCGCGAGGACTTATACGAACAGTGCTCGCTCCAGCTGACGCTGAAAATACCCAGCTCAGTAATATTTGGGTCGCGACCCAAAATTTTCTGGATGCGCGCATATTCTTCAGCCGTCAGCCCGTGCTCGGCCGCAATCTCCGTAGTGACCTTAATTTGTGTGCTTGTCGTAGCCATTAGAAAATTTGAAGTGGCGTCATACGGCCCCGCGGTCCGCCGAAACGCGGTGCGTTGCCGGTCGTTCTTGAACTATCGCCGTAGGACGCTGCTCGCTGCGCCCTTTCGCGCCCTCGGATTCCCTTTGCCTACAGCAAGAACAGAAATTTTCGTCATCCTGAGGGACGCGAAGAGGCCCGAAGGACCCCTCTTGCCCTTTTTGTGCCACGCCTCGATGCCAAATCGCCAATTCGCAAAACAAAATCGAAGCTCAGCCGGAGGCCGCAAAAGAAAATGCTTTTCCTGGAAATCCGAGCTAAGCAGAAACTTTTGACACAACCCGATCTCGCGATAGAAACTCGACCATCGATCGCAAAATCACTCGACCATCCACCGAACCCAAGCCCGCCTCCACTGCGCGCTCCGGATGCGGCATCAATCCCACCACATTTCCGTCCCGGTTGCTGACGCCCGCAATCCCCGCCAGCGACCCATTCGGATTCACCTCAAAATCGTTCTCGTCCGCATCGCTTCCATCGCGATGCACATACCGGAACACGATCTGGTTGTTTCGCTCCAGTTCCGCCAGCGTCGCCGCATCGCAAAAATAACTGCCCTCGCCATGCGCGATCGGCAATTGCAGCACTTCGCCCTTTCGCGCCGCGCACGTAAACGGCGTCTCCGCATTCTCCACGCGTACATAAACCGGCCGGCACAGAAAACGCAAATGCTTATTCCGCATCAGCGCACCCGGCAACAATCCGCTCTCCACCAAAATCTGAAATCCATTGCAGACCCCCAGCACGAGCCCGCCAGAGCGCACAAACTTATCGATCGCTCGCATCACCGGAGAGAATTTCGCAATCGCGCCAGTCCGCAAATAGTCGCCGTAGGAAAAACCGCCAGGAAGGATTACCGCATCAAGCCCGGAAAGCTGCTCGCTCTGGTGCCAGACAAATTCGACCGGCTGCCCAATCACCTCGCCGATCGCATAGTGCGCATCGTCGTCGCAATTCGACCCCGGAAAAACCACCACCCCAAATTTCATCCGCACGCTCCACCCTCATTCTATCACGGTGGCGCAGCCACTCTTGGCTGTGCGCTTTGCCTTCATGTGGTAGCGCCGGCTGGAAGCCGGCGCCTTTGCCACCCCGCCTCGCAGCGGCACGCGCGTTTTGTGTTGAGGCCGACAGCTCCTAGCTGGGCTTGCCGCACACTTCGCCGTTTTGCGCGATGTGAGCGGGTCCTGCCTTTTCCGTCATTTGTCATGGCGGCCGAGCCGCCTTCCGCTCAGGCGCTTTCGAATTTGCCGTTGTAACGACGACCCTTGGCCGCGCACTTCGTGGCCGCTCTCGGTCGGCGCCTTTGCCTTCGATTGCCCTGTGGTGTAGTGTCTCCGTGACGGGACTTCGCGGCACCACACCAGGGCCATCCAGCGGCACGAGAAACGGAAAAACATGACGGATATTGAGACAGTCTTGCTTGCGGTCAACCAAACTCTGGAAATCTCTATTCACATGTCCGTGCGCCTGGAGGCGCTAGAATCCCTCCTGATGGAAAAAGGAGTCTTCACCGACTCAGAATTACGCGCCCGGCTGACGAAACTCAAGACGGAAAGCAAAGCCCTGTCGGATGCCCTTCAGTCGCTCGAAGCAGGCGGAAGCGTCTCCTGAGCTACGGGACGAATCCCTTCCTCTCACATACGGCGCAGTTACTCTGGGCTGTGCGCTCTGCCTTTACCGTTGCCTTTTTCGCTTATCTCGTGACGACCTTACGCATCGCCGCCAGCCCCTGCCACATCGCGGGCACGAAGGCGGCGGTCACTTGAGCGCCAGAAATAGAAGCGCCTTCCCCGTTCGTCATCTCTACACGGGTGCCATGAAACTACCATTCTATGTTGTTATATGGAGAGAAATTCCTTTTCTTGATGATCCACATGCCCTAGTCTCTTCGATATTGATTTCACGCCGTAGAAACGTGCACTTTCATATGGGACTCGATCGCGCCTATCCCAGAGATGCCGGAACGGCTCCGGTTCTTCTCCCGCGGTGTACTATGCTTGCCGTTTACAATAAAAGCTCACTACGAGAATATGAGCGTGCAATATCCTAAAGAAAGAAACTCATGACTGTGAACTTAAGAGAGAAATTGTCGGACAATCATCTGGCTCTGTCCCAAAACCCGACTTGCAGCCTGCGGATCCGATCGCACTATAGTGCCCTGAGCGATGTCCAGAAAAAGCTGGCAGATTACATCATCTCGAACCGAGAAGCAGTTCCGACGCTGGATTTGAAAGGCCTCGCACGGAAGGCTAGGGTAAGCACTGCGACCGTGACGCGATTTTGTCGAACGATTGGCTTTGGCAGTTTCCATGAATTCAAGATTGCATCAGCACAGGAGCTGGTCTCGGTGCCCCTGGTATTTGAAGATTTCGATCCGCACGACAACGACGAGAAACTCATAAATAAGGTGTTCGCAGCGTATATCCAGAGCCTCATCGACACACGGGCGATGGTTTCCGTGCCCAACCTCATGCGGGTCGTCGACCGGATTAACCGGGCCAGGCAAGTGAGTGTGTTTGGAATCGGTAGCTCGGGATCGATTGCGGTTGCGGCAAGCCATCGCTTTGCGCTGCTCGGAGTTCGTTGCCAGGCGCATACCGATCCCTACGAGCAAATAATTGCCGCCTCGTTGTTGAGTGAAGGCGACGTAGCGGTAGGAATTTCGCACTCGGGAACCTCCCGGATTACTGTGGACGCACTACGCTTGGCGGGAAAACAGGGTGCCTTCACGATCGCGCTGACAAACCATGCCAACGCCCCCCTGGCACGGGCGGCCTCTCTCACCTTGCTGACTTCGTTGCACGAAAAGAAAGTGCACGTGGCAAGTTTGACGTCGCGAGTAGCTCAATTAACGTTAATCGATTGCGTTTACATTGCGCTGGCTGCGCGAAATGAAAAGAGATTCACGACCACGGCCGGCATGATTGAGAAGGAGCTCCGCGAAAAGCTCCGCGAAGGGCCGAAGTCGCTGTATTAGAAGGGACGTTCTCAACTCCGACGCGTGCGCAGTCATCCGAAGATGTTTTTCCTCTGGTTCATCCTCTTGCGAATCGACATGAGCGCCTCCATTTCTTCAGGCGCCAGCACGAACGGCTTCCCAATTTGTCGTACATGCAGCGTGATCTGGGCGTTGTGTTCTATCAGTTCCATCCGCAGCGCCGCTTCCCGCAGATCGCCCCCGACCGTGAGTGCTCCATGGTTTTCCAACAAGAAGGCGTCGTGGACTTCCAAATACAATTTCAGCTTTTCGGCCAACTCCTCGGTTCCGGGCGTTGCGTAGGGTACTAGCGCCACGCGACCTAACAGCACGACCATCTCCGGCAACATTAATCCGTCGAGCGGCACTGACGCCGCCGCAAATGCCGTCGCTGTCGGGGGATGCGCATGAATGACCGCTCGCACATCCGGACGTTCCCGATACACCATACGATGCATGCTAAATTCCGACGTCGGGATGCCGTTCCCTCCGATCTTGCTCCCATCCATTCCGCACAACACGATATCGTCCGTCCCCAGTGCACCTTTATCCGCTCCGTGGCGCGTGCACAGGATGCAGTCTTTGGAAATCCGGAAACTGATGTTTCCAGCCAAAGCCGCATGGTAATTCCTGCTAGCCAGGTAATTCCCTATTTTGATGATCTCGCTCTCTGCCGCGCTTAGTTCTTCGGAAGAAACGTGATCGGAGCCTGTTTTTCTCATTTCTTTCGGACTCGTCGAATATTGCGGCACGAACGCAGCTAAACACTCCAGCTCAGGAATTTACTTTTTGCCGTCAATCGTGCGTCGTGCGTTTGCTGTGACTTCTACGCCGTCGCCTGCACGCCCGGTTGCTTTCGCTGCGCGCTCTTCAAGAGCTTCACGAACTCACGCATGAACGCCGGATGATCCGGCCAGGCTCGCGAAGTGACCAGTTCCCCATCCACCACTACTTCCTGGTCCACATAATTCGCCCCTGCGGCCGTAATCTCGGACCGAACTAAGTGATACGCAGTCATGGTCCGCCCCTTCAGCAGTTGAGCTGTCGCTAAGATCTGCCCGGCATGACAGATCGCCGCCACTGGTTTATTGGCCGCGAAAAACGCCTTCACAACTCTCTGCAATCCCTGATCATAACGAATATATTCGGGCGCCCGACCTCCGGGAATCACCAGGCCGGCATAGTCGTCGGGCTTAACTTCCGCAAACGTGAGGTGAGGCTGGATGCGATAGCCCAGTTTCTCGGTGTTCGTCTCCCAGTCCGGCTCGAAATCGTGCACTACTGAATGCAACGTCTTCCTGGTGGGTGCCGCGATGTCGACCTGATAGCCTTCTTCCAACAATCGCTGGTACGGATACATCACCTCCAGTGATTCCGCCCCGTCGCCGGTCACGAGTAGGACCTTGGACATTGGTGCCTCTCCTCTTGCAGCAAGCTGATCGCTGCTGAAAAACCGTTTTATACTACAGCGGCAAGCGTATGTAAACTGCATTCCTAACATCGTTGACATGAGAAAACTATTTTCTTATGATCTCGCTGCTTCCGCTTCGAATCGAAAGGACAGCACATGCTTAAGAGCCTCCATCACATCGGGGTTGCAGTTCAGGATATGACACGAAGCCTAGCGTTTTATCGGGACAAGCTTGGGGCGAGCGTTGCCTTGGACCTTA
>Ga0335085_10012187_pt1 | contig 12688 bp, 17 predicted proteins | sample Lox_Sample_45_FD_206712 | JGI IMG/M metagenome (GOLD analysis project Ga0335085, IMG submission 206712) | Soil microbial communities from Loxahatchee National Wildlife Refuge, Florida, United States - Lox_Sample_4.5 | ecosystem: Environmental > Terrestrial > Soil > Wetlands | place: USA...
CTCCGGTCTCCGACATGATGGTGAGGGTGGAGGTATCCCCCGGAGCCAGCACGTGGTCGTGTTCGACGCCGTCAGCGGTATAGACGACCTGATCGGGGTGCTTCATGCCGATGGCATGGCCGATTTCGTGCAGCAGGGTGCCGAGATCGACCGTGCCGTTGTTGATGTCATCCGAGTTCATGTACACGTCGCCGCCTGTACTCAGGTCGCTGGTAAAGCCGTAACCCGAGCTGGCGTTGCCGGTGAGATAGCTCCAATCGCCGAACGGATAAAAACCGATGCCGGCGGCATTCTGATAGTCGCCGTTCTCCGACCCCGTGGTCGTGGTGCTGAAACTGACATTCGCGAACGTGATGTCGCCCTCACCCGGTGGTACCTCGATGAAGACGATGCCGGACGCGGCGGCCCATTGACCTAGCGCCGCGAGCGCCTGGGCCTGCTCAGCCGCCGTGAACGGCGTGAAGCTCTCAATCGTCTCCGGGGTGAATCCGCCAATCGTCTCGTCATAGGCGGGCAGCGAGGTTGGGAAGGAGAAGGTGACGATGACGGGCGCGGTCGCGGTGTCCAGGCCGTTCCATGAGTTGCCGCTCTCGATGGCGGTGGGATCATTATTGGAGACGACAACGCCGTCGGACATCGGCCGAATTCCTTAAAATAGCCAAACTGGGAAAAGTTTCGGATGGAAGCGGAGAGGAAGTCAAGATTGTGATAAGAGTAGCATCATACCGGCTCGTCGCGCGAAACCAGGCACAGGCCCATCTTGCTCCACCGCTGGCGCAAACGTTCCGCAAGTGCGCCCCGGCTTCAGCTTCCGCGCCTTCCTCAAATCCGCGTTGATGCGCGTTTGCCAGCCGGCGCCGGTCTTTCGGTACGCCGCGAGCCCGTCGGCGTCGAGCAAACGGAGCGTATTGGCGGGAGACCATGAACGCTTTCGATGTCGTCGTCGTTGCCGTCGCAATTGTCGTCATTGTCATGGGCTTTAGCGCGGGACTGTTGCGCAGCCTGGCGACCATTCTCGGCTATCTGATCGCCGCGCCGCTTGCCATTGCGATCGCTCCTGCACTGACCACGCTCATCGTCGTCCAACACATCGTGCCGTCCGATCAGTCGTCGGCCGGCCAGCCGTCGCTCAGCCAGACCTGGCTGGTGCTATGCGTCACGTTTATCGCGGCCGGAATCGTCATCAGTGCGCTGCTGCGGGCCGCGGTCGGCGAATTCGCCGGTCACGAGATCGGTCTGTTTGATCGCCTAGCCGGCGCTGCGCTCGGCGCCGTGCGCATCGGCCTGATCGCCGTGCTGATCGTCGTGATCTTCGACCGCGTCATTCCGGCCGACCGCCAGCCGCAATTCCTCGCCAACTCGCGGCTGCGGCCCTATCTGTCTGCGGCCGGGCAAAAGGGGTTGCAATCCCTGCCGCCGGAGATCGACGATTATATCGATCAGCTACGGCGCCAGCGCGGGATTTGACGGGCGTAGCCATCGCCGCCGCCTTAAATCTCACCCCGTCTTTAGCTTCCGCGCCTTCCTCAAATCTGTGTTGATGCGCGTCTGCCAACCGTCGCCGGTCTTGCGATAGGCGGCAAGAACGTCGGCGTCGAGCCGCAGTTTCACCGCCTGCTTCGGGTTTGGTAGCGGCGGCCGGCCGCGGCGGACGATCCTGTCGCCGTGGCGTATTTCGGCGCGGTCAAAAAATTTCTCCGTCAGCTCCGGAGCGTCGTCGCGATCAACCCATGCGGCGGCGCCAGATTTCTTCTTCCTTGGCATGACAGTGTCTCATCGAAATGACCTGGCGGGCTTCGCCCCGCTGCGTCCAGATCATCACCACCAGCCGAACCGTCGAGATGACCTGCGGTGATGAAGCGGGTCTCGCCATAGTTGCGCCGGTCATCCACGACCGTCGCCGTGCGGCCGGCAAACACTTCCTCCGCCCGCGCGAAATCGAGGCCACGATGGTGGCGAGTCAAATCACGCTTCGCCGGGTCGAAGGTTATCTTTATGGCAAGAATTGTACCCCCAATAAATGTCAAGCCTTCTCATTGGGGCTCTTGCGGCGATGCGCCGACCTTTACACCGTTGCCGGCGTCCGCACCCGCGCGCCGGAGGCAAGCGTCGGCGGCGCCTTGTTGAGGGTCTCGATGGCAAAGCCCGCGGCGGCCTTGTAGCCGGCCATGAACGCGGTGCGTTCCTCGGCCGGAATCACGTCGTCGATGTTGTCGAATGTGCCGCCGCAACGCTCGTCGACGATGTTGAGGAGCCCGAACGGACCGGCGCCGCGGTTGCGCAGAATGAGCTGCGAAATCGGGCCGCACAGTTTGGCGTCGTAAGCGGCGAGCGCCGCCTGATTGACGCCGTGCTCGATCATGCAGGCGCCGAGCGCGCGCGCATCGACGATCGCCTGGCTGCCGCCGTTGGAGCCGGTCGGATACATCGGGTGCGCGGCATCGCCAATGAGCACCACCGGGCCGTCGCGCCAGGTCGGCACCGGGTCGCGGTCGATCATCGGGTTTTCGAACGCGCTGTCGGCGCCGCGCAGCAGCGCCGGCACATCGAGCCAGTCCCAGATCCAGTTGTCGAAGTGGTGGACGAAATCGGACGTCGGGACCTCGCGGAACCAGCCGCTCTGCTTCCAGCCCTCGGCATTGTCCATCGTAACCTCCGCGATCCAGTTGATCATCGAGAGGCCGCTGTTCGGATCAGGATGCGAGATCGGATAAAACACCATCCGGTGGCGGTGCGTGCCGAGGCCGACGAACGACGAGCCGGTGCGGATCGGTTTGCCCCAGGTCGTGCCGCGCCACATCACCGCGCCGCCCCAATGAATCGGCGGCTGGCCGGGATGCATCTGCGCACGTACGGCAGAGTGGATGCCGTCGGCGCCGATCAACAGCGCGCCGCGCGGCTCCGAAGTCGTGCCGTCGGCGTGTTCGACACGGGCGCTGACGCCGCCGTCGGCATGCTTGCGATAGCCGGTGACACGGCTTCCCAGTCTCACCGCTTGCGGGCCCAGCCGCTCCACGACCTTGCCGTGCAGCAGCACGTGGAGCAAACCGCGATGCACTGCATATTGCGGCCAGCTGTAGCCGGCGCGTTTTCCGCGCGGCTCCGAGTAGATGTCGTTGCCGTTGAGCCCAACCAGCGCCCATTCTTTCGCCGGCAGGCCGATGCGGTCGAGGTCGGCTTCGGTAATGCCGAGGTCATAGAGTTCGCGCACCGCATTGGGCTGCAGATTAATGCCGACGCCAAGCGGGCGCATCTCGCGGACCGCCTCGAAGACGACGGAACGCACACCGATCTGATGGAGCGTGAGTGCGGCGGCGAGACCGCCGATGCCGCCGCCGGCAATGATGACGCGGCCGTCGGTCAGACCGGTACTCATAACGCAACACCCTCCCGCCCACTTTTTACGACCGGCCGCGCCCGCCGTCCACTTCCAACAAACCGTGATTTTGGTCACGGCGTCTCGCCCCCTGCCCCGCAATAACGAATAAGGTGTGCGGGCTCACCGCCCGAAGACGCGGGCAGCGGCAAACTGGGGGCGAATATGAAAACATTTTCCGCACGGCTATGCGTTGGCTCGGGCATTCTGTTCGCGCTTCCGCTGGTGGCTTTGTTAACAGACACAGCCGCGGCCGATACCGCGATGCCGGCGGCAAAAATGAACGCCTATGTCGGCTGCATCAACCGGCTGTCGGCGCGCGCCTTCGACTCGCGCAAGCGCTATTTCAGCTGGGCCGCGCCGAGCGGCCCGACCGGCCGCGAACGGATCATCTATGGCACCTACACCATCTACGACACCTCGCATTGCCGCAACGATGTCGAGAAGGCCAACGCGATGGAGCCGCACGACGCGGCGCTCGAAGCCGCCGCCACGGCCTATGCGGCGGCGGTGAGCAAACTCGAACCGCTGCTCAAGGAGGCCGACGATTATTATACCGCCGAGAACTACAAAGACGACAGGATGGCCAAAGGCCGGACCATGCATCCGCGCCTGGTTGCGGCGTGGGATGAGTTCGCTGACACCGATCAGAAGCTGCGCGACGCCGTCGAAACCATCAACGACAGGGGCGCGCTGCAAAAGCTCGCCGCCATCGAACAGAGCGAGGGCCGCAAGGCACATTATTATGTCGAGGCGCTGATGATCAGGGCCAAGCGCCTGTTGCGCGCGCAGGACACGCCGAAGCCCGATCTCGCCGCCATCACACAGGCCCTCAATGAATACGAAGAGGCGATCAAGGGCGCCGAGCAGGCGTCGGGCGCAGACGGCGGCGCGAAGATCGGTTCGATCTTCATCGGCGACGCCAAGTCATACCTGGTCACGGCAAAGCAACTAATGCGCCGCATCCGCGATCATGTGCCCTACAGCTCCGGCGACAGGATGATGCTGTCGAACGCCGGCAGCGGCTGGATGGTCGAAGGCTCGCCGCCGCGGCTGGTGCGCGACTACAATCAGCTGGTCGATGCCTACAACCGCGGCCCCGGGATTTAGCGCTTGCGTTGACGGCGAACGTTGTCGATCGCTTGCACCGGCTACGCTTGTCCAACTTTATTCCGCCGTGCGCGCACCACCTCGAATCAGTTATGAAGCGGCATGGGAAAGTCGACACGGATGCCGGTCTTGGCCGCCGGCGGGATCGTCATCAGCAACGGCCGCAAGCCGCTGATCGCAATCGTCCAGCGCCGCCGCGACAGCGCCTGGGTGCTGCCAAAGGGCAAGCTCAAGCCGAATGAACGGCCGATCGCGGCCGCCAGACGCGAAGCGATCGAGGAAACCGGCTGCGACGTGCGCGTGCACGAGTTCCTCGGCGTGATTTCCTATATCGGCGGCAGCGGACCGAAGATCGCCCACTTCTGGCGCATGCAGGCGGTCGGCGAGCCGATCGGCAAGCCGACGGCCGACATCAAGGCGGTCGAATGGCTGCCGCTCTCGGCGGCAATCGATCGCTTGTCGCTGTCGCACGAGCAGTTCTTTCTCCACCACATCGGCCGCCACGCGGTGCGAAGAACGCTCAAACGGACGCCGATCAGGCCGCCGGTGAAGGTGTCGGCGCAGCCTCCCGTCGGCGAAGCGCCGCCGTCCGGCGCCAAGTCACATCCCGCGCGCAAGCCGCGCTGGCCGATGATCGAGCGCTTGACCAGGCGCTGGCAAGCGGCCGTCGGCCGGACCAGTTGAACGAGCCCGCCTCGCCGGCCAGTCTGTGGAGCGGCGCAGTCGCGCGCTTGTCTTCAAGTTTCGGCAGCGTGAATTCGCGTCTGGCGAACGCCGGCATGAGGTTTAGGGCCGACGCTGTTCTTTACGAAAATGTAAGTTGCCGCCGCTGCAATGGACTCGATAAGTCTGTCGCGTCACAGGTCATCGCAGCTGCAGATTATTTGTTCACAGGAGACGTGCACTGCTTCGCAATACTGCGGATAGTTGGGGCTGGCCGGCGCGGCTGCTGCATTGGCTGTTGGCAGCTACCGGCTACCGGCTCAACCGTTGCGACCCTCCTTGGCTTGTCCGTCCAAAAAATCCGACAGACTGCCACCGCTGCCTTTTTTCTTGCTCCTGCCCTTCGGCGCGGCAGGCGCCGGCGGAGGCGCGGCGGCGTCTCGGGCGAGGCGCAGCGCCTTCAGCCGCTCGGTCTTGGCGCGCAGCGCCACGGCGTTGGATTCATATTCTGATGCCGCCTTCTTGGCGTCATCGGCGCGTTGCATTTTGGCGAACTGAGCGCTGCCGTCATATTTCTTGGATTTCTCGGCCATATCGCCATCCTTCTCGTTGAATCGTCCGTTTGTATAAGGGCATACAGGCCGCGGGACCGGTTGGCGAGGTAAATCGGGACCGGCGGCGGGCGAATGGCCCGTCGGATTACATGATCCGCGTGCCAAACGGCGGCTGCGCGGCGACCCGCATATATTTGTGGACGAACGTGCCCGAAGCCGACAATGTCTCGATGATGGTGAAACCCCGGCGGGACTGCACCGCGCCAGGCGTAAAAAAGGGATCAGAAGGGATCATGAGCAACGGCCCTCTCGTTTCGCTTAAAGAACTCGACGAGCGCATCGCCATCACGCGCGACAATATCCGTCAGTTGATTGAACAGGCGGCGGCGTTCTCCGGCGCCGAGGACGAGGAGCGCAGCGCCGACCGGCTCGCCCAACAAAACGACGAGCTGGAGCGACTGGTAAAGCAGCGCGAGACGTTGTTGAAGAAATAACGCGGGAGCGCTGTAGGATGGGTTGAGCACTTGCGATACCCATCACTTTAACTGCGGCGCCACAAATCAGAACGCGACGCCGATACGCCGGCCTTTTTGCCAGACGATGTGACAGTTTTTTTTGACGCCGCCGTGATTCAGCACGAACCGCTGCGGAATGGCGTCGCTGCCCGGCACTTCGATGCAGGCGCCCCCCGCGCTGACATCCACGATCCTGCAAACGGTCGTCGGACTTTTGACGTCGACAAAGATCGTGGCAGTCTTCGACATCATTCCGGTGGGCCGGACCCGATGAAACCTTCTGTGCTCCTGCATTTCATTCCATCACAAAGGTTCTCGCGTAAGGGATTATCCTAACGCCCGTGGGACGTGGGCGCAAAATGCCCTGCCGGCCAAACGGGTTATTTGCTCACATATTTGTAAACCGGCCTTCTTTGATGATCTGAAAATTTGATATTGTTTAATGATCGGAAAATGACCGTGCCGTGCCGTCCTAAAGAGACGACGGACTGTCATTACGGGTTAAATTGTTTCCGCGACCGGCCGCGCCAGATTGTAAGCTCTGGCTCGAAAATGTGCGAAGCCGCGGCCGCAAACGCGCGCAGCGTTGGAACCACAAGCAGTGAGCGCAACACCGAGAACAGCAGCTGATCCGGCGCCGCCAAAACCAGCTCCCAGCAGGAAGTAGTAGAGCGAAACAACAACGATGATGGCCGGCAGCGCGACAAAAAAAGGATGAAAGCCACACGCCAGGAGCTGCCCTTGGTGTCGCCCCGCGCGTTACTCCAGGTCGCACCGGGCATGCCGATGATCGCCGGCTTTGATTGCGGCATCATCGCCTCGCTCCGGCCCGCCATGCCATCGGCACTGTAATCGCAATTCGCCTGTTGAAGCGGTACAATTATCCGACCGCATCCTGGATTGCGGGCCATGAGGCGCAATGATTACGCTCTATTCCCACCCCGAACTGTTCGGCGTCGCGGACAACAATGGCTATGGCTTGAAGGTGTTTGCCCTGCTGCGGCTGACCAAAATCCCGTTCATCCATGAACATATTTTCGACGCGTCGGCGGCGCCGCGCGGGCAATTGCCCTACATCGTCGACGACGGCGAGACCATCGGCGACAGCGAAACCATCATCGCCCATCTGATCCGCAAGCACCGGCTGACGATCGATGCTGGCCTCGATGCGCACCAGCGCGGCTTGAGCCTGCTCGTCACCCGGCTGCTCGACGATCTCTATTGGGTGATGTCGTATTCGCGCTGGAAAGACGACCGCTTTTGGCCTGCGTTCCGCGCCGCGCTGATGCGCGAGCATCCGATGCTGACCGAGGAAGGAATGCACAAGGCGCGCGAATTCAATTTCCAGCGCTACCACTTCCAGGGCATTGGCCGCTACGCGCCGGAGGCCGCTTATGTACGCGGGCTTGCTGATCTCGCCGTCCTCGCCGATCTGATTCCGGACGGCGGCTATGTCCACGGCGGAAATCCGACCAGCGTCGATGCCGGCATCTACGGCTTCATCGCCAACATTTACTTCTACGCCATCGACACGCCGCTGAAGCAATTCGTGGTGTCGCGGCCTAATCTGGTGCGCCACTGCACGGCGATCCATGAAGCGGTGATGCGGTAATAAAACAGGAGACAGACATGCGCGCGTATTTTCGATCGATCGGCGTCGGACTCTGCGGTGGCCTCGGCTTACTCGCCGCGATGGCCGCGGCCGCGGTTTCTGCGCAGGCGCAGGAGTCGGGGCCACGGTACTACAATTCACCGGCGTTGGCCGCGATGAAACCGCCGTTCAGCCAGGCTGTGCGCGCCGGCGACATTCTGTTCATGTCCGGCACGATCGGCATCGTGCCGGGCACCCGCGAGCTCGCGCCCGGCGGCATCGAGGGCGAGACCAGGCAGGCCATGGACAACATCGGCGCCGTGCTCAAAGCCAACGATCTAAGCTTCGACAACGTCGTCAAATGCACGGTGATGCTCGCCGACATGGCGAAGTGGCGTGACTTCAACAAAGTCTATGTCACCTATTTCAAGCCTGGCCGCCTGCCGGCGCGCTCGGAGTTCGGCGCCGGCGGATTGGCGCGGAACGCGCAAGTCGAAGTCGAGTGCCTGGCCTATGCGGGAAAGTAACCGGCGCGGGTTGATATTTGCCCGCGCGCTGCCGTTGGCCCGGCAGTGCGGGAGGCGTGGCCGGCACTCCACCAATGAAGCAGCTGTGCCCGGCCCGGCGTGCTAGCCGCGGCCGATAAACGATCGCTGATGGTTTGGCAAAATCGTTGCTTCGTACAAATTCACTTCCGGCGGCAGCGATGCCATCAGCACGGCGACCTTGGCGACTTCTTCGGCGCTCATGACGTAGTCCTCGGGCTTTTCACCCGCGCCGGCTTTGGTGCGGCCGGTCCGCGTCGTGAACGAGGACAGCGTCGCGCCCGGATGGATGATCGAGGCGACGATGTTGTGCTTGCGTCCGTCCATGGTCAGCTGATGGGTCATGCCCTGCAGCGCAAATTTGGTCGTCGTATAAGGCAGCGAATCCGGACGCGGCGTCTTCGACGAGATGCTGCCCATGTTGATGATGCGGCCGCCCGCCGGGACTTGCGCCTTCATCAGGCGGATCGCTTCGCGGCTGCACAGAAACGGCGCGGTGATGTTGATGTCGAGCGCTTCGCGCCAGTATGCCAGCGTGATCTCCTCAGTATCCTTATGCGTCGCGATGCCGGCATTGTTGACCAGCACATCGAGGCGGCCAAAGGTTTTCTGCACCATTGCGAACAGGGCAGCGACGGCGTCTTCCTTCGTCACGTCGGTCGGCGCCGGCAGCGCCTGCCCGCCCCGCGACCTGATGGCGGCCGAGATCTCATCAAGCAGCGCACCGCGGCGCGCCACCAGCACGGTCTTTGCGCCCTCGGCGGCAAATGTCTCGGCGATGGCCCGGCCGATCCCGTTACTCGCGCCAGTAACGATGGCGACCTTGTCCTGCAATTGTCTGCTCACGTGCTTCTCCCGGATTGCCAACTCCGCGGCGCCGGCCGCGAAGCCGCATCATGCCATTCCGCGGTAGGTAGTTCCACGCAATAGCCGGGTGGGCCATCTGCGGGCATGCAGGCAATTGTGTGCCGCTTGTTGATTCGCGCGTCCCCGCAACACAAGCAAAGAGACACGCCATGCACACCATTGCTCTGGTTTCGCGCAAGGGCGGCACCGGCAAGAGCACGCTCGCCATCGGGATGGCGATCGCCGCTGTGGCCGACGGCCACAAGGTTTGCCTGCTCGAAGCCGACCCGCTCGGCACCCTTTCGAACTGGCGTCGGCGCCGCGTGGAGCCGAGCCGACTGTCGAGACCGTTCATGACGGCTATGAGCTCGCCCGCCGCGTCCCATTTCTCGCGCACTGCGGCGTGACACTGACGATCATCGACACCGCGGGCGGCTGGAGCGATACCGCCACAGCGGCGATCGGTGCAGCCGATCTGTGCCTGATCCCGGTGCGCGCCAGCCCGGCCGATATCGAAGCCGCCGTGCCGACACTCGCCGCCATCCGCGAACGCGGTAAGCCATTCGCTTTCGTACTCAATCAGACACCGGCCCGCAGCGCCCGCCTCGAGGGCGCCGCAGCTTCGCTCGGCGAAACGGCGGCTTCGCTGCATGTGACCGGCGTGCTGGCGCTGCCCACGATCGTGCTCCGCAACGACCCGCAGGATGCGCTTGGCAAGGGCCTCGCGGTTACCGAATACGCTCATGAAGGCAAGTCAGCCGACGAAATACGCGGGCTGTGGCAATGGGTCTGGGGCCGACTGACATCGCTCGCGCCGCAGGATGCGCAGCTCCCCTCGCAAACCGCGGCATCGCCAGCCAACGAGGAGACTGAATTGCGCGCCGTCGGTTAGGAAAATCCGCGCCGCGGGGAGGCGCTAATTGCCGACCGGCAGCGGCGGACGGGGCGCTTCGGCATCGGGCGCGGCGGAACTCGGCCGCAACAGGTCCGGGATCTTCTTGATCATCGAGAAAATGTCCCGGTCCTCTTCCTTCGCTGCTGACACAGGCGCCACTGGCGGCGACGCCTCAACGGCCGCCACCGGACGTGATTTGATCTCGACCGGAGTGAGTGGCTCGGGTTCCGGCGGAGTTTTCTCCGCGGCCGGGACCACCGTTTCGGCGGCTGGAGCGACCGCGGCGACGGCAGCCGGAGCGGGAGCACTCTCGGCCGGCTTTGGCTGAGCCAGCGCGGCCGTCGGCGCCGGCATGACATCGAGCTGGCGCGGTCCGACCTCGGCCGGCGCCGGATGGCTCGCGTCAACGTCGGCAAGGGCGGCGCGGACCTGGGCTTCGACTGATTCTTGTTCGTGCGACTTACTCTCGACCACCGGAGCTTCGGCCGGCGATTGTTTGCGTGAAGCGGCCGATTCTTTGGCGCTGACAACCGCTCGTGCAGGCTGGATGACCGGAGGATTTGCAGTCGTCAGACGCTGCTCTTTCTCTTTCGCGTTGGTCGAAGCGGCATGAGCCGGCTGGGAGCGCTGACTCTTTGACACGACACTGGTGGTCATGGGAGCCATCTGCACAACGGGAGGCTTCGACACCGGCGAGGACCAATAGCCGCTGAAATGCGCGAGCAGGTAGCCGCTGAGCGCCGTGGCGACGCCGGCGCCGACGACCTCGACGAACTTCACGGCGAAGCGCTTGAAGAAAGCAGTCACGACCGGCTCGGACATCCCCAAAATCGCCCTGGAATCGCTCGGCTAAATCGCCTCACCCTGATCCTGATTAAAACCCCAAGTATCAGGCGAAAGTTTGATCGTTTCGGCCCCTAACGCAGCCCAGCCTGCGCCAAAAGCGGCATTACCTCGTCCCGGAAGCGCATCATACCCTCCAGCCAGCGCGGCCAAGTCAAGAGAATACCGTCGAACCCGGCCCGCTTCAGCACCCCCAATCCGTCGACGATCTGCTCCTTGCCACCCACCAGCGGATAGCCCGCCCATCCGGCGATAAAGTGCTGCTTGAGGAAGTCGAGGACCGACGGCGGCACCAGCTGCGAGGTCACGCCCATGACCGCAAGCATGTTGGTGACGCCTGGCCAGTCTCCCAATTCCTGAACCGCATGATGCCAAAGCGCCTTGCCGTCGGCCTCGGTGTCGCCGTGGTAGACATAGGCATTCGACCAGACTTGGATTTCGCGCCCGAATTCCTCACGCGCGAAATTGCGATATTTGTCAACTTTCGCCTTCAGCTCGCTGAGCTCGTGACTCTCCGGTGCGATGAAGCAAATATCGCAATATTGTGCAGCAAAGCGGCGCCCCCGGTCAGAGCCGGCCGCGCTCATCAGCGGCGGCCGCGGCCGCTGGATCGGTTTCGGCGCGAGTTCGGCTTGCTTCATATGATAGAAGCGGCCGGAGAAATCGAACGGCTCCGGGTCGCTCCATAACCGCGTTGCGATCTGCACCCATTCTTCGGCCATCTCATAGCGGCTGTCATGGTCAAGGAGCGTGATGCCGAACATCTCCATCTCGGGCGTGTACCAGCCGGTCACCAGATTGAGCGTAAAGCGGCCGCTGCCGATGTGATCGATCGCGGCGGCTTGTTTGGCCGCAAACAATGGATGGACCGTCGGGATATGCGAGGTCGCAAAGACACTCGAATAATGCGTGTTCGAGGTCAGCCCGGCCGCCCAGACAAAAACCTCAAAGCCCTCGCCGTTGAAGTTGGTCTCGCCGCCAAAACCCTTCCACCGTCCGACCGGGACGATGGCCTCGAACTTCATCTCATCGGCGAGGCGGGCAAGTTCCAGCGTCGCCGGCCATTCGGCTTTGAGCAGACCGTCCATCTTCGAAATGGTTCCGCCGCCGCTCAAATTGGTGGAGAAGCTGCCAAGCTTGAGCGGGCTGTCGTTAAAAAGCGGATTGGTCGTCGAAACCGATCGCGGCATGGGCGCGGCGGTCATCGGTGGTGCCGATCAAACGAATTTCTCGTTCCGTTCCAAAAGCTCGATCGAGATGCCCTGCGGTCCGTGCAGAAAGCAAACGCGTATGCCGGGACGGACAGTGCTCGGCTCCATCGTGAACTCGGCGCCTTTGGCTTTCAATGCAGCCGCAACGCTGTCGATGTCGTTGACGTGAAATCCGAAATGGTCGAGCCCCTGATAGGGTGTCACCGGCGGCGGGTTGACTTTGTCGCTTGCGCCGACAGGCATGATGAAGATATCGGCGCCACCAAGTTTGAGGTCGACGCGCGGCTTGCCTTGCTGCATGGAACGGATCACCTCGGCGCCCAGGATGCGCTCGAACCACGCGGCCGTCGCCTCCGGATCCGGGCTGCGCAGATGAATATGATCCCATTTGCAGTTCGGCACGGCATTCGGCATTGGCAATGTCCTCCCTGGCGTGAGCGTAGCGCGAACGGAGGAAAGCGCAAACGGGCTGTCGCGGTTCTGAAGTTTGAGAATGGCTTGCGCTCGATACCAACTCACGGCCGCATCGAACGACAAAT
>Ga0335085_10012188_pt1 | contig 12688 bp, 10 predicted proteins | sample Lox_Sample_45_FD_206712 | JGI IMG/M metagenome (GOLD analysis project Ga0335085, IMG submission 206712) | Soil microbial communities from Loxahatchee National Wildlife Refuge, Florida, United States - Lox_Sample_4.5 | ecosystem: Environmental > Terrestrial > Soil > Wetlands | place: USA...
AGCCCACATCGTGCTCATCGGTGTGGGAGCCACCGCAGTCATGGACATGTGGCTGATTCTTCTGCTTCGCTTGAAAGTCCAGCCGCCCAGCTTCGCGCTCATCGGTCGATGGGTCGGCAACATGCCACGCGGCAAATTCGTGCACGCCTCCATCTCCCACGCTCCGCCGGTCGCAGGCGAACTTGGGCTTGGCTGGTTGACGCACTACGGCGTCGGCATCGCCTACGCGTGCCTGCTCGTCGGCATACAGGGCACCGAGTGGTCCCTGCAGCCATCGCTCCTTCCTGCGCTGGCGGTCGGTGTTGGGACCGTCGTCATGCCGCTCTTTGCGATGCAGCCCGCCATGGGCGCCGGATTCGCAGGGTCCAGGACGCCGACGCCGCTGCAGAACTGCTTGCGCAGCGTTGCGAATCACGCCGTGTTCGGCACAGGCCTCTACCTGGCCGCGCTCTTCATCCAATGGATTTCTCGATGACTCCGCGACGATGGCACCGCTTCAGTCGGCTTTCATGCCCGATTTCCTTATGACTTCTGCCATCCGTCCGACGTCGGCTCTCACGATCTGCGTGAACTGCTCCGTCGGAACCCCATAGATCTCAAACCCGAGCGCCATGAGCTTGTCGGTTACGTCCGGAGCGCGAACAGCCTTGACGATCTCTTCACTTAGCTGAGCGACGATCTCACGCGGCGTGCCGGACGGAGCGAACAGTCCGGCCCACGTCGCAAAGCGCAGGGAGACTCCCTGTTCCCTCAGCGTCGGGACTTGCGGCAGGGAAGCCCGGCGCTCGTCGCTTGCGATCCCCAGTCCTCGCAGCCGTCCGTCCTTGATGAATTCCGCGACGATCGGCACGCCGGCGAACGCCACCGGAATCTGCCCCGAAACGACGTCCATCGCGGCCTGCGGCGCGCCCTTGTATGGCACATGCGTGAGCCTGGTCCCCGTGAGCGTCATGAACATTTCCATCACCAGGTGCTGCGCACTGCCGTTCCCGCCGGTGGAGTAGTTGATCTTTCCCGGTTCGGCTTTCGCCATGTCGATCAGTTCATTGACCGAGCTGGCGCGAACGGAAGGATGCGCGATCAACACAAAAGGGATTCCAGCCATCTGGGCGATCGGTATGAAGTCCCGAAGCGGATTGAATGGCACCTTGGTCTGAAAGCTCGGCAGAACAGCCATGACGCCATCGGTCGCTGCGAGGAGCGTGTAGCCGTCCGCCGGCGCGCGCGCGACCCGTTCGGTTCCTATCGCTCCTGATGCGCCGGGCTGGGGCTCGATGACAAACGGCTGCCCCATTGCTACAGAGAGCTTTTGCGCGACGAGCCGTGTGACCACCTCGACAGAGTTTCCCGGGCCGAATGGAATGACGATATGTACCGGTTTCGTCGGGTAGGAATTTGTCTGAGCTGGCGCCTGGGGTGAAGCGAAGGAGCCAAGCAAGGTACACGCGACAAGCAGCGTGAGCCTGCCCCGTTGTCGGTCGAACTCTTTGCGCGGCGTAGCGAAAGCAACTGGCGAGGACATATGTGCCTCCTGTGTGCTGAGCCGATCACCGGAGGTTGGTCGGCCGACCGGTATTCAAGCGTTAGCGGTCACGATGTTGACCTCTTCAGGGAATGCGAGACCGTTGCCTTCCCGGTATGCAGAGAGCTGCAGCGCCACGGCGCAGCCCAGCGCTGCACGGGCCTGACCGCTCATCGCCTTCACTTCGGACGCGACGGGCGTCGCGGCAAGATGCCCGAGCACGAATTCTCCCGGCGCCGGCAACCGCGCGATCATTTGCTGCGCATGCAACTCCACGTCTCGGAATCCGGCGGCGACGGCCAGGCGGAGAAGATCTTCGCCGACCGGAACATCGCGCGACGCGCAGAAGCGAGAGGCTACGTCGATGCCGAGATGCTGAACGAGTGCCTTCCCCACGGCCGAGTTGTACACACCCGTCGTTCGCCAGACGCTTATCGCCAGTCGTCCGCCTGGCACCAGCACGCGATGCATTTCGCGCAGGACAGCCATCTTGTCGGGGAAGAACTGCAGCCCCTGCTGACAGACCACGACGTCGAAGCTTCCCGCGGGAAGCCCGGTATCGGCCGCGTCGCGTTCGATCCATGTGATTGCCGCTCCGGGCGGCGCCGGCAGAGAACGCGCTACTGCAAGCATGCCCGCGTTCAGATCGAGTCCCGTGACACAGCCCGATGTACCGACGCGTTCCGCGGCGACTCTGGCAACTGCGCCGGTACCACAAGCGACGTCGAGCACGCGTTCGCCCGGCCGCACATTCGCAATGTCGAGCAGGCGCGGCACCCACGGTCCCAGGATGTAGCGGGCGACATAGCGCTCGTAGAGCTCGGCCGCGTTGCCGTCGAGCCGCCACTGTCCGTTCGCGCTCACCGCCCTGCCCAACCCATCTTCTTCGAGATATTGCCTGCGGCAGCCATCACTGCGCGGACTTGAGCTTGCGACGGCGTCGCAGTGATGTACTGGACTGAACCGGCGATCGCGACGGCTCCGGCGTAGTCGCCGTGGTGATTGAAAATCGGGGCGGCCAGCCCATTGACTCCCGTGATCACCTGATTCGGCGCGACAGCCCAACCGCGCTTTCGCACCTCATCCACGGCACGCCCAAGTGCCGGCCGGGAACAGATGGTCTGCGGCGTCCACGCCTTGAGTGGTTTCGCTACACAGCGTTCAAACAGCTCCGGAGGGCCGAACGCGAGTGCCACCTTGCCGTGCGCACTTGCGTGCAGATCGAGCACCGTCCCAGGCCGCGTGCCGAACTCAACGATCGCGTGACCATGAAACAGCTCCAGCACGACGACCTGGTCCTCCATGAGCGTGGATAGCGTGACCGCCTGTCCCGTTTCATCTCGCAACCGCGCCATGTCGTCGCGTCCCGCGGTGAGGATGTCGAATCGCTCCCGCAAGCGCTCCCCCAGCACGAACAGCTTGATGCCGGCGCCGTAGCGTCTGGTCGCGCTGTCCTGCCGCACGAAGGCATGACGCGCGAGTGTCTGGAGGTGTCGATACACCTTCGTCTTCGTGGTCCCAAACTCGCGCGCAAGGTCGGAAACGCCGAGCGGATCGTGCGATCCAGCGAGGCGTTCGAGCAGACGGAGGGACAGGTCAACCGTCTCGGTTGCACCCGGCGCAGCGGCGCCATCCGGACTGGATGGCGCACGCCGAGCGAGCGGCTTGCGGTGCACGGTCCGAGGCATCGTCGTACTGTTGCATTATTTGAAACATCGTTGTGAATAACGTTACGCGGCGGTTGGCGTCGCGTCAATCGCGCACAAAGGCCGCCGCTGGCCGTCGTTTTTCAGACCGTCGCGAGATCCGAGCCGCTGTCGAATCCTCGGGTCTCGGTCAGCAGAAATGATTGCACCCGTGTCCCCGCGCTCCACAACAGAGTCGCGAAGGTCCGACCGCGGTGCGAACCAGCCTCTATTCGTTCATGCCCGGTTTCGGGCGTGGTTCACCGAGCGCGCCTTCCCCCAGATCGACGAGGAACAAATGACCGTCATCAACGCCAGCCCTTCCGTCCGCTCAGTCGCCGAGCTCACAGATGGGGCTATCACCCCGCAGGCCGGGCCGAGCCCCAACAAGACTCTGCCCCCGGCAACGACGGTATCGGCCACTGACCCCGTATCCAACCTCGCCTCCCTGCACGGACTGCACCCTGTTGCCGCAGACGCGATCGGTTTGGCCGGCGCACAACTTGCGGCGCAACTTGCCGCCGCCAATCACAGTGGTTCGGGACCCCGGACATCGGACCCGCACTTCCGCGGGGTCCAGGGTGAGTCTCTGGAGCATCGACACGCAGATCGATTCTGTGACGTGGGAGTGAGGACGATGGTGCGGGCGTGTCGGCGCCGAGCACTCTCGAGTTGTGCTAGGTGGTTCGCTCCGACGACGACCAGTCGATGCTTGTAGCGCATGGCCTCGACGATCGCCGACTCGTCGAGCAACTTGATGTTCAGGACCCGTCAAATGCGGTCCTAGCCGCTTCTTCGTCGCTCATCACGGCGCCGTCGGCAAACAGGCGTTCCAGATCGTCGGACGCGAACGTGCGTCGAAGCACGAGCAGCACGTCGTCGTGAGCGCGCTGCTCGTTGATCTCGCGCCCGTCGCCGCTCGCACCGAGCACTGCGCGGGAACGACCAAGCGTGCGCGCAGCATCGGCGGCACGCCCGAGTTGCAGAGCCAGCAGCGCAGCGTGGTCGAGATACAGGTGCACCCATCCTCGCCGCTGTAGCAGCGGGAGCGCTTCGCGCGCAACGCGTTGCGCCTCGCCGAACTCGCCCGCGCGCGTCAGGGCTGCGCTCAGGTTGCCGAACGACGCAGCATGGTCATACAACTGTGCACGCGGTCCCCGGCGCACTGCCGCGATGTGTTCGCGCCACAGGCGCACCGCTTCGTCCACCTGGCCCCGCGCGAGCGTCATGTCGGCCACGTTCGCGCGAGCCATACGGACGCCGCGCTCGTCCCCGCAACGCTCGTAGACGTGCAGCGTGGCGAGTTTGTCGGCCGCTGCAGCGTCGTAGTCACCCAAGGCGGCGTGCAAGTGTGCGCGCATCGAGAAAAAGCGCGCCAGCAGTCCCGGCGGAAGATCGTCGGACAGCAGTGTGCGTGCCTCTTCGGTGGCGCGCCTCGCTTCATCGAGCCGGCCCAGCTTGGTGAACCGGAACATGCATTCGGTGAATCCGAAATACAGTCCGAGTCGATCGTTCGTTTCGCGGCACAGTGCGATCGCACGTTCGAGCGCATCGATCTCGACCCGCGTCGCCTTGGGATGCGAAGTCCTCGCATAGCCGAGCAGCAGGCGTGCCTCATCCGCCTTGGGCGTCGTCGCCGCGATACGTGACATCGCGAGCGCGCAGCGCCGCTGCCCTTCGAGCGCCGATGCGCCAGACCAGATCCACGACGACGCGCCAGCCAGCGCGATCAACGCTTCGCCGTCCCCACCATCGCGCGCCGCCCAGTCGAGCGCCGCACGAAGGTTGTCGACGTCGGCCGCGCAGCGATCGCGCAGCACTTCGAGTGGAACGCTCCAGACCGATGCATGACCCTTTTCGAACAGCGAATGCATAGCGCGCAGGTGACGCTGCATGGTCGCCTCGGTCTCGCCGGCCTCCTGCAACTTTTCCAGCGCGTAGGCACGACCGCTTTCGAGCAGTCGATAGCGCGGCGGCTCGCCCGGTTGTGCCATCACGAGCGACTTGTCGACCAGCGCGCCAAGGTGATCGAGCACCGACCACTTGTCGAGTTCGCCTGCCGTGCCCACCTGCTGTGCGCACGCAAGATCGAAGCTGCCGACAAAAGCGCCCAACCGCCGGAATACCGCTTGCTCGGCCTTTGTCAGAAGGCCATGACTCCACTCGAGCGCGGCGCGCAACGTCTGGTGTCGCCGGAGCGCGAGTCGATGCCCCGCCGTGAGCAGGTGCAGCCGCTCGCCGAGCCGGGCGTGCAAGCCGTCGATGCCAAGGAGCGGAATCCGCGCTGCAGCCAGTTCGATCGCCAGCGGCAGGCCGTCGAGCTGCCGACAGATATCGATCACCGTCGGCAGGTTGTGCTGGTTCAACTCGAAACGCGGATCGGCGGCGCGGGCGCGTGCCTCGAAGAGAGCCACTGCTCCGCCGACGCGCCCTTGCGTCGTGTCGCGGTCGTCAGGCAGCGCGAGCGCGTCGAGGCGGTAGACGTGTTCCTCGGGTAGCTTCAACGGCTCCTGCGCCGTGACGACGATGCGCACGCCTGGCGCTTGCCTGAGCAGTACGTGCGCGAGCTCCGCCGCTGCGTGCAGCAGATGTTCACAGTTGTCGAGCACGAGCAGGCAGTGCGCGCCGCGCAGTCGATCGGCCAGGTCCCTCGCATGCGCATCGTCGCCCGCTTGAATCGCGAGCGTGCCTGCCACCGTCGGCACGACGAGCGCGGGGTCGCTCACGGGCGCGAGTTCGATGAGCCACGCGCCATCCTCGAATGCCGCGCGTTGATCACGGGCGAGCGCCTGTGCAAGCACCGTCTTGCCGATGCCCGCAGCGCCGACGATGGACACGAGCCGTTGAACCGCGACCAGCGCGCGCAGCGCTTCGAGGTCAGCATCGCGGCCGATGAGCGGTGGCAGTTCGTCCGGCAGATTGCCGGTGCCAACCGCCGGAGCGCCTGCCGACGATGCATCGGTATGTTCGAGATTGTCCGTGCGCACGGCAGCAGCAGCGCCGGCCGCATCGTCCACGCCGGTGTATTGATAGCCGCGTCCTGGAATGGTCGCGATCGTCCCTGGGCCGAGCAGTTTGCGCAGCGTGCTGATCTGAACCTGCAGATTGTTTTCCTCCACCACCACGCCCGGCCAGACGATCTCGAGCAACTCGTTCTTGGTCATCAGCCGATCGCGCCGTTCGTACAGCGCCTGCAGGACGTCGAACGCGCGCGCACCGAGCTTGGCGGTTGTGCCGTCGATCAGCACCCGTCGCTCCGCACTGCGGATCTCGATGCGGGGATTGCGCGCCTGGCTGGCTTGCGTGGAGCTCATCTGGATGCCCTCGCCAAGGCCCAATCTAGCGCTTGCGCACCCGCGCGGCACGCGATTCAGAACATTTAAGGCACGCGCGATCGAGCCGCTGCGGCCCCGCGGTCCATGCGCTGAACACCACGTATCGAGCAAGTACATCAATCCGGCCTGAGATTCATCTTCGCCGGAATCGACGAGCACTCGATGAGAGCGCGAGTATCATGCAACCGCTTGCGTTGAGTAGCGCAATTCCTTCGGCTTCCTCCAGCGCGCCGCGTTTGGTCGTGGCGACGCTCCAAGGTCTTCCCAGGTTTACGTTTCTTGATCGTCGGCTTGCTGCAGGATGGCCCTGCGGCAATGATTTTTCATTCAACGTTCAAGGAACGAGAACAGTGAAGTGGTTCAACGACGCCAAGGGTTTCGGGTTCATCACGCCCGAAGATGGCGGGAAGGACCTGTTCGCACACTTCTCCGAGATTCGCGCCGGCGGCTTCAAATCACTTGTTGAAGGTCAGCGTGTGGAGTTCGTCGTGAAGCAGGGTGCGAAAGGTCCGCAGGCGGCGGAGATCAAGGTCATCTGAGCCCGCTGGCCTCGCATCGCACGGGCCGCCGCCACCTCGCTTCCGGCGCTTGAGGCGCCACGGCGCAGATCCGGACACGGCCCTCTCTCTTGCGGGCGAGCCGGTTCAAGCGGCTCGCCCTTTCTTCGTTCATGGCTTCCGGCGCAGGCTGAACGGCAAAGAAAGAGTACAACGACCGAGCGTGTCGAGGCTGAGATCATCGCTGCCGGTGTCCGCCCTGGCGACGTCCGCACTGATCGCGGCGGCGGCAGGCCCGGGCGTCGGAACTGCGCCTACCCGATTCATCATTTAGGGCAACACGAATGGCACGAGGAATAACTGCGGCATCCAAGATCATCCATTCCCCGATCCTGTTGGACTGGACGGAAGAAAAACTTCGCACGCTCGATCAGGATCAGTTGTTGAATCTGCTTTCGAACCTCGATCACCAGCGCGCAATCGGCAGACTGAGCGAATCGACAGCCGCAGTCCTCGAGCAGCGCATCAGCGCGCTTCTGACAAAGCGCAGCAGCGCCAAGCGTCGCAGCGATGTCGACGGCTCAGCGCTCATCGCCGACACCGACACCTGATCCAGCGTCCGACCAGCCGGGCCGACGTCGGCTGTAGCGAAGCATGAGAATGGCGCTTTGCGCTCGGCGGGCTCGCGTCGACGGCGGCTGCGGCGACGAACACCAGCGCCCTGCAGGACGTCGAACGTGCGCGCCGCGTTAACGCAGGTTTTGGGATGCGTCACGTGCCCGAGCCGCGCGCGCGCCGCGAACGGTATGCACGGTTCAGGAACGCGTAGGCGATCATTTCGTGCTCGCGCGGGTTCGCCAGCATCATGCGGTTGACGTGCATGTGCGCGAGGGATGCAGCGATGCTGGCCAGAGAGTTGGTCAGAGGCTGGTGCCGGGCTCGATCGCGAAACCAGGCCGCAAGGGGCCCGAGCCGATCCACAAACTTCGCCACCCCAAGCTGAGCCCACTTCAACTGCGCCGGCAAGAGCGCCGACTCGCCCGCGATCTCTTCCACCAATGCCCGCTCGGTGCGATACCGGCGGCTCAGATCCGCCTCGAAGTGCTTGTCGACCCGGAACTCCGCACGAAACGCCCGCTCGCTTCGCTCGGCAGCCTCGCGACGCGCCGCCAGGTCGTGACCGAAGGCCTGGTAGTACTGATCCATCACCTTCATTGCGATCTGCCAGCGCCAGTCGCCCGGCGCATCGGCCGGCGCGCCGCTGAGCAGTTCTGCCACGAGGTCGCTGTCGGCGTGAAAGATCGATTCGGCGATTTCGATCGCCTCGGCACCGCCATAGCGGTCGACTTCACGCTCGTATGTATCGAACTGAACGCGCCAGATCGCACCAGCGTCCGACCAATTCTTGAAAAGCCGCTCCAGCTTGGGCCGCACCACCGCGTCGAGAATCTGCGGATCGGCGTCGAAGCGCACGCGCAGGTGATCGTCCGTGTCGCGGTAGCGCAGGAAGAACCATCGCGCGATGTCGCCCGCCGTTTGGCGCTCGCGAATCCACGCGTACAGGTCGGCGATCAGTGCGCGCTCGGTCGCCATGGCGCTGCCGTAGACCTTGGCGAAGAGCCAGCGGCTGCCGGGCACGAACCTGCGCTCGCCGCGCAGGAGTTGGGGATCGATCGCCGCCGCGACATGCCGCACGGCCGAGGACTTGCGGACGAACGGGATCATCACTTCATGCACGTGATGCCCCTCCGAGCTGCGCACGCAGAGTTCGTTCGGTGCCGGGATCATTTCGCGGAGCCGGTACTGCTTGCCGCGGTGGACCTCGTCCAAGAGCGCCTCGACACAGCCGGCATCCTCGAGGTTCAGAGACAGCAGATTGTCGAAGTGGCCGATCTGGATCCACTGCGGCACTGAGCGCTCCGAGCGCCAATCGGCAATGCGCGGCTGGCGCTGCTTCGGTGCCAGCTTTGACCACGCGAGCGCATCGTCCGGATCGATGTGCCACGACGCCGGTGCCACCACGACGGACCCCAACGTGATGCGCGGCAGGAAGCTCGCGTCCTCGAACAATGGTCCCCACGAAAATGCGAGGCCACCTTGCACGTTCTGCTGACCGAGCGCAGCCAGGAAGCGGTAGACACTGGCATTGCGGCCGCGCGCGTTCAGCGCACACGTGATCCTCGGCAACACCTCGCGCCCAACGGAGCGCGAGCGCAGCACGATGCGGCCGCCGCGCACGGAAATGGCAAGGTCCGAGGCCGGGATCCGGTCGGAAGGTGGCAGACCGGACTGTCCAAGGTATGCGATGTCTTTCGACCTGAATGCAGGCCGGCAGATGATGTTGCCGGTGCGGTCCTCGGGCAGGTACACGATCTCGGCGAAGATCGCGTCCGGGCGCAGGTCCTCTTCCTTTCGCAGCAACGCTTTCAGGTGGCGCTCGAGCGAGCCATCGGCACGACAGAATCGCCCGAATAAGCCGGCGCCCGCTGCGACGTAACCGAGCACGAAGCGAGGCATGTCGGGATCGCTGCCCGCCGGCGCGCCCGGCCCGAGAGACCCAAACACGGTGAAGACATCTGGCAGCGGCGAAGCCGGCGCAATCGACAGCGCTTCGAGATCCGTATCGTCCAGCGCGTACGCGCCCTCGCGCTTCGCGCGCGCGTGCTCGATGATGCGCAGCAGCCGGCGCGTTCGGCGCGCTGGCTCCGTCGCCGGCTCCTGCGCGTCGACGGGGAAGCGCAAATCCTTGAGCAGGCCCTCGTTGCGCCGGTCAGCCGGGTCCACTTCAAAACCGATCCCGCTGTCTTCGTCGAGCGCGGCGAGCAGATCGACCTCGCGGTCGCCGTAGCGCTCTTCGAACTGCTCGCGAAACCGCTTCAATACCGCGTGCGGCCAGGTTGGCGGAGAAATTCGATGCAACGTGCCGACTGCCTTGCCGATCGCGACGAGGAGCGACCGGTGGATGGACAGAGCTGGCGCATCCCGCCGCAGGTCGACATGGAACAGGTTGCGCTCCCCTTCGGCCCCGAACCGGGCTTGCAGCGAGTTCGCGAGGTCCGCATAGGCCTCGCGCAGCGAAGCGACTTCCTGCCGATCGATCTGCGCAAGTCGCTCCGCAGCCGAGCGAAACGCGGCGTGAAATGCGGCCAACGGCGCCACGTTCTCGGAATGGACGAGCAGATGCTGCACCGGATCGATTCCGGTCAACGTCGGAGACAACGTCGCAACCAGGATCTGCGCATCGATCAGTTCGTCGACGAACGCGGCCGCATCGTCGGCGCCGACGTCGTCTGCGGTTCGCATGACCACTTCGATCAGATGGCGTGGCGTGACGGCGACGCCCGCGCTGCATGCGGCGACGATCGCTTCCAGGACATTCGAGTTCTCGACGCGTGCAAGATGGCGCTCGCGCCGCTGCGACGTGTCGTTCTGCGCGACGTAACGCCAGCCGTCGCCGTGCCTGAAGAAGGTCGTATTCAGCGTGAACGTCAGCGCAGCCCGCACTTCAGGTTGCTGCACGACGCGGCGCACCAGCGGGTAGAGAAACCCGAGATCGAACCAGGAGCAGCGCCGAAGCGCTTGCCTCGAGCCAAGTTCCAGATGCCAGGTCGTGCCCACGCTGCCCGTCGAAAACGATGCCATCAACCCGAATGGCGTGGCGCGTGTGGCCATGCGCACGAAATACCGGAACAGCGCGGGCCGAAGCGCCGCGAAGTCCGCGGACGGCCGTTCGGCAATGCACTCGGCGACGCGTTGGCTGAGCGTCGGTGACGCGAGATAGATCGCCGCTTGCACGAATGGATCACGGGCCCACTCGCGCAAGCGCGCGTCGGCGTCGTCGTGTGCCGGATCGGCTTGCAGCACGTCGATCGGGCAGACAGCCGCACGCAGGACGAAGAACTCGCCCGGCTCGAAGTCGCGGAGAATGTCCGGAAGCGCAGGAGTGGCCGGCCTGTCCATTCGCGCAATCATCGGATGCTTCGGCAGAAAATGGTATCTGACCCCATTTTCAGATCGTCCCTCGAGACCGAACTTCGCGAGAGAGCGATCGGTGTTGCGCTGGACGTCGGCGGTCGCATGCGTACGCCCGAACTCGTCGCCGCCGCCGTTCGTGAGGCGCAGCGGCAGGGTGATGACGCCACCAGGCCGCCATGGGTGCCGCATTCGTTGACGGCGGGCCATGCGGGGCTCGCGCTGTTGCACCGACAGCTCGACCTGTGCTTTCCCGGCGCCGGCTGGGACGATGCAGCGCTTCGCGCCCTCGAAGCGGCACTCGAAGCGGCCGAGGGTGCCAAGTTCATCGAACTAGGCCTCGGCTCCGGCCTCAGTGGGCTCGCGCTCGCTGCGCAACTGCTTGCGCCCGAGGACGGTGGCTCAGAGGAACTGCTGCAAAGCCTGGACGAACTCGTCGCGCAGGGGCAGGTAGCTCGGATCGACGCATTGCGCGGCGCGCGCAGCGGGTTCGCTCCAGAAGTCTTCGATGTCATTGCGGGCCTGAGTGGAGTCGCGCGTTATTGGCTGCGGCGGCGCGGCTGCATGGAAACGGAGCGCCCGCGGCGCGATGCGATCTCCGCACTGGTTGCGTTGGCGCGGTCGGTCGATGGAGTGCCACGTTGGCACACGCCGGCGACGTCGATGATTTCCGGCGCGATGGCCACGCTGTTCCCCGGCGGGTATATCGATTGTGGTCTGGCACACGGCGTTGCGGGACCGCTGGCGGTGTTGTCGCTGGCGCAGCTGCAGGGCGTCGACGTCGACGGGCTTGCCGAGGCGATCGCGCACCTCGCGGCCTGGTTGTCCTCGAACCGCTGCGATGATGCATGGGGCATCAACTGGCCTTACGGCGTTGCACTCGACGCAGCGAGCAGCGCATCGCGCGAAGCAGCACGAGCGGGATGGTGTTACGGCAGCCCGGGCGTGGGGCGCGCGTTGTACCTCGCGGGGCAAGCGCTTAAACAGCCACCGCTTTGCACGATGGGCGTTCAGGCTGTCGACTCGGCGCTTGCGCGTCCACCACACGCCAGGCGTCTTTCGTCGCGGCACCTATGCCACGGCGATGCGGGCCTGATGCAAATCGCGTTGCGCATTCAACAGGACGAGCCGAGCGACATCCGGCGGCGCGCGATTTGTGAACTGGCCGCGAGCATCGTCGAGCACCATGCACCGGACTCGCTGCTCGGCTATCGCGACACGGGACCCGATGGCCGCGGAGTCGACGAGCCCTCGATCCTCACGGGCGCGCCGGGCATCGCGCTCGCGCTCCTGGCAGCGGCGTGCGACGTCGAACCCGTATGGGACTGTGCGTTGCTGCTTTCGTAAAGGAACCGCCCGGCTGCCTGCCGGAGCGCTCCGCGGTGCTCAGGCAGTCGGAGCGCTCAAAGCACTGATGTTGACGGCGTGCGCACGCTCGTGCTCAGTGAGGGCCAAATCCCGGCTCCAGCCACTTGGCCCATTTCGCTGTCGGACAGGGTCCGGATCACATCAACCTTCAGAGTCAACTTGCGCTCGGCGCGCCGCTTGGTATCCAAGTCGCTGCTTTCAGGGGCGATCGTGTTCGTCTGATCCATTTCAACACTCCTCGTGGTTTGCGCTCGACTGTATCGAACTTACGAAGCGGGTTGGCATGAAGACGCCGTAACTACGCCGTGA
>Ga0335085_10012189_pt1 | contig 12687 bp, 9 predicted proteins | sample Lox_Sample_45_FD_206712 | JGI IMG/M metagenome (GOLD analysis project Ga0335085, IMG submission 206712) | Soil microbial communities from Loxahatchee National Wildlife Refuge, Florida, United States - Lox_Sample_4.5 | ecosystem: Environmental > Terrestrial > Soil > Wetlands | place: USA: Florida...
AGGCCGGCTTCGCGGACTTGGTCTTGTCCACGCCGCCGTGCCCGCTGCAGGCGCCCTTCCCGCCCTTCGAGGTCGTGCCGTCCTTGCAGGTGACGGTCTCCTCCGCCGCCTCGGATCGGGCGATCGCTGGAGCGACGAGGAAGGCGGCGAGGGTGAACGCGGCGAGATGGAAGCTCCTCATGGTGGTCTCCCGTGGTTGGATCTTCGGTCCGTCGTTCAGATGCCGAGCGTCGACCGTAGCGCCGAGAGGCCCGCGGCGATCCCGCCGCCCTGCGGCAGCTGGCCGTTCGGCGTGAGGTGGTCGATGACGCCGGGCAGGAGCTGGGTCAGCGCCTGGGCCACCGCGTCGGGGCTCATCCCGTGCTGCCTCGCGAGATCCTGGACCCTGGGCCCGAGGGCCTGCTGGATCTGGGCCGCCGACACGGGAAGGTTCTGCCCGGTCCCGACCCACGAGTCTGCGAGATGGCCGAGGCCGTTCTGCTGGAACGCCTGGACGATCCCGCCGAGGCCGCCGGCCTGGCCGCTGCCGAGCTGGTCCAGCACGGACTTCACGAGGTTGGATGAGGCTCCGGCATTCCCACCGAGAAGGGAGCTCGCGATGCCGTCGAGGAGGCCCATGGTTTCCCCCGGAGACTGGGTCGAGCCTGAACACCTCTCAGATGGACCGGCGAGGGGCAACGGCTCACAGGGGCTCCCGCCGGGGCGGCATGCCGCCCGCAACCGCCGGCCCGACCGCGGTACCCTCCGGCTCGCCGAGTCCGCAACCGTCGGCGAGGGGGAGATCCCATGAAGAAGGTCGTGTGGGGCATCTTGAGCACCGCGAAGATCGGGACGCAGAAGGTCATCCCGGGCATGCTGAAGAGCCCGCTCCTCGAGGTCCGGGCCATCGCCTCGCGGTCCGAGGCCGAGGCCCGCCGAGCCGCGTCCGAGCTCGGCATCCCCGTCGCCCACGGCTCGTACGAGGCGCTCCTCGCCGACCCCGAGATCGAGGCGATCTACAACCCTCTCCCCAACGACCTCCACGTCCGCTGGACGCTCTCGGCCTCCCGCGCCGGCAAGCACGTGCTCTGCGAGAAGCCCGTGGCGCTCACCGCGGCCGAGGCCCGCCAGCTCGAGGCCGCCGAGGGCAAGGTGAGGATCATGGAGGCGTTCATGGTGCGCTTCCACCCGCAGTGGCTCCGGGCGCGCGAGCTCGTGCGCCAGGGCGCGCTCGGGCCGCTGCGCGCCATCCAGGTCTACTTCTCGTACTCGAACGAGGACGCGGGGAACATCCGCAACCAGGCCGATCGAGGTGGCGGCGCGCTCTACGACATCGGCTGCTACGCGGTGGTCACCGGGCGGTTCTTCTTCGAGGGCGAGCCCCGTCGGGCGTTCGCGCTCGTGGACCGGGACCCGCGTTTCAGGACCGACCGGACGGCCACCGCCGTGGTGGACTTCGGCGAGGGGCGCCAGCTCGGCTTCACCGTGTGCACGCAGTGCGTGCCGTACCAGCGGGTCCAGCTGTGCGGCACGCGGGCGCGGCTCGAGATCGTCATCCCCTTCAACGCCCCGCAGGGCGAGGCCACCCGGATCCTCCTCGACGACGGCGCCCTGGACGGCAGCGCGATCCGCACCGAGGTCGTCCCGGAGTGCGATTTCTACCAGCTCGAGGCGGAGGCTTTCTCGCGTGCGATCCGGGGGGAGCTCGATCTGCCCTACGGCGTCGCGGACGCGGTGAGCAACATGCGGGTCCTGGATGCATTGTTCCGCTCCGAGAGGAGCGGGCGCTGGGAGGAGCCCTGAAAGCGGCTAGGCCCTCTTCTTCTTGAGCGTGATGTCGGCGAGGACCGCGAGGATGAGCACCACGCCCTTGATGAGGTACTGGATGTTGGAGCTCACATCCATCATCTGCAGCCCGTTCGAGAGGGACTGGATGATGAGGGCTCCCACCACCGCGCCGAAGACGGTCCCCTCGCCGCCCAGCGTGGACGTGCCTCCGAGGATGCAGGCGGCGATGACGTCGAGCTCGTAGCCTCCGCCGGCCCCGGTCGTGCCGGCGCCGACGTACGCGGCGAGGGCGACGCCGGAGACCCCCATCAGGCCCCCCATCACGACGTAGATGGACAGCAGCACCCTCCGGATGTTGATGCCGGAGAGGCGGGCCGCCTCGCGATTCCCGCCGATGGCGTACGCGTAGCGGCCGAACCGCGTGTTGCTCGAGACGTAGCTCATCAGCACGGCGATGACGCCGAGGATCAAGACCAGGAACGGCACGCCGCGCACGTTCTCCTCCGCGTCCGCGTCGAACGTCCTGTTGACCACGAGCACGTAGCCGAGGAGGAGGGCGGAGAGGAGCCCGGCCTTGAAGAGGTCCACGGCCAGCGAGCCCATCTCGATGCCGTGCTTCCGCTTGCGGGTGCGGGAGACGAACACGCGGACCACGAGCGCGACCGCCACGAGGAGCGCGATGACGATGCCCAGCCACGGGCTGATGAGCCCCTGGGCGATGAACTTGTAGGTGTCGTTCGACGAGATGAAGAGCGACTTGCCCTGGGTGACGAGGAGGATGCCGGACTTGAAGATGTACATGCCGCCCAGGGTGACGATGAACGGCGGCACCCCGAGGCGCGCGATGATGGCCCCCTGGAAGAGGCCCATGAGCAGGCCCAGGCACAGGCACAGGAAGACGGTGACCAGCATGATCACGAACTCGACCCGCTCCGGGGCCATGTTCGGGAAGAGGCTGGTCACGGGGCCGTCGAACACGCCGTGGTAGAGGATGGCGGCAGCGACCACCGAGACGAAGCCGGCGCCGAAACCGACCGAGAGGTCGATGCCCCCGGTCACGATCACGAACACCATGCCGCAGGCCATGATGGCGATGATCGCCATCTGGGGGACGATGTTCTGGACGTTGTCGGCCGACCAGTAGCTCGGCGCCGCGAGCCGGAAGCCGATCCAGATGGCCACCAGCGCGATGATGAGGATGTTGGACCGCAGGTTCTTCGTGAACGCGCCCGGAAGCATCTTGGATAGGCTGGTCATGGCTGAACCGGTGCGACCTCGACGCCGGTGGCCCGGGCCATGATGGCCTCCTGGGTGGCGCTGGCCACGTCGAGCGTCCCGTTGGAGCGACCTTCCCACATCACCATCACCCGATCGCTCATTCCCAGCACCTCCTCGAGCTCGGAGGAGATCATGATGATGGCGAACCCGCTCTCGGCGAGCCGGTTCATGAGCTTGTAGATCTCGTACTTGGCGCCCACGTCGATGCCGCGGGTCGGGTCGTCGAGGATGAGGATCCTCGGCTCCGACATGAGCCACTTCGAGATGACCACCTTCTGCTGGTTGCCGCCCGAAAGCGACTCGACCGGCACGAACACCGAGGGCGCCTTGATGGAGAGGCTGCCCGAGTACTTGAGGACCGCGGCCAGCTCGGCGTTCTCGTCGATGCGCATGAACGCGGAGAAGTGATCCAGGTTCGGCAGGCTCATGTTCCGCTGGATGGTGTGGGCGAGCACGAGCCCCATCCGCTTGCGGTCCTCCGGCACGAGGCTGATGCCGTGCGCCATCGCGTCGCGGGCGCTCCGCATCGAGACCTCCTTGCCCTCCAGCTCGACGCGCCCCTTCACCACCCGTGCGTACTCCCCGAACAGCGTCGTGACGAGCTCGGTTCGCCCCGACCCCATGAGCCCGGCGATCCCGAGGATCTCTCCCTTGCGGAGATCGAGGCTCACGCCCTTCAGCACCTCGCGGTCTGGGTTCATCGGGTCGGTGGCGTGCAGGTCCTCGACCTTGAGGAAGACCTCGGCCGGCTTCCGGTTGCCCTTCGGGAACCGTTCCTTCATCTCGCGGCCCACCATCAGGCCGACGAGCTTCTCCACCGTGAGCTCCTTCGTCGGACGGGTGGTCACCACCTTCCCGTCGCGGAGCACGGTGATCGTGTCGGTGATCCGGAAGAATTCCTCGAGCTTGTGCGAGATGTAGATGCAGGTCACCCCGCGGGCCTTCAGCCCGTGGAGGATCTCCATGAGCTTCTCGACCTCGCTCGCCGAGAGGGCGGAGGTGGGCTCGTCGAGGATCAGGATCTTGGCGTCCTCCGAGAGCGCCTTCGCGATCTCGGTCATCTGCATCTGGCCGACGCCCAGGTTCTGGATCACGTCCACGGCCGAGACGTTGAGCCCGTACTTCTCGAGCAGCTTGCCGGTGTCCGCGTACAGCTTGTCCCAGTCGATGAACGGGCCGCGGACCGGCTCCTTGCCGAGGAACACGTTGGCGCCGACGGTCATCTTGGGGACGAGCGTCAGCTCCTGGTACACGATGGCGATCCCCTCCTCGATCGCCTGGCGGATGGAGCTGCCGCTGAGGTTCAGCTCCTTCCCGTCGTAGCGGATCTCACCCTCGTACGTCCCGTGCGGGTAGACGCCACACAGGATCTTCATCAGGGTGGACTTGCCGGCGCCGTTCTCGCCGCACAGCCCGTGTATCTCCCCCCGCCTCACCTGGATGGACACGTCCGACAGGGCGGTCACCCCGGGGAACTGCTTCGTCACGTGGGAGATGTCGAGGAGGACGTCGTCGGCCAAGTGATACCCCTCCCGCGGGCTCCTCCCGCGAGAGCCGGCCCCGTTTCACCGGAGCCGGCTCCGCGACGAGGTGATGCGACGGCTACTTCGGCGGCGCGCCGGGGACGTCCTTGTAGACGCCCTCGTACGTCTGGAAGCCCGAGTCCACCACCAGCTTCTTCACGTTGTCCTTCGTCACCTGGAAGACCTGCAGGAACTTGCACTGCACGTCGCCCTTCATGTTCTTGTTGCCGGTGAGGTCGGACAGCTTGAAGGGCTTGAGGCCGAGGTTCTTCTCGCCCTTGGCGAGCTTCACGGCGAGCTCGGTGGCGAGCGGGGTCAGCTGGCGGGTGTCCTTGAGGATGGTCACGGTCAGCTCACCGCGGGCGATGGAGTTGCAGCCCGCCTCGGTGGCGTCCTGGCCGGAGATCGGAACCTTGCCGGCCATGCCCGCGGTCTTCATCGCCTCGAGGGCGCCGAGCGCGGTGCCGTCGTTGGAGGCGACCACGGCGTCGAACTTCTTGCCGGTGGCGGTGAGGATGTTCTCCATCAGCTTCTTCGCGTTGGCCGCGTCCCAGTTCTCGACCCACTGGTCGGCGACGACCTTGATCTTGCCGCTCTTGATGAGCGGGTTCAGGACCTCCATCTGGCCCGCGCGGAAGAGGTGCGCGTTGTTGTCGGTCGGGCTACCGCCGAGGAGGACGAAGTTGCCGGAGTTCTTCACCGCGAGGACGCCCTTCGCCTGGTTGCGGCCGACGTCCACGTTGTCGAAGGACACGTAGGCAGCGATCTTGGACGTCTTGATCAGGCGGTCGTAGGCGATGACGTGCACGCCCTTCTTGGCGACCTCCTCGACGGCCGTGGCGGCCGAGTCGCCGTCCTCGGCGACGACGATGATCACCTTGGCACCCTGGGTGACCATGTTCTTGATCTGGTCGTTCTGCAGCTTCGCGTCGTGGTTGGCCTCCTGGCTCAACACCTCGAAGCCAGCGGCGGAGAGGAGCTTCGTCATCTCGTCGCGCTCGCGGGGCCAGCGCTCGGTGGCGAAGTCGGAGAAGGAGAGCCCGATCTTGGGCTTGTCGGCGGCGCGGCCGGGCGACGCGAACAGGGAGAGTGCCGCTACCACCAGGGACAGCAGTGACAGTCTTTTCACACGTTCCTCCATGGACCGAAGGCGGTCCTCGTTGAGACTGCAGGGGCGGACGTCGGTGGACGCCCGTTCATTCACGCGGCTGAAAGTGGCGGCGGTACGGGAGGGTACGCGCCAATGAAGCTCCTCCTGCGCGCCAGCACGCCCCCGGGGTGCAGGCGTTCCGACGCATCGACGGACAGTTGACGCCGAATCGCGCGGGAGTCTGGCACGTGCCCAACCGGGCTGCAAGGGATAGTAGAATGGCGTCTCGCGTGGCGACCTATCTGGGCATCGACCTCGGAACCTCCGAGGTGAAGGCCATCCTGCTCGGGGAGGAGGGCGGTATCGCCGCGACCGCCAACGCTCCTCTCGACGTGCTGCGTCCAAGGCCGCACTGGTCCGAGCAAACGCCGGACGCGTGGTGGGCCGGCACGCTCCAGGCGGTCGATGCGCTCGCCCGCGCACGTCCCGACGAGATGGCGGCGGTGCGCGGGCTCGGGCTGAGCGGCCAGATGCACGGCGCCACCCTGCTCGGCGCGGACGACAGGCCCCTCCGCCCGGCCATCCTCTGGAACGACACCCGCTCGGCGGACGAGTGCAGGGAGCTCGAGGAGAGGGTCCCTTCCCTCCGGGCGATCACCGGCAACAAGGCCATGCCGGGCTTCACCGCCCCGAAGCTCGTGTGGGTCGAGAAGCACGAGCCCGACGTGTTCGCGCGGGTCCGGTGGGTGCTCCTCCCCAAGGATTACCTCCGCCTGCTCCTCACCGGAGACAAGGCCTCCGACATGTCCGACGCCGCCGGCACGCTCTGGCTCGACGTGGGACGGCGGGACTGGTCGGACGATCTGCTGGCCGGGACGCGGCTCTCCCGCGACCGCATGCCGCGACTCGTCGAGGGGAGCGAGCCCACCGGCGAGCTGCGCGAGGACCTGCGCAGGCGGTGGGGCATCGCGGCGCCGGTGACGGTGGCCGGCGGCGGTGGCGACAACGCCGCGAGCGCGGTTGGCATCGGCGCGGTCGCCCCCGGCGGCGGATTCGTCTCGCTCGGCACGTCGGGCGTCACGTTCGTCGTGAACGACCGGTTCCTGCCCAACCCGGAGCGCGCGGTCCACGCCTTCTGCCACGCGCTGCCCCGCCGCTGGCACCAGATGAGCGTGATGCTCTCCGCGGCGAGCTGCCTGCGCTGGGTCACCCGGCTCGTGCGCGCCAGCGACGAGGCCGAGATCCTGGCCGAGGTGGAGAAGCTCGACGAGGCCGCACGCGCCGAGGCGCCGCTCTTCCTGCCGTACCTCTCGGGCGAGCGCACGCCGCACGACGACCCGGCGGCGCAGGGCGTGTTCTTCGGCCTCGTGAACGGGACGGACCGGGCCGCGCTCGCCTACTCGGTGATCGAGGGTGTGGCCTTCGGGCTCGCCGACGGCGTGGACGCGCTCCGGGCGGCGGGGACCTCCATCGGCACCCTGTCGCTCGTGGGCGGCGGGTCGCGGAGCCCGTACTGGGCACAGCTCATCGCCGACCTCCTCCGCGTGCGGCTCGAGACGCACAGCGGCGGCGAGACCGGTGGGGCGCTCGGCGCGGCCCGGCTCGGTCAGCTCGCCTGCGGCGCCTCGGAGGCTGCCGTCTGCACGAGGCCGCCGGTGAGCCGCACCTTCGAGCCCTCGAAGGCCGCCCCGCAGCGGCTGCTCGACAGGCTCGCCCGGTTCCGCGCCCTCTACCGGGCCGTCGCGCCGCTCTACCGGGGAAGCTAGAAGGAACGAGGAGCGCGCCGACCCGACGCGCGGGCCGGTGCGCCGAGGAGAACGTCATGGCCAGCTACTTCGCGGAGATCCCCCCCATCCCCTTCGAGGGGCCGACCAGCCAGAACCCCCTCGCCTACCGGTACTACCAGAAGGACCGCATGGTCCTCGGCAAGCGCATGGAGGACCAGCTGCGCTTCGCGGTCTGCTACTGGCACACGTTCGTGGGAACGGGGAGCGATCCCTTCGGCGGCGGGACCTTCCAGCGCCCGTGGTTCAAGGCGGGCGACCCGATGGAGATGGCGAGGCTCAAGGCCGAGTCCGCCTTCGACTTCTTCTCCCGGCTGGGCGTGCCGTTCTACACGTTCCACGATCTCGACGTGGCGCCGGAGGGGACGACGCCGCGCGAGACGCTGAAGAACTTCCAGGCCATGACCGACGAGCTGGCCCACCACCAGGAGCGCACCAAGGTGAGGCTACTCTGGGGAACTGCCAACCTGTTCAGCAACCGCCGCTTCATGGCCGGCGCCGCGACGAACCCCGACCCCGAGGTCTTCGCCATGGCCGCGACGCAGGTGAAGGCGGCCATGGACGCCACCCTGAGGCTGGGCGGCCAGAACTACGTGCTGTGGGGCGGCCGCGAGGGGTACGAGACGCTCCTCAACACCGACGTGGCGTCCGAGCTCGAGCAGATGGGCCGGTTCCTCACGATGGTCGTGGAGTACAAGCACAAGATCGGGTTCCGCGGCACGATCCTCGTCGAGCCCAAGCCGCGCGAGCCGACGAAGCACCAGTACGACTACGACACCGCCACGCTCTACGGGTTCCTCGAGCGCTTCGGCCTCGAGAAGGAGGTCAAGGCGAACATCGAGAACAACCACGCCACCCTGGCCGGCCACACCTTCGAGCACGAGCTCGCCACCGCGCTGGCGCTCGGGATCCTCGGCTCGGTGGACATGAACCGGGGCGACACGCTCCTCGGCTGGGACACCGACCAGTTCCCGAACAACGCGGCCGACCTGGTGATGCCGCTCTACCTCGTCCTCCAGGCCGGCGGATTCACCAGTGGTGGACTCAACTTCGACGCCAAGGTGCGCCGGCAGTCCTTCGAGCCGGTGGACCTCTTCCACGCCCACGTCGGGGCGATCGACGTCACCGCGCGCGCGCTCCTCGCCGCCGAGCAGATCGTCCAGGACGGCCGCCTCGCGAAGGCCGTGAAGTCGCGCTACCAGGGCTGGAGCGGGCCGCTCGGCCAGGAGATCCTCGCCGGGAAGAGCAGCCTGGAGGCGCTTTCGAAGCGGACCCTCGATCGGAACGAGGACGTCGCCCCCGTCTCCGGCCGCCAGGAGATGCTGGAGAGCCTGGTCGCGCGGTTCACCTGAACGGCGCGCGCGAAGCCTACGGCGACGTGAGGCTGGAGAAGGCGAAGCGCGCCGAGATCTGGATCCGGACGTCGTCTCCCGTCGCTCCACCCTTGTCCTCCCGCTGGCTCCACAGGGCCTCGACGCCGAGGAGGAGGTTCTTCACGGGGGTGACGAGCACGTTGGCGGAGGCGTACTGACCGCGCTTGAAGACGCTCGCGGTTTGCAGGCCGGTGTTGTCCTGGATGACGCCGCTGTAGCCCACGGTCGTCACGAGGGTGTCCGTCCAGGCGTGCTCGTAGTAGGCCATCACGGGGTAGAGGGGCACCCCGACGCCCGTCGCGCTGCCGGCCGCGCCCTTCGCCGCGATGTCCACTCCGCCGTCGTTCATCACCGCAGCGATGCCCCGCCCCCCGAGACCGACAGGCGCACGCGGTCCTTGCCGACGACCTTCATGGCGGACATCGCCGCGAGGCCCCACCCCGTGGCGCTCCCCTGGGCTCGTTCGAGGGCGTCGCCTTCGTGTCCCAGGCGAGCTGCCGGAGGATGCCCGCGAGCTGGACGTGGCCGAGGTCGCCGGTGTCACGCGCCCATCACGAGGCCGACCTGCTCGGCGAGCTCCATCGCGGAGAACGGCTTCTGGAGGAGGTGCGCGCCCTCGGCGACGAGGCCCTGGTGCGAGACCATGTCGAGCGGGTAGGCGGACATGTACATGACGCGCAGACCGCCCCAGCCCCGCCGCAGCCGGGCGACGAGGTCGACCCCGCTCATCTCGGGCATCACGATGTCGACGATCGCGAGATCGGGCGCGCCCTCCTCCCCGGCGAGCCGGAGCGCCTCGGACGGCGACGCCGCCTGGCGGACGGAATGCCCGAGCCGCTCGAGCATCCGGCGCGTGACGTTCCGGACGGCGGAGTCGTCCTCCACGAGGAGGATCCGCAGGGGGCGTGCGGTCCGGCTGGCGACCGCTCCGGACCTCGCCGATGCCGGCCCTTCCGCCGTGCGCGGCAGGTGGATGGCGAACGTCGTGCCCTCGCCCACCCTGGATTCGACGCGGATGAACCCACGGTTCTGCTTCACGATCCCGAACACGGTGGCGAGCCCGAGCCCCGTGCCCTTGCCCTCCGCCTTCGTCGTGAAGAACGGCTCGAAGATGTGGGGCAAGACGTCCGGGTCGATCCCCGAGCCGCTGTCGCGCACGGTGAGCCGCACGTAGTCGCCCGGCTCGACGTCCGGATCCAGCCGCGGGCTCGCCCGGTCGAGCCCGGCGTTCTCCGTGGCGATCTCGATCCTCCCGGCTCCACCGACCGCGTCCCGGGCGTTGACGACGAGGTTGGTGAGGATCTGGTCGAGCTGCGCCGGGTCCATCCGCACGGGCCAGGGCCCGGCGCCGGGCGACCAGCGGAGCTCGACCTGCGCGGTCAGCAGCCGGCGCAGGAGGTCGAGCGACCGCTCCACGGCCTCGTTCAGCGTCAGCACCCTCGGCGACGTCGGCTGCCGCCGCGCGAACGCGAGCAGCTGCCGCGTGAGGTCCGCCGAGCGGTGCGTGGCGTCGGTGATGGCATCGAGCGGCTCCGCGAGCGCGTCGCCGGGGGCGATCTGCGTCCGGGCCATCTCGACGTTGCCCAGGATCACGCTCAGCATGTTGTTGAAGTCGTGGGCCACGCCGCCGGCCAGCCGGCCCACCAGCTCCATCTTCTCGGCCTCGCGCAGCCGGGCGGCGAGGCGATCGCGCTCGGCGTCGGCGAGGCGCATCGCCGTCACGTCCCGCACCGCCCCGACCGTGCGGCGCGGGGACCCGTTCTCGAACGTCGTGAGCGAACGGGTGACGATGCTCCGGACGGTCCCGTCCGTCCGCACGATGCGGTGCTCGACGTCGAAGCGCCCGTCGCCCGCGGGATCGTGTGCCCGCTTCACCGCCTCGGCGATGCGGGCCCGATCGTCCGGGTGCACGCGGGACACGAACCCGGCGAGCGTGATCATGTCGTCGACGCCCACGCCGTAGATGGCTCGCTGCTCCCTCGACCAGTAGATGCGGTCGGTCAGGTGGTCGTGCTCGAAGATGCCCATGCTCGAGACGGCGAGCGCCTCGCGCAGCCGTTCCTCGCTGCGGGTGAGCGCCTCCAGGGCCGATAGGCGCTCGCTCCCGGCGGCCAGCGAGTCGAGCGCGTGGGAGACGTCCGCACCGATCTCGCGGAGCAGGCTCAGCTCGTCGCCGGTGAAGAAGCCCGGCTCCCCCGCGTAGAGGTTCAAGGTGCCCATCACGACGCCCTTCCGGCGAAGGGGAACCGCGGCGGACGATCGGAAGCCGCGCGCGAGCGCCGCCTCGCGCCACGGCGCCATGCCAGGGTCGGTGGCGATGTCGGACGTGGTGACGACCTCCCCTTCCCGCGCCGCCCGTCCGGTCGGCCCCGATCCCCGAGGCTGCGAGGCGGCGACCTCGAAGGCCGCGTCCAGGTAGCCGTCGTCGTGGCCGGCGCGGGCCACGGGCCGCACACGACCGTCCTCCACGACGCCGATCCAGCACATGAGGAACCCGCCCTGCCGCACACCGATCTCGCACACGTCGCGCAGGAGCCCGGCCTCGTCGGTCGCCCGCACGATCGCCTGGTTGAGCTCGCTGAGCAGGGCGTACAGGCGGTTGACGGCGGCGATCTCCCGCTCGTGGCGCCGTCGCTCGGAGAGGTCGAGGACCGATCCGACCATTCCCGTCGGCCGTCCGTCGCCGTCGGTGGTGAGGCTCGCGGCGATCGACATCGGGAAGATCGTGCCGTCGCGACGCCTCGCCGACAGCTCGCCGTGCCAGTGTCGGTTCTGCCGCAGCTCCTCGATCACCGCGGCCGCCTCCTCGGGCAAGGCGGTCAGCTCGCCGACGTTCCGCCCGACGACGTCCTCCGGCCGATCGAACCCCCACAGCCGGAGGAGCGCCGCGTTCACGAACCGGAGGCGGCCGTCGAGGTCGGTGAGGCCGATCGCGGTGAGCGCCTGCTCGATGGCGCGGGAACGGATGGCGAGCTCGTCCTCGACCGCCTTCCGTTCGCTGAGGTCTCGGATCACGACCACGAACCGGCCGTCGGCGGCCATGCGTGCGCTCGCCTCGACGCGAAGCTCCCCGCCGTCTCTCCGGCGCAGGCGCCGCTCGCGCAGGAGCGTGTTCCCGGCGCGCAGCGTCTCGTAGGACATCGGCAGGCGCTCGAGCTCGCCGGGGGCCATGAGCGACGCCAGGGGCCGACCCGCCAGATCGCCGGGCGCGAAGCCCAGGAGCGCGAGCCCCCGGGGATTCACCGACTCGACGAGCCCGGCGGCGTCGACGACGAGGATCCCGTCCGCCGCGGCCTCGAATATGAGCCGGCCGAGATCTGGCCGCGCCACCCCGGGAGCTTCATCCCTGCCGGCCGCCATTGCGTCGGACATGTCGAGCCGGGCGGAGCTCCACTCGCGGTGTCGACCTCGCCCGACCTCCTGGCCCGCACTCTAACGACTTGATCAGGCCCGGGCGAGGAGGCGGCCTGCGTCACGCCGACGCGCCGGAGGTTCCGGCGGTGCCCGCGGCCGGCCTGGGATCGGCGACGTGCAGCTGGACCCGTGACTCCTCGAGCAGCTTCTGGACCGAGGGCGGTACCGGCGCGTCGGTGAAGAACCGGGACACCTGGGACACGTGGCCCAGGCGGACCATCGCACCGCGGGTGAACTTCGAGTGGTCGGCCACGAGCCAGGTCTCCCGGGCCTGGTCGATGATCGCCTGCGCCACCCGCACCTCGCGGTAGTCGTAGTCGAGCAGCGTGCCGTCGGGCTCGATGCTGGAGACCCCGATGACCGCGATGTCCACCTTGAACTGGCGGATGAAGTCGATCGTGGCCTCGCCGACGATGCCGCGGTCGCGCTGCCGCACGAGGCCGCCGGTCACGAAGACC
>Ga0335085_10012194_pt1 | contig 12684 bp, 7 predicted proteins | sample Lox_Sample_45_FD_206712 | JGI IMG/M metagenome (GOLD analysis project Ga0335085, IMG submission 206712) | Soil microbial communities from Loxahatchee National Wildlife Refuge, Florida, United States - Lox_Sample_4.5 | ecosystem: Environmental > Terrestrial > Soil > Wetlands | place: USA: Florida...
AGTCACTGGCGCTCGACGTGCACGTCATCTCCGAGGAGGGCACCGAGGTCCAGGTCCGCGAGGAGGACGACGAGCTGCTCCGCGCCGCGGAGGAGCTCGGCATCGACCTCTCGCCGGGCTCGCTCCGCGCGGCCGCGCGCGAGCCGACCGCGGAGGAGGTCGAGGAGGGTCAGGAGCGCGTCGACCAGGACGGCGAGCTGGCGCTGCCGGCCGACGAGGCGCTGGGCGACGTGGCCGAGGAAGAACTCGACGGGGAGGCGGCGCCCGTGGATGCCGACCTCGCCGACGTCGAGGCCGACGAGTAGTTCACGACGACCGCAGAGAAAAGAGGAGCACCTTGATCGACATCAACGAATTCGACGCGATCCGGATCGGTCTCGCGTCGCCGAAGCAGATCCGCGACTGGTCGTCGGGCGAGGTCACCAAGCCGGAGACGATCAACTACCGGACGCTCAAGCCCGAGCGCGACGGCCTGTTCTGCGAGCGCATCTTCGGTCCGACGAAGGACTGGGAGTGCTACTGCGGCAAGTACAAGCGCGTCCGCTACAAGGGGATCATCTGCGAGCGCTGTGGCGTCGAGGTGACGCGCCAGAAGGTCCGCCGCGAGCGGATGGGGCACATCGACCTGGCCGCGCCGGTCTCGCACATCTGGTTCTTCAAGGGCGTGCCGAGCCGCATCGGCTACCTGCTCGACATCGCCCCGCGCGAGCTCGAGAAGGTCCTGTACTTCGCCGCCTCGATCGTCACCGGGGTGGACGTCGACGCGCGCAAGAAGGACCTCAACGACCTCGAGGACAAGGTCAAGTCCGAGAGCGAGCGCATCGACGTCGACCGCGACGAGCAGCTGGCCGCGCTCGAGGGCCGGCTCCAGCGGCGCCGTGACTTCTTCACGAAGGGCAAGGAGAAGAACTTCGACGAGGACGACGACTTCTGGGTCCGCGGGCTGAACAACTGGGCGGAGGAGCAGCTGCTCCCGCCGCTCGAGGAGGCTCGCACGCTCGCCGGCGGCCTGTTCGTGGAGATCGCCCCGGAGATCACGACGGAGGACTCGAAGAAGATCCGCGAGCGCGTGCACTCGACGGCGATCCGGGCCGACCGGAAGCTCGCCCCGCGCGAGCTCGAGTCGGTCGGGACGGCCGCGACCCAGGTGCGCGAGGCGCTCGCCCCGCTCTACAAGGAGCTCGCCAAGGCGACCGGGTCGAAGAAGGGCGCGGTCACGAAGCACATCAACCGGGTCGTCGACGGCCTGCTCGATCCGAAGGCCGAGCTCGGCGCGGACGACGCCGCGCTCGTCGCGTCGGTCGACATGAAGAACGTCGAGAAGGCCCGCGACCTCGGCAAGGGGCTGCTCAGGGAGACGCTCGAGCAGGCGCCGGCCGACGCCGACGCCGAGGCGATCCGCGACCTCGCCAGCGACCTCTGCCTGAAGACGGACGGGAAGATCGCCAAGGAGGAGTACGACGCGATCGTCGCGTGGGTCCAGAAGGTGCGCGAGATGTACATGGACATCGAGTCGCGGCGGAACGACGCCCGCGAGGCGGCGGTCGAGGCTGTGCGCCGGCTCGAGACGACCTGGCAGCTCTTCAAGGACCTCGAGCCGAAGATGGTCGTCAACGACGAGCAGATCTTCCGCGAGCTGAAGGACCGCTTCGGCTCGCCGTACGGGTTCGGCATCTACTTCCGCGGCGGGATGGGCGCGGAGTCGATCCGAGAGCTGCTCAAGGACCTCGACCTGGTCAAGGAGGCGGCCTCGCTCCGCGAGACGATCCGCACCTCCAAGGGCCAGAAGCAGGCCAGGGCGATCAAGCGCCTGAAGGTCGTCAACGCCTTCATCACCTCCGAGAACAAGCCGGAGTGGATGGTCCTGGACGCAGTCCCGGTGATCCCGCCGGAGCTGCGCCCGATGGTGCAGCTGGACGGCGGCCGGTTCGCGACCAGCGACCTGAACGACCTCTACCGGCGCGTGATCAACCGGAACAACCGCCTGAAGCGGCTGCTCGACCTCGGCGCGCCCGAGATCATCGTCAACAACGAGAAGCGGATGCTCCAGGAGGCGGTCGACGCGCTGTTCGACAACGGCCGCCGCGGCAGAGCTGTCACGGGGCCTGGAAACCGGCCCCTCAAGTCGCTCTCCGACATGCTCAAGGGCAAGCAGGGCCGGTTCCGCCAGAACCTGCTCGGCAAGCGCGTCGACTACTCGGGGCGCTCGGTGATCGTCGCCGGGCCGAACCTGAAGCTGCACCAGTGCGGGCTGCCGAAGCTGATGGCGCTGGAGCTCTTCAAGCCGTTCATCATGAGCCGGCTCGTCGAGCGGAAGTCGGTGCAGAACATCAAGGCGGCGAAGAAGTACGTCGACTCGATGGTCCCGGAGGTCTGGGACGTGCTCGAGGAGGTCATCGCCGAGCACCCGGTGCTCCTGAACCGCGCGCCGACGCTCCACCGCCTGGGCATCCAGGCGTTCGAGCCGGTGCTCGTCGAGGGCAAGGCGATCCAGGTGCACCCGCTCGTCTGCCACGCGTTCAACGCCGACTTCGACGGCGACCAGATGGCGGTCCACCTGCCGCTGTCGGCGGAGGCGCAGGCCGAGGCGCGCATCCTGATGCTCTCCTCGAACAACATCCTGTCGCCCGCGTCCGGTCGGCCGCTGGCCACGCCGACGCAGGACATGATCCTCGGCGGCTACTTCCTGACCTACTGCGACCAGGACCTCTCGCAGATCGACACCACGAAGCTGAAGCCGGCCGACCGGCCGAAGCGGTTCGGCTCGGAGGACGAGGTCGTGCTCGCGCTGGAGGCCAAGCAGGTCGAGCTCCAGCAGCCGATCGAGTACCGCCGCAACGGCGAGGTGACCCTCACCACGCCGGGCCGCATCGTGCTGAACGCGGCGATCGAGCGCGCGCTCGGCGAGGCGTTCCATGGCGACGGCAAGCCGGAGTACGAGTACATCAACCGGACGCTCCCGAAGAAGGAGATGGACGGCCTGATCAGCGACCTGTCCGAGCGGCACGGCGCGCACACGCTCGCGAGCGTGCTCGACGCGATCAAGTCGCTCGGGTTCCGCTACGCGACCCAGGCGGGCGTGACGATCTCGAAGAACGACATCGTCATCCCGCGCGAGAAGGACCAGATCCTGGCCGAGTACGAGAAGCGCGTCGCCGAGGTGGAGGCCCAGTACGAGCGCGGCCTCATCACCGAGGAGGAGCGGCACGAGAGCATCGTCAACATCTGGACGGAGGCGACGGACACCGTTGCCGACGCGATGGAGAAGACGCTCTTCGAGCTGAACCCGATCTACATGATGGCCAACTCGGGCGCCCGCGGCTCGTTCAAGCAGATCCGTCAGCTGGCCGGCATGCGCGGCCTGATGGCGAACCCGAAGGGCGAGATCATCGAGCGGCCGATCAAGGCGAACTTCATGGAGGGGCTCTCCGTGCTCGAGTACTTCATCTCGACGCACGGGGCCCGGAAGGGTCTCGCCGACACGGCCCTCCGCACGGCCGACTCCGGGTACCTGACCAGGCGCCTGGTCGACGTCGCGCAGGACGTGATCATCCGCGACGTCGACTGCAAGACGGACGAGTTCATCGAGCAGCCGATCTTCCTCGCCGAGGGGCTGAACCGCAGCCTCGTCGGCCGGGTGGTCGCGCAGGACGTCTACAAGCCGCTCGCCACGGGCCGGCCGGGCAAGACGAAGCTGCTCGGGAAGGGCGTCGTGATCGACAACGCCGCGCTCCAGTCGATCGTCGCCGAGCTCGAAGGCTCCGAGGTCACCTCGCTTCCGGTGCGATCGGTGCTGAAGTGCAAGAGCGAGTACGGCGTGTGCCGTGCCTGCTACGGCATCTTCCTCGCCACGGGCGGGATGTGCGAGATCGGCGACGCGGTCGGGATCATCGCCGCCCAGTCGATCGGCGAGCCCGGCACGCAGCTGACGATGCGGACGTTCCACACCGGCGGCGTCGCCGGCGCGGACATCACTCACGGCCTCCCGCGCGTCGTCGAGATCTTCGAGGCGCGCAACCCGAAGGGAGCCGCCCGCCTCGCGGAGATCCCGGGCAAGGTCACCGTCGAGGAGACCGAGCGCGGGCCGAAGGTGATCATCGACCCGATGACGACGAAGGACGAGCCGGAGCCGAAGGAGTACCAGCTCCCGCGCCGGACGCGCCTGCTCGTGAAGACGGGCGACGACATCCAGCCCGGCGACCCGCTCCACGAGGGCTCGCTCAACCCGACCGAGCTGCTCGAGCTCCACTTCAAGGGCGGCCGCGGGTCGACGCTGACCGAGCTGTACCTCGTCCGCGAGGTGCAGAAGGTCTACAAGTCCCAGGGCGTCGACATCCACGACAAGCACATCGAGCTGATCGTCCGGCAGATGCTGAAGAAGGTCCGGATCGAGAACTCGGGCTCGACCGACTTCCTGCCCGGCCAGATGGTCGACAAGGTCGTCCTCGAGCGGGAGAACAAGCGGGTGAAGAAGGAGAGGGGGGAGCAGGCGACGTTCGAGCCGCTGATCCTCGGGATCACGAAGGCGTCGCTCGCCACCGAGTCCTTCCTCTCCGCCGCCTCCTTCCAGGAGACGACGAAGGTGCTCACCGACGCCTCGATCGAGGGGAAGGTCGACCGCCTGCTCGGCCTGAAGGAGAACGTCATCATCGGCAAGCTGATCCCGGCTGCGACCGGGCTCAAGCGCTACCGGAACATCGAGATCGGGCCGTCCGAGAAGGTGCCGAAGGAGGCGTACGAGCGCGAGACGCTGCTCGCCGCGCTCCAGGAGATCGGCTCCGACGGCGGCGGCATCGACCTCGACTCGCTCGGCATCGACCTCGGCGGCGAAGCCGCCGCGGGCGAGGCGGGAGAGGTTCCGGATACGCCGCCCGACGAGAGCTAGGCACCATCATTCGCGCGGAGGCCTTCCCGGCCTCCGCGCGAACTCCATTCAGATGAAGCGCGCGTTTCTCGGGGTCATCGCACTGGTCGCCGTCGCCCTCCTCCCGGGGCAGGCGCACGCGTCCCCGGCAGCGGCCTGCGGCCTGCCGGACACGAAGCCGCTCTGGATCGAGTACTCCGAGGGCTCGGTCGGCTTCCGGCAGCAGGTGTTCGCGAAGCCGGGGATCATCACCGGGACGTCCGGCACGGCCGTGCCGGCGGCGCTCCGCAAGGGCGGAGCGCAGACCGTGTACTGGTGGATGAAGCTCGGCTCGATCGTCGGCACGACGATCGCTCCCGCCGATCCGGCGACGATCGCCCCCGCGGCGCAGAAGCTGTTCGACCAGGCCGTCGCGTCGAGCGGGTGCTCGAGCCCGTTCATCGCGCTGAACGAGCTGAACGGCGCGTCGACGACCACCCCGTGGACGACGACGAACGCCCAGTACCGCGCGAACGTGCTCGCGCTGATGCAACAGCTCTCGAGCAAGGGCGCGCGGCCGTTCCTGCTCGTCAACTCGACGCCGTACACGGACGGCGACGCCGGCATCTGGTGGCGGCAGGCGGCGCAGTACGGCGACATCGTCCCCGAGGTCTACTTCAACGCGCGCGTGATCACGGGGCAGGGCGTGATCCTCGGCAGCCGGCGGATGCGGACCTTGCTCCGCTCGGCGGTCGCGGCCTACACCGCGATCGGGATCCCGGTCTCGAAGCTCGGGTTCGTGCTCGGCTTCCAGTCCGGCCCCGGCGCGGGCGGCCGCGAGGGGCTCCAGCCCTCGAGCGCCTGGTTCGAGTACGTGAAGCTCTACACCCTCGCCGCGAAGCAGGTCGCGGCCGAGTTCGGGATCGCGACCGTCTGGACCTGGGGGTGGGGGACGTTCAGCGCCGCGGGCGACGACCCCGACAAGCCGGCGGCCGCGTGCGTCTACCTCTGGACGCGCGACCCGAACCTCTGCGACGGACCGAGCCTGGCCGGCGACGGCTTCGACGACTCGCTGACGGAGGGCCAGATCAACCTGCCGCCGGGCGTGCAGTGCTCGCTCGACGGGAGGTCGATGCGGCAGACCGACCTGTCGCGGATGACGGCCGTCACGCGCGACCGCGACGTCGCGTTCACGATCCTCTTCGACCGCCTCGTCGAGCGCGGGCTGGCGCAGGTGTCGCCCGACCGCGTGCTCCAGGCCGAGCAGGCGATCGTCGACGGGAGCTTCGACGGCAGCCGGCCGGCGTTCACCGCCGCGCTGGCGAAGGGGCGGGCGAACATCTACGTCGCGCGGGAGGCGATCACCGACGAGCTGATCCGGGCGCAGGCCGAGGCGTCGATCGCGGTGCCGCCGCCGACGGAGTCCCAGATCGCCGGCTTCTACGCCGCGTACCCGAACGTCCTCGCGCGGCCGTTCAAGGTCACGCCCGCGGCCTCGTGGCTCGGCAACCGCGGCTCCGGCTTCGCCCTCCAGGTCGCCGCTCCCGGCGCGCTCTTCAAGCTGCCGGCCACGGTGGCCTCGCCCTTCACGACCGGGCTCGGCTCGTACACGGTCACGCCGCTCGACGGCCCGGTGCCGCTCGGCGCGGTGCCGTATGCGGACGCCCGCCCGGCGATCGCCGCCGCGCTCCGCTCCTTCGCCCGCAACCAGGCGTACGAGGAGGCGGCGCGCAAGCGGGCCGAGTCGGCCCTGAACCGGACGATCTGCCTCCGCGACGACCTCCCGAGCCCGGCGGTCGTCTCGGTCTCGACGTACCTGCCGTTCCTCGCGCTCGGCGCGTAGTCCCAAGGCCCTGGAGTTGCCGCGTGGGCTGGACCTACGGCCGGCTTGCCCTCCTGTCGCTCGCGGCGCTGGTCGCGCCTGGAACGCTGACCTTCGAGACGCTCGCGCTCGTCCTCGGTGACCGGCCGCTGCGAACGGGACTCTGGTTCTTCGTCGGTGGGCTGAGCGCGATGGTCGGGATCGGGATCGCGGCCGCGGGGCAAGCTGCGTCTGGCGCGCGGCGCTCTCCCTGCTCCGGGACGCGATCGTCGGCCTGGTCGAGTAGCCCCGCGCCCGCGCCGTCGCTACGCCTGCCGGCCCTCGGCGTCCAGCGGGGGCGCCTCGTCCGTGGGCGGCGCGGCGGCGCCCTCCGGCGCGTCGCTCGCGACCCGGCCCTTGCCCGCCTCCTTCGCCCGGTACAGCGCGTCGTCGGCCCGCTGGAAGAAGGACACCGGGTCGTCCTGCGGGCGCAGCTCGGCGATCCCGGCCGAAAGGAGCAGCTGGCCCGCGTGGGAGATCGGCCGTGAGGAGACCTCGGCCTGGATCCGCCGGTAGAGCTGCTCGGCGTCGGCGAGGGTCGACTCCGGGAGGATGACCGCGAACTCGTCTCCGCCGACGCGGCAGGCGACGTCGGAGTGCCGCACCACGTCGCGGACGCGTTCGGCGACCTCGGAGAGCACCGTGTCTCCGGCGAGGTGCCCGATCCGGTCGTTGATCGCCTTGAAGTCGTCGAGGTCGAAGACGATCAGGCCGAGCCGGCGGTTGTAGCGCTGGGCGCGCGCCGTCTCGCGCGCGAGCATCTCGTGAAAGTAGCGGCGGTTGTGGAGCCCCGTCAGCGCGTCGAGGTCGGCCTGGTGCCTCGCCTCGCGGAAGCGGCGTGCGTTCTCGATCGCCGGCCCCGCCCGCAGCGCGAGCGCCTCGATCTCGGCGAGCACCTCCTCGCCGAACGCGTCCCGCGACGCGCGCGAGAAGATGCTGAGCAGGCCGAGCGGCTCGAGCTCGCCGGGGATCGGCACCGCGACGGCGCCGACGATCGCCGCCTCGCCGCCGGTCTCGAGGGGCTCGACGTACTCGAGGGAGAGCGAGCGGATACGCCTGCCGGCCGGGATCTGCCCGAGCGCGTACTCCTCGGCCTCGTCCGGCGAGATCCCGATCGCGGTCGTCACCGGCTCGTCGTCCGGGCCGATCACGTTGATCAGCGCGGCGTCGACGCCCGGGAACGCGCCGGCCGCGTCCAGCGTGCGGTTGAGCACCTCGTCGAGGTCGATCGTGCCCGCGAGCTCGCCGAGGATCCGGTTCCGGCGGCTCTCCTCCCGGGTCCGCTCGAGCGCCTCGCTCAGCTCGCGGCCCATCGTGTCCATCCGGCTCGTGAGCTCTTCGACGATCTTCGAGACCGCGGCCTCGTCCTCCGCCGGCCGGCGACCGCCCCTCCGGGCGAGCACGAAGATGCCGATCAGGAGGAGCGTGACCGCGGCCGAGATCGCGACCGAGATGAGGACGGTCGTCGTCACGGCAGGCTGTCGCTTCTTCCGATCATGCCTCTCCCCTGGGAACGGCTTCGCCAGGCGGAGCCGCCCGAGTCTCACTGTAGTCGGGTGCGTGCAGAATGACCATCCCTTTCACGTAGGGGTCGGCTTCCCGCTCCGCTTGCATGAGCCGTTTTTTGCTACCATCCGACTCTGGGTTGGCGGTGGCTGACGGCCGCGCCGCCCTTTGTTGTGTGTACGTCCCTATCGAGGAGTTCCGTGCCGACCGTCAACCAGCTTGTGCGAAAGGGTCGAACCGCGCCGAAGGCGAAGGTGAAGACGCCTGCGCTCCGCGGTGCGCCGCAGAAGCGCGGCGTCTGCACGCGCGTGTACACGACCACGCCCAAGAAGCCGAACTCGGCGCTCCGCAAGGTCGCCCGCGTTCGCTTGACGAACAGCATGGAGGTCGGCGCGTACATCCCCGGTGAGGGCCACAACCTCCAGGAGCACTCGGTCGTGCTGATCCGCGGCGGCCGCGTCAAGGACCTGCCGGGCTTCCGCTACAAGGTCATCCGCGCCGCGCTCGACTCGTCGGGCGTCGCCGACCGCAAGCAGGCCCGCTCGAAGTACGGCGCCAAGAGAGGCTCGTAGATGCCGCGCCGTGCCGAGATTCCCGTCCGGACGCTGGACCCGGATCCGATCTACAACTCCCGCCTCGTCACGCAGGTGATCAACCGCGTGATGACGGGCGGCAAGCGCTCGACCGCCGAGAAGATCGTCTACGGCGCGCTCGAGAAGGTCGGCGAGCGCACGGGCAAGCCGCCGCTCGAGGTGCTGGAGCAGGCGATCAAGACGGTCACGCCCGTCCTCGAGACCCGCGGCCGCCGCGTCGGCGGCGCCAACTACCAGGTGCCCGTCGAGGTGCCGCAGCGGCGCGCGCGCACGCTCGCGATCCGCTACCTCGTCACGTACTCGCGCGAGCGGCGCGAGAAGAGCATGGAGGAGAAGCTCGCCGGCGAGATCCTCGACGCGCTCTCCAACCAGGGCGGGGCGTGGAAGCGCAAGGACGACATGTACCGCATGGCCCAGGCAAACAAGGCGTTCGCGCACTATCGGTGGTAGCGATGGCGACGGTGGAGAAGAAGGCAGGCGCGACGCTCGACCGGGTCCGGAACATCGGGATCATGGCGCACATCGACGCCGGCAAGACCACGACGACGGAGCGGATCCTCTACTACACCGGCCGCACCCACAAGATGGGCGAGGTGCACGAGGGCGCCGCCGTCATGGACTGGATGGAGCAGGAGCAGGAGCGCGGGATCACGATCACCTCGGCGGCGACGACGGCGTTCTGGCGCGACTTTCGCGTCAACATCATCGATACGCCCGGGCACGTGGACTTTACTGTCGAGGTCGAGCGGAGCCTGCGCGTGCTCGACGGCGCGATCGCCGTCTTCGACTCCGTCGCGGGCGTCGAGCCGCAGTCCGAGACCGTCTGGCGGCAGGCCGACAAGTACCGCGTCCCCCGCATCGCGCTGATCAACAAGATGGACCGCACCGGCGCCGACTTCTTCGGCTCCGTGCAGTCGATGGTCGACCGCCTCGGCGCTAGCCCCGTCCCCGTGCAGCTGCCGATCGGCCAGGAGGAGCACTTCCGCGGCGTCGTCGACCTCGTCGAGATGCGGGCAATCGTCTGGACCGACGACCTGGGAACGAACATGCAGTTCGAGGAGATCCCGGCCGAGCTCGCCGAGCAGGCGAACGAGTACCACCACCAGCTGATCGACGCGGTCGCCGACCACGACGACGAGCTGCTGCACACGTACCTCGAGGACGAGGAGTCGGTCACGCCCGACATGCTCAAGCGTGCCCTCCGCGCGGCGACGCTCGACATCACCGTCACACCGGTGCTCTGCGGCAGCGCCTTCAAGAACAAGGGCATCCAGCCGCTGCTCGACGCGGTGATCGACTACCTGCCGAGCCCGCTCGACGTCCCGCCCGTGCACGGGGTCGACCCGCGCACCGAGAACGAGCTCTCGCGGCGCCCCGCCCTCGACGAGCCGTTCGCGGCGCTCGCGTTCAAGGTCATGTCCGACCCGTACGTCGGGAAGCTGACGTACATCCGCGTCTATTCGGGCCAGATGAAGCAGGGCGACCGGTTGCTGAACACGACGACCGGCAAGAGCGAGCGGATCGGGCGCATCCTCCAGATGCACGCGAACCACCGCGAGGAGCGGGAGGGGATCGGCGCCGGCGAGATCGCGGCCGTCGTCGGCCTGAAGGCGACGACGACCGGCGACACGCTCGCCGTCGACACGGCGCCGATCCGGCTCGAGTCGATGACCTTCCCGGACCCGGTGATCTCGGTCGCGATCGAGCCGAAGACGAAGGGCGACCAGGACAAGCTCGGCACCGGGCTGCAGCGGCTCTCGGAGGAGGACCCGACGTTCCAGGTGCGGACCGACGAGGAGACGGGGCAGACGCTCATCTCCGGGATGGGCGAGCTGCACCTCGAGATCATCGTCGACCGCCTCCTGCGCGAGTTCAACGTCGACGCGAACGTCGGCCGGCCGCAGGTCGCGTACCGCGAGACGGTCGGCAAGGCGGTCGAGAAGATCGAGGGCAGGTTCGTCCGCCAGACCGGGGGCCGCGGCCAGTACGGCCATGCGGTCATCGACCTCGAGCCCGCCGACCCCGGAGAGGGCTACGAGTTCATCGACAAGATCGTCGGCGGCAAGATCCCGCGCGAGTACATCCCCTCGGTCGACCTCGGCATCCAGGAGGCGATGGAGTCCGGCGTGCTCGCCGGCTACCCCGTCGTCGACGTCAGGGTGAGGCTCGTCGACGGCTCGTTCCACGACGTCGACTCGAGCGAGATGGCGTTCAAGATCGCCGGCTCGATGGCGTTCAAGAACGCGATGCAAAGGGCTCGTCCCAAGCTGCTCGAGCCGGTGATGGCCGTCGAGGTCGTCACCCCGGAGGCGTACCTCGGCGACGTGATGGGGGACCTGAACTCCCGCCGCGGCCGCGTCGAGGGGCTCGAGCCGCGGGGCAATGCCCAAGCGATCAAGGCCAGGGTTCCGCTCGCGGCTATGTTCGGCTACGCCACCGACCTGCGCTCGACGACGCAGGGGCGGGCCACGTTCACCATGCAGTTCGATCGCTACGAGGAAGTCCCTCAGTCGATCGCGGGCGAGATCGTCGCCGCCCAGACCTAAAGGAGACCGGAGGCAAGATGTCCAAGCAGAAGTTCGAGCGCACCAAGCCGCACCTCAACGTCGGCACGATCGGTCACATCGACCACGGCAAGACGACGCTGACCGCGGCGATCACGAAGGTGCTGTCGGAGCAGGGCACGAACACGGCGATTCGCTCGTTCGACTCGATCGACAACGCTCCCGAGGAGCGGCAGCGCGGGATCACGATCAACACCGCGCACGTCGAGTACGAGACCGCGAACCGGCACTACGCCCACGTCGACTGCCCGGGCCACGCCGACTACATCAAGAACATGATCACGGGCGCCGCCCAGATGGACGGCGCGATCCTCGTCGTCTCGGCGGCCGACGGCCCGATGCCGCAGACGCGCGAGCACATCCTGCTCGCCCGCCAGGTCGAGGTCCCGTACATCGTCGTCGCCCTGAACAAGGCCGACATGGTGGACGACCCCGAGCTGCTCGAGCTCGTCGAGATGGAGGTCCGCGAGCTGCTCTCGAAGTACGAGTTCCCGGGCGACGACATCCCGATCGTCCAGGTCTCGGCGCTGAAGGCGCTCGAGGGCGACGCGGAGTGGACGCCGAAGATCCTCGAGCTGATGGAGGCCGTCGACACGTACATCCCCGAGCCGCAGCGGGACGTCGACAAGCCGTTCCTGATGCCGATCGAGGACGTGTTCACGATCACCGGCCGCGGCACGGTCGTCACCGGCCGCATCGAGCAGGGGAAGATCAACACCGGCGACGAGATCGAGATCGTGGGCATCCACGAGAAGACCGAGAAGACGGTCGTCACCGGCCTCGAGATGTTCAACAAGATCCTCGACTTCGCCCAGGCGGGCGACAACGCCGGCGCGCTGCTCCGCGGCATCAAGCGCGAGGAGGTCGAGCGCGGCCAGGTGCTCGCGAAGCCCGGCTCGATCACGCCGCACACGCACTTCAACGCCGAGGTGTACGTGCTGTCGAAGGACGAGGGCGGGCGGCACACGCCGTTCTTCAACGGCTACCGGCCGCAGTTCTACTTCCGGACGACGGACGTGACCGGCTCGATCAAGCTGCCCGACGGCCAGGAGATGGTCATGCCGGGCGACAACACGAACATGGAGATCGAGCTGATCCAGCCGATCGCCATGGATCAGGGCCTCCGCTTCGCGATCCGCGAGGGCGGGCGCACCGTCGGCGCCGGCGTCGTCACGAACGTCATCAAGTAGCGGAAAGGAGGAAAGGGGCACGTGGCGCAGCAGAAGATCCGCATCCGGCTGAAGGGCTACGACCACAAGCAGGTCGACAAGTCCGCGCGCGACATCGTCGAGACCGCCGAGCGCTCCGGGGCGACGA
>Ga0335085_10012195_pt1 | contig 12681 bp, 11 predicted proteins | sample Lox_Sample_45_FD_206712 | JGI IMG/M metagenome (GOLD analysis project Ga0335085, IMG submission 206712) | Soil microbial communities from Loxahatchee National Wildlife Refuge, Florida, United States - Lox_Sample_4.5 | ecosystem: Environmental > Terrestrial > Soil > Wetlands | place: USA...
AGAACCCCATCGTTGCGCCGTACTCGGGCGCCATGTTGCCGATCGTCGCCCGATCGGCGAGCGGGAGCGTCGACAGTCCCGTTCCGTAAAACTCGACGAACTTGCCCACGACCTTTTTCTTGCGGAGCATCTCCGTGACCGTGAGGACGAGGTCCGTCGCGGTCGCGCCGGCGGGGAGCTTGCCGTGCAGTTTGAAGCCGACCACGTCCGGGATGAGCATCGAGACCGGCTGGCCCAGCATCGCCGCCTCGGCCTCGATCCCACCGACGCCCCAGCCGAGGACGCCGAGGCCGTTGATCATGGTGGTGTGCGAATCCGTGCCCACGAGCGAGTCGGGGTACGCGGTGCGCACGCCGTCGTCATCGCCGACGAACACGGTCTTGCCCAGATACTCGAGATTGACCTGATGGCAGATGCCGGTCCCCGGCGGGACGACCCTGAAATTCTTGAACGCGGTCTGACCCCAGCGGAGAAAGAGATACCGTTCCCGGTTCCGGGTGAACTCCATCTCCGTGTTGATCAGGAACGCCGCTTGTGATCCGTACTCGTCGACCTGCACCGAATGGTCGATGACCAGGTCGACGGGCTGCAGGGGATTGATGCGCTGGGGATCGCCGCCCAGCTTGGCGAGCGCGTCCCGCATGGCCGCGAGGTCCACGACGGCCGGGACGCCCGTGAAGTCTTGCAGCAGGACGCGCGCCGTCCGGAGGGCGATCTCCCGCTCGACGTCGCCGGTGACGTCCCACACCGCCATCGCTTCGATATCGGACTTCTTGACGAAGGCGTCGTCCTCGTTCCGCAGCAGGTTTTCGAGGAGGATCTTGAGGCTGAAGGGAAGGCGGTCGACCGTGTTGTTCGGAATCGACCGCAAGGCGTCGAGCCGATAGATGGTGTACCGCTCGCCGTCGACGTCCAGCGTCGCGCGGCTTCCAAATGAGTTCTTGGATGTCATGGATCGTTGTCTCTCGAATCGGCTGATCGATGAGCCGATGAGGGTGACCGACGGAGCCACTGGCGGGACGCGCACGTCACGGGCCAGGCTGCCCTCCAATCTAACCGGGACCGGGCGGGGAGGCCGCGCCCAGGGCGCCGGGTCGCGGCCATACGTCCCGCCACCGGCTGCCGCTAGCCCGCCAACCGCTCCCGCTCGCCCGACCGTCGGATCTCGACGTGACGCACCGTGTGCGGGATGATCGCGTCAGTCGGGCAGTGATGGACGAAGTCGCCGTCGGCCGGCGACCACTCCGTCGTGCGGGCTCTCGCGAAGGCCTTTCCGCTGGCGTCGATCCCCATCATGCCCGGTGCCAGGGACGCGCACAGACGGCACCCGATGCACCGATCGCGGACCACTTCGAGTTCCACTTCGCGACGCGGGTAGACGCCGCCCGGCCGTTCCACGTACGCGTCGAAATGCTCGAGCGCGGCCACCGCCGAACGGTGCCCCTCGGCGATGGTCTCCGTCGTGTGCGCGAAGCTCAGCCAGTCCTCGTCCACCCGGGGGCGAATCAGCACCATGGGCGGCCCGTTCCACACGGTCAGCGGCACCTGCTGCAGCGCGTGCATCATCGTGGTCAGGGCCCGCATCGAGATGTTGGCGAACCCGCTGGAGAGCCCTTCGGAAATTGGCCGAATCTCCGAATTGCCGACGTCCACCGCGATGACGACGTCGGCGAACATCCCGGCGATATGGACCGGCACGTTGTCGATCACGCCGCCGTCGAGGCACGTGCGGCCGGCAACCTTTCCGGGCGGAAAGAAGCCGGGCAGCGCGCAGGAGGCGTACACGGCATCCCGGATCGACGCGTCCTCCAGCCCCGGCGCGCCCCAGACCACCTGGGTCGCCCGGCCGATGTCGACCGTGTTGACGAGGAGGCGGGTCGGCAGATCCTTGAACGTGCCGGCCGGGACGATGTCATGCACCAACTCGCGTACCGGTTCCGCCGTGTAGATCGACGGCGAGCGCATCCGCTCCATGAGCATCCCGAGATGGTTGATCCGGAACAGGTCGCGGCGCCGCATGGTTTCGGCGCGGCGCCGCATGTCGGCCAGCGGCATTCCGCCAACCGCTGCGGCGGCGAGCAGCGCTCCAATGCTCGTCCCCGCGTACACCGTCGGGTGAATACCGCGCTCCTCCAGCGCCTGCATCACCCCCAGGTGCGCAAACCCTTTCATTCCGCCGCCCCCGAGGACGAGCGCGATGCGACGTGCCCGTGTCTCGCCGTGCGTCACAACGGCCCTCGCGTGAGCAGATGGTGGATCGATGCGTGCAGCCGGAAATCGAGCGATCACTCCGGCGATCGGCGCGCAGGATGACCAACGCCAAGCTTGGCGGGTGGGCCGGTCACCGGCAACCCCAGGGCAACCCCACGGGGTGCCTGAGGGGCCTTCGATCCGCGAGATTTTCCCCTGCTACGATCGCCTCACCCAGACCCACCGTGACGTCACATGGATGATCCCCTCCTCGCGTTCCGCCCGGAGTTTCCGATTCTCGCGCGCACCACGTACCTCGTCTCGAACTCGTTGGGCGCGATGCCTCGGAACGTCCCCGATCGGCTCGCCGAATACGTGGACCAATGGGCCGAGCTCGGCGTTCGCGCGTGGGCCAACGGGTGGTGGGAGATGCCGATCGCGGTCGGCGACGAGATCGCGCCCCTCATTGGCGCGCCGTCGGGATCGGTCGCGATGTTCGCGAACGTCACCACGGCGCAGGCGGCGGTGCTCACGTCGCTGGAGTACGCCGCCCCCCGCGACAAGATCGTGATGACGGCGCTGGATTTTCCGTCGGTGCGGTACGTCTACGACCAGCTCGGATCCCGGCTCGGGGCGACCATCGACGTGGTCCCCAGCGGCGACGGGATCGGCATCGAGACCGACCGCCTGCTCGAGGCGATCGACGAGCGGACGCGCCTCGTGTCGATCTCGCACGTGCTCTTCCGGTCGGCCTTCATCGTCGACGTCGAGGCCGTGTGCCGGCGCGCGCACGAAGTCGGCGCGCTGGTGTCGCTCGATTCATTTCACGCGATCGGCGTGCTGCCGGTCGACGTGGTCGCCATGGGCGTCGACTTCATGACCGGCGGCGTGCTCAAGTGGCTCTGCGGCGGGCCGGGTGGATGCTTTCTCTACACGGCTCCCGACGTCTCGGGCCGCCTCGCGCCCGCGTTCACGGGCTGGATGGCGCATGAAACGCCGTTCGGGTTTGCGCCGCGGATGGAATATTCCAGCGGGCCGACGCGTTGGCTCAACGGGACGCCGGCGATCCCGGCGCTGTTTGCCGCCCTGGAGGGCCCGCGCATCGTCCGGCGCGCGGGCGTGCATCGCATTCGGGAAAAGAGCATTCGTCAAACCACCCGGCTGATCGAGCTCGCGGACGCCCGCGGGTTCGCCATCACCGCGCCGCGCGACGCCGCCGTGCGCGGCGGAACCGTCGCGTTCGCGGTTCCCCACGCGGCGGAGGTCGCGAAGTTCCTGCTCTCGCGCAACGTGATCATCGACTACCGCCCGGACGCCGGAATCCGGGTGGCGCCGCATTTCTACACGAGCGACCAGGAGCTCGAAACGGCGGTCGATCTCATCGACGAAGCGCTGCGCGTCGGATCGTGGCGCGAATTCACGTAGAACGCGGTGCGCCAAATCGGGAAACTCAAGCGCCGCGAACGCGCCAGGTGGGGGTCGGTCGGACCGCCTGCCGGCCGCGGCTGTAACTCGTTTGGCTGGTGTCGGTTCGGCGGCTCAGCCGCACGGTCTTGGCGAAGCGAACTCGGCGCTCGCCGCGCCGTCTGCAACGTTGTGTTGCGCGGGGCAATAAGATTCGATGTGCCTGCGATACTTGGAATTGTCTGACCGCCGTGTGAATCCGAAGTTTTTGCTCGCAGTCGTTTCACTCCATTGAACTTGGCCTGGTGAGGGTGGTACTATAGGCGTACCCTCAGAGCCGGAGGCCCCCTCGACGATGCCCAACTCGTTCCTGAGCTCCGAAGAGTACGATGAGCGCGCTCATCAACTCTATAACGAAGGGCGCTATGACGAAGCGCTGAACGTGTTGCGCGAGGGATTGGACGTCTATCCAAACGCCGTCGAGCTCCACATCGGCGTCGGGTACGCCCAGCTCGCGCGGGAAGAGTTCGCGTGGGCGCGCGTCGCCTTTGAGCGTTCGCTGATCCTCGAACCCGAGCACGAAGACGGACTCGCCGGGTTGGGCGAAGTGCTGCTCAAGCTCGGACAGGATGACGCCGCCGTGCGGTGCCTCCGCCGGACACTCGAACTCGGCTATTCGGACGATCTCGACCTGATGCTGCAGATCGGGCGGTCGTTGTTCCGCGAGGGCTCGACCCGGGAGCGGGCGGACTATTTCGAGTTGGGCAAGGAGTTCTTCGAAGCCGCGGTGCGCCAGGCGCCGGAATCGGCCGAAGCGCTGGCATGCGTCGGATACTCCCAGCACCGGCTCGCCGACGACGACAAGGCGATTGGCTCGCTGCGCCGCGCGCTGCAGCTCGACAGCGAGCACGCGGAAGCGCGGATCTACTTGGCGAACATTCTGTACGATCGGATGGAGTACGAGGCGGCCCTCTATCATTTCGAGCGCACCGCGCCCGCGGACCATTGGGACGAGTTGGGCCTCTGGCGGATCATCGAGCTCAAACGCTCGATGTATCGGATCGAGGAGAGCGACCCGGAGCTCAAGCCGTGGAACGATCGCCTCTCGGAACTCGGCAGCGGTCTCGACGACATCGACGACATGCTGATGGACCTCGAGACGCGGGAGACGAACCGGAGCGGGTCGCCGAGCGCCGAGGCGGCCAGGGGACAACTGGAGCTGTTCGGGACGCTTCTCAATTCGTTCGCGGAACGGCAACACGCGCCGGAGCACCAGGTCGAGGCCTACGGCAATCGGTTCCAGGGCTCGTGGGAAGAGATCGTCCGCCGGATGCGCGACAGCATCGGAGACCCCACGAACAGCGTCGAGGAGTTCATGGACGGCGTCGCGACCCACGGCTTCAAGCAGTCGGGCGTCCGAATCCCCACGGATAACGCGGAACGATTCATCAAAGGCAGCGCAAACGCGGGGCTCCTTCGGATTGTGCAGTGATGGCTCCTGACCGTCAGAGCGCGCTCGACGCGCTCGCGACGGGACGGCCGGATGTCGATCGACTGGAGAGGGCGCAAGGCGCGCCCGCCATCGAGGCCCATGTCAGGGCCGCGTGGGACGCGGTGCAGTCGGCCCTGCGCGCCTTGTTGGGCGAGCACGGCGCGGAGCTGGGCGACATGGCGCTCATTCGCGAGGCGCGCCAACGGCGGCTGATCGGCCTGGATGTCGGGAACGCCCTCGCGGCCTTTCACTCGATTCGCGAGCGCCTCGAGATCCCGGGGTACGAGGCGACCGAGGCGGACATCTTGGCGGCGCGCAGCGGCTTCCAGATGCTCGAGGCGGGGCTGGCCGACGGGGAAGCTCCAGTCACGGAGGTGCGTCCTTCCCAACCGACTCCGGCTGAACCAGCGAGCGCCTCGGCGGCCATCGGCGCGGCGGGGCCGTCACCACCCGTTGCAAAGGCCCGGAAGGGGCGGCGGCGGTGGGCAGTCATCGGTGGCGTGGCGGCTCTGGCGCTGATCGCCGCGTGGCTGGGCCTGCGTGGGTCGGGAACCAACCCCATGCTGCAGCGGGCGATCGACGACTATTCCCAAGGTCGGCGCGATACCGCGGCCGCCGAGTTCCAGTCCGCTGCCCGGGCCGATCCCAGAAACCCGGAACCGCACGTGTTTCTCGCGCGGATCGCCAGGGAAAACGGGCGTTTTTCCGTCGCGAACGACGAATTGCAGGAAGCATTACGCCTGCAGCCCGCCAACGAGACGGCTCGGCGCGAAATGGGCTCGTTGCTCCTCGCCGAAGGGAACTATGACCTGGCGCGAACGTTCTACGTCCACGCGTTGGAGATCGATCAGAACGATCGGTCGGCGCAGGGGTGGTTGGGATGCGCCCTCATTCGCCTCGGTCGCACGAGCGAGGGGCTCAACTGGCTCGATCGGGCGGGGGACGGCCCGTGGTCGGCGTGTCGTCAAACCTCGAACCCGCCCACATCGACCGGGTCGCGCGCGAAGTCGTGATGGAGCGGGCGCTCATCGGGGGCGCGCTGATCGAACCCGATTCCGTGGTGCGGGCCACGTTGGCGAACGGGCTGACGGTCTTGGTGCGGCGCGACCCGTCGGCCCCCGTGGTCGCGATCGTCACCTTCGTGAGCGCCGGCTATTTCGACGAAACGGATGACGTCGTGGGTATCGCCCATGTGCTGGAGCACATGTACTTCAAGGGGACCGCGACGCGCGGCGTCGGCGAGATCGCCAAGCAGACGAAAGCGGCCGGCGGATACCTGAACGCGGCGACCATCTACGACCACACGAGCTATTACACGGTGCTTCCCGCGTCGAGCGTCGGGTCGGGTCTCGAAATCCAGGCCGACGCCTATGCCAACTCGCTGGTCGACGCCGAAGAACTCCGCCGGGAGCTGGAGGTCATCATCCAGGAGGCCAAGCGGAAAGCGGACAACCCCGGGGCGGTCGCGACGGAATCCTTGTATGAGTTGTTGCACGACTCCCACCGGATCCGCCGGTGGCGGATCGGGCGCGAACCGGGATTGCGGGCGCTCACCCGCGCCGCGCTCGTCGGATTCTACAGAACGTTCTATCATCCTTCCAACACCGTCCTGTCGATCGTCGGGGACGTCGACCCCGATGCCGTCCTGAGGCAGGTCGAACAGTGCTACGGCGCGCTGCCGTCGGGAGTTCCGGTTCGTACGCCCGGTGCCCAGGAGGCGGGCGCGCACGGATTTCGATACCGCGAATGGGGGGGAGACATCGGCCAGGTACAGCTGGCCCTGGGCTGGCGAACGCCGGGCACCCTGCATCCCGATACGCCCGCGCTGGATCTCCTCGCGGACGTGCTGGGCACGGGGCGCGCGTCGCGTTTGTACCGCGGCGTCCGCGAGCGCGCGCTGGCCTCGTCGATTTCGGCGTACAACTACACGCCCACCGAACTGGGCGTGTTCGTCGTCCACGCCGAAGCAAAGGCCGACGCGACCGTCGATGCCGCGCGCGCCGTCTGGGACCAGGTGCATCGCGTTCGCGATGGCGCCGTCGGCGCGCTCGAGGTCGAGCGCGCCAAGCGCATTTTCGAGGCGCGATGGGTGCGGCACCTCGAAGATATGGAAGGACAGGCCATGTACCTGGCGCAGTGGCAAGCCCTCGGTGATTGGCGGCTGGGGGATCAGTATCTCGAGCGGTACCTTGGAACCACCGCGGACGACGCGTCACGCGCGGCCCGTTCGTGGCTCGATCCCGACGAGACGGCGACGATCGTGTATCGACCGGAGGGGATTCCGCCCATCTGCGCGGATGCCGCCGCCTGGCGCGGCCAGCTCGACGGCGGGCATGTCGCGCCGCTCGAACCCGCGGCACCGAACGTGGCCGCCGCGCCGATCACACCGCGCCCGCGACCGACGTTCGAACGCGAAGAGAGCGGTGTGCGGGTGTACCGGACCTCGAACGGCATCCCGGTACTCGTCCGCCCCAAGGCCGGCGCGCATTTGATCCACGTCGGCGCGTTCGCGAACGGTGGCGCTCGCGACGAGGCGCCGGAGACCGCGGGCCGAACCGCCCTGATGGTGCGCACGGCCGTCAAGGGGACGGCGCGCCGATCGACGACGCAAATCGCGGAAGACAGCGAACTCCTTGGGGGGAGTGTCCGGGCCGCGACCGGAAGCGAGACGTTCGGGTGGTCGATCTCGGTGCCCGCCGTGCGCGCGGCCGCGGCCATCGAGCTCTTGAGCGACGTCGTGCAACATCCGGTGTTCGGCGCGGACGCGACGGCCACGGAGCGATCCGCCGCGCTCGCGGAGGTGATCGCCTTGCGCGACGACATGCATCGGTACCCGGCCCAGCTCGCGGTGGCGACCGCCTTTGACGGGCATCCCTACGGGGTGCCGGTTGGCGGGACCGCGGAATCACTCGCCGAAACCGACGAAGAAGATCTGCGCCGCTGGTACCAGGCGCGCGTTCGCCGCGCGCCGATGGCGATCGTCGTGGTCGGGGGCGGCGACCCCGAGGAACTCGCGAGGCTCGCCAGCCAGGCGTTCGGCGAATTGGAATTCACCGCGCAGGAGGCGATTGCCCCGCCGGTGTGGCCCGTCGGCGTCCTCACCTCCGCCGAGGTGCGGGAGCGGGCCCAGACCGCGCTCGCCCTCTTGTTTCCCGGGCCGTCCCGCGTCGACCCCGACCGGTTTGCCGCGGGAATGATCGCGGGCGTGGCCAGCGGTCTGGGCGGCCGTTTCTTCGACGTCCTCCGCGATCAGCGGTCGCTCTGCTATACCGTCCAGGTTTCGGTCATGCAGCGGACCCTCGCGGGCGCGTTCGTCTCGTACATCGCGACGTCGCCGGACAAGGAATCCGCCGCGCGCGACGGGCTGCTCGCGGAATTCAAGCGCCTCCGGGACGAGCCGGTGTCCGCGGATGAGCTGGCGCGCGCCCAGACCTACGCGATCGGCGCCCTCCAGATCAGCCGTCAGACCGGCGCGGCGATTCTGGGTGAAGTGATCGACGCGTGGTTGTGCGGCGATCTCGCGGACATCGACGCTCGCGAGGCCCGGATCCGGTCGGTCACCGTCGAGCAGATGCAGGCCGTGGCGCGGAGGTACTTCGATCCCGATCGTCGGGTCGAGGGCGTTGTCCGCGGGTCGTCGCGGACGTGAGGGCTTAGGGCGCCACGGCTGGGTCGCCGCGGCTGGGTCGCCCCGGCTGGCGCGCCCTGAGCCGCGTCAGCCCCGCGCGCGGATGTCGCTCCGCGTTTCTCGAGGCGCGAGCCGCCGTGAGAACACGTCGAGTCCTTTCCGCAAATCGCACGATTCGGATGCCAGCACGTCGAGCAACAAGAGCCCGGCCTCGGGAAACGAGTGGACGACGATGTGGGTGTTGGGTTGAAGGAGCGCGATAATGCTGCCTCCGCCGAGCGACTTCCGAACGCTTGGGATGCCGATGCCGGGCAGACCCGCCGCGCTCGCCGCCGCGATGATCAACCCGCTGAGCAGCGCGCTGTCGCGCAGCTGGTCCGAGGGTACGCCGATAAAATCGGCGACCAGGTGATTGTACGCCACGGGGCCTGGGGCGTGTCGCGCCGCGATCGTCATCCGCAGCGTCGAGCCGACGCGGTGTCAGCGGGGGGCGGCGCCCCGCGGCCTCGTCCGTTGCCGTTGGCCGCCCCCGCCCCCGCGTTTCCGCGGCCGCCGCCCCTTCCACCGCCCCGGCCCTGGCCAGGCGGCGTGGGCGCCGGCATCGAGGCCGCCAACGACCTGGAGCCGTTCGCGCCCACCGCGCGAACGCCGAAGTACTCGTCGTCATTCTGGCGGTCGAGCAGGTACTGCGTCACGTTTCCGGCGGGGAGGATGATCTCCCATGTCGGCGCCATCGTGCGTCGCACGAGCACCTCGTAGCCGGTCGCGCCCGGAGTCGGACACCAGGACAGGTTGTAGACGCGACCGCCGCCACCGCCCAATCCTTGGCGCGTGGACGTGGCCCGCTCGGGAGTCGGGGGCGCGGTGCCCAATGCGGCCACGGTCAGGGCTGTCATACGGCCGATGTTGGCCGCGTACCCGAAGTTGACGTGGGCCAGGTCGTCGGTCGGCGACCGCTGTCGCGTGGTGTTCTCGATCCGTTCCGTGAAGCGGAGGCCGGGGTCGCCCGCGGCGACAAACGACTCGTGGTCGCCCGTTCGGCCGATGCGGTCCAATCGCCATTCGGGTCTGACCTCGAACGCCGGCATGTAGATCGCGCCCAGCCCCCACACGTATCGACCCAACTCGCGGCTGGGCGAGTTGTCCGGGTCGGCCGCGAAGATCCGGACACTCGTGGAATCCGTCGATCCGTCTTCTCCGACGACGTTGCCGATGATGTCGTCGGTCACGGCGGCCATGACTTTGTAACCCAGCCCGTGCAGTCGCGCGGCAAACTGGCGCGATCCATTGAGCGCCTGCTCCTCCGCGTCGTAGAGCACGAACACGACCGAGTGATCCAACCCTCTTGGGTATCGCTTCGAGAACACCCTCGCGAGCTCGATGACCGCCGCTGCGCCGGACCCGTCGTCATCGGCGCCAGGGGCGTCGGCCTTTGCGTCATAGCTTCCCCTGGGATTGGGTGCCTCCGGATCGTCCAGGAACGTCGCGCCCGGGTTGAGCGAGCACGCGCACGAATCGTAGTGGCCACCGACGACCACGACACGCGAGGTGTCTCTCCCCGGTAGCCACGCCACGACATTGACGATGCGCACCGCACGGGCCGTGCCGCCGCCGCGACCGCCGCCGACCAGCTGGACGCTGTCGTCGTAAGAGACCCTCAAGCACCCGCCGCACTCGACACTGTAGCGTTCGAGTTGGGCGTACACCCATCGCCGCGCCGCGCCGATGCCCCGATTCGCGGCTCCGGTGTCCGAGAACGTGTTCCGCGTCCCGAACGCGACGAGCGCTGAGTCGCTCGCCCGCAGTTTCAGGGGATCGATATCCGCCAGGAGCGCGGCCAGCTGCCCGTCCCTGACCAGCCCGATCCGGGCATCGAGTCCAAAGGTTCCGGTGAGCGGCCTCGTCGCGGCGTCGACCTGGCCGCTCCCGCGCGCCGCGACCGCCAACACCAGGAGCGTCAGCAGGAACCCACGCCGGCCCCGGTGCCTCAGGCCCCCGGGCCGGTCGGCGCGTGTCATCGGCACGGAATTTCCGCCCGTCAAAACATCGACATCGCAAGGAACGACCGGAGAGAATCGTTCGTATTGCGAAGTCGCATAGACAGCAGGCGGACGCACGACCAGAGGACCTTGTAGGCCAGCTCGCGATTGAAGTCGAGCAGCATCTCGAAGTCCGGGCGGGCGATCGTCAGGACCTGCGTTCCGCCGTTGGAAATCGCGTCCGTGGATCGCTCCGTCCGATCGAAGACCGCCATCTCGCCGAACAGGGCGCCCGGCTTGAGCACCGCCAACGCCTCTTCGCCGCTGCCGGGGACGTTGCGGCTGATTCGCACCTCGCCGTCGACGATCAGGTAGAGCCGATTCCCCATCTCTCCCTCGCGGAAGATGAACTCCCCGGAGACGAACGCCTCCGACTTGCACACCTCGGCCACCTGGATGAGTTCATCGTCATCCAAGGTCTTGAAGATCGCCACGTTTCGGAGGAGCTCCACGACCGCCGTCATTCGCGCCTCGACAGGAGAGAAACGCCAAGCTATGGAGCGGCCTCTGCCCTGGCAAGCGCGACGGTCGGTGATCCGAGGGCTCGCGCCTGAGGGCGAGGGACCGCCGGTTAGGTTTCGCACCATGGGCGCTCGCACCAGCTTCAGGTCGCTTCCGAACGTGATTTCGTCGTCGCGCGTGCTCCTCGCGGCCGGGTTCGTCGCGGTCGACAGGCCGGACGCGCGCATCGGGCTGGTGGGACTCGCGGCCGTCACGGACGTCCTGGACGGATGGCTGGCTCGGCGGGCGAACTGGATCTCGCGGTCCGGGGCCCTCCTCGACGCGTTTGCCGACCGCGTGTTCGTTCTGGTCGCCGTTTCAACCTTCCTGTTTACGGGATCGTTGTCGACGATTGGGTACTTCGTCATGATATCGCGCGACCTGTTGACCGCCGTCGGATTTCTCGTGGCGCGCGCGGTGCCGTGGTTGCGGCCCGTGCAATTCAAGGCGAGGCTTGCCGGCAAGCTGGTGACGGTCCTGCAGATGCTCACGTTCGTCGCGATCCTGCGATTCCCGCCGGCGGTCGATTGGTTCTTGTGGGGCGTCGGACTCGCGTCGATCGTCGCGATCGCCGATTATACCTGGTCGCTGTGGCTCGCCAGGATGCCGTGAAGTCGAAGGACGTCGCCCGCTGGGCGCTCGTCCTTGGTCTCACCTGCGCGTCGGGACTCCTCCAGTCGCAGAGCACGGCCCCGCTGGAAAAGGAGTTGCGGCTGGACGGCGTTGTCGGACGCGCCGACGCGGCCCAGATCGGCGGCGGGCTCCAGGTGTCTGCCGACTACTACACCCGCATCGGGCTCGTCGCCGCGACCGGCGTCGCGACCGACGGCCACGGCGCCCGCAGCGCGAGTCGCGTGGATCTCGTGGCGCGGTTTCTTCTCGACCCGTTCCGCGAGTCGCCGCACGGCATCTCGCTCGGCGGGGGCATCAGCGCCTCGAATACCCAAAGCGGCCATTGGCGCCCGTACCTGGTCGGACTCATCGACTTCGAGGGACGCAAGACCGGCGCCGTAGCGCCAGCCATTCAGCTAGGCCTGGGGGGAGGCGTTCGCCTGGGCGTCATCCTGCGGTCCGCCGCGAACGGATGGCGTTAGCGCAGCGGCCGCCGACCCTACGCCGCGTCTTCTTCGCTTCGCCGCTTGGGCGGCTGGGCAAACCGTTCGCCGAGCTTTCGCAAATCTGCCAGCTGCATTTCGCTGAGCTCAGGAAAGCGGCTGGTCATGTACTGCAGTGTTTCGTCAAACCACGCGGTCTGGTCGATCGGTTCGGATCCGACGACCCCACACCGCATCACGTGCTGAAAGAGTTCGTCGCGTGCTTCTTCGAACGGGGTTTGCGTCGCCGGTCCCGCTTGGCGGCTCTTCTTGGCCATGTATTGGGGGTTGGGGTGGAAGACAGAAATGTAATCAACTTGAGCCCGTTGTCAC
>Ga0335085_10012196_pt1 | contig 12681 bp, 15 predicted proteins | sample Lox_Sample_45_FD_206712 | JGI IMG/M metagenome (GOLD analysis project Ga0335085, IMG submission 206712) | Soil microbial communities from Loxahatchee National Wildlife Refuge, Florida, United States - Lox_Sample_4.5 | ecosystem: Environmental > Terrestrial > Soil > Wetlands | place: USA...
GGGATCTTTCGTCCAGCACCACCTCCAGGAACCGGAAGCGCTCGCGCACGCCACTCAAGTCATCCATCCCTTCCAGGATAGATCAAAACATCTTCCAGTGGTAATGTTATTTCATAACAGTTCCTAAGAGCCGTTTCTGGACGTAACGTCGGCGAGCAGGCAAGACTACGGCACGGGTGCTATAAGTATAGTACGCATGCTCGGGTGCTTCGCTTATTTTCGGCCAACATCGCGTGCTGGTACATTGCGTCACAAGTGGTGCAACCTGTAGCACGGCCCTTTAGGGCGGCATGCCGGGCTAAAGCCCGGCGCTACATCAGGCGCGCCACAAAACAAAATGTTTCAGGATCTTTGGGGCACTACACCAAGCTGGCTGCGGAAGAAAGCCATCAGATCATGTCATTCTGAGCGAAGCGAAGAATCTTTTTATTTGTTTTCAGTAATATACAGCAGATGCTTCGCTGCGCTCAGCATGACACACTCACTTTTTCCGCAGCCTGCTAGTGTAGTGTCCAGGATTTGAATGCGGAATGTAGCGGCGACCTTTAGGTCGGCATGTGCCCGCCTAAAGGCGGCCTCTACGGCGATTCGATTGTCCAGCTATTTCACGGACACGACACTAGGCGTGCGGCTTGTCACAATTTCCCTCCACCTGCGGTCGGTTGGTACCAGTGTTAACTCGTAGGAAGGTAGCAAGCATGGCCGGTAGGTGGGTAGGTGTGTCGGTCGGTGCTATCGTGCGCGGGTAGGGTGGTAGGTCGCCTGGTATCTATAGTGTTTTTAAAGACTAAGTGTTTTGGTCTGCTAGCCAGGACGCGCGCTCCGGTCAGAATGGTTCCATCACAGTAGCACAGAGTCCTGCCTATGGCGATTCTGTTGTAAACTCAGCCGTTGGGCACAGCCAAGAGCGGCCGTGCTCCAGGACCTTTTTCCCAACCTGAGGAGGATGGCGACCTCCAGCGTACTGCCTGGTTGGATGGTAGGTGTGTAGGCCTGTCACTAGGTTAACACACGGCATGCTGGAAATTTGCTGCTTAACCGCCGCCGGCTCCGACTTACGGCACAGACACTTGAATGAGAAGCGGCAAATTCCTTGCCGGTCCTCATGGTAACTTGGCCTTGGACGTACACGATAGCGGTCTCTGCGATCCACTATAAATGACACACGTGTGCCACATTGGCTATGGGTCGTGTCGTTGCCCCAATCCATTGCTACGATGGAAGTTGCGGCGCTGCGGAGACACGAAAGGGCGCCAGAAACTCCTCCTGTTGCAAGTGAATGTCTTCTGCCCGTGCCATTTCGAGGATAGCGAGGAAGAGCGCAGCCCGGTCCCCGGCGGTGGCTTGGCCAGTGAATAGTTCCGTGGAAGTGAGGAATTGTCCTGGCTCGAGCTGGTTCAGTTTCTGGCTAAGCCAGTGCATCATGCCTTCCACGGTGACGGGCTCGCGCTTGAGGTTCAAGAGCCGGTGCGCCTTTGCGGTTGCGAGGGCCGTTTTGGCAACCCGCAAGACCTCGCGAAGATTCATGGTTCCGGGTCGCCCGTGGGTTGCAGTGGCAGGCGCAGGCTGGGGCTCGGGTTCTGCGGCGCCGGAGAGTGTCGGCGCCCACATGTCGCCGGCCGCCCGAAGCCTTTCGGCCAGGAGCGCGGCGGCTTGCTGTGCCTGCTCACGGGTTAGGAGTTGTTCCACCAACTCCTGGCGGGGGTCTGGTTCGCCGTCATCATGTCCGGGCCGCAGGAGCGTTCGCGACTTGATGTGAATCAGCGTCGCCGCCATTAAAATGAAGTCTGCTCCCACGTCAATATTGAATTCGCGCACCCGGCGAAGGTAACCGAGATACTGGCTGGTGACCTCGGCGATCGGCAAATCGAGTATGTTCAACCGGTGCGTCCGGACCAGATCGAGCAAGAGGTCGAGTGGGCCCTCGTACTGGGGCAGGGAAACAAGGGGTGGCTCGCATGTTGTCATGGCTGACCTTCAACGATCCTGCGAAATGCCGGGAAGTCATTGCTGGCGGCCGAAGCGAGCTCGACAACTTGGGCCAGAAGGTCCTCCGCGTTGGAAAACTGAATTTCCAGCGTCCCCAGGCTGGCCAGCCGGATGGTGGCTGGGATTTGTTGGTGTTCGCGCGTCTCGACGTCGGGGGCGGTCGGGATTTCAGTCAGACGGTTGGCGAGATCCCGCTGGGCGTTGGCCATCGCTTCCACCATCCTGGCCTTGCGCTCACGGGCGAGCTGCGCGGTGCCGGTTTGTGACAGCTCCGTGAGCCGCCGCGCCAGTTCATCGCGCGGCACCAGAAAGGTCTTTCCGCTTTGGTAGCCACCGAGCGCCGCCAGCAGCCGAATGGCCTGCCGCCGCTTCACACCGAAAAGCAGTTCGATACAGGGCCGGTCGAGCAGGGGAGGCAAACCCGGCGAGTCAAGTTGCCGGGTGATCTCCTGGAGACGGTCAAGCCAAAGCGGCCTAGCTGGCATAAGCTGAAGAATAACACCAATTAAGCTTTCATGGCATTAGGGCACGGTTGTGCCTTTATATAAGACAGATAAGTACTATTATCAGTCTACTAGCTTGAAGTCCTGATTCAGTGCGCGTGGCAGAGGGGGTCAATCGCGCTGTCAGCGTCTTGGACGGACCGTGACGTTAATTATTGAGTTCTTCAGCCGCTTGAGCCAAGCCGATCACCCTGCCGCGAAACCGGCGCCTATGTGCGGCGGCGAGTTTGCGCACAAAGTGCTCGTCGGCGGTAACAAGTCGGCAGTCACGCTCTATCGCCAGCGCAAGGTAGAGACAATCATACGCCGGATGATCGAGTTCGACGGCGATTCGGGTCGCCGCCTCCAGCAAGTGGTGGGTGGGCAGGAACTCAATGTCCCCGGCTTGAAGAAGCCGGGCCGCGAGAAAGGCTTCGTCCATGGAGAGTTCGTCTCGCCGACTTTTCTTCCAGAGGATGTTCGCGCATTCAGCTACCAGCAGCTCCGGCGCGATCAGCTTGCTGCGCCGGCGAAGCGCTACGGCTTCGGCTGTGCCTGCCTCCTCGACCACCCACTTCACCGCGATACTGGCGTCAATGACGAGTGTGTTCACCGCTCGTCGCGTCCCTCGCGGAGCAGCACTTCCGAGGGCGTCTGCCTCCGTCGTGTCGTCAGCTTGCGTAAGTCAGCGGCCAGTTTCTCGAAAGAAGGCTCTTTCTCGCCGGCAAGAATCTGGCGAAGAATCTCCCGGTGCTCAGCCTCGGTCGAACGGCCGTGGCGCGCGGCGCGACGTTTCAGGCGGGCGATCAACTCGTCTTCCAGGTTACGGACGTGCAGATTTCCAGGCATTACGCTCTCCCTGAGCCCACTGGGATCAATGCTCTCATTTTGAGCACATGCTGTCAAGAACGCATTCGCAATGCACCAATGTGTCGATGTCGAGGAAGCGAGAACTAAGCGGAGACGTGTGACTCACGGCAGTGCGAACGCCACCAACGCATCACCCAGCGGTGCCTCCTCAATCTTGGCGTGACCGCCGGCGGCAATCACCAGGTATTGCTTCCCGTTTGAGCTAAGACCATAAGTCATGGGTGTGGCATGGGCGCTCACGGGCAGTTGTGCCTTCCAAAGCTCTTTGCCGGTTTCGATGTCGAAGGCGCGGATGAACGGGTCATAGGTACCGGCGATGAAGACGAGCCCGCCCGCTGTTACGATCGGGCCACCCAAGCTGAACGCACCCGCAGGGAAACCGGGGACAGAAGGGGCGAACGAACCCAGCGGAACCTGCCAACGGATCGTGCCCTTGGCCATGTCGACCGCCGTCAGCATACCCCAGGGCGGAGGACCGCAGGGCAGGTGCGACTTGGGGGAGAGCAGGGGATTCCGATACATGCCGTAAGGCGCGCCAGTTTGCGCCGTGTATTCTCCGTCTTCACTGTGGTGCATCTGTTCCTCGCGGAAGGTGGCGCGCGGGATCAGCCGCACCTTGGTGGGAAAGTTGTCCGTGTTCGCCACCAGCAGGCTACGCTCGGGATCGAAGGCAGAGCCGCTCCAATTCATACCGCCGACGTTGCCGGGAATCGCCAGCGACTCCTTCACGCCCGGTGGTGTGAAGATGCCTTCGTTGCGAAAGCTCTCAAGCAGCTTGCGGCAGGCATCGCGATCTTCGGGCGTGACTCCCCAGGCATCATCGGCCGAAAGCTTCTGGGGCGCGAGCGCGGGCAGCGCGGTGGGGAAGGGTTGGGTGGGCGAGGTCACTTCGCCCGGCACGTCGGTCTGCGGAACGGGACGCTCCTCCACGGGGAACACCGGGGCGCCGGTGTCGCGGTTGAGCACGTAAAGGAATCCGGTCTTGTTGCCCTGGATCACCACCGGTATGGTTTTCCCGTCATGCTGCAGGGTGGTAAGCAAAGGCGGCGAAGCAGTGTCGTAGTCCCAAAGGTTGTGGTGGACAAGCTGGAACCCCCATGCCATTTCACCGGTCTTGGCGTGCAAAGCGACGATGGAGTCCGCCCACTTGTCGTCACCGGGGCGCAAGCCGCCGTAGTAATCGGGACTGGCGCTGCCGGTGGGCACGAAGACGAGGTCGCGCTCCTTGTCGACGGCCATGATGGACCACGCATTGGCCGCGCCGGTTCGCCACACGTTCTTCCCTGCACCTGCACTCTCAGAGTCAGGAGTATTCGGCGGAATAGGATTCCAGCTCCAGCGCAGCGCGCCGGTACGTGCGTCGAAGGCCCGCACCACGCCGCTCGGCATCTCGGCGCGTCCATTGTCATCGATGGCCGAGCCCACCACCACCAGATCGTCAATCACCGCGGGCGGCGAGGTCATGTGATACCAGCCCTCCACGTAGCGAGGCACGTTGCGCAAGCTCACCTGGCCGTATTCGCCGAAATCCGCGCAGGGAGCGCCCGTGGCGGCGTCGAGAGCAATCAGGCGCGCATCCAGCGTGGTTTCGAAAATGCGCCGATGGCAAGTACTTCCAGCAGGACGTGAGGGATCAACCCAGGTTGAAACGCCGCGGTTAATCAGCCCGTCGCCGTAATCTTCGGTAGGGTCCACAAAGGGGTCGTACGCCCAGCGCTGCTTGCCGGTTTCGGGGTCGAGGGCGATCACGCGATTGAAGCCGGTGGTGATGTAGAGTGTGCCGTCCACCAGAATCGGCGTGCACTCAAACCCGCTGCGCTTCCGGTCGTGACTTCCGTCGGAGATGTCGCCGGTGTGGAACGTCCAGGCCACCTTGAGCTGCGCCACATTTTCGCGGTTGATCTGGGTGAGCGGCGAGTAGCGCATGTCGCCGGCGTCGTGGCCGTAGTAAGGCCAGTCATCCGCTTGAGTGTTGCCGTCAGCCCCAATCGCCGGGCGGCCGACGGTCTTAACGAGACGGACGCCTGTTAGAGCGAGCAGTCCTACGAGCACCAAAGATGCGGGGCGCAGCCGAGTCAGTTTGTGAGCTTGAGAAAGCAAGCGGTCCTCAATATCAATGTTAGTTCGCATGCAGACATCATACACAACTGAAGTGTATGGCACCGCAGCACACTACAATGCGGTACACTTGCGTTGTCTGTGTGGGTGGCCTGCCGCAATGTTTGATTACATCAAGATCGAAGGCTTCCGAAGCTTCAAGACGGTTGAGCTAAACCTTGAGCCGCTTTCCGTATTGATTGGGCCAAACGGCGGTGGCAAGTCGAACCTTCTCGACTTAATGTCACTAATGGGTGAAGCCGGCAATGGACTTCTTGAGGCAGGCATTGCCTCGCGTGGCGGTCCCAAGAGCATCACGTTTGGGTTCGATTGGTTCAGAACGATTGCAGTGAATTTTCATTTCCGCAAGAAAGAAGACGTTCTTTACAGTCTGGCCGCGCCACCCTTGCCGGGCGAGTTCTTGCAGGATGTAACGTACAAGCTAGCACTGAACTTTCACCCCACGATGACGGTATCGTTGGAGGAGGTCGTGGAAGAACCGGCCTCGCGGGGACAGCAGCCACGCTTGATTGTGAGACGGGATGCCGACGGTTGCACATTCTATCGCCCTCGGCTTGGTTTCTCGGGACTTCCGCGAGCGAAGCATAAGGATCTTGAGGACGCCAAGACGATTGAGTCGCGGGCCGAACTTGCCATATCTCAGGTCAAAGACTCACGTCTCTATCCAATCCCTTACGAATTGTTGAGGCAGTTCCAACAATGGACGGCCTACCGAGACATCGACGTGGGACCCCGCGCTCCGATTCGTTTGCCGGCGCTGGTGCGGCCGAGCGTGCGCCTGGCACCGGACGGCTCGAACTTGACAGCGGTTCTCAATTCGATCCAGCAGCGACACCAGGACATCTGGGACGAAGTCGTCGAGTTGATACGAACTGCCTATCCCGAGTTCAAAGGGATTAAATTTCCTCCCGAAGGCGGCGATGGAAACGTCGCATTGCGCTGGTTGGAGAAACCCTTCCAGGGCGAGGGCGTCACCGCCAACCTTCTCTCCGATGGCACTCTAAAGCTCCTGTGTCTAATTGCGATTCTGAAGAGCCCTGACCCACCGCCTTTGATTTGCATCGACGAACCTGAGGTAGGGCTACACCCCGACTGGATCGAATTGGTTGCAGAATTGATGCAATCCGCAGCGACCCGCACTCAATTGATCGTCGCGACACACTCGCCCCAGATTGTGGCGAAGTTGGATCCCGAACAGGTGATTGTTACCGAGAAGGAGGAAGGCGAAACACATCTGGAACGCTTGAACGGACAAGAGCTGGAGAAGTGGCTCGATGAATTCAATCTGTCTGACTTGTGGCTCGCGGGACACATTGGCGGCCGCCCGTAGTGCGGGCGCAAAAATAAGTGAGCAAAATCGTCATCCTTTGCGAAGGGAAAACCGAGGAGTTGGCCGTCCGGCATTTGGTGGCCCGCCAGTGGAAGGCAGACAATCTCGCAGCTGTTGGGCTGAGCACGATCAATCTTCGTGCCAAGGTAAAGGATGCAGGCAAGTCTGCGAGGGTTGAGCTCGACAAGAAGGAGGTTGTGGCGGTATTCACCCTCATAGACCTTTACGGAATGAAGCAGGTAACGCATCCGTCTAATGACGCGCTCGAACAGAAGGTCGAGAGGGTTCGAGAATGGCTGCGCGCACAGATTGACCACCCTCGCGCGGACAGATTCTTCCCCCACGTTAGCGTTCACGAGACGGAGGCCTGGATTCTGGCCGAGGGCCACGCGCTTGCCGCACGGCTGAAGGACACGAGCATTAAGCCCGACCCAAACGCCGAATCGAAAAACTTCCAAAGGCCACCGTCGACACGCCTCAATGAGCTCTTCCAACGGCGTCGGCAGCAGCCCTACCACAAAAGATTGTTGACGGCACCGCTTTGTTAAAGAAGATGGAGTTCGATCCCGTCTATGACTCCTGCCAGTATTTCAGGAAGTTTTACGACGGTTTGAAGCGCGCGGCTGGGCCATGATCGTGACTCACAACGTCCGCGATTTCCGTCGCGCACAATTGCGATTTCCCGGCTTGCGGGTCGGCACGCCTCAGGAATTCCTCAAGGAGCTGGCATGAGCATCTTGACCATCCGACTCCCCGAAGTGAAACACGCCCGCCTGCGCCGCTTGGCCGACAGCCGGGGAGTGAGCATGAACAAACTGATCGATGAGCTGGCGACGGTGGCTCTGGCCCAACATGATGCCGAAGTGCGGTTCCGGGCGCTGGCGGTCAAAGGCTCCCCGGCCCGAGGGCTTTACCTGCTGGACAAGCTCGACCGTGAATTTCGCCGGCGATAATGGTCTCCCACTAGACACGGAAAACTCATGACGATGAAAAACCCGGTGCACCCGGAGGCGTGTCTTGCGCCAGTGCATCGAGCCTTCAAAAAAGATCCATTTTGCACGGGGGCCGGAGTCCGTCAAAAACCCTCTAGCCATGCGGGTTTTAACATTGCGGCTTCCCGACCTCCGTGGTAAAAACAAGGTGCTATGAACGACACGCCTGCCGCACCGGAAACAGTTGCCAGCCTGTACCGCCGCGCCTTTGCGGAATACGGTACGCAGGCGCTTTGGAACATGCGGCCTATCGAAGACCCTACCCCAGGCGACGCCTTGGCGATTACGAAGGCCCTGCGGACGCATGGGGGCATGGAAGGGCGGCGCTTGGCGGAACAGATTGAAAGGGTCTGCGGTGCCCCTCACTAAGCTGCAATCCCACGTCTTGCGTCTGCTTGCGGCGGAACGCAGCCCGGACAGCTACATCGCAGGCGGGGTTGCGATCAACCGCGATGGGCCGCGCTTTTCCGGCGACATCGACATTTTTCAGGACACCGAGCAGCGGCTTGAAGCGGCGGCCAAGGCCGACGCGAAAGCCCTCACCCACGCCGGACTTAAACTGTCCTGGAAAAAGATCGTGACCGGCAAGCGCGAAGCCGAGCTTGAAGGTCTCGGCGACCGGATGCGGCTGGAATGGGTCCACGATGCGGCTTTCCGGTTTTTCCCGCCGCAACCCGATGAGCTTTTCGGGTACGTTCTGCATCCCGCCGACCTTGCCACGAACAAGGCATCCGCCGCCGCCAACCGGCGTGAGCCCCGCGACATCGTTGACCTCGTAACCATCCATGAAAACATTCTGCCCCTCGGCGCGGTTGTTTGCGCCGCTGTCGGACGCTTCCCCGGCCAGTCCCCGGAAGAAATGCTTGCCGACGTCAACCGGCACAGCCGGTTTACGGCGGAGGAATTCCGGGTGCTGGCGACCGAGCGGCCTATTGACGTGCGCGGCCTTCATCGGCGCATCCGCAGCATGATCGAAGACGCGGAGCGCTTTATTAGCCGTATACCAAGTGACGCCGTTGGGGTTCTTTTTCTGAAAGGCGGCAAGGCTGTTCAGCCCGACCTTGACGCGCTTGAAAAATACCAGCGCCGCGCCGGGGCACCGGGCGGCGTCTGGCCGTCTTCGCCTGAGATATCAAGCGCCATGCTGGAGCGCTACGACAACAACAAAAAGAACGGGAACGGCGGCAAACCGAAGCCTTAACCTGTCATAGGGTAACATTTGAGATTCCGCGCCACGCCTGGCCGCAGCCGGAATTCGCCAAAATCCCTTTAACCATGCGAGTTTTCAGCATTGCCGCTTGCCCGCGTCTGTGGTAAAAACAGAACGCATGGATAAGACGATTCGCAAGTACACCGACTTTGACGAGATGAAGGCGGACGAGTACCGGGAATGGCAAGCGCTGCCTGCCCATGAACGGCTGGACGCGCTTGATGAAATGATCGAAATGGCCTATGCCCTCAAGGGATGGAAAATCGAGCCTGATGTACCAAGACTACAAAGACCTTTTGTCCGCCTTCCAGTCCCATGGCGTTAAGTACCTCGTTGTGGGCGGCCTCGCGGTCATCTATCACTCGCAGCCCCGCTTCACGAATGACATCGACCTTTTCATCAAAGCAGACGCGGAAAACGCGAAGGCGACCTACGCCGCGCTTGCCGACTTCGGCGCATCGCTCCAAGACATCCGCGCGGAAGATTTCACCGACCGCAACAGTTTCTTTCGATTTGGGCGCGAGCCGAAAAGCTTCGATATCCTTCCGGCCATCCCCGGCGTCGATTTTGACGCGGCATGGGAAAGGCGGGTTGAAACCATCGTAGACCCCGACAGCGGGCTAAAAGCATTTTTCATTTCGCGTGACGATCTCATAACGGCAAAACTGGCAGCGGCGCGCCCCCAAGACCTTCTTGACGTAGACGCGATTCGCAAAACGGTAGACAGCCAAAGACCCAGCACCAAAAAAAAACCCCCGGAACCGAGCGCCCCTAATCAGTGAAATCCTCACACTGAGTCACCACCAGAGAAGTCAATCAATCAGGTATTTCCACCGTTTGGCTCAGGCTCGACATCCGGCCGGTGGCCGAATCCCGCACTACGGTGCGCACCATGTAAGTACCCGACTTCACGTCGAACCGGGTTCTGAGGGTCACGCCGCTGCGGAGAAGGGAAGCGAGGGTTGCGTCCCGCAGATTCAAGTCGACAACTTTCTCGAGCACGGTCACCAGATGGCCGTCGCGATCAAACAGCGCTGTGGTGCAGGTGACATTGTCGACGTTGCGGTCCTGTTGCTTGTGGAAATGCACCTGACGCACGTCCAGGTGCGAGAGCACGTCGAGTTGGGCGCTGGCCGCGCTTTTGGTAAAAAACTGGGTGCGCACTTCAACCGGCAGCTCCATGGTCTGATTTTCGGAAAAGAGCGCTTCCTTGATTTCTTCTTTCTCGCGTGCGGCAGGGTCCGACGGATTCGGCGGTGCGTAATAGCCGCGGCGCGCCTGGAGCGTGAGGGCCGGCTTGGCGATAAGCTTGACCTTGAGCGCGTGGAAGGCCCCGTCAAACTTTAAATTCTGCGGCGTGAAGCCCAAGACGTAGTAGGAGTCCGGGAAAGCGGCCGTCCGGCGAAGCCCAGCCTCAAAATCATTGGTGTTTTCGACGAAAACGCCGCCCGTATCCGCGGCCAGGGTGGCGAGACCGTCCGCCTCCAAGGCTGCTCCCTGCTTTACGAATCGCTCCTTTTGCCACAGAACCTCGGCGGGCAATCCTTCCGTGGCGTCGGTGCGTGCGTTAGGAATCGCGGGGTCGGGGTAGAGGCCGCGCGCGTCGAGCGAGTTGAGAGTCACGTTGGCGCGCAAAGCGCGGTCCACAAGCTCGTCCACGTCGTAGTGCAGCGTTAGAGTGAGAAATCCGCTCGAAACCACCACCACACTGCGTTGGCCCGGCAAGATCGTCATGCGCCGCACAACGGCTTCCACACCACGCAGCGTCTGGCGCGCCTCGGTCTCCACGCTGTTGTGTTTCTCAATGGCTTCCGTCAGCGCCATTTGTTGAGCCATTTGGGTCATCGTGGCGGCGGACCCGGGATCGCCCGGGTCGGACCTGCCCAAGCAGGTCGCTAGCACTTCCTGGGTGGCTACGGCCAGAGGATCCGGCAGGGCCTCGGATGAAATGGGAGCCCCGTTTTGATTCATGAAGATCAGGTAGGCCTGGTAGGGTACGATGTCAGCACAGGTCTTACCGGAGCTCCCCACTGGCTGGGGACGGAGCTCGAATAACGCTTCATGCAGAGCGGCGCGGTTATCTGTGAAATCCACCTGATGCTCGCCGGAAGCTGTGAAGAGGGCTACGCGGTCGCCGCTGGTGAGCGAAGCGGCGATGTAACGGTCGGCGGCGTCGCGCACTTGCCCCAGGCCTTCCACGGGAGTATGTAGATCATCGAAATAAAGCGCCAGGAAGCGAAGATGCGGAGCAGGCGTGCCCGCGGCTTCCTGTCCGGCGCCGGGTTGGACAGCAACCTTCGGAGTTGTAGCCGGAGCCGCACCAGCCTCGCCGGGCCTCTCCAGGGAGAATTCGGTGATGGTTTGGAGCTTTCCACGGTCGAAGATCTGAAAATCGTCCTTGCTCAAGCCGCTTACCGGCGCGCCGTTCCCGTCGCGCACCACGACGTGAACCAGCACCAGATTGCGCGTGGACTCAAGTTGAAAGGAAGGATGTACATCTTTGGAGGAAACTTCCTGCTCACTGCTGTTGTTCTGCGGCAACGTGGCAAAGGAAGCCACGGCCAGGGAAGCAGCCACGACCAGGCCGCAAATTCCGGATCGCCGCGCCCATCCGGCGCAATACCCGGCAACGGATGATGATGTCATATCTTCCTCCGGCTGCACATGCTGACTGACGTCAGGGAATGCCGCCCCTTTTACGCTCTCACGATACGGCTAGTCGGAGGCCCAGTCAACAAGCCGTGGTGTGTACTCAGCTCAGAAAGAGTGTCAGCTCACCATCGGCGCTAACATGATTATCTATCAATAAGATGACGGCTTCTCAAGGATAACTTACTTATTTTCAATGACCTGACGGTTTCGCGAAAACCGATCCTTTGTTTTCATAGACCTGACGGTTTCGTTTGGTAATTTTAGTACAGCATACGGTTAACTCTTAAGTTATTTCAACTAATTTTGTCATGCCCAACGAGTCCCTGACGGCCACGTCGTCCACCAAACTGAAAATGGTATGCCGGGTGCGGGCGATTCGGGAAGTGTAGGAACCTCCAAGCGAGACGCCAGCGTAGCACGCCCCATCGCGCTTGTCAAGATAAATAGGCTTGACACTTAGCCATCAGCGAGTAGGCTAGCCGCGTCGCTGACATCGGGGGATGCGTCCCGCTTGCCCTGACGGCATCATTTCATAGCATCTACAAAGTGAACGCTAAAAGGCCGAGGAGTCCCACCGGTCAAGCAATGTAAGAATGTTACTTTCGCCCCCGTTGACACTGCGCCGCCGCGCCCCTACACTGGCAGCCATGGAAGTTCACTTCGCTCCTGACACCGAGGCGCAGCTTAAGGAATTCGCTGCCCGCAAAGGCAAGGACGCCGCGCAGGTAGTTGAGGACGCGATCCGCAGCATGCTGCAACGGCAGGCCCGCTTCGTCGAGGGTATTGAGCGCGGTATTGCCTCTGCCGACCGGGGCGACTTTATCGACCATGAAGAAGTAGTTCGTCGCATTGACCGGCTCTTTCAACCGTGACCCGCATCCGGTGGACTAGCGACGCCGCCAACCAGCAAAGGGGTGCGCGACATAAAAGTGGAAGTCAGGCTGCCCGGCGGCTCTCCCAGTAATCCTCGAAGCGGCCGTTGAGACAACAGCAGCGCAGGGCCACGATGGCGTTCGCTCCTCGGACGGTCCAGAACAT
>Ga0335085_10012197_pt1 | contig 12681 bp, 7 predicted proteins | sample Lox_Sample_45_FD_206712 | JGI IMG/M metagenome (GOLD analysis project Ga0335085, IMG submission 206712) | Soil microbial communities from Loxahatchee National Wildlife Refuge, Florida, United States - Lox_Sample_4.5 | ecosystem: Environmental > Terrestrial > Soil > Wetlands | place: USA: Florida...
GTTCGAGCCGGCTGGCGCTGCCACGCGGCTGCGATGGTCATGGGACGCCCGGTTCACCTGGCCGCTGCGGCTGCTGGCACCGATCCTCGCCCGGGTGGGCGGACGGCAGGAACGAGCGACGTGGGCAGGGCTCAAGCGGTACCTGGAGTCCTCCCAGCACCCGGCGGGCCCCGGCGCCGGGGAGCAGCCCGGCCCCGCACCAGCCGCGGCTGCAGACGGGAACGGCAGCCAGCCGCCCGGCCAGGGCCGGGCGGGCGCGGCGCTGCTGGCCGCGAGCGTGGCCGGGGTGGCGCTCGCCCCGCTTGCGCTGCGGCGGCCCGGCCGCGGCGGCAGCCTGCTGGTGGCAGCCGGCTGCGGGGCGCTATTCGCCCGCGATGCCCAGATGACGCTGACCGGCGCGCCCGCCCGGCTCCGGCCGCTGCCCCGGCTCCTGCTCCGCACCGAGCTGCCGGTGTCCGGCAGCGCCGCCGGGGCGGCACTGCTGGCCTGCTGGCAGCAGCGGCCGGGCGTGGCCCGGGTGGCCGCGGCAGCCGCCGCGGCGACGTTCGCCGTCCACGCCGTTCGCGAGGCCATCTACCTCAGCCCAGGCCACGGCAGCCAGGAGCCGGCCGCCCAGCAGAGTTCGGCGGCATGGGACGGCTGGACGGCCCGCTGAGACCGCTGAGTGCTGCTGGTGGGAATCCCCTGCGACGAGATCGCGGACCCCGGTCGTTGGCTACCAGACGCTATGCCGCGACGTTAACAGCGTCGAAGCTCCGATCGCAGAACGTAGTGGACGCGCCGATGGGACCAGGTGCCGGGTGAATGCTGGTGGCTCCAGGTAGGCCACTAGGATCCCTCCCCTCACCGGATCGGTATTGCACTACCAACGTGTGCCTACCGCCCCGTCCCCAGGACAGGGCCATTAGTCCCCACAGTGACAGCGAATTCACGCGCTGGCCGGGGGCCTTGACAACAGCCGCAGCGCGGCAGCCATCCTCAATAGGCCGCCGTGCGGGCGCGAGCCCGGGACGGCCCTGCCGACCGATGCGGTCAGAGATAGCAATGTGGTCACGGAGCGCGGCGGCAAGATCCCGGGCATCGTCCTGGCAGCTCCAAGCGCCCTGGGTAGCCACCGGGCCACGCCTCGCAGAAGGTAATACTCAGGCAAATTAGGTCCTTGAAAGGCAAAAAAGGGGCCTATGGCCCTACCCAGTCAGCGCCCGGGAGGGCCCTTCGCAGCCTGGCCGGTGACATCTGGCCCTGACCAGCCGTGGCCAGCGAGGCCGATCCTGCAAGTAAGAGCCAGGTGGGCTCTCAGGAGAATCCGGCGACTGCTAGCAGAAAGGAGGGGGTCGAGATGCATGACATCTCCCATGACACGCCCGCCGACATCGGCCCGAACGCCCCTGCCAGCGGCGACCAGGTCGCCCGCCAGGAGGCGATCAAGCAGATCGAGCGCAGGCGCCGCTTCTGGGTCAGTACCGCCGCGTGGACCGTGGTCATGATCTTGGTGGCGGTCGTCTGGGCCATTTCGGAGTACCACAATGCGGGCGGCTGGCCGACCAGCGGATTCAGCCAGAGCTCGGGAATCCCGAACGTGTGGAACTACTGGATCATCTACCCGTTCATCGCCTGGGTGCTGGGCACCGCTGCAGGAGCCTGGTGGGTTTACGGGCGCAAGCCGGTTTCCGAGAGCGAGATCCAGCGCGAGATCGAGCGCCAGGCAGGCCGACGCTGAGCCTGCGCCGAAATGCGGCCGTTGCGGGTCTGGGTCAACAGCCCAAGCGGTAGCCCACCTTGATCGGCGATCTGCTGATCCCGGCGGGAGGTGAGGTGCGTTGAGCGACGGTATCGGGCGGATGGCCGTCAGGGATCGGGCCGGTTTGGCGCCGAGCGCAGCCGTGGGCAAGGCCCGCCGTCGGCGGCCGACGGGTGAGCCGCCGCCGCTGCCGCACCCGGTCGCCATCACGACGACCGCGTGGCTGGCGCTGGCGGCGGCGGGCCTGGCCGCCGCGTTCGTGGTGGCGCAGCGCACGTCGTGGCTGCGGGCCGATGACCGGGCGGGCACGTGGGTGCTGCGCCAGCTGGCGGTGATCCGGACGCCGTGGCTGACCGAGGTGGCCAATGGGATCAATGTGGCGGGCTCGGGCTGGGGGGCCAGCGTGCTCGGCCTGTCGGTGGTCGCGCTGGCCATCGCGTTCCGCCGCTGGCGGCACTTGGCCGTGTTCGTCGGTGGCCTGATGTTGCTGGATCTTGCCGGGACGCAGATCTACTACGCGCTGTCGCGGCCGCGGCCGTACGGGGTGCCGGTTGTTACTGGCTGGAGCGGGTATGCGGGCGGGTCGCCGCCGGTGGGGGTGCTCACCTTCTGCCTGATGGGCGCCGTCTACTGCCTGGCTGTGCCGGGCCGGGCCCGCTCTCGTGCCAAGGCGGCGGTGGCGGCCGCGGTGGCCGTGTTCGTCCTGGCCCGCCTGTACCTGGGGGTCGAGCACCCCGACGATGCGCTGCTGGGCGCGGCGTTCGCCGTGGCGATCGCGGTCACCGCGTTCCGTTACTTCACCCCGAACGAGGTGTTCCCCATCGCCTACCGGCGGGGCCGCGCCGCGCACGTGGATGTGACCGGCCGGCGGGGGGAGGCGATCCGGACGGCCGTGCGCGACCAGCTCGGGCTGACCGTGACCGAGATCAGGCCGGTCGGCCTGGAGTCGTCGGCGGGCTCGATGCCGCTGCGGCTGCGGGTGGAGGGGGGCGCAGACAAGTACCTGTTCGCGAAGCTGTACACCAAGGGCCATGTCCGCGCCGACCGCTGGTACAAGCTGGGCCGCACCATCCTGTACGGCACGCTGGAAGACGAGTCCCCGTTCCAGTCGGTGCGGCGGCTGGCCGAATACGAGGACTACGCCCTGCACCTGCTGGAGAAGATCGGGGTCCGCACGGCCACGCCCCACGGCATCGTGGAAATCACCCCCGAGCGTGAATACCTGCTGGTCACCGAGTTTTTCACCGGTGCCGTCGAAATCGGCGACGCCGAAGTCGACGACACGGTCATCGACCAGGGGCTGGCAATGATCCGCAAGCTGTGGGACGCCGGGATCGCCCACCGCGACATCAAACCGGGCAACCTGATGGTCCGCGACCGGGAGCTGCTGCTGATCGACGTGTGCTTCGTGCAGATCCGCCCCTCGCCGTGGCGGCAGGCGGTCGACCTGGGCAACATGATGCTGGTACTCGGGCTCCGGTCCGACCCCCAGCGGGTCTACCGGCGGGCGCTGGCCACTTCACCGAGGCCGAACTCGCCGAAGCGTTCGCCGCCACCCGCGGGGTCGCCAGCCCCACCCAGCTCCGCGCCTTCATCAAACGCGACCCACGCGACCTGCTCGGCCAATTCCGCGCCCTCGCCCCGCCGCGGCCGCCGATCGCACTGCAACGCTGGAGCGCCCGGCGGATCACCCTGGCCGCTGCGACGCTCGTCATCGCCGCCGCCGCCGCGTATTTCACCGTCGCCGCCTTCATCCCCGGGCCCAAAAGCCTGGGCACCAACCCTCCCCGCTGCGGCACCAGCCCCACGATGATCCTCAGCGCCCAGGCCGTCCCGTCAGCGGCCAGGCTGCCCTGCCTCACCGCACTCCCCTCAGGCTGGCATGTCGGCGGCGCCGACATCGCCAGCGGGCACGCCCGGTTCTGGCTGGACTCCGACCAAGCCGGCCCGCACGCCGTGACCATCACCCTGACCGCGGCCTGCCACACCTCCGGCGCCCAGCAGATCCCCTCCGACCAGCCCGGGGCCCGCCGGTTCGAGAACCCGCTGAGCCTGCGCCCCCAGTTCACCGCCCTGCGCTACTACACCTTCCCCGGCGGCTGCGTCACCTACCGGTTCACCTTCACCCCCGGCGCCTCCTCCCTGCTGGCGATCCCGGTCGGCAGCGCGGTCGCCCTCATGCCCCGCGCCACGCTCGTGCAACACATCAAGACCACCGAAGGCCTGGCGCTATGCGGGCGGGACGCGCCGTGCCGCCGATGAGCCAGGGACCGGCACCAGGGGCGACAGCAGCATCTTGCGCACCTTCCGCATGATCCGGGCCAACCGCAGTTTCACGCCCAGGATGGCCGCCTGCTGACCCGCGCCGCCCGGCGGGGAGATACTCAGCGGGTGGCACTGGTTCGAGATGCGTTGAGGCTCCTGGGCGTGCTCGTCACGTACCCGGTGTCGCGCCGTCCGGTTCGTCCGCTGGCGGGCGAGGCGATGCGGTCGCTGCCGGGCGACGAGCTGGTTGCCGGCGCGAAGATCCGGTGGAATCACGCCATCACGATCCGGGCTCACCCGGCTGACATCTGGCCTTGGCTGGTGCAGATGGGCTGCCGGCGCGCTGGCTGGTACAGCTACGACGGCCTGGATAACGGAGGCGTCCCGAGCGCGGAGCGGATTGTTCCGGGCCTCCAGCGGGTGCAAGCGGGCGACATCTTCCCGATGACGCCCAAGGCGCAGGACCGCTTTGTCGTGCGGGTTGTCGAGCCAGAGCGGGCGCTGGTGCTCGGCGACGATGCCGGCCAGATGTCTTGGGCGTTCGTGCTCGAGCCGGCCGATGGGAGCACTCGGCTCATCACCCGCTCGCGGGGAACGATCGACCGGTTGGCCCTCGGGCTGATGCTCAAGGTCTTCTGGCACCCGCTCGACTTCGGGATGCAACGACGGCAGCTGCTCAACCTCAAGCGACTCGTGGAGGCAGCATGACGGCGCACCGCCGCCAACGGGGCCCACGTGGGTACTGATCGGCTGGTACTGGAGCGGCTGACCCCGCTCGATGTCAGCAACCTTCGCGTCGAGAGGCATGGTCTGCCCATGAACGTTGCCGCCCTCGCCATCCTCGAGGGCCGTATGTTGCTCGATGCGTCGGGAGAGCTGTCCCTTGAGGCGGTCAGAGTGAGGATCGGGCAGCGTCTGCACCTGGCGCCGCGGCTTCGTCAAAGGCTGTACCGGCCCGGCTTCGGCTTCGGTGCCCCGGTCTGGGTCGATGACGCGAGCTTCGATATCAGCCGGCACGTCAGGACGCAGCCTGTTCCTGCCGGCGGCGGCGAGGAAGCGCTGCTGGCGACCTGCGTGAAGCTGAACGACCAGCCGTTCGACCAAGCACATCCCCTGTGGGAGATCTGGCTGCTCACCGGCGCGCTCGATGGGCACGTGCCGATGCTCATCCGATTTCACCACGTTCTCGCGGACGGCATCGCCGCGTTGCTGCTGCTCGGCACCCTGTTCGACTCAGCGCCCTTCGACTCAGCGGCTGAAGCCCCGCAGTCAAAGGGCCCACCATGGACCGCGCGGCCCATCCCCACCCGCTCGGAGCTTCTCGGCGACGCGCTGCGCAGGTCAGTCACCGGCATCGGCCGGGGCGTGCGCAAGATCGAGCACCCCCGGCGGGCCCTCGCCCCAGCTGGGACGTTGTTCCGCCAGGGACTGCAGCTCGCTCACGAGGGCCGGGCTCCGCGCACTTCGTTCAACCGGCCGGTCGGCAGGCAGCACCGGGTCCTGCTCGTGCGTGCCGGCCTCGAACAAGCCAAGCAGGTCGCACACGCACATCACGCGACCGTCAACGACGTGGTGCTGTGCGCGATCGCAGGCGGAGCACGCGCGCTCCTCGACGGCCGCGGAGAACTCCAGCGCGCGCTGGTGCTGAAGGTCTCGGTTGCCGCATCGGTCCGCGCACCGGCGAGCGCATCACAGGCGGGCAATCTGGTCGGCATCCTGCTCGTCCCCGTGCCCGTGGGCGAGGAAGACCCGATCCGGCGGCTGGAGCAGATAGCCCGCGCAACAGCCGAACGCAAGCGTCTGCCTCCCTACCAGCCCGCGGCGCGCCTCCTGCAGCGCGCGATGATCCGCACCATGAACCGGCAGCGGCGGATCAATCTGCTCATGAGCAACCTCCCCGGCCCCCCACAGCCCCTGTACTTCGCCGGCGCCAAGGTCCTCGAGGTGTTCCAGATCGGTGTCGTCCAAGGCAACGTCGCCGTACAGATAGGGGCGCTGTCCTACGCCGGCCAGCTGAACTTCGACATCGTCGCCGACGCAAACCTAATTCCAGACCTCACGATGTTCGCGAACGGCATGACCCAGGACCTCGAGCGGCTGGGCGCCAGATCCCACAAGCGCCAATAGCGCCATGAAGCGATCAGCCAGGTACCGCGCGGAGCATGTCGGACGTCACCGGTGAGGCCGACCCCCGCCGACTTGCATGCAGGCGCGCGCTCCGCGAGCAAGACGATCCGCAGTCGGCGGCCGAAGCCCATGCCGCGGTCGTGTGCGCGGCGGCGCCAGGACGGGTCGCAGACATGTGCGCAATCACACACAGAAGTGGATCATCTGCGCGCACTGCGGCCTGGAAGGTGACAATGGCCGAATCGCTCATACTCGGCAGGAGCAACTTGGGATCCATGTAGCACGAATCGTTGCCTACGTCCGGTTACGGCCACGCATGCACCACCACTCCGTCCAGCGACTCGGCCGCCACACCTGAGCCCAGGCTCCGGCCCAGGCCTGGGCTCAGTCTTGGTCTCACTGGTGCACCATTGTCTTGTCGGTAGCTGTGAGGCTGCTGATGCACCCGAGGTGCCGCCAGGTCACCGCCCTTTTAGTCTCCGACGCTTGTGACGTCCTGAATGAGTTCTGCGGGGCCTGGCGGTGTCCCGGGACGCGCTGACCGTCGACAGGGCTGTATGCGCAGCTGAGCGCCGATCAGTGAGACCACTGGCAGCCGTGTCCCGGAACCGTGCACAAGGCTGCCTCCCCACTGGGCTTAGCAGCGAGGAGGCTGTGATGAAGTATGCCCGTGTTCCCCGGCCGGACACGCCGCCAGGCGGGGTGACTGCCGGGATCGACTGGGCCAGCGCCGACCACGCCGTGTGCATCGTCGATGCCGCCGGTGCGGTGGTCAGCCGGTTCACTGTGGCGCACACCGCCGAGGGGCTGCAGGCCCTGGTCCGGGGCCTGGCCAGGGCGGGGGTGGCTGAGGTGGCGATCGAGCGCGGCGATGGGCCGGTGGTGGATGCCCTGCTGGCGGCGGGGGTGACGGTGGTGGTGATCACCCCGCGGCAGGTCAAGAACCTGCGGTCCCGCTATGGGTCGGCTGGCAACAAGGACGACCGGCTCCGGCGCCTACGTGCTGGCGGACGTGCTGCGCACCGACCGGGCCCGGCTGCGGCCGCTGATCCCCGACGGCCCGGCCACCGTCGCGCTGCGGCAGGCCTGCCGGGCCCGTAAGGATCTGGTACGTCACCGGGTCGCGGTGGGCAACCAGCTGCGCGCCCACCTGCTGTCGGTGTTCCCCGGCGCGGCTGGCCTGTTCTGCAAGCTCCACTCGGCCATCAGCCTGGCGGTCGGGGCCCGTTTCGACTGCCAGGACCGCGCGGACTGGCTGTCGGAGAAACGGCTGGCCGCCTGGCTGAAAGCCGCAAGTTACAGCGGCCGTGCTGGCCCGGCGGACCTCTACCAGCGGCTGACGTCGGCGCCGCGGGGCGCCACCGGCGAGGCCGGAGCCGCCAGCGCCCAGGTGACCCGCGCCCTGGCCGCCGTGCTGGCCAGCCTGAACACCCAGATCAAGGCGCTGGAAACCCAGATCGCCGCCCAGCTCGCTGACCACGCCGACGGGCACATCTTCACCTCGCTGCCCCGCTCCGGCACCGTCCGCGCCGCCCGCCTGCTCACCGAGATCGGCGACTGCCGGGCCCGCTTCCCCGAACCCCAGGCCCTGATCTGCCTGGCCGGCGCCGCCCCATCCACCCGCCAGTCCGGCAAGCATAAGGCCGTCACCTTCCGCTGGGCCGTCAGCAAACAGCTCCGCGACGCAGTCTGCGACTTCGCCGACGGCTCCCGCCACGCCAGCCCCTGGGCCGCCCGCATCTACAACGACGCCATCGCCCGCGGCAAAGACCACCCCCACGCGCATCCTCGCCAGAGCGTGGCTGTATGTCATCTGGGAATGCTGGCACAACGGCACCGCCTACGACCCCGCCCGCCACCGCGGCCTCCAGCGCCTGCTCGCCGCCCAAGACACCGGCGCCGACCAGGCCGCATGACCAGAAACAACCGGTATTTCAGGCAGGATCAAACCCGGAGCTTGACACAGGGCTACTCATTCATTCTACGCATATGTGTATAAAACGCCCAAAGGTGCAGGCGCACGCTTCCGACTGCTATCGCGGTTGTGACCGCACATGGGGCGTTTCAGCTCTGAGCGACCAGCTCGCCGCCGTAGCCGCCACGATGGGTGAGCGTCTCGGCAGCGATGACGCCTGGTGCTCAACGCAGATCTGCCGATTATTTGCGGGTTCAGGTGCCTGGTCGTGGGTGCCTACGCTGTATGCAGATCTGCCATTTATGTACCTGTTTGAACTGGTTGCCGGTGACTTGTGTGGGACGGTCACGCGTTCAAGGGCGACGTCGCCGGTGGCACCCATTTTCCTGCTGGGATCCGCGGGGTGGCCTGGCCTGGCGCCGCGGGCTGCCGGGTATCAGTGCCTCCGGCGGGCGAAGCTATAGGGCGGCCGCCATGCAGCGGTTCCGTCGGGGCTAGCGTCTGGGGTGTTACCAGTCGGCGGGGTGGCGGCGATGAGGGCTTGCGCCATCCAGGCGAGGAGTTCGATGGCCTGGTCGCGGGGTAGCTGGGTGATGCCGGTGGTCCAGACGGCGGCGTTGGATGCGAACAGCGGGATGAGCGTGGCCGCGAGGCGATCGCGTGCGGCCGGTGGGACATCGGGGGCGGGCGTTCGAGCAGCGCTGACCCAGCGGACATGATTGGTCAGGCCTGGCCGGGGTGGCTCATTTTCTCGTTCGGGCTGATCGCGCAGGGCAGTCCCGCAAGCGCCAACGTCTGTTCCCGGGGCCGGGCCAGGTGTGATGATTGCCTTGGAGATCAATACCGCGCAATGCAGGGGTTGCCGCGGCGGCGCTCACAGATGCCGCTTTGTGGAGATGCGGCTCCTGAAGGTCGTTTGGGCTCTCGATCAGCAGGACGATGACCCCTTCCGGCATTGCCGAGTTCGGCGGTGAGAAGGGTTCGGACATGGAGGACTCGCAGGGGGCGGGTGCGGCCGCTTCGCCGCGCGGGGAATCGCCGGCGGAGCGGGCCGAGGTGATCTTGACGCCGGATCAGCGGGTGCGGGTGTTCATCTCCTCGACGCTGGAGGAGCTGGCCGCCGAGCGGGCAGCCGCGCGGCGGGCGATCGCCCGGCTGCACCTGGTGCCGGTGTGGTATGAGTCGGGCGCCCGGCCTCATCCGCCGCGCAGCATGTACCGGGCCTACCTGAGGCAGAGCCAGGTGTTTGTGGGCATCTACTGGCAGCGCTACGGGTGGGTCGCGCCGGGGATGGACATCTCCGGGCTGGAGGATGAGTACCGGCTGGCGGCGGCGGCCGGCAAGCCGATGCTGCTGTACCTCAAGCGCCCGGCCCCCGGCCAGGAGCCGCGGCTGAAGGCGCTCCTCGACAGTATCCGCGCGGCCGGCACCGCGTCATACCGGACCTTCGCCACGCCGGGGGAGCTAGAACGGCTGCTGGCCGACGACCTTGCAGTGTTGTTGAGCGAGAGCTTTGCGGGCGCGGCGATCAGCATCGGGGCGGAGCTGCCAGCCGGAACGGTCACGTTCTTGCTGACCGATATCGAGGGCTCGACGCGGCTGTGGGAGACGGTGCCGGATGCGATGGAGGTGGCGCTGGAGCGGCACAACCGTCTTGTCACCGGCGTGATCGACGACCATGGCGGGGTGGTGGTCACCTCCCGCGGGGAGGGTGACAGTTTCTTCGCCGCCTTCGCCAGCGCGGTCGCCGCGGTGGAGGCGGCCGGCGCCTGCCAGCTGCGGCTGAACGGGGAGGCGTGGCCAGAGGGTGCCGCGCTGCGGGTGCGGATGGGGCTGCACACCGGAGAGGCGCATGTGCAGGACGGCGACTATGTCGACCACGCGCCGATCAACCGCTGTGCCCGGGTGAAGGCGGCCGCGCACGGCGGGCAGGTGCTGGTCACCAAGACCACCCGCGACCTGGTGGAAGGGCGGCTGGGCGGCGGTCTTGGCCTGAGGAAACTCGGCGAGTTCCGGCTGCGCGATCTCAGCCAGCCCGAGCTGATCTACCAGCTGACCCATGCTGACCTCCCGGCCGACTTCCCGTCGATCCACACGGTTTCGGAGCGCGTGCCGCGCCCGCTGCCGATAAGCACCACCTCGCTGATCGGGCGGGAGCAGGCCATCGACGAGGTCGCCGGCCTGCTCGCCCGGCCGGAGGTGCGGCTGGTGACGCTGACCGGGCCGGGCGGGGTCGGTAAGACCCGGCTGGCGCTGGCCGTGGGTGAACGGGCAGCCGGCCGCTTCGATTCCGGTACCGTGTTCGTCGCGCTGGCGGGCGTCACCGAGCCGGAGCTGGTGGTGGGCGGCATCGGCCGGGCGGTGGGCGCCGACCTGGCCGGGACGGGCGCGCCGCTGCCGGCCCTGGCCGAGCAGCTGGGGGACGGCGCCTGGCTGCTCATCCTGGACAACCTGGAGCAGGTCACCGAGGCCGGCCGCGACCTGGACGAGTTGCTGGCGCGCTGCCCCGGCGTGGTCATGCTGGCCACCAGCCGTACAGTGCTGGGGTTGCGGGCCGAGCGGGAGTACCCGGTCCGGCCGCTGCCGCTCCCGGCCGGCCTGCCGGCCGGCCCCACCGACCTGCCGGTGCAGGAGCTCATGGCCTGGCCGACGGTGGCGCTGTTTGTGGACCGGGCCCGCGCGGTGCGGCCCGGCTTCGCCGTGACCGAGGCCAACGCGGCGGCGGTGGTGGCGATCTGCCGCCGCCTGGAGGGCCTGCCGCTGGCCATCGAGCTGGCGGCCGCGCGGACCCGGCTGCTGGACCCCGGCGCGCTGCTTGACCGGCTGTCCAGATCGCTGGACGCGCTGGGGACGGGCGCCGTCGACCTGCCCGAGCGGCAGCGGACCCTGCGGGCCACCGTGGCCTGGAGCGTGGGCCTGCTCGATGACGCCGAGCGGTCGCTGCTGGAGACCATGGCCGTCTTCGCCGGCGGCTGGACCATCGAGGCCGCCGCCGAGGTCGCCGCCCTGCAGGAGGACCGGACGCTGGAGCTGACCGAAGCGCTGGCCCGGCACAGCCTGGTCCAGCTCGACCAGGCCGGGCCTGGTCCGCGGATGCGGATGCTGGAGACCATCCGCGCGTTTGTCGCCGAACGGCTGGCTGCCCGGCCCGACGCCGCCGAAATCCAGCGCCGCCACGCCGACCATTACCGGGCGCTGGCCGAGCAGGCCGACCGGCCGCTGCGAGCCGCTGGCCACGTCGAATGGCTCGAGCGGCTCGATGCCGAGGCGGCCAACCTGGCCACCGCCGTGCGCTGGTACCTGGCCCACGACACAGGACCGCTGCCGCACCTGTTCCGGGTCTCGTGGCTGTTCTGGGAGCTGCAGGACCACCTGGGTGAGGTCCGCACCTGGGTCGGGCAACTGCTGCCCACCGCCGGCACCCTCGGCCCCCAGGCCCGCGCCGAGCTGCTGTGGACGGCGGCGGTCACAGCCGTCGAGGTGGGCGACGACCCCGCGGCGCTGTCGGCCCGCCACCGCCTGAGACCGCTGCTGGGCGGCATCGACGACCCCTTCCTCCGCGCCTTGTGCCACCAGGCCCTGGCGTGGGCCTCCACCATCACCGGCGACCTGGACGCCGCCCTGGCGGAGGCGTCAGCGAGCCTGGCCGGGCTCCGCGGCCAGGACGAGCCCTTCTGGACCGCGACGGCCGGCCTCACCCTCGGCTTGGTGGAGACGACCACCGGCCGCTACGACGACGCCCACGGTCATCTGACCGAGGTGCGCGATCTGGCGGAGCGGTTCGACAACGCCTGGCTCGCCGCCATCCCCCGGGTGGGCCTGGGCACCCTCGCGCTGGAACGGGGCCGGCCGGAGGAGGCCAAGGCGCTACTGGATGAGGCGCTGGGCCTGAGCGTGGCGGTCCACAGCACGCGCAGCGTGACCTTGTGCCTGGCCGCGTTCGCCCGGTGGGCGCTCGTGGCGGGCGACCCCAAGCGGGCGGCGCTGGTGGCGGGGGCGGCCGAGGGCCTGCGCCGCCGGGCCGGGCTGCGCACGTGGCCGATACTGCGGCAGGGAGAGGCCGACCTGGTGGCTCAGGTCCGCCAGGCGCTGGGAGCCGACCGCTTCGACCAGGTATTCGCGGAGGGCACCCGGCTCACCCAGCGGGAGGCGGTGGCCGCTGCCAGCGACGGGCACGGCGCCGGTACCGCGCTGACGGTGTAGCCCTGCGAATACCAGGCAGTCAGCGGCGGATTGCGGCCTGCCATGGTCGCCACCAGCCGCGGCCACGGTGTCCGCTGGCTAGAAGCGGCGTTTGGCCGCCTCGTTGGCGATCACGTACTGCACCCACGCATCGTCTCGCCGACCAGGCAGCCCCATGCAACCAACGCACAGATTCACCAAATCCGCACGGCCGCCGGTGTGCCCGGCTCCGGCCTCGCGACCGCATCTAACGGCGGCGATGCGCGCCGTATCTGAGTCCAGGTCGGGTTACGCATCGCGAGCAGAACCGCCCGGTGATCCGCAGCGTATGATGCTCAGCGGCCAGGCGCTGGCGATGACTTTGGGTCCGGCGGATCGTCTTGACTGGCGCCGGGATGCGGCAACCGGTCCCGGTCGCTGTGAGACAACGTGTCAGGAGGTCATCGTGTCG
>Ga0335085_10012199_pt1 | contig 12680 bp, 13 predicted proteins | sample Lox_Sample_45_FD_206712 | JGI IMG/M metagenome (GOLD analysis project Ga0335085, IMG submission 206712) | Soil microbial communities from Loxahatchee National Wildlife Refuge, Florida, United States - Lox_Sample_4.5 | ecosystem: Environmental > Terrestrial > Soil > Wetlands | place: USA...
TACGGGAGTACTGCACGCACCTCAACAAAGACAGGGCTATCAAGGAAGCTGGGTACAAAGCGTCCAGCACAGGTACGCAACTTCTCCGAACTCCGAAGTACGCGCACGTCCAGAAAGCGGTTCAGGAGGAGTTAGCGAGGAGGGAAGCGGTGAGCGAGTTGACTGGCGAGTACGTGCGCGAGTACATCAAGTTCATACTGGACTTCTGCCCGACGGACTACTTCGTGACAGGGCCGGATGGGCAGTGGATGATATGCCCGGAGGACTTCGCTAAGTTGGACGTCAAGGTCAAGCGCTTGGTGGAGAGCGTCGAAGTCCGCCTGTTCGGCGGGCAACCGCTGTGGACAGTGAAATTCCTGAGCAAGGCTGCTGCTCTGGCTATGGCAGCGAAGTTTACCCTCACGCAGAAGATCGAAGCTAAGGTAGCGTTCGACCCTTGGAGCCAGCTCGCTGGTTTGGAAGCGGAAGCTGAGGACGCTGTGGAGAAGAGGATACGCGATGTCGATTTGGGAGCTGAAGGACCCGTTCAAGTTGATGCGGTTCCTGTGGCCCCAGTACACGCTGTACTCGAAGCAGAGGGAGATAGTCCACTCCGCTTTCAACAACAACTGGACCCTGGTTCCAGCGGGGCATGAGCTCGGCAAGGACTTCGTGACGGGCATGATCTTCGCCACCCGTGCAGGGAAGTGACGACGTCGGTGGACGGGCCCCAACTGGAGAGCGTGCTCTGGGGCGAGATACGGAACTTCATAGCGACTGCGTCCGTGCCGCTCACCGCTGACAAGGGCGGTCCGCTCCTTCTGGACCACTTGCGCATACGGAAAGTCATCCAGGGCAGCGTCGACCCGAAGAGCTACATACTCGGGCGGGTTGCGCAGAAGGGCGAAGGGCTGTCGGGGCACCACATCGCTGACACTGGCGACGGCATCCCGCGCACCATGTTCATCGGCGACGAGGCGAGCGGGTTGGATCGAGTGTCGATAGAGAAGGGCAGCGAGTGGGCTAACAGGATCCTGCTCATCGGCAACCCGTACGAGTGCGCGAACGAATTCCGGTGGGGCGTGAAGGGCAAGCCCGACGGGTCCGTGGTGGGCGGCGACATACCCAGGGAGAACGGCGTCGGTTACTACCGGAAGGTTGTGCGTATACGGGCTGAAGACAGCCCTAACGTGCGCTTCGCTCTGGCGCAGAAAGCTAAGGGTATCAAGCCCACCGGCGAGACGCTCATCCCCGGCGTCCTCAGCTACGAGAAGTACGTGCTTCGCCGGAAGTACTGGGACGCAGCGAAGCAGTGCGCTGGTTTGGACGCTGATTGGTTCGATGGCGTCGGCGTCAAGATGTTCCCGGCTACTTGGCTCGCTAGAGCGAAGAGCTTGGCGCAGGCGCTCCGCGGGCAGAAGCGCGTAGCGAAGGGCATCGGCGTCGATCCGGGCGAGGGAAGCGCTAACACGGCGTTCGTAGCAGTGGACGAGTTCGGAGTCATAGAGCGCGTGACCAAGCGCACGCCGGACACCAGCGTCATAGTCGGCGAGCTGGTAGCGTTCATGCGCAAGCACGGTTGCTCCGCTGACAGGGTTTGCATCGACCGCGGGGCTGGCAAGCAGATAGCGGATTGGCTCAGGCGCATGGGTTACCCTGTGAGAACTGTGCCGTTCGGCGGCGCTGTAGTTCAGGAGCCAAGGGTTGGCAAAGTCCCTGTATCGCAGCGGCGGCTGAACAAGGAAGCGCAGTACGCGTACAAGCAGAGGCGGAGCCAACTCTACGGCGAGCTTATGGAGCTGATGGACCCAGCGTTTGGGGAGAAGGTGGCGGACGGCGTCGACGACGATGTTCTCAGAGCGATAGCTGGGCTAGCAGGTAGGAGCAGTGCGAGGAGCTTCGGCTTCGCTATCCCAGCTGAGTGCGACGACATCCACTACCAGCTCGGAGCTATCCCGCTCACGCGCGACGACGAGGGGCGGCTGAGCCTTATGCCCAAGACTAACCCAGAGCACCCTGAGAAGTCGCTTACCGGAATCATAGGCAGGTCGCCGGACGAAGCTGATGCCTTGGTTCTCGCTGTGCACGCTATGTTGCACAGGAGCTACCAAGCTGTTGCAGGAGTCGCGTAGCGTGGATGCGGAGAGGCGCGAGCACTTGCAGAGGCGCAGGGGCAGGGTGCTGCAGGAGTTGGCGCACCTGGACACGCTCTTGGCTGACGAAGTCAACGTGAAGCCGAGAGCTGAGGTGGGATTCGCTGAGAGGCAGGTGCTGGATTCCCTGGGGTTGCGCATGCAGACGGGGAAGGAGCTCGGCGAATCCACTGGCCAGAAGCGCGGCGTGTGGAGGACGCTCGGCAGAAGGGTGGGCGTGTGGTGGGTGAAGGAGGGCAAGAGGCACGGCAGATGGAAGCTCACAGAAGCTGGGAGGGCGGAGCTTGAACGCCTTCGTGCAAGTTGAGCTCGATTGGCGCGCGTACTTCTTCGCTTTCCAAGCGGAGCACGGTGGGGACCCTGTCATGTACGGCAACCGCTTGCTGTTTCGCGATGGGTGGCGCTACTCCGCTACTGATTACGCTGGGCCGGAGTGGGCGCCGCCGGAGGACAAGCGCGAGCTTCTGCTCCTTCGCACTGCGTACTGGCTCAAGCGGTTGAGCATGGTCAAGACGGAGAGGGAGCTGGTCAGCAGGGAGCTGAAGGCGCTGGCGGAGATGCAGGCTGTGCGCAGTGCTAAGCTTCAGCAGGTAGTGCGCTTCGCGGACGAGGACGGGTGCAGGCGCCAATCCTCCGTGCAGGTCGACTTCGACCCGCTGCTCGCGCGCTTCAAGTGGCTCGAGGGCGACATAGCTGACTGCGAGCAGCAGCTTAAGGAGCTCAACGATGCAGACTGAAATGAGCTTGTACAACGCTGGCTACGACGCTATCGCTGTCAACAAGCTCGAAAGCTTAGTGAACAACTTGCTGACGTCGCGGGAGAAGCTGTTCCAGCAGATATTTGACCCGCGGCGCAACATCGACGACGAGTGCGGTTACCCGCCCACCGACACTATAATCGACGCTGGGAAGTACAGAGCCCTGTTCGACAGGGACAGCATCGCGCGCCGCGTCGTGGAGCTGATGCCGAAGGAGAGCTTCGACAGCCCTCCCCTAGTTGGCGAGGACGATGACCCGAGCATCAGCACTGAGTTCGAGAAAGCGTTCGCTGTCGTGTGCGCTAAGCTCCGCGGTGAGCAGAGCTGGTTGCGCGACGAGAACAACACAGTGCTGTGGGAGCACGTCAAGCGGGCAGTGATAGCTGCCAGGATAGGCCACTTCGGTATACTCCTCCTGGGTTTCAACGACGGTAAGCTGTTCCAGGAGCCGGTGGAAGGAGTCGTCGCGGATTCGCCCGGCACGCAGCTCTTCGGCGGCACGGGCACTGAGGCGCAGTACACTGGGGTGCAGTTCGCTCCGAGCCAGCAGCCGAGCAGCCAGGGCAGCAAGAACAAGCGGGAGCTGATGTTCCTCCGCGCGTTCGACGAATCCTTGGTGCAAATAGTCCAATACGAAGCGGACATCCACAACCCGCGCTTCGGCATGCCGATCATGTACCTTGTGACGCTGAACGACCCGCGCGAGCAGCGCAGCGGCGTTGGGTTGCCGTTGGCAACCATACGCGTGCACTGGAGCAGAGTCATACACATCGCAGACGGCAAGGTGAGCAGCGAAATATTCGCTGCGCCAGCTATGCAACCCTGTCTCAACCGCATCCTGGATCTGTACAAGACGTATGGCGGCAGCGCGGAGGCGTACTGGCGCGGAGCGACGCCCATAGTCTCCTTGGAGACGCACCCTCAGCTCGGCGGCGACGTCGTCGTGGATCAGCGCGGCATGCAGAACACGATGGAAAACGTGATGAACGGGCTTCAGCGGTACTTGCTCCTTACTGGCATGGGCGCGAAAGTTGTGGCGCCTACGCCCACCGACCCCACTTCCTACATCGCTGTTCACATTGAAGCGATCTGCATAGTCCTCGGTTGTCCGATCCGCGTGTTCAAGGGCAGCGAGCGCGGCGAATTGGCTTCCAGCCAGGACGACTCCAAGTGGAACGACCACGTTCGCGGCTACATGAACAGCTTCCTGACGCCGAACGTGATAGCGCCGCTCCTGGATCGGCTGATCGCTGTTGGCGTGTTGCCGCAGCCCAAGAAGGGTTACACTGTGAAATGGCCGGATTTGGACAGCTTGAGCGACAAGGACAAGGCGCAGATAGCTGCGCAGCGCACTACAGCCATGTCCCAGTACGTAAGCGGCAACGTGCACCAGCTCATGTCGCCTATGGACTACTTGACGAAGGAGCTGGGGTACGACGAGTGGACAGCTGAGCAGATCTGCGCTTCAGCTTCCGAGTTCACTGATGACGCTGAGCACCCACTTGTACCGGACGAGGGCCAGAACGATGATCGGAGCGGAAACGCTGACGAGGGTGGTAGTGCTTCTCAGGACGATACGTGACTTGGAGATAGTGGAAGTCATGAGGACAGTTGAGGAGGCAACGTGGTAAGCTCGTTCTGGCTGGTTGTGCTGATCGTAGCGACGCTGACAGCTTTAGTTATTTACCTCCTGGACTGGCACCTGCTCGCCGAGCGCAAAACGACGATTTCGCGATTCTGCGTTGAGCACAAATGGGCTGGCGTGCTCCTAGTCCTCCTCATGTTCGTGTTCCCCATCAGCCTTGCTATCCACCTACTCTATTTGGGCAGTTAGCATGCCGTTCGTGAGCGAGAAGCAGAAGCGCTGGATGTACGCTAACCACCCGAGGATGGCTGCGCGCTGGCAGAAGCACAGCATCAGGAACAAGCGCACAGCTGGGCGCATCGACCCGACCCGCAGTGCTGTGCTGCGAAGATCGTTCGTAGCGGAGCTCCGCCGGCGCTTCGCTCGGCTCAAGGGCAGAATCGTCCAGTACCTTCAGTTCGTCGTCAACGACGACGAAGCGGACAGGATCGCTGCGTTCCAGAAGTGGCTTCGAGCGCAGTACCCGAGCACTGTTGCGGACGAGGCGCTCTGGGACGAGTACGTGGAGCGCGGCTTCCGGAAGGGTGCAGCGCGCGCGTTCGACGACGCGAAAGTGCCTAACAAGGGCGATAAGGGCCAGTTCCTGCAGCAAGCGTTCCGCAACCCGGAGACGGTGAGCAAGGTGAAGCTGCTCGCCGGGCGCGCGTACGACGAGATGGAGGGCATCACCGATGATATGTCGCTCAAGATAACTCGCGTGCTGACTGACGGGTTGGTGCAGGGCAAAGGTCCGAGCAGCATGGCGAAGGAGCTGTCCGTAGTCATGGACAGCAGCAGAGCTAGAGCGGAGATGCTCGCGAGGACGGAGATAATCCGCGCGCACGCTGAGGGGCAGCTGGACGCGTTCGAGGACTTGGGCATCGAGGAGGTGGGCGCAGCGGTGGAGTGGAGCACCGCTGGCGATGATAGGGTGTGCGACGAGTGCGATGCGATGCAGGGTGTTGTGCTGAAGCTCGACGAAGCGAGCGGTATGCTGCCGATGCACCCGAACTGCAGGTGCGCGTGGGTGCCAGCTGGAGTCGGCGAGGACAGCGGCGGGCAGAAGAGCAGTTACAAGGAAGTCAAAGCAGCGATCAAGGAAGCGGGCGCGGAACCGGGAGCGCCGATCAGCAGGGATAGGCCGACGCTGAATGCTGTATTGGACTTCGAGCGCGCTCTCAACGCTTTCTGCCCCACTGGTCCTGGCGGTGGTGTGGATCCGAGCTGCGGCAAGGACGGAGGGAAGCAGGTGCCGGCGGACAAGCTCTTCGTCAAGGTGCTGAAGAGCTTGCCCGGGAGCACGCACCCTCAGCTCGTGGAGGACAAGAACGGCGACAAGTGGGTTATGAAGTCGGGGCCGGGTCCGGAGCAGTTGAAGAACGAAGCGCAAGCGGACGCGCTGTACAGGGCGCTCGGCGTCGCAGTTCCGCACAGCGGCATCAGCGGCGGTGCTAAGTACAGCGAGTACCTGGAGGGTGGGCAGACGCTCAAGGACTACGAAGCTAGCCACAGTGCGGCTGAAGTCCTCGCTATGCGGAAGGAGGTCGGGAAGGGTTTCGTAGCTGATGCGCTGTTAGCTAACTGGGACGCGATCGGTTTGGACAAGGACAACATCCTCATCCACAACGGGAAGCCTGTGCGCATCGACAATGGCGGTGCGCTGCTGTACAGGGCGCAGGGCAGCCCCAAGGGCGCAGCGTTCGGCCCGCACGTCGGGGAACTGCAAAGCATGCGCGACCCTGGCAAGAACCCTGCTGCCGCCGCTGTCTTCGCGCACCTGACTGACGCTGATGTCAAGCAGCAGATCAAGGACGTTGTGGGGAAGAAGGACGCAGTGCTCGCTGCGGTGACGGATCCCACCACTAAGCACATCCTGTCCCAGCGCTTCGACGATCTGCAGAAGAAGCTTGGTGAGGAGCCGAAGCCGACGCTCGCCCCCTCCGGCCACGCTCCTGGCGCTAAGGTCCTCTACAAGGGCGAACCCGCTACGTTCCTGAAGTACCACGACGCGGGCAAGGGCGCGACGATAAAGACAGCAGCTGGTGAGACGAAGAAAGTCAGCCCGAACTCCTTGAAGGCTGCAGGGCTTCCGACGCATACTACTCCTTTGCCCAAGAAGCTGTCCGAGAAAGAGATACTCGATAAACATGCTGCAGAATTGGAGAAGCAAGCTGTTGCGCCCAGCAAGTTCATGTACGGGGAGAAGGTGCTGTACAAAGGGCAACTAGCGACGTTCAAGGGGTACCACGACGAGGGCAAGGGCGCTACTATCAAGGTCGGTTGGCAGAGCAAGAAAGTCAGCGCTAAGTCGCTGACTAAGGCGGACGGCAGCGCACCAGCAGCAGCAGCGGCGAGCAAGAGCTGGGATGAGCTGATGTCCGCTCCGCGGCCCGAGCTGCCGAAAGGGCTCCCCGTGTCCGGCGACGATGCGAAGGAGCTAGCGAGGCAGCACTTCAAAGCTGTTAAATCGAAGCTCACAGCTGACGAGATCGACAGGGTGCGCAGCTACACTGGGGTTGGGTACAGCGGTCTCAACGAGAAGATGCGCAAGTGCCCGCCGAAGTTCCAATGCTTGGACGATGCTAGCAGGGAAAAGTTCTCCCTGATAGAGAGCGCGATCCAGAAAGCTGGAGCGCTGCCGAAGCCAATGAAAGTAGTTCGCGGCTTCCCGGTGTACGATTCCAAGAAGATGGACTTGCTCGAAGCTGGGTTGAAGAAGTGCGCGTCGGACGGTTCCGATTGGACTATGCCGAGCGTGACGTCCACCAGCTTGAGCCCCAACCCGCCGCTCGGGCACGGCAATTCAGCTAAGCACGTGCGCTACAACATAATAGCGAAGAGCGGGCTCTACGTGGAGCCCATCACTTCCAACCCTGGGGAACAGGAGATGATCCAATCGCCGCGGTGCAAGTACAGGGTGCACAAGGTGTACAGGGACCCTGACGCTGGCGGGCGGTTGACAGCTGACTTGGAGGAAGTAGGGTGAGTGAAGACGAAAGCAGCAAATTCGGGACGGAGGAGGAGATCCTCCCGTGCATCAAGTTGAATTGCGCTGGCGCGCAGCTAGCCAAAGCTAAAGCGCAGGGCAGTGGCGCTGAAGTGCTGGGCGAACTTAAGACTGACGAGGACGGCACCTGGGTGGACGACACCCTTGTGGACCCTGCTACTGTGGAGAAGCTGAACTGACGCCCACGCAACGGAGAATGCTGAAACTGTTGAGCGATGGGGAGCCCCACACGCTGGAGGAGCTGAAGGCGTGCGTCGACGATGAGCTCAGCTCCAACGCGAACGTTAGACAGCACATTTCGGGGCTGAGGAAAAAGCTGGGCATAGCTAGCTTGCGCGTGGTCTGCGAAGTGCGTCGCGGTGTTTTTCTCTACAAACTGGAGCAGCTATGAACGCTAAGAAGCGCAAGCAACGCATGTGGAACGCAATAGTGTGCGCTGTGGGGATTCCGCTGCTGATCGTGCTCGGCCTGTACATCTGGATGGAGTTCTCGCTGGCTAACCGCGAGTTCGACAGGGTAATGCAGCAGCGATGACTTCTTCACACGTGTCAAACATTTTCAAGAGCATTTGACGCAGGAGTCAACTTGTGATATGATCGTGGCATGGAAGAAGTGTTGGGCAACGCGAGCGCTAGCTCCGCCCGCACCGAGACGATCGGTGGGCGCGAGTACGTCGTGGCGTCCGCTACGCTCATAGTCCCCGGCATACTCTCGGGTTCCAAGGGCCCGCTCCTGTACCCTAAGGAAGAGCTTAGCGCATCCATCTGGAACAACGTCCCTTTGACAGTCGGCCACCCTGTCAAGGACGGCGTCCATGTGAGCGCTAGGACTCCTGGCGTTCAGCACATCGGCTTCACCCGCAACGCTGTCGTCGGAGATAAACTCGAAGCTGAAGCTTGCTTCGACATCCAAGCGACGAACAACGCGGACCCGCGCATCATTCCATGGGTCAAAGCGGGCAAGAAGATTCAGCTCTCCACCGGACTGTTCACAAGCAACGAGGAGAAGCCCGGGTTGCACCAGGGGCGCGAGTACATCGCTGTCGCTCGCAACCACCGCGCTGACCACGTGGCGATCCTCCCTGATGAAGTGGGCGCTTGCTCCATCAACGACGGCTGTGGTGTGAACAACGCTGACGCCAAATCCACCTTGTGGCGCCGCTTCGGCGAGATGCTGGGCATCTTCAACGCGGACCAACCGCGGCACCCGAAGGATGGCACTTACCAGGGCAAACCGCACAACGCAGCGAAAGCTGGGCACAGCGACACAGGGTACGAGGGCGACCCCGATTGCACAGCGTACAACGAACGCTGGAGCCAGGGGGAGAGGGACAAGCTGCCGGTTGAAGATTTCGCCGGCCCGGACCAGTCCTTCCCCATACGCACGCAGAAGGACGTGGACTCCGCTGCGAAACTCGCTGGCCATGCTGACAACCCTGCTGAAGTGCGGAAGAAAATAGCTTCCATCGCTAAGCGCAAGGGGCTGACTCTGCCCGATTCGTGGACTGAGAACGTCTCCATGCAGGACTGCGATTACGCCAGCAAGGAAGCGGCGAAAGCTACTCTCGACACGGACCACGCGAAAGCGCGCAAGCACGCCCTGGAAGCGGTGGACACGGAGAGCAGCAGCGAAGCTGCTGATGCGCACGAGAAAGCTGCTAGAGCGCATGAGAAAGCTGCGACGGAAGCTCGGAAAAACGAGAACGACGACGCTGCTATGCAGCACGACAGAGCTGCAGCGCTGCACCGGCGGGCAGCTTCGATGCACGCTAGCACAAACAACACACTCGGAGATACTGCTGTGAACAAGAGCGAAATGGTCGAGTACCTCGCCGCCAACTGCGCTTGCTGGAAGGGCGACGAGAAGACGCTGAACACGTTCGGCGAGAAGAAGCTCAAAGCTCTCGTCGACGGCGAGAAGGAGCGCGCGAAGCTTCAGGTTGTCGCTAACGCCGCCATGAAGGGTGTAAAGGTGGGCGGTAAGAACTACGCGTACTCCCTCGTCACTAACAAGTTCGTCCACAATGCGGAGGAAGATGACGAGGACGAGGAGGACAGCGAGATGGACGAAGAGGAGAAGGGCAAGAAGGGCAAGCCCGTCAAGAACACCGCGGAGGAGTGGTTCAAGGACGCTCCTCCGGACGTGCAGAGCGTCGTCAGGAACGCGCTGAAGGTGCAGGAGCGGGAGAAGGCCCGCATCGCTGACGCCCTGGTAGCCAACGTTCAGGACGCCGACGCGCGGAAGCGCAAGCACGCTTTCCTGATGAACAAGAAGCTCGAGGAGCTGGTGGAGCTGCATGAACTGCTCCCGGCAGCGCAGCAACATGGCGCAGCCGAGCCGCTGCCGCTGTTCATCGGCAACGCCGGCGCAACGCCCTCCACCTCCAAGCAACCGACTGCTAACCGCAAGAACGTGCTCCCTCTGCCCCGCATCGACTACGCGGCGCTGGCGAAGGAGCAAGCTTCCTAACAGGAGTCAACTGTGAAGGGTACGAAGATCATTGTGACGGCTGAGCCGAAGGGCACCTTCTTGGAGGGTATTATCACTGATACTTCCAAGCCCGGCACTCTCATGGAGAAGGTGCCGGCTACAGCGCCCGTCGACGGTCGGTTCTCCTACCGGCACGCTTCGCGCACAGCTGGCTCCAAGGGCCCTATCTGCGTCCTCCTCGAGGACGGCGATCAGGGCCAGATTTACTCCACCGCGTACGTCGCTAACAAGCGCTGCTTCCTCTACTTCCCTGTCGCTGGCGAAGACTTGAACCTCCTGGTGCTCGACATCGCCGGCACCGCCGACGATGTCGCGATCGGCGACTTGTTCGGCGTGGAAGCTACGGGCGGCAAGCTCCACGCGAACTCCTCGTACGCATCGGCTCCGTTCGAAGCGAACGAAGTCGTGACGGACCCAGTGGCCGATTACTGGCTGTGGGTCACTTACCTCGGTAACCTAGCGTAATTGCTAGCTGGGGCGCGCTGGAAAACGCTCGGACTACCGGGCGGCGCGCTCGCCAGCGAGCAACTCCTACTAAGGGGATACAGTACATGTTCGTTCAGGACTTCATTCTCAACGGGCAGGGGCACGGCGAAGTCGGCGCCGTGCTCGGCAACGTCCGCTTCGACCCGGGCATCCTGCGCCCGTACTTCGACGACGAGGACGGCGGGCGCCCGTGCGTCACTGTGAACACGGGGCGCAGGGAGTACAACAAGGAGACTCGGCGCTTCGAGCCAGTCCTGGAGAACGTGCGCTTGTCCGAGCTCCGCGACTTGGGCGTGGAGTCGCCGGTCGCCAACGCCACTGCGCTCCGCAAGGAGGAGTGGTTGGAGCTCGACAAAGTCGTGCTCCGAGCCGCTCGCTACCGCTTGCGCGCTTGGACCGACCTCGCTGCAGCGAACAGCTACGGCGGGTTCAACGGCATGGGCAAGATGATCCTTGAACACGAGACCGCGTCGGACCCTGGGGAAGCGATCCAGGACATGGACGGCGTGGCTGAGGGGCGCGACGACGCTCCAATCTTCCAACTGGAAGGCGTGCCCCTGCCCATCACGCACGCGAGCTTCCGTATCTCGCAGCGCCGGCTGATGATTTCCCGCAACACCGGCACGCCATTGGACACCACGCTCGGCGAAGCGTGTGGTCGCCGCGTCGCGGAGCGCATCGAGAAAGTCACGATCGGCGTCAACACCGGCGTGGTGTACGGCGGCGCGAGCACGCAACAGGGTGGGTACGGAAGAACGTCGCAGGTGTACGGTTACACCAATTTCACAAGCCGGCTCACGAAGACCAACCTCACGGTTCCCACCGGCTCCAACGCCAGTTCCACGCTCGCTGATGTTCTTGCGATGCGGAACAGTCTGTACGCCAACAAGTTCTACGGTCCCTTTATGCTGTACCACAGCAACGACTGGGATCAGTACATGGACAACGACTACATCCTCACCGGCGGCAACGTGGCGACCCAGACGCTGCGCCAACGGTTGAAGAGCATCGAGGGCATCATGGATGTCCGGCGCCTCGACATGCTCTTCGGCACTCAGCCCAGCTCCTCCACCGGCCCTGGCACCGACGTCGACGTGTCGCTCAAACCGTACACGCTCGTCATGGTCCAGATGACGCCGGACGTCGCTCGCGCTGTCAACGGTATGGACATCACCACTGTCCAGTGGGAAGTCAAGGGCGGAGCGGAGCTCCGGTTCCGAGTCATGTGCATCCAGGTTCCGCAGCTCCGAGCTGACTACTACGGCAACTGCGGGATCCTTCACGCGACCACGAGCTGATAACTAACTGACAGAGGGCTTGGATGCTGTCCTTGTTAGCTCAAACGGATCCGCAGATAGTTGTGCAACCGACTTCCGATCCGCACACGGCTGCGTTTGTCGCTATCGGTGTTGCTACGATAAGTATGCTCAGCCAAGTTGCGGGCATGCTTGTCGGCATGTGGCGCGAACGGAACAAGCTCGCTCTCGACACAGCTAGAGCAGTGGAAGTAGCTGTGCTCAAACACGATGCGGAGCGCAAGGACGAGCGAATATCCGCGCTGATGGCTGAGCTGCAGGTCACTAAGGCTAAGATAGCTAAATGCGAACAGGACCACGCTCTCAGCATACAGGACAGGGCTGCGCTGAGAGCTAAGTCCGAGATGCAGGATCAGAGGATCGCTGCCCTCACAGGGCGAGTGGACTCCGCGCACACAGCTGCTCTAGCTGCTGCTAAGGCTGTCGAAACAGTGCCGCTGAAAACTGCGGAAGTTGTGGCTCAGAAACTCACGGAGGCTAAGCAGTGAGGTACGCGTATGCAACGCTTGCTGCCCTGGCGGTGTCGGCGTGCTTCGCAGCTGACCCGTCCATCCGCGTGCCGACCGGCCCCGTCGTTCCGCAGCCGATGCCTGGGCCGGATGCGGCTCTGCGAGTGGCTGTCGATCAGTTCTACGTTATCGACAGCGACGTTCCGTTCCGAGCATTCGCTTCGCCGAAGGGCGTAGTGAAGATTTCGCGCGAAGAGGGCCCGATCAAGCTTCGCGGCAAATTCGTGGACGGCAACGGGTCGGTGGAGACGCGCACTTACAAGGGGAAGTACGTTGGCATCCTGGAAGCAGCGGGAAGCGGTCGAGTCGAGCTGACGATCGTTCCGGACGGTTCCAAGGACGAATCCACGGACGTGTT
>Ga0335085_10012200_pt1 | contig 12679 bp, 9 predicted proteins | sample Lox_Sample_45_FD_206712 | JGI IMG/M metagenome (GOLD analysis project Ga0335085, IMG submission 206712) | Soil microbial communities from Loxahatchee National Wildlife Refuge, Florida, United States - Lox_Sample_4.5 | ecosystem: Environmental > Terrestrial > Soil > Wetlands | place: USA: Florida...
CTGCGGATCGGCGAGGGCCGTATCCAATTGGGTCGAGTACGGCAAGCCGCCGAACTCGCTCGCGATGCCCTGCAGCTTCGCGGCACTCCTTCCCACCAGGAGAGGGCGCGGCACAATTCGCTCCGTATCGCTAATCCTGATGCCGCCCTGCTTGATGATGGCGCCAATCGACCGGCGCAGGTGCTGGTTCAGACCCATGCGGCCTGTGACGCCGTTCATGATGATTCCCACCGAATGGACCTTTTGGTTTTCCATGTGTAGTCCTTGTTCAAATCGGGTGATCGGGTAATCGGGAGATCGGGCGAGCAAGCAGAAGCAGCAACATACACCGCTTTACGATCACCCGATCATCGGATCACCGGATCTCCAGATCTAAGTATGTTGAGGTTGCGCTCCCTCGGGTAGCGCTGGAGCTTCCACTCCCGCGCGGGGCAGCGTCCCGTTCAATTCCTGGCGCCAGTGGGCCACATCGCCCGCCGGCCCATAGCAGTAAATCATGCGCATGGTTGTGGAACCCGTGTTGGTGAGCTGATGAAAAACTTTGGAAGGAATGTAAACAGCTTGGCCCGCTTTGATGGCCAGCCTTTCGGCGCCCAAGCACATCTCGCCCTCGCCCTCGAGAATCAGGTAAATCTCCTCCTGCTCCTGATTGTGCCAGGGGACTTGTCCTCCCCGCGGCTCCAGTGTGACGCAGCCCATGGAAAAATTCGTGGCCTGGATGGGGCTGGCTCCCCCCACCAGATTCTGCGTCCGGCGCCGCGCCGGATAGGTCCGGCCAGTTATCTCGGCAAGGTCTGCAATAATCACATCGCCTCCTCTGTACTCACGTACATGGTCGCATAATGCGCGCGTTTGTGGGAATCCAATTATTGTCGATGACTGGCGCGCAGCACGCGCGTCCCTGCTTACCTGCGGACTGTCAATTGGGTATCAGACCAGCGGCCGGCGGCGCACCAGGTGGGCAATCCCCACGGCAAAGCTTCCGGCGAGCATTCCCAAAATAACCGTGGCGCCAACCCAAAATACGAGTTGGGGAAAGAAGCCGAGCCACAGGTATTTCGCCATCAGCCCCATGCTCTCGGGAAAATCGGAGGGCACTGCGTCATAGTGAGTTCCCCAATCCCTCCAGAATGCCACGATCATTACGATCGCCACGGGGATGCGCGCCGCATAGGCGTAAACGAGAAGCGTGCGGAAGAGTGGCGGCCAACCTGGCCGGGCAACCCAAGCAGCCACCGCCACCACGATCCAAACGTAAAGAAGGCGCTCACGGAAGTGCTGCTCCAAAGGAAGGAGCGACCCCAGGAAACTGAGGACAAAAACCACAGCCAAGCCCAGCAAGGGGAACGCCAGGGCGCGGCCCACGGACTTGGGTTTGTAGCTGCCGCCAGCCAGCTTCAGCGCAAAGTAGATGCCAAAGACCGGCGCCAGCCAGACGATTCCAACTATTGCCCACGGGCCGCCTGCCTCGGGATTGAAGAGCACGCGCGGCCCGTGCAGGAGTTCCCCGGCCAAACGCACCAGGGTGACGGCCAGCGTCATTAACGCCGGAACAAGAACCAATCTCTTGTTATCTGGAGCTGCCTTGGAGAGTTCGTCTATGCCCGGCACATCGAGGGAAGAAGGCGATTCCGGCATGAGCACCTCCGCCCGCGTGGGGCGTTATCTGAAACAACGGGTTCAAATGGGTTACTTCAGGAGACCAATACAGCCTGCGCATTCTACCCGATTTCATCGGCCGGTGGAAGCCAAACACTTTTTTCCTTGACAAAGGCTAGATATGTGTGCATACTGGACAGGAGGTACTCGCCCTGCGGCGAAGAACTCTGCCCATGGCAAGAAGTGAAGACACGATGACCCGCCTAGCGGGGCGCTTGCAGCCCGCGTTAAACAGACAAAAAGTCATAATCCCACGACCGAGCGGCCTGGAAAATTTAAAATATGAAGGTCGATCCGGGGATGTGTATGAAAACACAGGGTACGGCGACAGATTTACCGACGAGAAAGCGACATTCCTGCACAGTTGACAGCCTTTTTGCCCCATTACGCGGCCCATTTGCGCTTTTTGCCAGCTCAAAAGCCGGAATCGTCGGTGGCGGAACGCGAGTTCCCCGCCTTAGAAACCAGATCAGCCCCCCGTTACCCGCTCCGTCGCCACTCTGGCACAACCCCGCGTCTCCGCCTCGACCTTGGGCAAACTGCGATACAATCTGGTTCGCTGGAAGTTTCCGCGGGACGCGGACGCCACCGTCGCTTTCCGGACATTTCCGCCGTGCCGCGTATCCCTGGAGAGAACTCACCATTCGCCCACTGCCCCTGGAGGGGTCATGCCAACGCTCACGCCGGGTCAAAACTCGCGCTCAACCACACCCCGGGCCGCATTTTATTGGATCTCCTTGGTAGGGCTCCTGGCGATCGTCTTGTTAGTTATTTTGGGGGTCAAGATGGAATCTGATGCCACTCCTCCTTCGGCCGTCGATCGCGAAACCACGCAGCGTGTATACGATCCTGACTTCCTGAAGATTCTCTCGGCGCCCGCACCTTCCGCAGCCGCGGAAACGGCGCCGGGCACGCGGCACGTCAAATTCCCTGACCCGGAGTCCTTCAATAACCCCTCGCCTCCCGGGCAAAGCAAGCCGGGGAGCTATGAAGTCGCGCTCGACACATCGCACCAAGTGCTGAACTTAACCGTTCCAGAAGACGTGGAGCGAGGCCGCGGCGATGAGGCAGCAGCCGCCCCCATCTTCCCCTCGTTCTCAGAAGCCGGCCTGGATGGAAGTTTTACGCCGGCCGCGGCCCTCGCGCTCAAGGCCAAGCAATTTGACGACGGGCTGTATGCGTGTGTCGAACTCGCCGCCGACGCCGGACTTGGCCATTTTCCGGGCAGGAAGACTCTTCTGCTGGAGCTCTTGAAGGGGCTCCCCGGTGACAGCGACCGGGCCGCGGCGGCCCTGCTCACGGCCGCTGCGCACCTGGGCGGCCAGCAACCCTCGGTGGGACCGGAGGTAGCCCGCCAAGCCCAGGCGCTTCAGCAAAAGTTCATGGCTGACGAACTACGCTCGAAGGTCCTGGGCTTTTACACCTGGAGCGAGGAACTGGAACGAGTCTTCCAGCGCGACCGCATGTTGCAAACGCCTCTCGACGCGCCGGCCGCACATTCATTGGCCGCGGCCCTGGCGCGGAGTGACGACCTGCTGAAAGCTTACGTCGCCAGCCTCAGCCTCAATGAGAAACTCACCAATCCGCTGGCGGGCGACGACCTGCGCCCGGCAGCCTTGGCGCTGAAAAATGGGGGCACGCCCAGTTTCGCGGGGCATCCATCTTTATTCCCTCCTTCCCAGGCCACTGAAACAAACCTCATCAAAATGCTCTACGGCGGGCGGCCAATTCCCGAAGGCTTCAACCTTGCGGACGAGATGGTCAAGCGGCTGAGCGCGGGCCAACTCGACCTGAAACCCAAACCCGACTCCGGCTGGTACGACTACCAAACCTACGCACTCGAGCCGCTGGCCATTCCGGAGCGGATGCCGGAGGCCCAAAGGCTTCAATTCGATGAATCCTACCGCAAAGAGCTGGTGGGGTTGTTCAAAGCGCTGCTCGCGCTGACGCGGGAGACGCATGTAAAGCAGCTTGAAATGCCGAGGGTGGGCATGGCCATGCCGCGCCGCATCGTGCGTCTAAAGGTGTCTCCGGATTTGAGTTTGGAACCCCTGCCGGCATACTACCAGCGGCGCGCCAACTCTTACCGGTTTGTGCGTAAAGTGCTCCAGCAGTCTTTCGGGCCGGAGGCGCTCACCAAGGTGCGCCGCCTGACTGCCGCCGGGCCGGTCAATCTACCGCTGGCTTCAGAGTTGACGCTGATGGAAACTCTCTTTGACGGCGCTGCACTACGTTCCGCGAAGGAAATTGGGATGATGCCGGAGGCGGCTTCGGGCGCCAAGAATTCCGCCAATGCCCATGTTCAACAAGCGGTGCTGGAGGCGTGGCTCGAATCCCTTGGCAAGGACCCGGATTTGGGCAGGGATATCCGTATGATGGTCCCGGTCTTTTACGACACGGGCCGCCAGAAGACCAAGGTCTGGGCAGTGTTGGGGATTGCCAACAAACCCCTCAGCGTGTCCTATGCAACTCCACCCACGGTGAAAGGAATCAAAGGGCCGGGCGGCAAAGTGGTAAAGTCAGGCGACGTGGAGGTGGATTTCGTTCCGCAGGGCGCCAGACTGGCTTACATCGTCTCTGCGGAGGTCTATGTCTCGCGGTTGCTCAATCGGACGGAGTTCCGCCAACTCTGCGACCAGAAAAAGACTTACCAGGCCATCGTTGATAGCCTCAAGTAAGATGAGGCGGAAAACCAAGTCCGACGCCGCCCAGCCTTGACACACTTGCAACGCCGCTGCTAGTGTCATTAGAGTGAATGCAACAAGAGGAGCACCCGCCATGAAATTCCGGAGGATTATTTTGGTGCCCATGCTCGCGGCCGCGTGTTGGTCCGCATTAGCCGCGGGGCAGCTACCGGATAAGGACCCCATCATCTCGAGCACGGGGCGTTTTGGCGACCCCAGTTCTATCGCGCGTAAATACCAGGACTACATGTATGGGGTCATCAAAGAAATGAACCCCAATGAACTCATTCTGACCAAAACGAAGTTTGGGGTTGATCAAACGTTCAAGCTGACGAAGAAGACCAAATTTACGCTGGATAATAAATCTAGTACTTTTGCCAACTTGAAGGTTGGCGATAAAGTTTATATTGACGTTGACAAGAGTAAACACACTGGGAATTTGATCGCCAAGAAGGTAGTCAGCGGTATTGATATCCCGTCGATCCCGTCGGCTGAATAACCGGATCATAGATTTTGGACTTTGGATTGAAGGCCCCACTTGCCCGCGGCGCCTGCCGGCAGATCTTTAGCTCCAATCCAAAATCGCAAATCCAAAATCCAAAATTGAAAAAAGGCATCCTCATTTACAATCCGGTTGCGGGGCGGCGTCCTGCCGGGCGGCAACATGAAGTCCACAAGGCGGCCATTGTCCTTCGACAGGCAGGCCTGGATGTGGAGTTAGCGCCCACGGCGGGCCCCGCCATGGCCCACGAGTTGGCGCAAGCAGCCGTGGCCGGCGGCGCAGACGTGGTGCTGGCCTGCGGCGGCGATGGCACGATCAACGAAGTCATCAACGGTCTTGCCCCTAGCCGCGTTCCCTTCGGAATCCTGCCGGGCGGCACCGCCAATATTCTGGCGCATGAACTGCGTCTGCCGCTTCATCCAGTCCGCGCGGCTCGCCAGTTCGCGCAATGGAGGCCGCGCCGCATCGCCCTGGGGCGCGCCCGCTGGGTGGAAACGGCGGAGGCAGTCGCTGCGGGCGAAAACGGAGCTCAAGCCTGCTCGCGCTATTACACCAGCGTGGCAGGCATCGGTTACGACGCGCACGTGGTCTACAAGCTCTCGTCCTGGCTCAAGTACAAATTGGGTGTGACGGGGTACGTTCTGGAAGCGCTTCGCCAGTGGGTCTGCTACTCCTTCCCCAGATTCTCGTGCCGCCTGGATGGGCTGGAACGGCAAGGCACCTTCGCCGTAATTCACCGCACGCGGCTTTATGCAGGGTGGCTGCATATGGCACCCACGGCGGACCTCTTCGCACCGCACTTCGCGGTGTGCTCGTTCCCCAGCCGCAACCGATTGCGCTATCTCCTTTACGCCTTGGCGGTGCTGACGCGCCAACATTTGCGCCTGCGTGACGTTTCGCTCGATCAATGCCAGGAAGTGGTTTGCGCCCCCATCGACTTATCGGGGACCGTCCGTTTTGAACTCGACGGCGAACTGGGAGGAGCGATTCCCGCGACGTTTGAAATCGTCCCCGACGCCCTCACTCTGCTGGCGCCGTGACCAAGCTGACAGCCGACAGCTTACAGTGACTGTGGGCTGTTGGCTGTCAGCCGTTGGCTGTCAGCTTTCGACTGGAAACGCGTGGACAACCTCACCCACACACTTACCGCTGTCGCCATCAGCCAAACGGGGCTGAACCGGAAGACTCGTTTCGCCACACTGACGCTGATCTTGGGTGCAAATCTCCCGGATATTGACATCGTTAGCGGTTTTAAGAGCAGCATTACTTACCTGCATTACCATCGGGGAATTTCCCATTCCTTCATCGGAATCGTCTCTTTAGCTCTTATCATCTGGGCCGTGTGTTACCTGATCGGAAGGAAGGTTCGCCCCAAGCCCGGCCTTCCCCTGGACGCCCGTTGGCTGCTGCTGGCCGCCTTCCTGGGAACCGGCAGCCATCTGCTGCTCGACTTCACCAACTCTTACGGGGTTCGGCCTTTCCTCCCGTTCAGCGGCCGATGGTACGCCTGGGACATCATGTTTATCTTCGACCCGCTGTTATTGGCGATCCTCACGGCGGGATTGGCAGTGCCCTGGCTGCTGCGCCTGGTATCCGAAGAAGTCGGAGCGCGAAAACCGGGTTATAGCGCCGGCGCGGTTCTTTGTCTGGCGGCGATGGCGGCCCTGTGGGGGATTCGCGATTTCTCCCACCGCCGCGCGCTGAGCATTCTGGACAGCCATACGTACTCGAGCGAATCCGCGCGGCGATTCAGCGCTCTGCCCGTCGCCGTAAACCCCTTCTCCTGGATCGGAGTTGTGGAAACGGAAACTGCCTACCACGTGGTAGAGGTGAGGGCACTGGATGCCAACGACACGCCGGAGGAAATGGGAACATTCGAGAAACCGCAGCCCTCGCCGGCGCTGACGGCCGCCATGGCAACACGGGCCGGACAAATCCTGGGAGACTTTGCCCGTTTCGCCTGGGCGCAGGTTGAGGAAAACGATCAAGGCTTTCTGGTTAGCGTGCAGGATCTGCGCTTCTATCACCCTTCCGCCCAGTCTCGAGGTTTCACGCTGGAAGTGGTACTGGATAAGACCCTCAAACCGCTTTCCGAAATCTTCTACTTCTCAGCGCCGCCGAGGCCAGGCAGAGATTGAGCCCGGCGCTTTCTCCACCACCCGCGTAGTAAAGCCAAACCCAGAATCACGGCAATAGCGGCCAGCGAAGCGCGGCCCAGGTTGTGGCGCAGGTAATCCTCTGCCTGCAGCCCGTAGCGCGCCCCCATCCATGCCTCGGCGCCAAATCTCAGCCCGCGCCCCAGGAACATCGCTATGGCGAACCGCACTGCGTTGATGCGCAGCACTCCGGCCGCAAGAATGAACACCTTCAGCGGGGCCGGCGGAGGCAGGATCGATGCCACAAGAATGGCCACAAACTCATTCCGCTCCAGCCAATGCTGAGCGCGGGCGATGGTTTGCGGCGTGGCCTTGCGCCAGAAGTACTTCCCTCCGCCGCGAGCGATGGTGTAGAGAAGTGACGCTCCGCACACCGATCCCGCGGTGCTAGCCAAGGCATAGAGCGGCCACCAGGTGGGCCGGCGGCTGGCCATGGCGATCAGCGCCACGTCGTTCACGACGGGAAACGGAATCAGCGAGGAATCAAGGAACGACATCGCAAACAGTCCCCACCCGCCGTAGAGGATCAGGATATGCCCGAGTTTGACGCTAATGGACTTCCACATGTCGCTGGCTCACCCGTGGAGACAAAGCGGTCATTCTATGCGGTCTGGCCGCCCTCCGCAACTTGCTTGACGCGGGCGCGCAGCGGACTTAGCATGAAAGGTTGCCGTTTTCTCGAAATTCCTCACTGTAGGATTCAGGGCGAATGATTGATCGGATTACGGTTCGCGGCGCCCGCCAGCACAACCTCAAGAATATCAGCGTGGAGATTCCGCGCAACACCTTGACGGTGGTGACGGGGTTGAGCGGGTCGGGAAAGTCGAGCCTGGCTTTTGACGTCATCTATGCGGAGGGCCAGCGCCGCTATGTGCAGACGCTTTCCGCCTACGCGCGGCAATTCCTCGACCAACTCGAGCGGCCCGACGTGGATACCGTCGAGGGGCTCAGCCCGGCGATCTCCATTGAGCAGAAGACCACCAGCCGCAGCCCGCGTTCCACCGTGGGCACTATCACGGAAATCTACGATTACCTGCGGCTGCTCTACTCGTCGATCGGCGTTTCGCACTGCCACCGGTGCGGGCGGCAGATCACCCGCCAGACCACCGAAAACATTGTGGCGTCGATCATGGCATTGAGCAATGACGGGGCCGGCGGCAACGGCGAGGGCGAACGCGTGATGATCCTGGCGCCCATTGTGCGCGGGCGCAAGGGTGAGTTCCGCAAGCTTTTCGAACAACTCGCGGCGGATGGCTATGTGCGCGTGCGCGTCGACAAGCAACTCCGCCAGTTGGATGAAGAGATCAAGCTCGACCGCCGCAAGAACCACACCATCGAAGTAGTGATCGATCGCCTTCTGCTCAAGCCCGGAATTGAGAGCCGCCTGGCGTCCTCCATCGAAACCGCAATGAAGCTGGCCAAAGGCATTGTGGAAGTAGCCGTCGTGAATGGCGAAGAGCGCCTCTACTCGCAGGAATGGGCGTGCGTGGATTGCGGCATGAGTCTCCCCGCCCTCGAGCCGCGCTCGTTCTCGTTCAACAGCGTCTACGGCGCCTGTCCGGCGTGCCGGGGGCTGGGCAACCAGTACACGTTCGACCCCGCCAAAGTCATTGTCGATTGGTCGCGGCCGCTGCTGGAAGGCGGCTTGGGCCCCGGCGCGGGCTCGGGCTCGCTGCAACGCAGCGTGATGCGCGCCTCGGAGGAACTCGGCTTCAACCTCAAGACCCCCTTTGAGCGATTGCCGCGCAAAATCCAGAACCTGTTGCTTTACGGGAAAATTGCCGATGACGCTCCGGCGTCCACCGTATTCAGTGGAATTCTGCCCATGCTCGACCGCTGGTATAACGAGACGAATTCGGAGAGCTACCGCGAGTGGTATAGCCAGTACATGTCGGCGGTTCCCTGCCCCAAATGCCAGGGCAAGCGCCTGCGGCCGGAAAGCCTCGCCGTAACGGTGATGAACCTTTCCATTGCCGACCTCACCTCTCTTCCCGTGGTTAAAGCCCAGGAGGCCATGGCCGGCCTCAAACTGACTCCACGTGAAGAACTGGTGGCGCGCCGCATTTCGAGCGAGATCAGCGAGCGGCTGGAATTCCTGAACGCCGTGGGATTGGGTTATCTGAGCCTTGACCGCTCTGCTTCTTCGCTCTCCAGCGGCGAAAGCCAACGCATCCGGCTGGCCACACAGATCGGATCCAAGCTGCGCGGCGTCCTCTACGTGCTCGACGAGCCCAGCATCGGGCTGCACCCGCGTGACAACCAGCGTCTGCTGGAAACCCTCGAGCACTTGCGCGACATGGCGAACACCGTGCTGGTGGTTGAGCACGATGAAGAGACTATTCGCCGCGCCGATTACGTCATCGATCTCGGGCCCGGCGCAGGCATTCAGGGCGGCTATGTGGTGGCGGCAGGCCCGCCTGACACGATCGCAGCCACGGCGGCTTCCCTGACCGGCAACTACCTTTCGGGAGAACTGCGCATTGCCGTGCCCGCCAAGCGCCGTATGGCCAATGGAAAGCTTTTGACCGTGCAGGGAGCGCGCGCCAATAACCTCAAAAATATCGATGTGCCTTTTCCGGTCGGGCTGCTGACCGTAGTGACGGGGGTTTCCGGCTCGGGGAAATCGACACTGGTCAACGATATCCTGCATCGGGCGATTGCCAAGAAGCTTTACCGCGCCATTGAGGAACCGGGGGTGCATCGCGCCATTACCGGCCTCGAACACCTCGACAAGGTGATTGTCATCGATCAGTCGCCGATCGGGCGCACGCCGCGCTCCAATCCTGCCACCTACACCGGGGTTTTCACTCCCATTCGCGACCTCTTTGCCATGCTGCCGGAATCGCGCCAACGCGGGTATCGCGCCGGACGCTTCAGCTTCAACGTCAAGGGCGGCCGCTGTGAAGCGTGTCAGGGTGAGGGCTTGCGGCGCATTGAGATGAATTTCCTCCCCGACGTCTTTGTGACGTGCGAAGTGTGCCGCGGGAAGCGCTATAACGCCGAAACGCTGGCCGTGAAATACAAAGGTGCGTCCATCGCCGACGTGCTCGACATGACCGCGAAAGAGGCGCTGCCCTTGCTTGAGAATATCCCGCAAATTCGCCTGAAGTTGGAAACGCTGGTGGATGTCGGCCTCGGGTACATCCATCTGGGTCAGCCCGCCACGACACTGTCGGGAGGCGAGGCGCAGCGGATTAAGCTGGGCCGCGAGCTCAGCCGGCGCCAAACCGGCCGCACACTTTACATCCTCGACGAACCCACCACCGGCCTGCACTTTGCCGACGTCAAGCAACTCATGGAAGTTCTGAACCGTTTGACCGACCTCGGCAACACCGTGATCATCATCGAGCATCATCTCGATGTCGTGAAACAAGCCGATTGGGTGGTCGATCTGGGTCCGGAGGGCGGCGACGGCGGGGGGCGCATTGTGGCACAAGGCACCCCGGAAGAAGTGGCAGGCGTCAAGAAGTCGTACACGGGCCAAGCCCTGGCCCCCATGCTGACAAGTGCCGTGGCGAGTGGCTAGCGACCGTGTTTTCGTACATATCCCCGGATCGATCTTCATTTTTGACAGCCTTCCCGCTCTGACCCTTCCAGCGAGAACCTGGCGCCAAGCACCAAACCCTGATAGCTGACACCTCATACCTGTCTTTCCCCCTCCTTTATTTTCATCAACATCGCCGGATGCACCTACATATTCGAAAGCAGAAGTTAGAAGCTGGAAATTAGGAGCCAGAAGTGAGGAGCGAGAATTCAGAATCACCACGTCGAGCGCCGGAACCCGGCAAAACCGGGTCCCAAGTCCCCAGCACGCAGAACCCGCCTGTCAACTGACACCTCGCATCCGATACCTTCCGTCCCTTTGTTTTCAATAAGATGGTCTTTGGGCTGATCAGCATTTAGAACTCTTAAGTATCTTTATTTTCTATAACATCTCTAGACGCGCGGTGATTAGCATGGATTCCGTATTTACAAAAGCCCTTAACTGCCTTTCTTTTCTGAAACATCTCTAGAAACAGGGGTATCTCAGGCCTTCCCGCAGAATTCCTGGCGCGCAATCCTGCCCCCCGCCCGGTTTCCTAGGCTAACATACTAGGAGCAAAATGTCAAGAACAATTATTGCAGAAGTGGTAATAAGTCACATCGGAAAGATGAGTCCAGACAAATAATCCAGACCTTCACATTTCGTCCATAGCGGCGGGGCCGTCCGATCCTGGAATGGGGTGAGCTCGGTCATCACCTGCCGGATTTTGTAGCGGCGAGTTCACCTCGCCATGCCGACATAAAGTCGGCGCGACCCGGAAGATGTAGGCTTCTTCCAGAGCCTGTACATCGGCGCTGCGTTTCCAGGTAAGACCGATACCTGGAACCTCTGGTCACGATTTGCGACCTCGCCCGGGACTAACAGAACTATTTCTCAGCGACCAAAAGGAAGGCAGCTTATACAGAACGACATAACTTCTTGCGCATCCTTCGTCACCGGGTTTCGATGACTGTCACGATTGTAGCGTCGATCTCCGATCGACGTCGGCGGTCGGAGACCGCCGCTACAACGGAATGCCCAAAAATTTATGGCGCTCTGAATAGTATCGCGTGCCTGTGCCATGCCTGAGCCCCAAAGGGGTGAACTATCTCAGCCCAGGCTAAAAGCCGGGTCGACGGACGTCCCAACCCCATTTTTTTGGAGTTAAGCACTGAAAGGGCGGAATAGGTGAACCCCCCATACCTCAATCCCTCTCCCCATTGTTGCGACATATGGGACGGAGTGCGGAATGCGTAGGCCGCCCCTATAGGGCTCGGGATCAGAAACGTTTCGTTATCCCAGGCCTGGGCTGTAATAGGTCGCCCCCTTGGGGCTCAAGCCGGTAGTGCCTGCACCCAAGGTCTGCAGCTTTACTGGAAGTGGTCGAGCATGCGGGAATACGCAGGGGTTGGCGCGGAGGACCAGGAATGGTACTGCGGCCTGCGCATCGATCGTGTGCCGCTGCCCTTCGATGCGCGTATGCGCATTTAAGGCCGAAAAACCGTGACCTTGAACGGCAGGTCCGCGCTACTTGCTTGCTCGCGTCAATCAAAGTGCCGACCGGGGTAGCCCCTGCGCAGTACGCTTCGTAGGAGCTACCCATCTAGAGGGCCGGTTCGGCGAAGCCGATTTAGCGATGTTTGATGAATCCGCCGGTTTGCAGTTCGGCCATCGCCTGGCGGAGCTGTTCTTGCGTGTTCATGACGATGGGGCCGTACCAGGCTACGGGTTCCTCGATGGGCTTGCCCGATACCAGGAGGAACCTGATGCCCTGCGGGCCCGCCTGCACCACAATCTCATCGCCGCGGTCGAACAGCACCAGCGAGTGGTTGCTGGCATCGTACACCGGCGGCGCATCGGGTTTTGCCACCTGCTCGGTTAACACGGCTCGGGGTTCCGACGAGTCGCGGAAGGTGCCGGAACCGGCGAAGACGTAAGCAAAGGCGTTGCGCGTGGTCTCAATTTTGATGCGCTTTTGCCGGCCGGGGGCGACGGAGATATCCACGTAACTCGGGTCGGCGGCCACGCCTTCCACCGGACCGCGCTTGCCCCAGAACTCGCCACAGATGATGCGAGCGCGGGTGCCGTCATCGTCGGTAACCTCCGGGATGGCGCTGGCCGGAATGTCCTGATAGCGGGGATCGGTCATCTTCAG